>ERZ1643247.1028-NODE-1028-length-28491-cov-9.668484_pt1 | contig 28491 bp, 24 predicted proteins | sample MGYA00579264_ERZ1643247 | MGnify/ENA primary metagenome ERZ1643247 (study PRJEB29033, sample SAMEA4952262) | chicken gut metagenome | biome: Broiler Chicken; feature: Gastrointestinal Tract; material: Caecum | place: Ireland | collected 2018 | study: Broiler... | reverse complement strand
TCACCAAATGTGCGGGTGATAAGGCTGGTATAGAGGAACCAGTGAAACGTCAATCCTAAAAAGCAGCCCAGTATCACACCGGTGGCAGCATACGTTACTGCTTCAGAAGCGATCATGCGGGTTAGCTGGCGGTTGCTCATGCCAATGGCACGCATGACTCCGTATTGACGGGTACGGGCAGATACCCCCATGCTGATCGTATTCATGATATGAAACACCGTGATCGCCACGATGATCGACAAAAAGCCATAGACCAACACTGAAAAAGCATAGTAGAGTCCGTGCTGCTGCTGCGCTCTGGTCAGCGTGTCAGTAAAGGTAACGCCATCTGCAAACAGCGCCTCCACTGCCTTTACATCTTCTTCCCCTGCACCGAAACGGAACTGCACATCCAGGATTGTGTAGCCGCTTTCGCCAGTCAGCTGTGTAAAGGTCTCCTCAGAACAAATCAGTGTCTCGGTTCCTTCCTCACGAGCGAGAGGATCATCCGTCAGTATTCCACCGATTGTGACCGTCTGCGGCACTCCGTTGATTTCCAGAGTGACCGTATCGCCGACCTGCGCCGGTGTCCCGGTATTTGCCACGAATAACACTTGTCTCGGCGTATTGGCAACCATATCGATGGAACCAGATGTTAATCTGTCCCCGGCCCAACGAAATTGATTTTCTTCATAAGAAATCAGATTGCTGTTGTGGGATGTCCCACTGATCTTTGCCGGTACGTCATAAGCAAACATTCGTCCAAAGACACGGCTGACAGAAGAAACCTCCGATACTGCGTCCCCCTGCTCAAATGGGATGGAGCAGGTGTTGGATTCACTGACGATGGAAAGCTCAGAGGCCCATTCATTCGGCATGAAAGCATTTTTCATGAAGGGAACCAATGTGCAGAAACCTAAAAATAATGTCAGGCAGATCGCAAAGGCACAGGTTATCAGGAGAAAGCTGCTTCGTTTCGCTTTTGCATGATGGATGCCGAGCGCTATGTCCACTTTCCAGCGGTGGGTATTGGCAGCGTGCCGAAAGGGTGTATTCTGATGGGCGCTGCCGGTGACGGCTTCCAGTGGAGACACCTTGGACGCAAATTTTGCGGGAGAACGTGCCGCCAGCAGAACCGTCACGATCCCTAGTACAATGCTGATGGCAATGGAGAGCCAACTAATACCAAAAACTGGCATATATCCAAACCAGACAGTATCAAGCTGCCGCATCACAGCGCACAGCACCCATATCGCAATGATACTAAGTCCGATTCCAATAGGGATCGAGGTTACACACCAGTGAAGTGCCTCCTGTCGGACAAAGAGCAGAACCTGACGGCGCGTAGCCCCAAGACAACGCATCAGGCCAAAAACCTCGGTACGTTGGCTGACATTGCTGTTCAGACTGCTGGAAATCATCAGGATGCAGGTCATCATAACAGCCAGGGAAAGAGCAAAGGCCATCAAATAAATTTGCGACATATTGGAACCGGGCAGTTGCCCCAGCATACTGAGCAAGTTATCGTTTTGCAGGACTTGCCCGACAGAAAGGTTATTCTGTGTGAGAATATCCTGAATCGTATCCGGGATTTTGCAGAGCAAGGAAAAGCAAACCACATACTGCCATGAGGGTGATGTGCTGCCAAAATTCAGACTGGAAAGCGCCTGAGGCGTGATCAGCAGGGTACAGGTATTTCCCGTAGTCAGGCTGGCGGCCTCATCGTTAAAAACTCCTGTCACAGTAAACGAATAGGTACTGCCATCCGGCAGCGTTAAAGATACCGAATCACCAGCGGAGAGATTCAGGTTTTGAGCGGCCGTTTCGGAAATGGCCGTCTCGGAATTGGTTGCTGGAGCCGTCCCTTCTGAAAAGGTTCCAAAGTATATTTTGGAAAAAATAGGTTCTTCGATCCCGACAAGAGCAACACTTTGCGTGTCAACGGTAACCCCAGCCTCTGCGGGAAGTGTGCCTTGCCAGCCGGAAAGTTCCGTTTCGGGCTTTGCTGCAATCAAAGCTGACATTTCTTCATCAATGACAGAAAATTTTGCGTGCCAGTCGCCTGTCTGGTGTTTTATTTCGGCGGTCATGCTTTGCAGATACATATCTGCAAGCCCAAACATCACAGCGACCAAAAATACGGCCAGAATGATACAGATGCGCGTCATGCGGCTCTGCCGGCGATGCACTTTATTGGAAATAGAAACCAGGTTGAGATAATGTTTCACTGCTGCACACCTCCCAACTCTTTCAAAACACCGTCCCTTACCCGGAACACCTGGCCAACCGATGCCGTCAGGTTGGAATTGTGCGTAATCATCAAAATAGTTTGCTGATACCGATGGGATGCTTGCATCAGCAGAGCATAGGTCTTACAAAGCTGCTGTACTTTCAACATTTTCATAGGTCTAACCTCCTTTTCTCTAAGAATAACAGGAACAGCTTACTTTCCCGTGAATTTAACCTTGCGATTTTGTAAGGTTGGTGAAGAAGGAGATGGTGAAAGTTGTTTCTTCGTAAGGAGTAATGACTACGGAAATTGTTCTCTTATGGCCTTCTACGATGATGGCTCGGAGCATATCTGTTACCAGGGTCAGGAGGACCTTGCCCTAGCTATCCGGGTAACGCCTGACATTCGCCCGGATATGCTGTACGTTGTCAAAGGTTTCCTGGTAAATTTTTTCTTGGTCCGTCTGTGCAGTTTTCGTTAAGCTCTTATGATTATGGCTGCGCGATGAGAATGGGAACACCGATTTTTCTGTAATTTGCCTGGATCTCTTTATCCAGGAGTTCATCTGTGATGATACAGTGAATCTCACGGAAATCATAGGCATGAAAGGAAGCCTGCATAGAGAACTTGGAAGAGTCTGCCAGAACGATCAGCTGCCGGGAACGGGCAGCCATTTTTTTGTGAATGGAGATTTCTCCCACAGTCTGTTCTGCGATTCCTGTCCGAGGATCGATCCCGCAGGTGGTGAGAAACATGGTCTCAATGTTGAGATTGTCCAGCACTGGTGCGATAAATTCTGAGATCAGCGCCATTTCACGGGAGACGATGCCTCCGGTGACAATGACTGTAAAGTCAGGATTCTGTGACAGAATCATGGCGTTGATCATGGAGTTCGTGACGATGGTCAATTTCTGAAATCGTTCCAACAAAAGCAAGCACAGCTCATAGGAAGTGGTGCCGGTGTCCAGGGCAATGCAGGTGCCTTCCTGAATAAATTCGCAGGCTTTTTTGGCGATCTGCTGTTTTTGTATAGAGTGATTCTTTCGGCGTCTGAGAAAATCTTCCGGGAGTGGAAGGACAGGCACACCGGTTTTCTGAAGCATTTCTTCCTCATCTGCAGGAACAGCCCCGCCGTGGATTCTTTTGAGTAGCCCTTGGGATTCCAGATACTGGAGATCCTTTCGAATTGTCTCGAAAGAAGTGTGAAACTGTCCTTTTAGCTGGGAAGTATATACAATCTGATCCTGATACAGTCTGCTCAGGATTTTTTTGTGGCGTTCATAGAGAGTCATAATGAACCACCTCCTTTTTTCCTTTGAAGTGATTTGATCATAACACGAAACACAACAAAACACAAGTTAAATGCAGCAATACACATTTAAATTACAATTAATCACATGAATTTTACAATAAATTACAAAACCTTGATAGAAAACAGAGAGAAAAATATTTATCCTGATATCAGAAAAGAAAAAAGGCAGGTGCGGACATGCTAAAAAGTTGTGTGCGAAAAATAATGGAATATGTGGTGATTTTGTTTGTTGTCAGCATTCTGATCTTCTTCCTGATTCATCTGTTTTCCCCTACAGATCCTGTCTCAGTGATCATTGGCGGCAAGGGAGGAACGCCGGAACAAATTCAGGCGGCGAGGGAAGAATATCATTTGAATGAACCTGTGTGGAGACAGTATCTGTATTGGATTGGAGGAATCTTCCACGGAGACTGGGGAACCAGTTATAAATACCACACACCGGTGCTGCAGTCGATTGCGGACCGGGCACCCGTGACGCTGGGGTTGGTTCTGGGAGCGTCTGTTTTATCCATCTTAGTGGCCATTCCTCTGGGTGTGGCCAGTGCGGTGAAGAATGGAAAACCTCTGGATGGGGCACTTTCCATAATCTCTTTGATTGTGGCAGCGGTGCCGCCGTTTCTGCTGAGTATGCTTTTGATACTGGCGTTGTCGAAATTGGCACCTGCTTATCCCATCACAGGCGGCTATTCGGGAGTCGAGGGATATCTGATTCGGATGTTCTGGCCCTGTATTGCGCTGGCCTGTTCCAAAGTTACCATTACATTGAAGATCACGCGGCAGGGGATGGTGGAACAGATGCAGATGCCTTATATGATGAACGTGGAGGCAAAAGGAATGCCGAGAAAAAATATGATTTGGAAACATGGCTTGAAAAATGCGGTGATTCCGGTTATCTCAATTCTAAGTATTCAAATTGGTGCCATGATAGTGGGGGCAGTTCTGGTGGAGAGTGTGTTCTCCCTGTCCGGGGTGGGTTCCCTTCTGATTGACAGTATCAAATCCAGTGATTTTCCGGTGGTTCAGGCGATCATCCTGATGCTGGTGGTGGTATTTCTAATCACGGGGGCTTTGGCCGATTTTCTGTATGCCGTGATTGATCCTAGAATTCGAGCAGGGAGGAAAGGCTGATGAAAAGAAAGAAGAAACAGGAAGGAACCCTCTGGACAATTCCTTTTATCGCCTCGGCAGCGGTTCTTCTGGTGATTTTAATTTTTACAATTTTTGCTCCGGTGCTGTCCCCCTGGGATCCCAATAAACTGGATTTGACACAGGTATTTGCCACACCGAGCGCGGCACATCTTTTGGGCACGGATAAGACCGGAAGAGATATTTTTTCCAGAATTCTCTATGGCGGCAGAATGACGCTGAGCGGGTCTTTTGCCATTGTGCTGATTTCCATGATTTTCGGCATTCCCCTGGGATTGTTTGCCGGATACAAAGGCGGAAAATTTGATAAAGCCGTGATGTGGATTACCAATATCATTGTATCTTTTCCGCCGTTGCTTTTGGGATTTATTTTTGTGGCAGTGTTTGGCAGCGGCTTTGGGAAAGTGGTGCTGGCGTTGGGAGTGATCTATGTCCCCATGCTTGCGAGAACGACCAGATCCATTGTTCTCACAGAGAAAAATAAGACATATGTGGAGGCAGCCCAGGCAATGGGATACGGGACATCAAAAATTTTGTTTTTTCATATACTTCCCAATTGTATTCCGACGATTCTGGTGCAGGTGACTCTGGATATTGGAAATGCGATTCTGGATCTGGCAGCCATGAGTTTTCTTGGCCTTGGTGTTCAGCCCCCCATATCAGACTGGGGATCTATGCTGGAAGATGGAAGAGTGTATCTGCTGACGCAGCCTATGCAGGCCCTGGCGCCAGGATTTATGATTGTGATTGCAGTGGTGGCAATCAATGTCTTTGTGGAAGAAATACGGAAATTTATGAATCCTTCTGAGCGGAAACTTCCTTCCAGAAGACAATTGATCCGAAGAGGCCTGATTTCCAAGGAGGTGGAGAGAGCATGAACAGAGGAAGCAGTCTGATGAGCGTCGAGGCACTGTATACGGATGTGATTTCTGCCAGAGGTCTGTATCATACCGTACAGGGAGTGAGCTTTGAGATTGGACAGGGGGAGATCCTGGGAATCGTGGGCGAGAGCGGCTGCGGAAAATCCATGACGGCAAAATCCATTCTTCGGCTGAATCAGGAGGATAAGACTTTCTATCAGGGAAAAGTTCTGTATCACACAGAAGATGGAGTTTTGGATTTGCTGAAATTAAGCAAAAAAGAGATGAGCCAGCTAAGAGGCCAAAAGATCGCCATGGTATCCCAGAATCCGATGGAAGCATTTGATCCTCTGTATACGGTGGGAGACCAGATTGAGGAGATGCTGTGTTATCACAAAAAGATGGGAAAAAAGGAAGCCCTGGAAAAGACAGAAAAACTGTTGGAGCAGGTGGGAATCTTTCCGGGAAAGACCAGGAGAAAGCAATACCCCCATGAATTCAGCGGCGGAATGCTCCAAAGAGCGGCCATTGGAATGATGATCAGCTGTGGTCCCAGACTGTTGATTGCGGATGAACCGACTACGGCTCTGGATGTGACCATGCAAAGTCAGATTCTGAGTCTGTTAAAGAAGCTGCGGGACGATACGGGAATGAGTATTCTTCTGATTACTCACAATTTCGGTGTGGTGGCAGAGGTCTGTGACAGGGTCTGTGTGATGTATGCCGGCAAGATTGTGGAGAGTGGAAATGTGGAGGAAATCTTTGCCTGCCCGAAGCACCCTTATACCAAGGCCTTGATTCAAAGTATCCCAAGGGCGGGAAGCGAAGGAAGACGCCTTCAGACGATTCCAGGAACACCGCCTGCTCTGAACAAGCCGATGGGGGGATGCGGATTTGCGATGAGGTGTTCCTGTGCGCAGGAACAGTGCAAAAATGGCAGTATTCCGGTAAAAACGGACAGTGAAAGTCATTGGTACCGATGCGTGAAAGAATGGTAGAAAGGAAGGAGAAAAGACCGTGGAAGAGACAGTGCTTCAGGTACGGCAGCTGAAAAAATATTATCCTTGGAAGAAAAATAAGGTGAAGGCTGTGGATGGTGTGGAGTTTGACATAAAAAAAGGAGAGATGGTCAGCATCGTGGGCGAGAGCGGCTGTGGAAAATCCACACTGGCAAGATGTATCATACGGCTGGAAGAGGCCACAGGGGGACAGGTTATCTTTGACGGGGAGGACATCACATTTCTCGAACACAGAAAAATGCGTCCGGTTTACGAAAAAATGCAGATGGTTTTTCAGAATCCTTATGCAGCCTTTAACCCCAGACAATCCATAGGAGCAGCGCTCAAAGAGGTGGGGCATTTTTATAAAATGAAATCAGATGAGATTGACAAGAGGATAGAAACCTTGCTGTCCTATGTCAATATCAGTGGAGAACTTTTGACCAGGTATTCCCGGGAATTAAGCGGCGGACAACTCCAAAGACTTGCGATTGCGAGAGCACTGATGGTGCACCCTCAATTGCTGATCGCGGATGAGGCAGTGTCTGCTCTGGATGTCTCGGTACAGGCACAGATTCTGAATATTCTCATGGATATCAAAGAAAAAGAAAATATGTCTGTCTTGTTTATTTCTCACGATCTGGCAGTCGTGGAGCATATCAGTGATCAGGTGCTTGTGATGTACCTGGGAAAAATCGTGGAGAGCGGATCCAAAAAGCGTATTTTCGAAGATCCGATACATCCCTATACCAGGGCGCTTCTGGCTTCCAGACCCAGAGAAGTACCCTGGGAGAATTCGAAGGCCATTTTGCTGAAAGGGGATCTTCCCAGTGCGCTGGATCTGCCCAAGGGATGCCGCTTCGGCCCCAGGTGCCCGAATTACAGGGCGCAAATCTGCGGAAAAACCTCACCGCAGCTGACAGATTTGGGAAACGGACATAAAGTGGCTTGCCACTTTATATAGAGCAACCATGTAATGGCATGAAAGGAGAAAAGAATGAAAAAAAGAAAACTGTTATGTATACTTTTGGCAGCATCGACGGTAGTACTGTCTGCCTGCGGAGGAGGTACAAGCCAGGAGACAGCAAAAAGCGGCGAAGATACCTCATCCCAGACAAAAGAGACTGTCTCGACGGACTCCATTGCAGACCGGGACACTTTGAATATTGCCCTTGCCGATGATATTGTATCTATGGATCCTGCATACTCTTATGATAACCTGACCAATCAGGTGGTCAATCAGGTGACACAGGGACTTCTGTATCTGGACAAGGATGGTCAGATTCAGCCTCAGCTGTGTGAGTCCTGGGAAGTTGTGGATGACACCACCTATGTCTACGAAATCCGCGATGATGTGAACTTTTCAGATGGCTCTCCTATGACGATGGAAGATGTGCTCTTCTCTCTGAACCGTCATATGGATGAAGATGTGGCTTCTTATCTGGCATGGATGTATGCGAATGTGGATTCCATTGAACAGACAGGAGACTGGGAGATCACGGTACACTTAAGTGCTCCGGATGCGGCATGGCAGTATGCTTTTGCGACAACAGCCGGCCATATCATCAGCAAGGCTTACTATGAAGAGCATGCGGAAGACTTTGGAAATCCGGGAACGGGAGTTGTGGGAACCGGTCCCTATGTGCTCAAAGACTGGACACCAGGCAGCGAGATTAATCTGAGTTATAATGAGAACTACTGGGACAAAGAAAACGAACCTTATTTCAAAAATGTAAGCTTTAAAATTATCACAGACGCCAATGCCCAGGCTACTGCTCTGGCAAATGGCCAGGCAGATTATATGTTTGATCCGCCCACAGAGATGCTGGATACTTTGAAGGATGCACAGAATCTTTCCCTGAGTGAGGTGGAAGGATGGACTGTTTTGTACATGGCAATGAACTGCCAGCAGGGCCCCTTCGCGGATGTGAATGTGAGAAAGGCAGTGGCCTATGCCCTTGACAAAGATGCGCTTTATGATGGTGTATTGACAGAGAACGGTACCTATGCGAAAAATGGACTTCCATTCTCCTCTGCCCTGTATGGCTCCGAGTCAGAGTCCTGGGAGACTTATGCTAAGAATGCAGTGGACGAGAAGAATGATCTTGACAAGGCAAAAGAATATCTGGCACAATCTGAATATCCGGATGGATTTGAGTGTGATCTCTATATCAATCAGGATTCCATCTATAACTCAATCGCGATTTATGTGCAGGAGGCATTGTCCCAGATTGGAATCACGGTGAACATTGAACAGAAAAGCGGCGATGAGATGTCCAACATCCAGTTTGGCTCCACCAGAGATTACGATATGGCAATTGTGAGATGGACCGCGGATTATCCGGATGTGAATGGACAATTGTATCCTCTGTTCCACTCTGACAATATTGCAGAGGGCGGCGGAAATACCTGCTGTTACAGCAATGAGGAAGTGGATCAGCTTCTGGAGCAGCAGTTAGCGTCCATCGATGCGGCAGAGAGAACGCAGCTTCAGCAGCAAGCGATGGATATCATTGGCAATGATACTCCGATGATTTGTTTTGATTTCCCGTACAAGAGAATTGCAATGAATAAAGACCTGACTGGATTTGAGGTAAATGCTTCCATTACCTGGAACTTCTTCGCAAAAGATCTGACTGTACAGGAATAAGAAAGTGGCGGTGAAGATGGGAAAAGTAATTTTTGTGATGGTGGATGCGCTCGGTTACGAGACAGCCACGAAAAGAGCAGGTTATCTGGAACATCTGGTCACCCATAATAAGGCTGCGAAATATAAGATGCAGGGGGATCTTCCCGCTGCATCGCGGCCGATGTATGAGACCTTGATGACTGGGCTTCCAGCATGGATGCATGGTGTTACTATGAATGATGTGGTCAGAGAGAGCCGGTGTGAGAATATTTTCTCCCTGTGTAAAAAACAGGGGCTGGTTACAGCGGCTGCGGCTTTTGGGTGGATCTGTGAGCTATACACAGGAAAATACCCTTTTGACCCTTATACGGATCGGATCTTGGATCAGCCAAGAGGAAATCTGGATTGTGGGATTTTCTATCAGAACTGTGATTATCCGGACAGTGAACTGTATGCAGATGGGGAGTATCTGCGGAAAAAGTACCATCCGGATTTTCTTCTGATTCATCCGATGAATGTGGATACCATCGGTCATGGATATGGATGTCTGTCTAAGGAATATCAGGGAGCTGCGGACGCAAGCTTCCAGCAGATTGCCCGTCTGTGTGAAGACTGGCGGGAAGATGGTTATGATGTGATTGTGACCGGGGATCATGGTATGGATACTTTAGGCCTTCATGGAGGTAATGAGGCAGTCCAAAGAGATGTGCCCTTGTATATTCTCTCAGACCAGGTGAAAAAGGGAGACTTCACAGACCATGAGATCAGTAATCTTCAGGCTGCGCCTCTGGTGTGCAGACTTTTGGGAATTCCACTTTCCGAAGGAATGATACAGGAAAATCAGATAGAAATGGAGAACTAAGGATGGTCAATCGATATTGTGAAGAGTATAAAACATTTCTGAACCATGCGAAGACGGAGACGGAGACCGTGAGAGAAGTTCTGAACCTGGCGAGGAAACAAGGATTTCAGGATTTCGAAAGAAAGGCAGATACGGTGTATCACCCTGGAGAAAAATGGATTCAGACCATCCGGGGAAAAGGAGCAGTGCTGTGTGTCATTGGCAGGCAGAGCCTGGAATGCGGCTGCAAGATGACAGCTGCTCACATTGACTCTCCCCATTTGGATCTGAAGCCGGTGCCGTTGGATGAGAACCATGGCATTTTCTATCTGAAGACCCATTATTATGGAAAAATCAAGAAATATCAGTGGACCTGTATTCCTCTGGCTCTTCACGGTATCTGTGCGGATGCCCAGGGGAAAGGACACAGTGCGGTCATAGGGGAGAGTCCTCAGGATCCTGTTTTTGGCATTTCTGATCTGTTGCCTCATCTGTCAGAAGCGCAGATGGCTAAAAGTATGGAACAGGGAATCGCTGGCGAGCAGCTTCAGCTTTTGGCGGGACTTGCGCAGGATGGAAAGTCCGTGGCAGATTTGTTTTATGAATCTTTTGGATGGAATGAAAAGGAACTGCTCACTGCTGAGTTCCGGGCGGTTCCCAGCGCAAAGGCCAGGGATCTGGGGATGGACAGGAGTATGATTCTGGCCTATGGTCAGGACGACCGTGTATGTGTCTATGGAGCGGTCCGGGCTTTGCTGGATCTGGAGGAAATTCCCGAGTATACTTCTTTTGTGTTTCTGGCGGATAAGGAAGAAGTGGGATCAGAGAGCAGTGCGGGAATGTATTCCGCTGCGTTTCTGGAGATGCTCTTGGCTATTGGAAAGAGCCAGGGAGCAGATCCAGGCACAGTGATGGCGAAGGCGGAATGCCTTTCCGCAGATGTGATCTGTGCTTATGATCCCATGTTCCCAGCGGTGACCGATGAGAAAAACACGGCGAAGCTTGGAAACGGCATGGTTCTTGTGCGGTATACCGGCCGGGGAGGAAAGAAAGGCAACAGTGAAGCCTCGGCGGGGTTTATGGCAAAGGTGTCAGATTTTTTGGACAAGGCGCAGGTTGACTGGCAGTGCGGTGAGATGGGAGCTGTGGATGCAGGCGGCGGAACCACAGTGGCAAAATGTATGGCACACTGGGGGGTGGAAGTTCTGGATGTGGGAGTCTGTATGCTGAATATGCATGCGCCTATGGAAGTAACTGCAAAACGGGATATATGGAATTTCTACCGGGGCATAAAAGTTTTTTTTCAGGACAGCCGCAGACATTGCTGTGATGAAATTTTATATATCTGAAAAAAATTTCTTTTTGAACTTGACAAATGAGTTAGATAATGCTAACCTATAAGCAGATACCAGAAGAGATTCTGGTATCTTATTTAAAAGAATATGAGTTAGCTAAAGCTAACTAAAAAGGAGGATGAAAATGAGCGTAGTCATTGTAGGCGGACATGACAGGATGGTTTGTCAATACAAAAAGATATGTAAGCAGTACCATTGTAAGGCAAAAGTATTTACACAGATGTCAGCACAGTTGAGCAAGCAGATTGGAAGTCCGGATTTGTTTGTGCTGTTCACCAATACGGTTTCCCACAAAATGATTAAATGTGCGCTGGACGAGGCGAGAAAAAGCAACGCGCAGGTGGTTCGATGTCACACCAGCAGCGGGGCGGCGCTTATCGACATCCTAAAGCGCCAGGCATCTGCGGCAAACGCATAGAGGTGATTGCGGCGGTGTACAAAATGGCGTCTTGCATTTTTTCTTATCCTTTTATATAATGAGAAAAAGGAGAGAAAATATGTTCGACCGAGTGATTTTTCATATTGATGTGAACTCTGCCTTCCTGAGCTGGGAGGCGGTTTACCGTCTGCAGGTGCTGGGCGGTACGGTGGATTTGCGGGATCAGATCTGTGCAGTGGGCGGTGATGCTGCTTCGCGAAGAGGAATCATCCTGGCGAAATCCATAAAAGCGAAGAAATATGGAGTGCGGACGGGAGAGAGCATTCTGGAGGCACGGAAAAAATGTCCCTGCCTGGAGCTGGTTCCAGCGAATTACCCTCTGTATCGGAAATGTTCCCAGGCGTTTCTGAAGATTTTAAAGGAATATTCTCCCTGCGTGGAACAATATTCCATTGATGAAGCTTTTGTGGACATGACAGGCACGAGGAGACTGTGGGGAGAACCGGTGGAGGCTGCCCATAAGCTGAAAGACAGGATTCACAGCGAGCTGGGCTTCACCGTAAATATTGGAATATCCAGCAACAAGCTGTTGGCCAAGATGGCGTCGGATTTTGAGAAACCGGATAAAGTACACACACTGTTTGTACCGGAGATTCCCAAGAAAATGTGGCCGCTGCCGGTGTCAGAATTGTTTTTTGTGGGGCATGCCACAGAGCGGAAGCTTGCCAATCTGGGAATTCACACCATTGGGGAGCTGGCGGCAATGGATCCGCAGATTTTAAAGAAACATCTCCACAAACACGGAGAAGTGATCTGGAATTTCGCGAATGGAAAGGATGTCTCTTTGGTGGAAGAACAGCCGGTTCAGAATAAGGGATACGGCAATTCCACGACGATCCCATTTGATGTGACAGATGCGTCCACGGCGAAAATGATTCTGCTCTCTCTGGCGGAGACAGTGGCTTCCAGGCTTCGCAGGGATCAGAGAAAGGCCGAGGTGATCTCTGTGGAGATCAAAGATTTTCAGCTTCACACAGTGAGCCATCAGAAGACTCTGAATTGTGCCACGAATATCACCAGTGAGCTGCATCAGGCGGCCTGTCAGCTTTTCGATGAATTGTGGGAGGGACAGCCCATCCGTCTTCTTGGGATTCACACTTCCCATCTGTGCGGACAGGAGGAGGCCAGACAGATCAGCCTTTTCGATGGAGCGGATTATGAGAAACAGGAGAAGCTGGATGCAGCCATTGACAAGATCCGGGAACGGTATGGAGTGGATTCTGTGAAACGGGCAGTTTTTGTGGAGAGTCCCATCGATCATATGTGCGGGCGGGTGACCCGTGAGAAGAGAAAGGTAGATTACAGTAAAATAGACGTGAAATAGAGACAGCAGGGCTGCCAAAAAGCAGCCCTGCTGTCTGTTACTCTTCACAGAGTTTTTTCAGTGATTCATAGAGGGCAGGATCTTCCCGTTTCAGAGAGATCAGCTTGCCCTGTGCATTGATGAAACAGTGTTTGCTGGTTCCAGCGGTGCACAAAGAACCATCTTTCTGGTTATACACTTCGTAGGAAAGGCTGAATCGGATTCCGTTGAAAGAGGAGATCCAGGCAAGAATCTCTACGGTGTCCCCGAAGCGAACCATCTGTTTGTACTGGCAGGTAACTTCCAGCACAGGGCTGATGATCCCTTTTTCTTCCATTTTGTCGTAAGGGCAGCCGATTTTTTCCATCAGTTCAACACGGGCTTCCTCAAACCAGCGGATATAATTCGAGTGATGTACCACTTTCATTTGATCGGTTTCATAATACTGTACTTTGTGTGTCCATGTAATTTTATGCAACTTGTTCATCTCCTTTTGACTAGCATACCACAAATTTTTTGTTGGCGCTTCCTTTTTTTCAAAGATTTGGATATAATAGAAACGATAAAGGAGGAAGCCATTATGGATTGCAGAACAGCAGAGAGCTTAGTAAATGCTTATATCAACCGCACACTGTCTGTGGAACAGTTGGAGGAATTTATCAAACATGTCCGTTCCTGTCCCTCCTGTTATGAAGAACTGGAGACTTACTATATTGTACATTTTGCCATTCGTCATCTGGACGATGAGGATGGGGAGAATATGACATTCGACATGCATAAGATGATGGAACAGGACCTGCATAACCGGGAAAACTATGTACATAGGCAGAAGATTCGAAGAGTACTGCATATTTTTCTGCTGGTACTTTTTTTGCTTTTGGTGTTCGGACTGCTGGTATTTGCTGCAATGCGGTTAGGACATATACGGATCCCCATTTAAGTGCCGGACAGGCAGTCCTGTGTGGGGGACACAATGAAAAGAAAAGGAGAGTAATACACAGACTATGAGTGAAAAAATCCTGTTGATAGACGGACACAGTATCCTGAACCGGGCATTTTACGGAATGCCGGATCTGACGAATTCCCAGGGACAGCATACGGGAGCGGTGTATGGTTTTCTGAACATTATGTTCCGGATTCTAGACGAGGAGAAGCCACAGTATCTGGCTGTGGCCTTTGATCTTCACGCGCCTACCTTCCGTCACAAAATGTACCAGGAATACAAAGGTACGAGAAAGGCAATGCCCCAGGAGCTGCGGGAACAGGTTCCTGTGATGAAAGAGGTGCTTCAGGCTATGGGTATTCCAGTAGTGTCCATGGAAGGATATGAGGCAGATGACCTTTTGGGAACCCTGGGCAGGCAAGGAGAGGAGAAGGGGATGGATGTGACCATCCTGTCCGGAGACAGGGATCTGCTTCAGCTTGCCACAGATCATATTTTGATCCGGATACCGAAGACGACGAAGGGACAGACAGTCATCGAGAATTATCACACGCAGGAAGTGATTGACAAGTATCAGCTGACACCTTCGCAGATCATTGATCTGAAAGCCCTGATGGGAGATTCCGCAGATAACATTCCAGGTATACCGGGAGTGGGAGAAAAGACTGCCACGAAGATCCTCCTGGCGTTTGGAACCGTGGAAAATGCTTATGAACATGTGGAGGAAGTCAAGCCGAACAAGGCCAGAGAATCTCTGAAAAATCACTATGATCTGGCGCAATTGAGCAAAACTTTGGCGACCATCGACACGAAAAGTCCGGTCTCCTTTGTGTTTGAAGACGCGCGGGTGAAGGATTTTTATACTCCCAAAGCTTATGAGATGTTCCAGAAACTGGAATTCAAAAATCTTCTGAGCCGTTTTGACTGTGAAACTGGCGAGGAAGAGCTGGAGAAACGGTTTGTATTTTGTCAGGAATTTCAGGAAGCGGAGGAAATTTTTGAGAAGGCGGGGAAAGAGAAAATGATAGGTCTGCAGATTCTGACCGGCCAGAATCAGATTCTGGCTGCGGCTGTGGCATTTCCCCAGGGGGATATCTGCTATATGGAGGCGGCCGGTTTTATCCGTGGAGACTATCTGGCTGCCCAGATCCGAAACCTTGCAGAGAATACCATGATTGCGGCGTTCGACGTGAAGCACCTCTTAAAATATGTAGATTTGAATGACTGGAGTCAGACCTTTGACGGAGAGATTGCGGCCTACCTTTTGAATCCGCTGAAATCTTCTTATGATTATGAGGATATTGCGAAAGAATATCTGGGAAAAATCTGTCCGGGCCGGGTGGAGCTTCTGGGGAAACTGGCAGATGAAAAAGCACTGGAGGAAAAGCCGGAGGATTGCAGACGTTTGACCTGTTACATGGCCTATGTGGCTCTGGAATCCAAGGAACCTCTGGAGAAGGCCCTGCGGGAAGAGGGGATGGAAGATATCTTCCGTCAGATTGAGATGCCCCTGGTGTTCACGCTGGATTCTATGGAGAAGGAAGGAATTCAGGTGGAGGGCGAGGCGCTCCATCAGTATGGGGAACAGCTTCAGGTACGCATCACACAGCTGGAAGAAGAGATCTATCAGCAGGCAGGAGAGACGTTTAATATTAATTCTCCGAAACAGCTGGGCGTGATTCTCTTTGAAAAAATGCAGCTTCCGGGAGGCAAGAAGACCAAGACAGGATACTCCACAGCGGCGGATGTGTTGGAGAAGCTGGCGCCGGAGAATCCCATCGTTCAGAATATTTTGGAGTATCGCCAGCTGACGAAGCTGAAATCCACTTACGCGGACGGACTGGCGAATTATATCGGACCTGACGGGCGGATTCATTCCACCTTCCATCAGACAATCACGGCTACGGGAAGAATCAGCAGCACCGACCCCAATCTGCAGAATATTCCAATCCGGATGGAGCTTGGACGGCTGATCCGGAAGGTTTTTGTGCCCCGGGAAGGCTGTGTCTTCCTGGATGCGGATTACTCACAGATCGAACTTCGGGTACTGGCACATATGTCCGGGGATGAGAAGCTGATTCAGGCCTACCGGGAGGCACAGGATATCCACAGGCTGACAGCCTCTCAGGTCTTTCATACCCCGTTTGAGGAAGTGACAGATCTGCAGAGAAGGAACGCAAAGGCTGTGAACTTCGGAATTGTCTATGGAATCAGCTCCTTTGGACTGAGCCAGGACTTAAGCATCACCAGAAAAGAAGCGGCAGATTATATTGAACGGTATTTTGCCACTTATCCCAAGATCAAAGGTTTTCTGGACGGATTGGTGGAAAAAGGAAAGAAAGACGGCTATGTGACCACCATGTTCGGACGAAGACGTCCGATTCCGGAATTGAAATCTAGTAACTTCATGCAGCGGTCTTTCGGAGAAAGGATTGCCATGAATTCACCGATTCAGGGAACGGCAGCGGACATTATCAAGATTGCCATGAACCGTGTCTATCAGAGACTGCAGCGAGAGGGACTTCAATCCCGGCTGATTCTTCAGGTTCACGATGAACTGCTGATTGAGACCAGGGAGGAGGAGCTGGGACAGGTGTCTGAAATTCTGGAAGAAGAGATGCGCCAGGCAGCTTCACTGGACGTGGCGCTGGAAGTGGATATGCATACAGGAAAGAACTGGTATGAGGCGAAATAAGATGAGAGTAATTGGAATTACAGGCGGTGTGGGTGCGGGAAAAAGTACCGTGCTGGACTATGTAAGGCAGCGCCGGGATACAGTGGTGGTACAGGCGGATCTAACCGGACATGAGGTGATGGCTCCTGAAGGCCCCTGTTATGAACCGATTCTGGAACTGTTCGGTCCGGAAATTCTAAGAGAAGACAAAAGCATTGACCGGGGAAAAGTGGCAGCGATTGTTTTTCAGGACGGGGAGAAGCTGGCTGCTCTCAATGGAATTGTCCATCCCGCTGTCAAGAAAGAAATTCTGGCACGGATAGAATGTGCCCGGAAAGAGGGAGTTTCTCTTTTCTTTTTGGAAGTTGCACTGCTTTTTGAAGATCATTATGATGCAATTTGTGATGATTTGTGGTATATTTATGCAGATGAATCTGTCCGGAGAAAACGTCTGATGGATTCCAGGGGCTATTCCCAGGAAAAAATCAATGGAATTTTTGCCAATCAGATGTCGGATATTTTCTTCCGGACTCACTGCGATTATGTGGTGGAGAACAACGGTGATCTGGCGGTGACATATGGCCAGATCGAGGAAAGGATACATAGTTATGAGACTTTGTAGTATTGCCAGCGGAAGCAGCGGCAACTGTATCTATGTGGGCAGCGAGAGCACCCATGTGCTGGTGGATGTGGGAATCAGTAAAAAGCGAATAGAAAACGGTCTGAACTCCATTGACATGGATGTGAAGGACATGGATGGAATTCTGATTACCCACGAACACTCAGACCACATGAAGGGACTTGGGGTTCTCTCAAGGAAATACCACCTTCCCATTTATGCCACGAGAGGAACGATTGAGGCGATTCAGGGGATGAGTTCCATCGGAAAGATGCCGGAAGGCCTGTTTCATGAAGTCTGGGAGGACCAGGAATTTCAGATCAAGGATCTGACCGTTCATCCCTTTCGGATCTCACACGATGCGGCACAGCCGGTGGGATATCGGCTGAATTATAAAGAACAGTCTGTGGGAATTGCCACAGATATGGGAACTTATGATGAGTACACCGTGGAGAATCTGAAAAATCTGGATGCGCTTTTGCTGGAGGCGAATCATGATGTGCGTATGCTTCAGGTGGGAAGCTATCCTTATTATCTGAAGCAGAGGATCCTGGGAAAACTGGGACATCTCTCCAATGAAAACGCAGGCCAGCTCCTGTGCCGGCTTCTCAATGACCGGCTGAAAGCGGTTTTTCTGGGACATCTGAGCAAGGAGAACAATTATGAGCAGCTGGCTTATGAGACCGTCTGTCAGGAAGTGGATCAGGGAGACACGCCTTACCGGATGAAGGATTTCCGCGTTCAGGTGGCGAGCAGAGAACAGGTATCAGAATTGATCACAATTTAGGAGGATTTTATGAAGAAGACAATTATCACAGTGGTTGGAAATGACAAAGTAGGTATCATCGCCAAAGTCTGCACCTATCTGGCAGACAACCAGATTAACATTCTGGATATCAGTCAGACCATTGTCCAGGGATATTTTAATATGATGATGATCACAGACGCAAGCGCGTCCAGCAAGGATATGGGACAGGTGTCCAGAGAATTGGATCAACTGGGAGAAGAGATCGGCGTCGTGATTCGCTGCCAGCATGAAGATATTTTCAATATGATGCACCGAATCTAAGGGAGAGAGAGCATGATAAATATATTTGAAGTAAATGAGACGAATAAGATGATCGAGCAGGAAAATCTGGATGTGCGTACCATCACTATGGGAATCAGCCTGATGGACTGTATCGATTCGAATCTGGAGGAAGTGAACCGTAAGGTTTATGAGAAGATTACGACGAAGGCGAAGGATCTGGTAGCCACAGGAGAAGCAATCGAAGTGGAGTATGGAATTCCCATTGTGAATAAGAGAATCTCTGTCACTCCGATTGCCCTGGTGGGAGGAGCAGCCTGCAAGAAACCGGAAGATTTCGTGACGCTGGCGAAGACTCTGGACCGGGCTGCCCACGAAGTCGGCGTGAATTTTATCGGCGGATACAGCGCTCTGGTGTCCAAGGGGATGACTCCGGCGGAGGAACTTTTGATCCGCTCCATTCCGGAAGCCCTGGCAAATACAGAGCGGGTGTGCAGTTCCATCAATGTGGGATCCACCAAGACCGGCATCAATATGGATGCGGTGAAACTGATGGGAGAGATTGTGGTGGAGACAGCAAAAGCCACAGCAGATCAGGATTCCCTGGGCTGTGCGAAGCTTGTCGTCTTCTGCAATGCGCCGGATGACAATCCATTCATGGCAGGAGCATTCCACGGTGTGACCGAGGCGGACACCATCATCAATGTGGGAGTCAGCGGACCTGGCGTGGTGAAGACTGCCCTGGAGAAAGTGAGAGGGGCAGATTTTGGAACTCTCTGCGAGACGATCAAGAAGACTGCTTTCAAGGTGACACGTGTGGGACAGCTGGTGGCACAGGAAGCCTCCGCAAGACTTGGGGTGCCCTTTGGAATCATTGATCTGTCTCTGGCGCCGACTCCGGCAGTGGGTGACAGTGTGGCGGATATTCTCCATGAGATCGGCGTGGAATATGCCGGCGCTCCGGGAACAACGGCTGCCCTGGCTCTGTTAAATGACCAGGTGAAAAAAGGCGGCGTGATGGCTTCCTCCGCGGTGGGAGGCTTAAGCGGAGCTTTTATTCCAGTGAGTGAGGATCAGGGAATGATCGATTCTGTCCATGCGGGAGCGCTTACCCTTGAAAAGCTGGAAGCGATGACCTGTGTATGTTCAGTGGGACTGGACATGATCGCCATTCCAGGGGATACTTCCGCAGCTACCATTTCTGGAATCATCGCTGACGAGGCGGCTATTGGCATGGTGAACCAGAAGACAACAGCAGTCCGCGTAATTCCTGTCATCGGGAAAGGTGTGGGAGAGATCGCCCAGTTCGGCGGCCTTCTTGGGTATGCGCCGATTATGCCGGTGAATAAATTTTCCTGTGAGGCATTTGTGAACCGCGGCGGACGTATTCCGGCACCGATTCACAGTTTTAAGAACTAAGAGAAAGCATGGATGCAAAAGGATGTCGATTTTACGGATTCAGAAATCTATTTGAAAAAACTGGATGCCTTTTTTCTGTCGGTGGGAGAGGTAGATGATTATTCCCAGTTTGCTGCCAGGATACTGGCGGAGCTTGGAAAGTTGATTTCCTACGATCAGGGAGTGGCAATCTTCTTCAATGCGGCGGGAAAGGTGACAGACTGTTACCTTGCAGGTGTGGAGGAAAAATGGGGGTATCTCTATCGGGAGTACTATGCGAAAGTACAGTCCCAGTTTTCCCTTGGAATGAAAAAGGACCGAAGCAAGAAGAGATTTATGAAATACATTCAGCCGATTACCTGGTCAGAGCTCCCGGACAATGAGTTTATCACGGATTGCATAGGAGTACGGGGTGTGAAACATTCCTTTGACTTCCCTCTTTTTGACAACCGCGGTCAGACACGTCTGGCTCTGGCTATGGATCGGACACGCCCGGAACCTTTCTCCAGAGAAGAGGTAGAACTGCTCAACCATATGATCCCGCACCTGGACAATATGCACCGGAAGTTTTTCCTCACATCGGACCCGGACAGAAAAATCGCGCGCCGTAAGGATGTTCTGTTGGAGAGAGCGGCCCTGACAAAAAGGGAGAAGGAAGTGGTGTCCTGTCTCTGTGAAGGGATTCCTCTCACGAAGATCAGTGAAGTGATGGATATCAGTCAGACCACGGTCTACAGACATCTGGCTAACATTTATAAGAAATTAAATATGAATAACCTTCAGGAGTTGCTGGTATATTTTCTGGGGCGGTAATGCCGGACAGAAAGTCTGTCTGAAGGGTTAATCACCGGTATGAATTTTCAATCTGGTCAGGAAAGAAAATTCATACCGGTTTTTTATTTTTCCTGGAAATGATTATGCTGTGCGGATTACATAAAATTATGTATAAAATAGTGAAAAAGATACATAATAGTTGCTATTTTACTGTGACAAATAAGATGATACTATAAAAATACAGAAATTAATGCGATAAAACCTCTTAATTTTCGAAAATTTTGACGGATGTCACAGAGAATAACATGGAGTTTCTGTCTTGGACAGAGAAGGGATGAGAGGAGGATTTCAAGATGGCGAATCGAATAGCCGGAAAGTCAGCCGTGGTTACGGGGGCAAGTTCCGGGATGGGAAGGGCAATTGCGTTGGCTTATCTGAATGAGGGGGCGAATGTGGTTGCGGCAGCCCGCAATATGGAGGCGCTTTCTGCCCTGGAAAAGGAGGCAAAAGAGGCGGGATTCGGAGAACAGATCCGGATCGTTTCCTGTGATGTGACGAAGTCGGAAGACTGCGAGAATGCAATCCGCGTCTGCGCAGAGAGTTTTGGGACTTGTAATGTGCTTTCCCATAATGCGGGGGCTGCGGATAATTTTACTCCGGCAGCGGAGATGACGGATGAACTGTGGGACAGAATGATTTCTCTCAATTTCACAGCGTCCATGAAAATAACCCGTGCGGCACTGCAGTACTTTTTAAAAAATAATGTCAGCGCATCCATTGTGATGATCACTTCCAACGCAGCCTTTGAGAGCGCGACAGGAGGACCGGCATACTGTGCGTCAAAGGCAGGTGCCAATGCACTGATGAAAGGAATTGCCTTTGAATATGGCAGAGAGGGGATTCGATGTAATGCGATCTGCCCGGGACCTGTTCTGACTAATATCAATAAGAGTATGGGAGAGATTCATGAGGGAGGTGCCGCGATTCACCGTTTGACCGGGTATAATGCCCATGCAAAAGAGTGGATGGTGAAATCGGCCCGTTATGCTCTGGGGGATGACCCGCGTCTGCCGGCGATTGGCAAACCGGAGGAAATTGCGCCCCTGGCAGTCTATTTAGGCAGTGATGAGTCCAGCTTCGTAAATGGCGCATCGGTGATTATTGACGGCGGTGTCTGTCTGAGCGCGTAAACAGAAATAAAAAGGAGGAGTATGTTTATGTCAGAAGAGAACAAAGTAGTTGTGGGAAAAGAAGATAAAAAAGTCAGTGCTTCCCGTGTGGTGAAGGGAAGAAAATCCATTAATTATCTGCAGAAGTTAAAAGATGAGGGGACACCGATTGTGCAGATGTGTCCGGCTGGCCGTGACCAGTTTTTTACCCAGGCTGCTGAGATTGCAGGCTGTGATATCTGCCGTCTTACCGTTCCAGGTGACGGAGCGCAGGATCCTCAGATTCAGATCGATATGGCTCCTTGGTGGATTCAGACTGTCCGCCGGGCGGCAAAATATATTCACATCAATTTTTATATGCAGACACCGACTTACGCATCCAAAGAAAAAGCGATGGAATATGGATCCTACTACATGAATTGCGGAGCGGATTCACTCCTTCCGATGGGAATCAGCAATGAGACATTGAAATATATGGCAGACAATTATCTGGTGGTATTTGGCCATGTGGGTGCGCTTTCCGGCTGGCAGACCAATCGCCAGGGCGGCTACAAACGTATGGGAAAGACTGCGGCGGAGGCCATGAAAGTTGCGAGAATGGCTTATGAATATCAGGAGAACGGCATGATGGCCATGAGTATTGAGCTGACGCCCATCGAGGTGACCAATGCCATCGCGAAGAAACTGCGGGTACCGGTAATCTCCATCGCGGCAGGCGGTGCTGCAGATGGCTGTGAGATGGTTGATTTCGATACCTTCGGAATGATGCCGAATCCTGCTTCCCATGCCAAGAGCTATGCGAATTTCTTTGAGTGGGCTGCGACAGCATACGGACGTTGGGCAAATGATGTCCGTACCGGGGCATATCCGGAAGACAAACATGGATATCACATGGATGAAAAAGAGTTGGATACGTTTTTGAATGAGCTTGAGAAAATGTGAGAATTTTTGAATTGAGAAAAGTCTTCGGGCAGGCAGAGGGAATCTGTCTGCCCTTGGATGGCTTCTCAGACAGATAAGATGAGGGAAAGATGACAGAGATTGGAACAATAAAATATGAAGGCAGAGCCATTCCAAAGGAATGCACCGATGAGGAGGCGGCGGATCTGCTCTTGGATCAGATTATTTCAGAGACAGAGATTCCTGTATCCGAAGCGAGGGTGGAGCAGGAGCTGAATTATGAATTGGCAGGTTTTCTGCAGAAGAGACGATACCTGGCCATGGGAGGCGATCATCAGCTGGAAGAGGTGGATCTGGAAGAATGGCAGAGGGAGATCCGCAGGGAGATCATCCGTGATCAGAAAGTGGAATGGATTTTAAATGCAGTCATTGACCGGGAAAAACTGACGGTGTCTTTTCAGGAATTGGAAGAGATGGCCATCAAGCTGGCGGAGGAAGAGCAGACGACTCTGGAAATGGTGCAGCGTTTTATGGGGGAGGATTACGCTCTTTTAAAAAAGGATGCTCTGTACGAGAAAGCCAAAAGATGGATGGCTGCAAAAGCAAAACGGGAAGAACAGAAAATGGAAAAAACGGAAGAATTTTGAGAAGGAGCCAAAGGAAGGGCTCCTTTCTTTTGCCAAGTGTATCCACATCTGCTATACTGAGATTAATGAAAAAATAGGAGAGTGATTTTTGTGAAATATCGGGAGTTGGGCAGTACAGGTCTTCTGGTCAGTGAGATTGGACTGGGATGTGAAGGATTTGCGGAAAATGAGTGCCGGGATACCGGGCGTTTTCTGGATGAGGTACAGCGTCTGGGAGTGAATTATATTGATCTTTATACCCCCAATCCGCAGGTGCGGGCCAGTGTGGGAGAGGCGCTGAAGGGCAGAAGAGAGAAATTCATCCTCCAGTCCCATCTGTGCTCTGTGTGGAAAGACGGCCAGTATAAACGTTCCAGAAAAATTGAGGAAGTCAAGGAGGGGATGAGGCAGATGCTGAGTCTGCTCCAGACCGATTATATTGACGTGGGAATGATTCACTATGTGGATTCCATCAAGGACTGGGAAGAGATTGTGCAAGGACCGGTGCTGGCTTATGCCAGGGAATTGAAAGAGAAAGGGATTATCCGGCATATTGGCCTGAGCAGCCACAACCCGCAGGTTGCGCTGGAGGCGGTAAAAAGCGGTGACATCGAAGTGTTGATGTTCAGTGTAAATCCCTGCTATGATCTGCAGCCGGCCAGTGAGGACGTGGAGGAGTTGTGGGCAGAGAAAAATTATCAGGGACATCTGGTGAATATGGATCCCCAGCGGCAGGAACTCTACGAAGTCTGCCAGCGTCTGGGAGTGGGAGTTACGGTGATGAAAGCTTTCGGAGGAGGGGATCTTCTGAACGAGACACTGTCACCGGCAGGGAAAGCGCTGACCGTGTTCCAGTGTCTTCATTATGCTCTGACCCGTCCGGCGGTGGCTACGGTTCTGTCAGGGGCCCGCAGCGTGGAACAGCTTCAGGCCAGTGCGGCATATGAGGAGGCATCCGAGGAGGAGAAGGATTATGCGGCCGCCTTTGCTTCTTTCCCCAAAATCAGCTGGGAGGGACATTGTATGTATTGCAGTCACTGTGCGCCGTGTCCGAAAAAGATTGATGTGGCTTCTGTGACGAAATTTCTGAATCTGGCAAGAGCACAGGGAGAAATTCCCGAGACGGTTCGGGAACACTATGAAGTACTTCCTCACCATGCCGGGGAATGTATAGAGTGCGGCGCCTGCGAGACCAGGTGTCCGTTTGGCGTGCCTATCATGGAAAACATGCGTCAGGCTAGAGAAATTTTTGGAAAATAGTCTGGTGAAGCAGTGCGGCCATGTGTTCCGGGGATTCAGGATTCTCGGCGGACAGCCAGGATTTGATCAATCCGACACAGCCGTTCAGACAGAAGGCATAGAGGTAATTCTGATCCTGTGTGTCACGGGCAAACTGGTGGAAGAGACCGGGAAGTACGGTTTCAGCCACCAGTTTTTCTATGCGGCTGACAAAGGCCATATCTCCGTTCGGGCCCATCAGGGCGATGCAGATCTCCCGGTTTTTGGACAGAATATGGAATAATTCTGTGGCGAAAGAGATGGAGATATCTGACTTTTCGGGATTGGGGAAATGGGTCCGCAAAGTCTCCAGGATTTCATTCATCAGCTCATTTTCGATACTCTCCAGCATTTGATAAATATCGGTATAATGAAGATAGAAGGTGGAACGGTTGATATCCACTTCCTCCACAAGTTCCCGGACGGTAATTTCTTTGATGCTTTTCTTCTGCATCAGCCGGGCCAGACCCATGCGCAGTTGCGTGCGGGTCTTTCGCACACGGCGGTCTACTTTCTCTGACATCATATCCCTCCTAAAAAAATGTTTCCAGACTTGCTTGCGAGTCTGGGCGCAGGATTTTCTTTGCTTAATAATGAACAATATAAAAAATAATGTCTATTAAACGTTAAAATGTTGTGAATTTAATGGTTGTAACATCTCTTTTACCCTAGTATAATGCTTTTGACAGAGAAAATCAACACTAAGTCTATTAATAGTGATTATATCTATTAGTAGAAAAAGAATCTATTAAAAGAAGGGATTGGCATGATAAAAGAAGAATGGAAGAATCTGTTTCACAACAAAATTTTACTGGCAGTGGTTCTTGTCATTGCACTGATACCGGCTATTTACGCAGGACTTTTCCTGGCATCCATGTGGGATCCTTATGGAAACGTGGATAAGCTGCCGGTGGCGGTGGTGAATGAGGATCAACCGGTGAAATACCAGGATGCCACTTTGTCCGTGGGGGATGAGCTGGTGAAAAAACTCAGAGAAGATGGCTCTATGGACTTTCATTTTGTAGGTCAAAGAACAGCGGAAGAAGGACTTCAGAATGGAACCTATTATATGGTGATTACCATTCCCGAAAATTTCTCTGCAGATGCGGCGACGGTGATGGAAGAGCATCCAAGACAGATGTGTCTGGATTATGAGACGAATCCGGGAACGAACTATATCGCATCCAAGTTAAGCGAGACGGCTTTGGAAAAAATCAGATCAGGTATCACCGAAGAGGTGACCAGGACTTATACAGAGGTTATTTTTGACCAGATCCAGGATGCGGGAGACGGGATGGAACAGGCGGCGGACGGTGCGCGGCAGCTGCAGGATGGAGCAAAAGAAGCTTCCAGGGGAAGCAGTACAATCACAGAAAATTTGAGAAAACTGGCGGACAGTACACTGACTTTCCGAGACGGTTCTAAGGAGCTGACTCAAGGCCTCGAAGTATATACAGAGGGAGTGGCACAGGTTCATGAGGGTGCCGGACAGCTGGATGAGGGGGTTCGCACGCTGACTGGGAAGCTGCCTGAACTTCTGGACGGGACAAAAGAGTTAAGAGAGGGAACGGAGGCTTATACCGCCGGGGTATCCCAGCTAAACCAGCACTCCGAAGAACTCACCGCAGGAAGCGGCCGGATAGTGGAAGGAACACAGGCACTGCAGGAAGGAGCAGACTCTCTGGCAAGGGGAGTACAGGAATATGTCGCCGGTGTGGGACAGCTGACGGATGGACTTCTGGGAACGGAGCAGACAATGGGTTACCTGGAAGGGGCAGACGCTCTGACCGTAGGCCTGCTGGGGGATGGAACAAAAGAAAATCCCGGATACCTTGCAGGAGTTGAGCGCCTGGCGCAAGGGGCGTCTTCTCTGGAGGTGCTCAAGAATCTGGGCAAAGTATCCGGCGCAGTCACAAAGATGAGCAAGTCCGTGTCCGGGGACGGCGAAGCGACTTTAGAGAAGGGAACGCAAAGTCTGATGGCAGGACTGAAAACCATTCGGGATCAGGCTGCTTCTCTGGAAAATACAGTCCGTGCGGATGGATTGAAAGAGATGAACAAAAGTCTGCAAGATGTGGGAGAGGGTATAGACAGAGCTGCCGAGGGGATGGAGGAAGCTTCCAAAGAGATGGAAACATCGGCAGAGCAGCTGGCGGATGCCTCCAAGGTCTGTGGTGTGGTCTCTGAAAATCTGCAGAGTCTGACAGGAATCGAAGAATCACAGCAGCAGTGCGAGGACGTGACAGCGGCCATGGCAGCGCAGGGTAATGAAAAATTGGGGCAGGCCAACGAACAGATTCAAAGTGGGCAAAATGCCATGGAGACCGCGGTGCAGCAGATCAGACAGATTTGTGCGGAAGGTCAGGAGGAGACGGTGACAGTCTCCAGAGATACCCTGGAACAGCTGGCTGACTCCCTGGAGGGGGCAGAGACAGGAATGACCGGGGTGGAAGAGACAAATGCGGAAGACTCTCTGTCACAGGTACAGGAAATTTTTGGACAATTGGCACAGCAATTACAGACGGCAGAGCAGTCCTCCGCTCAGGCAAATGAGAAGCTTTCCGAGCTTGCGGGAGACTTAGGAGACAAAGCGCAGTCTCTCGTGAACCGTGCGTCCAAGATGAAAGGAGCCAGACAGCAGATGGAAAAAGGCGCGGCTGGGATCCCTGCGAAGGTTCCCGAAGAATCACTCAAAGAGCTGACGCAGGGGCTTGACCGGGCATACCAGGCTTCCTGTGAGGTATCCCAGGGAACAAAACAACTGGGAGAAGGGCTAAAGGAGCTGGAACAGGGAACACAATCTTTTCCACAGGCAGCAGAAGGCATTCAGGAGCTGATCCAGGGGTTTGATCTTCTGACACAGAATGATGCGGTTTTATTGGAAGGAGCAAGAAGCCTTCAAAATGCAGGGGAGACTGTGAGAACAGGCGCCAGCCAGCTGCGCGGTAACGGGGAGGTTTTGTTATCCGGAACCTCTCAGGCGGCAGAAGGCATCCAGGCTCTGGCAACAGGTGCCGGTCAGCTGGATGCGGGGGTTAAGAGCTATACATCAGGAATACAGAAGCTGGATCAAAACAGCGGGAAGCTGAACGATGGTGCACAGGCTCTGGCATCCGGTGCAGACACCTTAAGTACAGGGGCACAGCAGTTGGCTGACGGGACTTCTTCTTTGTATGCAGGTACCCGGGAATTGGATGGGAACAGTTCCTCACTTCTGGAAGGAGCTTCCCGGTTGACAGATGGATCAGAACAGATTCATACCGGAGCAAAACAACTGGCAGAAGGTTCCGGGCAGTTGGGGACAGGCCTGAAAAAATTAGAAGACGGCTCCGGGACCTTGGCCGCCAGTTTGTCGGATGGAGCTTCACAGGTTAAGGAGAAAAAAGCAAAGAGTCAGAATATTAAAATGATATCCGATCCGGTGACGGACAAGGAGACGAAGATAACGAAGGTTCCCAATAACGGTCATGCTATGGCCCCTTATATGATGTCTGTGGGTCTTTGGGTTGGTTCTCTGGCTTTCTGTCTGATGTACCCGCTGACTACATACAAAGGAAAACTGAAATCCGGGACTGCATGGTGGGCAAGCAAGGCGTCGGTTCTTGGAGTACTGGCTCTTCTGCAGGGAGCACTGGTCATTTTGCTGCTTCACATTTTCGACGGATTTACCCCGGTACAGATGGGCAAGGCCATTGCTTTTTCCTGCCTGGCTTCGGTGGCGTTCACCTCCATTATGTACTTCTTCAATGTATTCCTGGGCAAAGTGGGAAGTTTTCTGATGCTGATATTTATGGTGGTTCAGCTGGCAGGATCGGCAGGAACTTATCCGGTGGAGGTCTCCCCGTCTTTTGTAGCGAAGATTCACAGTCTGGTGCCGTTTACTTATACGGTGGATGCGTTCCGCAGCGTGATCTGCGGCGGAGAGAGTATTCAAGAACCGGTTCTGGTGATGGCAGGAATTACCATAGTCTTCACGATACTGACTCTTCTT
>ERZ1643247.1027-NODE-1027-length-28501-cov-5.214617_pt1 | contig 28501 bp, 22 predicted proteins | sample MGYA00579264_ERZ1643247 | MGnify/ENA primary metagenome ERZ1643247 (study PRJEB29033, sample SAMEA4952262) | chicken gut metagenome | biome: Broiler Chicken; feature: Gastrointestinal Tract; material: Caecum | place: Ireland | collected 2018 | study: Broiler... | reverse complement strand
GCGAAGAAAAGCGGCAGGCCGGCAGCCAGATACTCCCGCGATTTCAACGGGGAGAGGCGGTTCAGCCCAACCTTGTATTCTGCCAGGGGGGAAATGCCCACATCGCTTTCGCAGTACAGTTCCGCAAGCTCAGCGGCATTTTTATAGCCGAGAAATTCCACACAATCGGAAAGCCCGAGAGAAGCAGCCAAATCTCGCAAAGCCCCGATGGTTTCATTGTTTCCCACAACACGAAAAAAGACAGGCATTGCACCATCCTGCTTTTTATACGCGGCCATGCCATCAAGCACACGCTCATAGCCATGCACTACGGACGTACCGACGACGCCGAGCAGATGAATACTGTCACGCGGTGCCCGGTCTTCCCGCAGAGGAATTGCCTCCACATCCACACCGTTGTCCACATTCATTGCCGGAATCCGCCACAGACGGTCCGTCTGTTCTCCAAATGTGACAACTGCATCGACATACCGGGAAAAGGTCATGGTCGTGAAAACGTGCTGGGCCACCTCGCGTCCATGCCCGAGAAACGAGCGAAGATTTTTTTGCTTGAGGTCCACCCGGAAAAAGCGCTTGTATTCCCCCCAATAGGGGAAAGTGGCAACCTCGAACACAACCTTGCAGGCAGGGTTTGCTGCTTTCGCGGCTTTGGCAATCATTGCGTGGTACGGATTTGTGAGAAATCCCTTGATATAGATCAGATCACACGGATCCTCTTTCAGGATATCCCCGATTTTTTTGGCAAGCTGTTCCTGTTGGTCCGACCATCTGGCACAGGCGGGGAAGGGATACCTCTGTTCTGTGCTGCCATTCCGTTTGAGCAGACAGTTTTCCTCCACGCAGGTGTAGGCGGCATCCCACCCAAGGCGGGCCATGCCGGCTGTCTGGCCTGCCACTTTCCGCAGGATGCCGGAATACTGCATCGCCGTGGAAACAGTGGAGGCATACAGGAATTTTTTCTTTTTGCTCAAGACGTTCCCTCCTGTCCTGAGATTGTTTCCGTCAAAAGTGCCGCAAGTTCCCGATAAAATTTCTCATAGTTCCGGTCAGCGTTGAACTTGTCCTCCCAAAGCCGCCTTGCCGCACGGCACATGGCGGAATAATGTTCCTCCGGCAGGCGGCTCATTTTTTCTATGGCTGCGGCAATGTCGGCTGCCTTCGGGTTTTTCCCGAGCAGAAAACCGGTCACGCCGTCGTGCACCACCTCCGGCGTGCCGCCCACCTCCGTAGCAATACAGGGAATGCCGAAGGAGCAAGCTTCCATCAAAGAAACGGGGAGCCCTTCGCTGGAGCTCACATTGACCAGGCAGGAAACGGGGGTGAAACCATAAAAGGCCATCAATTCTTCGTTTGGCATGGGGCCTGTCAATTCCCACTGAACATTTTCCGGCAATGTTTGCGCCGCTGCCCGGATCTCTGCTTCCTGAGGCCCTCCGCCAATATGTGTCCAGCGCACAGGAATCGTTGTCTTGCCCAGTGCTTCCATGAGAAGTGTTAGCCGTTTCACGGGAACAAGATAGGAACAGGATACCACATGGAACACGGGCCCCCGTGAACCGAACGGGCAGCCGTGGTCAACCGTGCCGAGGAATGAAACACGTACTTTTTTCGCCCGTGCAGAATAGGCATCCCGCACAGCGCGTGCGGCAGCAGGGGAGCAGGGGCGAACAGCGTCATACCGGTTCAAAAGAAAACGGCGGAACGGCAAATATTGATAAGGAGAGCGTTCCGGGAAGGCATCGAATCCATGTGCACGGGAAATCAGCCGCACGGTTTTCCCCTGCGCACGGAGCTTTTCCGCAAACAACGCCCCAGCCATGGCCGCGTCATAGAACCAGTAGCTGTAAATCACAATCTCGTCCGCCGGCAAAAAGGAAGAAACTTGCCGCTGCAGAGCGGCAAACACGGCCTGCACCTTCCGGCGGAAAAAAGCCAGCTCATGCAGCCTCCCGCTCACACTGCGCCCGCGGAACAAGACACGGAGCGCTTCGCTCCACATTTCCGGGTGCAAAGGAATGGAGGTATAGGAGACAGAGGAAGGTTCAGCCCGCAGGCGAATCACATGCATGCCTGACGGCACAGGTTTTGTCTGTTCCGCCTCTTGTCCGGCATGGCAGGCGCAGATGACGACGCCGTCAAAGCCGGAAGCTCGGCGCAATTCTTCTGTGAGAAAATCCTCCCCATTGCCAAACGGGAAAGAGGTTGTCAAAAGCAAGAGTTGTCTCATGTCCGCTTCCCTCTTTTCAAAATACCGGCCGCCAGAGCGATCTCATCCCGTGTGGGAATGATCAGGCGGTAAAACGGCGTTTTTGTATAGACGCAGAAAATGATAACAGCAGTCAGGCCCTGAGCTGTCAGAGAAATGGAAGTGGCAAGGGCCGCACCTGCTACGAGAAGATGAGGAATAAGCACAAGACTGAGCCCCAAATTCAGCACAACACCCACGGCAGTGGAGATAATGTTGAGCTCAGGCTTTCCGTAAGCGGCGATGGAGTTGGACAGCACTTTCGAATATGTGATAAAGAAGCTTCCCACTGTGAGAATTTTCAGCGGGTCAATGCAGTCCACATATTTCGGGAACAGGATAGGAATGAAAATCTGGGCTGCCACTACAACAAGCGGCAGGCAAACCAGCGTCAGATACGACACAAGCTTGCAGGAAAGCGTGGCCAACTTTGTTTTGTCCTTTGTGTCCGTCATGGCGGCAATCCGGGACATGATGACCATACTCACGGCATCGGGCAAGATCCAAATCTGCTGCACAATGGTGTACGCTTTCGTGAACACGCCGAAGTCCGTGAGCCCGTTGTTCGCCTTCAGAATAATGGAACTCACATTTGTGTTGGCAAACGTGAGCACATTGGAAACGTGTGCCTTCATGCTGTAGCGGAGCAGTTCGCCGCTGGAAACCTCCCTGTCATTTTCGGGGGCAGGCGTGTCCTGCGCATAGGAAATATGACGGATGGAAGCATAAGCCAGCACAATCGAGAGAAGCAGCGTAAAAATGCTGCCGGACACAATCACAGCAGCCGTCGGCCAGATAAATACAGTGAGTGAAAACGCTGTTGTCAGGACACGCTGCATGAGATTGATAAGGTTATAGACACGGAATTTGTTTTCCCCGCGCAAAATGGCAAGAAAAACATTGGAGACAAACGAAAACACGCCGTAGGCGACAGCACAAATGCAGTACAGCGTGGCCGTATCCGCAAAATAGCTGTCACGCAGCATCAGCACAACGACAGCGCCCACGGCAGCGATGAGAAGCGTAAGCGCCACAGACACACGCTTGATGGAGCGCACCACATTTTTCAGCTTGCAGCGCGAAACGTAGTAGATCATCGAGGAGTTCACGCTGAAGGAGAGAAGAGTAAACAGAGCGCTGCCCACCATCTGATTCTGTGTGATGAGACCGCTTTCGCCGGGATCGAGAACCGGCATGATGCAGAAGCTTGAAATAAGCGCCAGCACGGCGCCAAATGCATTGGTACCGAAGGTGCTCAGGGCATCCTGCAGGACGCCTCCCCTTTTTTTATTCATGGACTCACCTCCGGAGGAACCGGGGCTTTGCGCAGACGCGTGCCGAGAAAGAGAAGAAGTTGTGCCGCCAGGTAAAGTCCCAGGATAAAGCATAGATATGTGATATTAAACACATCTGTGAGCCAGATCAGGGCATAGTTTCGCGGCAGATACACAAAACTCCTCACAGCGATTAGGCCGAGCGCCGCCGCAGGCCACGAGTGACTGAGCATGCTGGAAAACCAGCGGAAGGCAAGACCAATCACGGCGCTGACGACGATCACGCCGCCGATACCGAACGCCACATAGGCTTCCGCAGCATAGCAGGTGCCGAAGCCTTCGCCGCGCAAAAACTTTGCAGGATCCACCAGGTAGGTGATTACATGGGAGTAGCTGTACGTGTGCTCCGCAAATTCTGCCGTCTGCAACGTGAGAATAGGAGTGGTGTGAAACACGGACTGCCCGATGGAATTGTTATTCAGGAAAAGTTCGAGCGGAAAGAACAGATACCGCCACCCGTTGGCTGTGTCGAGATATTCGCCGTAGTCAAATGTTTTCACCATCACGCGGAAGCTCGCACCCTGGGAATCAATGAAGCTCACGAGCGTGTTCAGCAGAGATCCTCCGGCTGCCGAACCGGAGCGGATATAGGCCACCATCTGCAGCAGATACATGCCGCCCACGCCCAGCACGCACACAAGTGCCACAAGGCGTTTTGTGAGGATTCGCTTCTCCTTTGGCAAAAGATTATCACGCAGAATAACATACAACGCCAGCATCAACAGGTTTGTCACAATGGTGTTGCGGCGGCCTGTGAACAGCGAGGCGAGAAGATACACGCCATACACGCACATAGGCAGGCGGAGCTGCCTGCGAGACGGCATGGTGGCCAGAAAAACGGCAAATGCCGGCGTAAAAAACAGGGAAAACCGGCTGATAATCGAGGGGACACCGGCCGTTTCCGTAAACGAGGTGAGATAGCCGTTCCGGAGCACAAAAAGAATGGTGTTGCCGAGAGAAAAAAAGGAAGCCAGCGAACTGACGTATAACGCCCAGCGGCTCAACTGACGCACAATCGGAATGATGGGATTGTCCAGAATCCGGCGCGCCCCCTCTGTGGCAAGCGACGTCTCACGGCGGCGCAGCAGGAAACCGCCCGCCCGATAGGCAAGATAAACGACCGCCAGCGAGATGGCTAAGACTTCAATCGACCAGTAGATCGATTCGAAGGTTTTGCCTTCGAGAAGCTGAAGGCGGTTTTCATAATCCCGGATCCACGATACATAAACACGGCCGAACAAAAGCAGGTTGAACGGCCCCTGGAAAAGCAGCAGGGGAATACGGCGGCGAATGTCTGTGAACACATAGGCCAGCATCGCAATGTTGAGTGTCACTGTCCCGGCCAGCGCCGTGTTTGCCGCATGGGAAAACCACATATCACCGCCGAATGAGGCGAAAAATGTCGCCGCAATCAGCAAAGTCAGGGAAAGGCCGAAAAGGAGCGTGTCCCTCAGCAGTGTCTTCCTCTCAAAATGAATCATGCCTTTACGGATTCCTTTCTATCAAAAACACAAAACAGCCGCGTTTTTTCACGTTTTCATTGCGCTGTATAAAAGTAATTATACCAGTTTCCGTTCTTTCCTGCAATCATTATTTCCGGGCGGCAAAGCTGAAATGCAGGCCCCATGCGGCTTTTGCGCATTTGTAAATGTTTTATGACAAAAAAAGACAGCCGCGGATCAAACCACGGCTGTCCTGCATGAACGTTTGGTATTCTACTTTTATGTCTTTGTGTTCGCCTGTTTCCCGGAAGGGGAAAGGAACACGACGGAAGCAATGAGAACCGCAAGGAAGATGATCGCGATGGGGAGATATTGTGTCAGTGGCGGCTGCGCAACAGCAAACACGATGAACAGCAGGGAGAGCAGCAGGGAAACAATGCAGCAGAACATTGCTTCCGGCAGCATTTTCGCCCCTTTGCGCGCCAGCAGGACGGCGAAAACAATCTGCACCACAGAGAAAGCCGCAGCACACCAGAACGCCCAGCCTGCCAGCGTGGTGCCGGCTTCGGCTGCATCCGCTTGCGCACTGGGCAGCAGAGCCGCCACACAGACAATCTGAAGCACCGCTTGCCCCAGAAGCAGAATCGATGCGGTCATCCTGCGCAAATCATGTCCGGCCAACTGCTGTGTGGAAGTCTCCACGAGGCCAAGATACATGCGGTTTGATTCGAGAGAGCGGCGGATGCCGATGGAAAGCGGCACGGCGATGACATCCGCAATGATAGCGTTCACAATTGTCGCAACAGCCTTCGTGCCGAGCAGAATCGCGGCCGCCTCTGCGGAGTTCCCTTCCAGCCTTGTCTCAATAAAGGATTTGAACAGATATAGCACGCAGTATGTGAGAGAACCGCAGACTGCACCCGTGATGATGCGGGGCAGCTTTTTCCCTTCGCTCTTGCCGGACCACGCAATCACGCCGCAGACAAAGGCCATCATGAATTTGTTGATCAGCGTGGTGGGAGCGCTGGTGGCCCAGCCACCCACCAGGTCAAATACACCGGAACCGATGCCTGCCGATAGGCCTCCGTAAACAGGACCGAGCAGCAGGCCGGAGAGGATGCAGAATACATTGCCAAGCCCGATCATCGTGCGATCGCCCAACACCGGGATTGGAATGCTGATGAATGTGCCGACAATAACAAGAGCGCCCATGAGGCCTGTCAGGGCAAGGTTGGTGGCGCCGCTCTTTTTTGTTGTGTTGATACGCATGACAGATTCCTTCCTTTCACTGTCCCTCAGCTGCACAGCTCAGGGCAGAGCTGTAAATGCCGCCGGGATTTTCGGGCCGTCCTGCGGCTCTTGCCTTTTCCCTTGCGGCGTGATACTATCATAAAGGAAAACTGGATATATTGAAATGCACAGATTATAAAAAAACGAGGTGTACAGATTGGCCTACGATTATCTGGATGTGAGCGGCGGGGAAGGTCCCCTTTACCTGAAGCTATATCGTTCCCTGAAAACTGCAATGGAAACAGGGAAGCTCAAGCACGGGGAGCGGCTGCCGTCTATCCGCCGGTTCTGTGAAGATCTCGGCGTCAGCCGCACAACAGTGGAAGCGGCATATCAGCAACTCTGCGTGGAGGGATACCTGAAAAGTGAACCGAAAAAGGGGTATTTTGTGCGCTCCGGGGAATCTCACACGTTGCCGGAACAGCATCGCACGGTACCTGTTCCCATCCTTCTGGCCACAAAATACAGATATAACCTTGGCACGGACTGCGTGGATGCAGAAAACGTGGATCTTACCGTGTGGCGACGCCACGTGCGGGAAGCACTGAACCGGCATGAAAGCGTAGTGTCCTATGGAGATCACCAGGGTGAGCCGGAACTTCGGGAAGCGCTCTCCCGCTATGCGGCACGCACGCGCGGCCTCTCTGTCACTCCGGGGGAAGTGGTTGTCGGCGCAGGCAGCCAGCCGCTGCTGTCGCTGCTGTGCGGTCTTGCCGGAAAAAAGCGGGTGGGCATAGATGAGCGCGGCTTTGCCCAGGCGGAACAGATATTCCATGATTTTGGGATGGACATCGTGCCGCTCCCGTGCGATGAAAACGGCCTCGATCCGGCAGCCCTGCACAAAAGCGGCGTGGATCTGGCCTACATCAGCCCCTCTTCACCGGTGAAAAGCGGTAGCGCCATGCCTACCAGCCGGCGGTTTGAGCTGATCCGTTGGGCACAGGAGAGGGATGGCGTCCTCGTGGAGGATGATTACAACGGCGAACTCCGTTACCGTGCCCGGCCGATTCCTGCTATGCGGGGAATGGCGGGCGGCAGCCGGGTGGCATATCTCGGCTCATTTTCCAAGCTGCTGCTGCCCTCTGTCCGCATCGGCTATATGGTCCTGCCTCCCGAATTGCTGGAGCGATACCGAATGCGGGCACGCAATTATAACCAGACAGCCTCCAAAATCGAGCAGCTTGCGCTTGCAGATTACATCACAAGCGGGCAAATGGAACGCCGTCTGCGGCGTCTGCGCAAATTGTATGCGACGAAAAGTCAGGCCATGGGGAAATGCCTTTCAGATATCTTTCCGGGTATCCCGTTTGTGTTGGAGGAAACGGCTCTGTATTTCCGTATGCCGGTGCAGGAAGAGGAAGCCAACCATCTCTGCGGGCTTGCGGCAGAACAGGGTGTACGGGTCCGCCCCCGCCAGGATGGGAAGGGGTTGAGTCTGGCTCTCAGCTTTTCCGGCATCGCGCTCCCGGATATTCCGGAAGCAGTGCGCCTGCTTGGTCTGGCCTGGAACAAAAAGGGATGACAGGCGGGGCAAAGGAGAGTATAATGTTTCGTGATGCGGAGCGAAATTCCGCTCCGCAGAAACGCAAAAAGGAGGACTTTCGATCATGAAAGCATCTGAACGTTTTTTGCAGTATGTCTTGCTCGACACGACATCCTGTGAAGAGAATCCCCATTGTCCGAGTACGCCGAACCAGCTCACGTTTGCGAACCGTTTGGTGGAGGAGCTTCACACGCTTGGCGTGGAGGATGCCCGTGTGGACGAAAACGGGTATGTCTATGGCTCTCTTCCGGCAAACTGTGAAACTGACGCCCCGGCTCTCGGTTTTATCTCACACATGGACACCTCGCCTGACGCCTCCGGCGCCGGCGTGAAGCCGCATATTGTAAGCAACTATGACGGAGGGGATATTGTGCTCAACGAGGAGGAGCACATTGTCATGAGCCCTGCGCGCTATCCCACCCTGCGCGATTACGTGGGACAGGATTTGATTGTGACAGACGGCACGACGCTGCTCGGTGCAGACGACAAGGCAGGAATTGCGGAAATCATGACGCTTGTGGAGGAAATCCAGCGTGACAAGCTTCCGCATGGCAAGCTTTGCTTTGGTTTTACGCCGGATGAGGAGATCGGCCGCGGCGCGGATTTGTTCGATGTTTCCGGTTTTGGCGCTCAGTATGCCTACACGGTGGACGGCGGCAAGCTCGGAGAGCTGGAATATGAGAACTTTAACGCTGCCTCTGCAACGGTAACGGTGCACGGGCTGAATATTCACCCCGGCGACGCCAAAAACAAGATGAAGAACGCGCTGCTCATTGGCATTCAGTTTCAAAATATGCTTCCCGCGGCAGAGATTCCTGCCTGCACGGAAGGCTATGAAGGGTTCCAGCACCTGAACCGGATGAGCGGTGACGAGGAAAAAACTGTGCTGCATTATATCATCCGCGACCACGACCGGCAGAAATTTGAAGCAAAAAAGGATCGTTTCCTGCGCATTGCCGCTTTCCTCAATGCGGAATACGGAGAAGGCACAGTGGAAGTGGAACTGACAGACAGCTACTACAACATGAAAGAAAAAATCGAGCCCTATTATTTCCTCATTGAGAACGCGAAGCAGGCGATGCGCAAGGCGAGTGTGGAGCCGCGCATTCAGCCCATCCGCGGCGGGACGGACGGCGCCCGTCTTTCCTATATGGGGCTTCCCTGCCCGAATCTGAGCACAGGCGGTCACAATGCGCACGGCCGGTTTGAATACATTCCCGTGCAGAGCATGGATGCCATGGTGCATGTGCTCCGGTTGCTCGCCTGCCCGCAGGCAGAAGAATAAGTCTGCATGTTTTGACCAAAAGTTGACAAAGACAGGGCCTTCTGATACACTCGATATCAGAAAGGTTGTGTTATTGTGTTCACCCAGGTGAAGCCGAAGCGGATTGCCCTGGCCCTTGCCGGGAGCGCCATTTTAGCCTTCGGTCTGTACAACGTCCATTCCCTGTCCAACGTAACAGAAGGGGGCGTCCTCGGCATGACGCTCCTGCTCCAGCATTGGTTCGGCGTCTCACCCTCCGTTTCCGGTCTGGTGATGAATGCCGTCTGTTACGCGCTCGGCTGGAAGCTGCTCGGGAAAGAATTCCTTTTTTATTCCCTGGTTTCCGGCGGCGGCTTTTCCCTTTTTTACGCCGTGGCGGAGTCCTTTCCGCCGCTCTGGCCTCAGCTCGCGCAGGCTCCGCTCCTGGCGGCGGTTGTCGGCGCCATGTTTGTCGGCGTCGGTGTCGGGCTGAGCGTGCGCGCGGGAGGTGCCCCGGGCGGAGATGACGCCCTGGCGATGGTGCTTGCACACGGCATGCACTGGAAGATTCAGTGGGCTTATCTTCTCACGGATCTGATTGTGCTGTCGCTTTCGCTTTCTTATCTTCCATGGGACCGGCTGCTCTGTTCTCTGCTCACCGTTGCTATTTCCGGCCAGGTGATTGGCCTCGTGCAGCGTGCAGGAAAATCCCGGGAGAACCGTATTTCCGGGGAACAGACAAAAGCGCGGGAATGAACGTTTTGCCTGAAAGCGATCTTTTTCAGAGAACGATGCGCATGTGTCCATGATATGCGGCGCATAACTTGTTTTTATTCTTACGGGAGGAAACACCATGATTCGCAAAGCGTTCAAGATGAAGCTGTATCCGGGCTTTGAACAGGAATATGAAAAACGTCACAATGCACTCTGGCCGGAAATGAAAGATATGATCCATGAATATGGCGGCCGGAATTACAGCATATATCTCGACAAGGAGACACTTACGCTGTTCGGCTATATAGAGATTGAGGACGAGGCCAAATGGAATGCTTCCGCAGAAACAGCCATCTGCCGCAAATGGTGGGATTATATGGCTGATATCATGGAAACAAATTCGGACAACAGCCCGGTCAGCATCGATCTCAAACCGGTGTTTCATCTCGATTGAAAACTTTACGCCAATGTATGTCTGAAAAAGCTCCGCTTCGATGCTTCGAAGCGGAGCTTTTTCAGGAAATAACAGGCATCGGGGCCTTACAGCGTCAGAAGTCGAATGCCCCAGATTGCCAAAAGATGAACAGGATAGAACCAGTAATAGGACGCCTGAAGCACACGGCTGCGGGATCCGTGTTTACCGTTATAGAGCCACAGCAGGGGAAGAGCCATAAACACACCGAGCCGGCTCACTGTGAACAGGCTGAACGGCGCAGACAGCCCACGGATGACATAGAGAGCGCCCACCACCGCAAAGACGGCGGCTGCCCGTGCCTTGTTTTCCCGGCACATGCCGAAGCCGAACACCCAAAGAACGCCGATCCATCCCCAATCCGCCGGGGAGGCCAACACACAGCAGGCAAGGACAAGCCCCATCCGCACCCACAGCGGGAGCCGTTCCTCTTTTCCGAACGATAAAGCGAGCAGACCCATTAAAAGCGTCCAGATGACGCCGGTTGTCTCAAAAAAATGAGACAATCCGCCATGCAGGAGCAGGAACGGAATATGAGAGACGGCGGCAAAAAAGAGGAGCCGAAGGGCATAGCGCCGCAGGTTTGAGGTATGGGCATATCCTTCTGCGATAAAGAAACACATGATTGGCGCGGTGATTCGCCCAACGAGCCGCATTCCCCAGGAAAAAGGGAAGGAAGCCGGCAGCAGATAAGCTGCCGTATGGTCAATTACCATGGCTGCCACGGCGATCGCCTTGAGCTGATTTGCATTCAATCCGTAAGAAATCCGGTTCATTTGTATTCCTTTCCCGCCAGGCGCAGTGCAGGCGATCTTATTCCGCTGCTATTATACAAAAAAGAAAAGCCGTTCGCAAGAAAGGCAGCACATAAACCGGAAAAGGAAAGAAAGCAATAGACTTTTATTTCCTTCTGTGATAAGATTGCCTTGCAATATGCCACACAGGAATCCCCTCTGCTTCCGAAGCAGATAGGATTCCGCATAGAAAAGGGAGGTTTCTGAATTTGAATCTGATCGACGGAGAAAAGCTGACGCTCGGCACCTGTTACTATCCGGAGCACTGGCCGGAAACCATGTGGGAGGAAGATCTTCGCCGCATGCTGGAAAACGGGATCGAGGTAATCCGTATTGCCGAATTTGCCTGGAACAAGGTGGAGCCCACAGAGGGCACGTTTACCTTTGATTTCTTCGATCGTTTTCTGGATGTGGCAGAAAAGATGGGCATGAAGGTGATTTTCTGCACACCCACCGCCACGCCGCCCGCCTGGCTGACGGAAAAATACCCTGAGGTTTTGAATGCCCGGATTGACGGTGTGATCTACCGCCATGGCGGCCGCCGCCACTATAATTACAATTCCCCCGTTTATCAGGAAAAGGCTGCCCTGATCACGGAACGGTTTGCGGAGCATTTTGCGCAGCGCCCGTGCATCATCGGCTGGCAGATTGACAACGAGATCAACTGCGAGACGGATGTTTTTTATTCTCAGAGCGATGATAAAGCGTTCCGTGCGTTTGTCAAGGAGAAATACGGCACGCTCTATGCGCTGAACGACGCATGGGGAACGGTGTTCTGGAACCAGACCTATTCGGATTGGAGCGAAGTGCACATTCCGAGACCCACGGTGAACAACGTCAACATTCATCTGCTGCTCGATTACACGCGCTTTGTTTCCCACAGCGCCCGCGGCTTTGTAAAGCTCCAGAGCGACATTCTCCGCCGCTACCTCAAGCCTGGTGATTTTATCACGACGAACGGCATGTTCTCAAACGTGGACAACCATGCCATGAATGCGGAAAGCCTGGATTTCATGATGTATGACTCCTATCCGAACTTTGCGAACATGACCGGCGGTACGCCGGACCCGCGCAGCCTGCGCGACAGAAACTGGAGCCGCCATCTCGCGGAAGTCCGCTCCATCAGCCCGATTTTCGGCATTATGGAGCAGCAGTCCGGTGCAAACGGTCAGACACACAGCGGCATGGCTCCCACACCCAAGCCGGGGCAGATCACGCTGTGGACGATGCAAAGCGTGGCCCACGGCGCGGATTATGTGAGTTATTTCCGCTGGCGCACATGCACGTTCGGCACGGAAATCTACTGGCACGGCATTTTGGATTATTCCTCCCGTGACAACCGCCGTCTCCGCGAAGTGAAGGAAATCCACAAAAAATTCCAGTCGCTCAAGCCGGTGGCCGGCGCTCACTACGAGGCAAAGGTTGCGGTGATTAAGGATTTCGACAACATCTGGAATGCCCAGGAGGATGTCTGGCACCGCACGATCGAGGCCGTCAGCAGCCAGGGTATTTATGCAGCCGCCCAGCATGCGCACACGCCGGTGGATTTTGTCTATCTCACAGATGAGCTTCCTGCCCCGGATCTCAGCCGGTACAGCGTGATCTTTTATCCTCACCCCATGCTTGCGGACAAGGCCCGCGCTGAGCTGCTGCAGCGCTACGTGGAAAACGGCGGCACCCTGGTGCTCGGCTGCCGCAGCGGGATCAAAGATCTGAACGGCCGCTGCGTCATGGATCTGCTGCCGGGTGTTTTCCGTGATCTCACGGGGGCAGATGTGCCGGAGTATACGCCCGTTGGCCCGGAAGACAACAATGTCGTCATCGATTGGGAAGGCGAAAAGCTGAAGGTTACCGTATTCAGCGATGAGCTCGATGCCATCGGAGAGCAGGCAGAGGTCCTCGGCCGGTATGAAAACTGCTATTACGCCGGTACGCCCGGCCTTCTGGTGAACAGGGTGGGGAAAGGCAGCGTCTATTCGTTCGGCACAACCTTCCCGGAGGAGACAGCCGCCGTTTTCCTGCGCAAGCTTGGCGTGGCAGAGCCTTACCGCAATGTGGTGAAAGCGCCGGAATGCTGCGAGATCGCCGTGCGGGAGAAAGATGGCAGGCGTTTCTATTTTGTGCTGAACTATAGCGCTGAGCCGGTAGAAATTGTTTTGGGAGAAACGAAAACCGATCTTTACACAGGAGAAAAGGTGCAGGGCCCTGTGCAGATGGGGCCGTACGGCACAAAAGTCTATGGCTGAATGAAACTTCGTTTTCCCGTTTGGAACCCATCCGGTCAGCACCGGTAAATTTTGTTAAGGCAATAGGGAAAAGAGGCTGCCGCCACCGGCCACTGGCCCGGCAGCCTTCTTTTTGCACAAAAAGGAGGAAACCCTGGAACATGGATCGCATTCAATCTGTATTTGATTTTATCAATGCCGGTGTCAGTCCGTGGCATGCCACCGCGGAAGCGGCAGATCGGCTGCAGGCAGCGGGATACTGCTGCCTGCAGGAATGTGCGCCGTGGGATTTGGTTCCCGGCGGCCGGTATTACACAACAAGGAACGGCTCTGCTGTTCTGGCGTTTCGGTTGCCGAAAGCCGGCCGGATCGACGGTTGGCGTATGGTCCTCTCCCACGGCGACGCACCGTCTTGGCGTGTCAAAAACCTTGACTTGCATCAGGGCGCTTACAGCAAATTGGAAACAGAGGGATACGGCGGCATGATTATGGGGTCCTGGCTGGACAGGCCGCTCACGGTTGCGGGCCGTGTGGTTGTTCGCACGCCGGGAGGGATTGAGACAAGGCTGGTCTGCCCGGATCAGGATCTGCTCGTTATCCCGAGCGTTGCCATCCATTTTGATCGCTCAACCAACGACGGACGCAAATGGAATCCGCAGGTCGATCTGCAGCCTCTTTACGGGACGGAAAACAGCAGTTCCCTCCGCGAGCTGCTCGCTTCGGAAGCCGGTCTCTTCCAGGCGACTGACATCCTTTCCTGGGATCTCAGCCTGACGCCGCGCCAGAAAGCCGTACGTGTAGGCCCTGCGGGCGAATTTTTCATGAGCCCCCGTATCGATGATTTGGAATGCGCGGGCAGTTCCCTCCTTGCTTTCCTGGAATCTGAAGCAGAGGAAGATGTCCTCGCCGTGTGGGGAATGCTCGACAATGAGGAAGTGGGTTCCTCCACGCGCCAGGGGGCGCAGGGATCCTTCCTCCCCGATACCCTCTCCCGCATTTGGGACGCGCTCGGCCTGAGCCGCCAGTCCTATTGGCAGGCAGCAGCCAACTCTCTGATTCTTTCCGCCGATAACGGTCATGCCGTCCATCCGAATCACCCGGAAAAATCAGATCCTGAAAACGGGCCTGTTCTCAACGGGGGTGTCGTGGTCAAGGTGAACGCCAGTCAGAAATACACAACGGATGCCGTGAGCGCGGCACTTTTCGGGGAAATCTGCCGCCAGGCGGAGGTGCCGCTGCAGCGCTTTGCCAACCGGGCAGACATGCCCGGCGGTTCTACGCTCGGCAACCTGCAGGGACGCACCGTGTCCAGCCCGATGTTGGATATCGGGCTGGCACAGCTTGCCATGCATTCCGCAGTTGAAACGGCAGGCACGGAAGATATCAGCCATTTTTGCCGTGCCGTGCGGGCATTTTACCAATCCACCTTCCACTTTTCGAGAGATGGCGCCTGCCGGATGTAAAAAGTCATGACCCCCGGCAAAGCCGGGGGCTTGAGGAAGCCCTAGAAGGGCATCGTACCGGCAAGCCTCTCAAGAGGCACTGAAAAATCCGTCTCTTGCATCACTTGCCCCACAGCCCGTAAACGGGCACTGTTCATCTAAGATCAACTTCCTGATAATAGTAATGTTGTTGATTTTTTTCTCGCTTCGCTCGATGCTTGAATCTAAAGCTTTTTTACTCTCCCCGGCCTAGCCGGGGGTTGTCGTTTCGCTAAAGCATATTAAAGCAATAAGGAGCAGCCCAAAGGCTGCTCCTTATCATATGAAAACAACGGATCACTCGGAAAGGGAAACGCCGAGCCGATCGGCAATTTCCTCCGGCTGCAGGCCGGATTTTGACGCCTGTGTCAGGATTTCCTGGATCTTCTGTTTCTTGGTTCGGCGCGGTTTGCGCCCCTTTTTGGGAGAAAGTATCTTGTCCTTCTGCGCCTGCAATGTTTTGATCTTTGCCTGAATTCTGGCAATCTTCTGATCAAACAGGGCGGCTGTTTCCTGTTTCTTCTGTTCCGTTTCCGCGATAGACTCCTTCAGCGCTTCCACTTTGGAATCGATTTCCGCAGCGCGTTCAGCGGCCGGACGGCGTACACGTTTTTTCTCGCTCTCACTCATCAATCATTCTTCCTTTCCATGTTGCTGTTTGGCAGCTTTTTCGCTGCAGAGTGAAGGGATTGTTGTTCCATAAACGCCGCGTTTCCAACCAGAAAGAGAACTGCGAAAAGACAGAAAAGAAGCGAAAAGGAGAACCTGTTTTCTGAATGCTTTCTGTGCCGCGGCAATAAATTCCTTTTCTGTTTCTAGAATATCAGAAACGGGAAAAAAGAACAAGATGATTGCGAAGAAAAATGTGAAATATATTTTAATTTTTGATTTGTCATCCGCCTTTATAGTAAGAGAAAGAATGGATTTGTCTTTATTGTGACACCGTTTTCTTTTTCTATGGAAAATGAGAAGCCAAAATAAAAAGGAGAAAGCTGTTATGGAAAAAAAGATTGGAATTGCCTTAATTGGGTTGGGAAATCGCGGCATCAGTATGCTGCACGACTGCCTGCTTCCCCGCAGGAAAGTGGAGATTGTTTCCGTCTGTGATGTTTACGAAGATCGGCGTGACAGAGCGGTGCAAAAAATCAAGGAAGCAGGCCGCCCGGCACCGTTTTCCACGGCAGACTGCCGAGAAGCGATTGACCGGCCTGATGTGGACGCGGCCCTTCTCATGACGCCCTGGGACGATCACATCAACCTTGCCTGTTTTGCCATGCGGGCCGGAAAATATACCGGCATGGAGGTTGGCGGCGCCTATTCGCTTGACGACTGCTGGAAACTGGTGCGCACATTTGAGGAGACCGGCACACCCTGCATGCTGCTGGAAAACTGCTGCTATGGAAGAGACGAGCTCATGATTCTGAATATGGTGCGCCAGGGCCTTTTTGGCGAAATTGTGCACTGCCAGGGAGGATATCGGCATGATCTGCGCGATGAAGTTTCCTTCGGCCGTGAAAACCGCCATTATCGCTTCCGCAATTACCGTGCGCGCTGCTGTGAGAATTATCCCACGCACGAACTCGGCCCCATCGCAACCATTCTGGATATCAACCGCGGAAACCGTCTTGTTTCGCTTGTCTCCATGGCTTCGAAAGCGGCAGGCCTGCATGACTATCTGCAGCGTGAAAAGGGAGCTTCTTATGACGGCACTCAGCTTCCCTATGCGCAGGGGGACGTTGTCACAACCGTCCTGAAATGCGCGCGCGGTGAAACAATCTGCATCACGCTGGATACAACGCTGCCCCGCTTTTACTCCCGCGGTTTCCATGTGCAGGGAACACGCGGCATGTATATGGAAGATAATCACAGTGTATTTCTCGACGGCCAGGACAATGCCTTTGACTTCAAATGGAGAGAAAAATGGGGCTGTGCGGACGCATACCGCGAAGCGTACGATCACCCGGTATGGAAAGCATATCTCGAGCGGGGCGTACGCGGCGGACACGATGGAATGGACTGGCTCGAGATGGATGCTTTTTTCCATGCCGTATCGGAAAAAGCGCCTGCGCCAATCGATGTCTATGACGCGGCGGCCTGGATGAGCGTTTCCTGTCTGAGTGAACAGAGCGTGGCGCTCGGCGGCGCGCCCATGGCTATTCCAGATTTCACGAATGGAAAATGGCTGAGTCGTGAACCGTGGCAGCCGTGAGAAATTTTAAGGTTTTATCGTTGTATATAAAATCTCTTTTTCTTTCCTTTTTCATCTTTTTATGCTAAACTAAAAAAGAACATTCCCAAAAGGGAACGGTGCAACGCAAATTTGTTGGCTGTTGGACTCTCTTGTAGGAGGAAAGTGCACAAAGCCTTTGTGCGGTTTCTCTGAAGGACTTTTGTGTGAATGAGGTAAGAGGGTGCCTGGTTACCCGGTCCGCCTGATGAAAAAACAGGAAATGGGGAGAATGAATGAACAGAAAGGTAAAAGAGAATTACGAACGCCTTGCGCAGGCCGCTGGCCTTTCCATGGATATGGAGAACGGAGCATTGTATGGGGTTTTCGCAGGATATGAGATTTTGGTTGCTGCGGCAAACGGATCCTACCCTTATACGCTGTCCATCCTTGCCGGTGTCAACCGTCCGGCACCGCCGCTCACTCAGGAGGAATGCAAAGCTTTCTGCAAAAGCGTGCCGGGTTCTATCACACTGACGCAAAACGGAAATCTTGTCACACTGGCATTAAAAAACACAGCCAATCAAAACAAACTGCGCGACACTCTGGTGGGTGCGCTCCAGGCGTTCACCGATTTTCTGCGCGGAAACGGCTTCCGGAATTGCTGCCAGGCCTGCGGCAGGCAGGAGCTTCCGGTTTCCTCCTATTATCTTGGCGGCGCCTACGCAGAGCTTTGCCCGGATTGTTTTGCCGCGATTCAGCAGCGGCAAACGGCGGCGCAGAGCGAATCCAAACAGAAAAAGGAAAATGTCGTGAGCGGAACGGTGGGTGCCCTTCTTGGTTCCCTCCTGGGTGTTGTGTGCATCATCATTTTGAGCCAGCTCGGCTATGTGGCGGCTATTTCCGGCGTTATTATGGCGGTCTGTACACTGAAAGGGTATGAATTGCTTGGTGGAAAGCTGAGCAACAAAGGCATTGGCATTGCCTGCGTGATTATGCTTGTGATGACCTTCGTCGGAGATCGGCTCGATTGGGCCATTGTGGTGTCCCGTTCTCTCGGCACGGATTTCTTTACGTCATTCCGCGCCATCTCCTATCTGATGGCGGAGGGCGCCATTGATTCCGGCTCTTATGCCGGAAATCTTGTTCTTCTTTATCTTTTCGTGCTGCTTGGCGCCGTGCCGACTGTGATTGGAACACTTCGCAGCCGGAAGCAGTCGGCAAAGGTTTACCGTCTGGGCAGCCATCTCTGAATCGTTTTCCGTTTCCCTGTCAGGCGGAAAACTCTCTGAACAGATGGAAAGCGGGCATCATCCGGTGCGTGCACACCGGATGATGCCCGCTTTTTTCAGGAAGGTTCCGGGCTGTTGCGTTACACTGCTTTTTGATGGATACATTGCGGTGTGCATGGAATCATGCTATAATGGACAAAAAACAGGGAAGAACCTGACGCCGCTGTATTGTGCGTCCTTGTTTTTCCTGAAAAACGCATGATGGTGGAAACAGCAGACAAGCCGTTTGCCTGCGCCCCCCAGAAAGAGAGTGTGATACATGAAAATCGCAAACAGCATTACAGAACTGATCGGCAACACGCCGCTTTTGCTTTTGGATGGATACGGAAAACGGCACGGTCTTTCGGCACGTCTGGTGGCAAAGCTGGAATCCTTCAACCCACTTTCCTCGGCTAAGGATCGCATAGCGCTTGCTATGGTGGAGGAAGCGGAGAAGAGGGGGGCTCTGCAGAAGGGGGGCACAATCATTGAACCCACGAGCGGAAATACCGGTGTTGGCCTTGCGTTTGTCGCCGCCTCAAGGGGGTACCGTATGATTCTCACCATGCCGGACACCATGAGCCTGGAACGCTGTCGTCTTGCCACGGCACTCGGCGCGCAGGTTGTGCTGACGGAGGGGGCAAAGGGCATGTCGGGTGCCATTGAGAAAGCGGAGCAGCTCGCGTGTGAAATTCCCGGTGCTTTCCTGGCCGGGCAGTTCACGAACCCGGAGAATCCAAAAGCCCATGAACGCACAACGGCGCAGGAGATCTGGCGCGATACGGATGGCGCCGTTGATATTTTTGTAGCCGGTGTAGGAACGGGCGGCACCATCACAGGCGTAGGCCATGGCCTGCGAGCCCATAATCCCGCTATTCAGCTGGTGGGAGCGGAGCCGGCTTCCTCGCCGGTTCTCTCCGGAGGGCAGGCTGGCCCGCACAAGATTCAGGGAATCGGAGCAGGTTTTGTGCCGGAGGTCCTCGATGTTTCCCTGCTCGATGAAATCATCTGCGTCCCCGATGACGCTGCGATTGAAACAGCCCGTGAGCTCGCAAGAAATGATGGTATTCTTGCCGGAATTTCTTCCGGTGCTGCCGTATGGGCGGCTGCCCGCATTGCGGAGCGGAAGGAAAACGCGGGAAAACAGATTGTGGTTTTGCTTCCCGACACAGGCGAACGCTATCTTTCCACCGGAATTTATGACAATTGATGCGTTTGCTGCACAAGTCTGAAAGAAGGAGCGATTATGTATCAGATCCTTGTGGTAGATGATGAAGAAAACATCCGAAACCTCATCAAAAAATACGCCGTGTTTGAGGGGAACGCCGTGTTTGAAGCGGAGAACGGCATGCAGGCTGTTGAAATGTGCCGGGAACACCCAGATGATTATGACATCATCATCATGGATGTCATGATGCCGGAACTGGACGGCTTTTCCGCCGTGAAAGAGCTGCGGAAATACTGCCATGCGCCCGTTCTCATGCTCTCCGCGCGCGGCGAGGAATATGACAGAATCCATGGATTCGAGCTCGGCATAGACGATTACGTGGTGAAGCCCTTTTCGCCGAAAGAACTGATGATGCGCATCAATGCCATTTTGAAGCGAGTGCATCCCAGCAAGGAAGAATTTTCCAAGGACATTGTGCGCTTTGAAGGCCTCACAATTGATTTTACAGGCAGAATTGTGACGGTAGACGGGAAAAAGGTGGATCTCTCTCCAAAAGAATACGATCTGCTGTTTTATATGGCGAACAATCGAAACATTGCCCTCACGCGCGAAAAGCTCATCACCAATGTCTGGGGGTATGATTTCTATGGGGACGATCGCACACTCGATACCCATATCAAGCTTCTGCGAAAAAGCCTTGGCCCTTACAGCAAGTTCATCGTGACGCTGCGCGGCGTCGGGTATCGCTTTGAAGCGTAAGGTGCACGGGCCTGTCAGTGTCAAGTGGCGGATTTTCGGCAGCTTTGCGCTGTTCACCGGCGTTATTCTCTTACTGCTGTGGGTGTTTCAAGTCGTGTTTCTCGATGCCTTCTACAAAGCTATCAAGGTCAACGAGATCAAAGCCTCCTCCTATGAAATCTGCGGGAATATCAACTCTGCATCCCTGCAGGATGAACTGCAGCGGATTGCCATTGACAACCAGATCTGCAGCATTGTCTGTGATGGGGAAGGGAACCGCCTGTATTCGGAAAATGCGCTGCCAAACTGTGTGATTCACCGGCTGAGCAGCTGGGAACTCGCCATGGTGTACACCGTCACGGCGCAAAACGGCGGCTCCTATTTTGAGCGCTTCCCCCAGCAAATTCGCCCTCAGATCACTATTTTCGGAGACGATGTGGCCATTCGGGAAGAGGACCCCTCCGAAATTATGATCTTCGCTCAGATTGTCACGCGCAGTGACGGCAAGCAGCTCATGGTCCTGATGAATTCCGTGATCAGCCCTGTGGGAGCCACGGTGGAAACGCTTCGGTATCAGCTTCTCACCGTGAGCCTCATCATGGTAGTCATGGGTTTGTCTCTGGCCTTTATTCTTTCGCGTAAGATCGGCAGGCCGGTTTCCTTGCTGAATGCGGCAGCCAAGTCGCTTGCAGAGGGTAACTATGATGTGCGGTTTGACGGCGGGGGATATCGGGAAATCAGCGAACTTTCCGACACACTGAACTATGCTGCGCAAGAGCTTTCAAAGACGGAAAAACTGCAGCGCGATCTGGTGGCAAATATTTCTCATGACCTGCGCACACCGCTCACGCTCATCACCGGATATGCCGAGGTCATGCGGGATCTGCCGGATGAGAATACGCCGGAGAACATTCAGATCATCATTGATGAGGCAACGAGGCTTTCCACCCTTGTGAATGATGTGCTCGATCTTTCGAAGCTGCAGGCGGGAGTTGTCTCTCTGGAAAAGCGCGTATATAACCTGACGGCCAGCGTGCGCGGCATCTTGACCCGGTATAGCAAAATGACCGATTACCACATTGTGTTCTACGCTTCCGAGGACGTCTATATCTGCGCTGACGAACTCAAAATATCCCAGGTGGTTTATAATCTTGTCAACAATGCGATGACCTACACGGGAAACGATAAGTCCGTCATTCTCCGCCAGCGTGTGGAGGAGGGGAAGGTGCGCATTTCTGTTTCCGATACGGGAGAAGGCATTCCGCAGGATAAGCTTAACGATATCTGGGAACGCTATTATAAGGTGGACAAAGCGCACAAGCGCGCACAGGTCGGCACCGGTCTGGGCCTTGCCATTGTTAAAATGATTTTGGATCTGCATGGCGGCGCATACGGCGTGCAGAGCAGGGAAGGAATCGGCTCGACATTCTGGTTTGAAATGGACACCGTGGCTTCCCCCACAGAGAAAGAAAAATCCCTGCCGGAAGCTTCCCTTTCCTGATCAAACAGCTCACTGCGCGCTCTGCACGCAGGGAGCTGTTTCTGTCACGCCAAATTGCGGAGGGCTTCTCCCACATCGGCCCGGAAGGATTCCCAGGCATCGGGGTGTTCCACAAAGTAAAGCGGACATGCCTTTCCCGTCACATCATAATGGCGGATGAGGTGATTTTCATCCAGACCGAGTTCCCGGCAAAGCCAGGCACACAGCTTGACAAGAGATCGATAAGAGTCGTCTGTAAACTGTCCTGTTTCATCTGGATGACAGACCTCAATGGAGATCGTGTCACGATTGCGTTCGTTCGTCGCGGCGGATTTTTCATCCAGCGGCAGACACTGTATGATCTCGCCGTCGAGACCCACCAAAAAATGGGCGTTCACCTCTGTGGCAGGATCATTGAAGTAACTCCGGTTTCCCATAGCGGAAGTGCCCGGGTTTCCGACATAATGAATGGCAATGTCATTGACATGTTCCAGTTTTTCTCCGCTTCTGCTTCCTCCGAAATCCAGGAACTCTTGATCAATCCAATCCGGGATGTCAATCTCATCCAGATCCTGCGGGCCGCCCAACGGCAAATTCTGCACCTGCGGGAGTCCGCTGAGGACGGACGCCACCGCCATTCCGATACCGATTACCACAAGCAATGCGCATGAAGCAAGCACAAGTCTGGTGAGCAAACGCCTGCGCTTGCGGCGCAGCGAAAGAGGCGCCCTGCGGGGCGGTTCCTTTTCCTCTGGACGCAGGTGCTTTGGTTCATAGAATTCCGACACGTTATCTCCTCCGATCTCTTCCGGCCTTTCGTCGGCTCTATTCTTTATAACACGGTGCAGCATAGGAAATAGTTACAGGCGGCTTCCGTCGTTGACAAAACGGGACACGGCTCGTATAATAATGCATATGCCCGTCCGGCTTCCGGCAGACGGGCTTTATTATGGAATGCGCCGCTGGGCGCAGAAAGGCGTGAAAATACAATGAGTGAAGGATGCAGCCACGATTGCGAGCATTGCGCCGAAAATTGCGGGGAGCGCAAATCCAATCCGGCAGATTTTCTGGAAAAGCCTCATGCGATGAGCAGCATCAAAAAGGTGATCGGCGTGGTCAGCGGAAAGGGCGGCGTCGGCAAAAGCCTTGTCACGTCTCTGATGGCTGTTGCCATGAACCGCCGCGGTGCACATACCGCCATTCTCGATGCTGACGTGACCGGTCCTTCGATCCCGAAGGCGTTCGGCCTGCATCAGCGTGCCATGGGCAATGAGCTTGGCCTGCTGCCTGTCAGAACAAAGACCGGCATCGATGTGATGTCTGTCAACCTTCTGCTGGACGACGAATGCGCACCCGTTGTGTGGCGCGGCCCCATCATTGCCAACACCGTCAAGCAGTTCTGGACCGACGTTATTTGGAAAGATGTGGACTATATGTTCGTGGATATGCCTCCCGGAACAGGCGATGTGCCACTCACCGTATTCCAGAGTCTCCCGCTCGACGGTATTCTCATTGTCACCTCTCCGCAGGAGCTGGTGGCCATGATTGTGGATAAGGCTGTCAATATGGCCCTCATGATGAACGTCCCGATCGTGGGCATCGTCGAAAACATGAGCTATGTGAAATGCCCGGACTGCGGCCGAGAAATCCGCGTGTTCGGTGAAAGTCATGTGGAAGAGATTGCCGCAAAGCATGGCCTTCGGGTTCTGGCGCGTCTTCCCATGGACCCGGACGTCGCGAAAAACTGTGATTCCGGCCTGGTGGAGCTCTGCCATACGGAGCCCCTTGAGGAAGCCGCAAAGGCCATTGAAGCTCTTCCTGTGAAAGAAAAATAAGCTGCACCGGTTCTCCGGCTGCCTTCATGTGGCAGGCCGCCGCCCTTCAGGGGCCTGCTTTTTCTTTGCGCACCATCAAGCCAAGCCTGCCGGAAAGACCGGCGAGCAGTTCGTTTGTGATGGTACCACACCGGCCGGCCACCTCCTCCGCCGTGATGGTTTCCGCACCGTCACGCCCAATCAGCGTCACAATCTCTCCGCTGCGCACCGTGCCTATGTCCGTCACATCCGCCAGCAGCTGATCCATGCAGATGCGCCCGGCTATGGGCGCGCGTGTGCCGTGGATTAGCACCGCACCCCCGTTTTCACCAAGGCGACGCGGCAAGCCGTCTCCATATCCGATGGAAATGGTTGCGATCACGGTGGGGCGAACCGCCTCAAAGGCAAGGCCGTATCCGGCGTGTTCTCCCGGGTTCAGCGTGCGGACAGACGCAACACGCGCGTGCAGGGAGAGGACAGGACGCAGGGGAAGAGCTGATTTCCGCTCCTCCTGTGTTTCCCACACCCCGAACAGCGCCAAACCGGGCCTTGCCAGATCACAGGGAAGAGGGGCAATGCGCAGAAGCCCCGCACTGGCCAAAAGATGAATTTGACCTACAGGATATCCTTCCCGGCGAAGCCGGGAAGCCAGCCCGAGGAAGGCCGCGATCTGCCCGTCGGTAAATGATTCGCTTCGGCTGTCCGCCAAATTGGCGGCGCACAGGTGCGAAAACAATCCCGTAAAGCGGAGACAGGGCAGGCGATAGAGGCGGTGAAACGCTTCCATGTCACTCACCTTGACGCCAATCCGCCGCATCCCCGTGTCCACTGCTACATGAACGTGAACATGCCATCCCTGAGATGCCAGGCGCATGGCATAATCCTCATCCACCACAGCCTGTGTTAGGCGATACCGTACCAGCAGTTCCGCTTCTTCCGGTGCCGTATAGCCCAGAATCAGGATCGTTCCCCGAACACCGGCGCGCCGCAGCCGGATGCCCTCGGTGAGCGTTGCCACGGCAATGTCCCGCACACCGGCATGATGCAGGACCCGTGCACAGAGCACACTTCCATGACCGTACCCGTCCGCCTTCAAAACGGCCATCAGGCGGCATTTTGGCCCCGCAAGCTTTGCCAGCAGCCGCGCGTTGGCGCGAAGGGCTGATGTGTCAATCTCCCGCCATGCACGGTCATCCTGCCGTGGCTTGTCCGGCCGAAGGGCAGCCCAGGTGAGGGAGACAACGGACGTAAGCACCACAACGGCGGCAAAATGCCCCAGGCTGTTCTCCACAAACAGGGAGGATGTTCCCGTCCCTTTGGCCAATCCCCGCACGAGGACGATGCACCATGGATGAACCACAAAGAATGCCGCGGAAAAGCGCCGGGCCATCCTGTCCTGCCCTGCATTGACGGAAAGCAGGAAAGTGAACAGGAAGAACGCGCACACAGGCAGAAGCAGCGTCATGCTGTCATGCCTAGGCAGACCGTTCGCGCGCAGCAGGAAAACTTCCGCACTCATCCCGCAAAGGGAGAAGAGAAACAGGGCAAACGAGAACCCGGCGCTGCGCTTTTTTGCCAATCCACCCAAGAGCAGAAAGAGCGGGGCAAAGAAAAGGCCGTTCCTGGTGTAAGAAAAAACATGAAAGAGGGCGTTGTAAAAAGCCCTGCCTGCGGGAAAAGACGCAAAAAGGCCATAGTAGCTGTCACCACCCAAACCGATAAGATAAAGCAGGGCGGCAGCGGCGAATGCAAAGCGCCGGCCCCCGCGGAGCAGCAGCAGGCAAATCAAAACACCAAGCAGGACGGCAGGGAAATACCACAGGTGATAAAAGGTGCCGTCAAAGCACAGCGCACGCAGAACATCCGGTATGCTTCCGATCTGATGCGCGTAGATGTTCAGCGGAAGGTAGAGCAGGATGGAGAGCAGGCTGAGAAGGCCTGTCTTTTTCAAAAAGTGCGGCGCATTCGTCCAGCCGGATTGCGACAGAAAGTATCCTGTTGTAAGAAAGAAAAACGGAACTGCCACGCGGGCCAGCACACGTGTTAGCCAGAAATCGCCGTCCGCCGTGAAGGAAGTAAGCGGCGAGGTGTGGATGGCGCAGACAAGCAGAGAGGCAGTTATGCGAAACCAATCGATCGCGGGCCTTTTTGGGCTCATGCGCTTCCCTCCCGCACCGTCACAAGAAAACCGCCGTCGTTGTCGCCGGATACCTCATAGGGAAGGACCAGCGGCAGTGTCACGCCGTCCGGCCTGCAGGCAATGCGGAAAATGTGAAAGATCCCTTCGCTGGAAGGGAACCGGATGGCGCCCTGCTTGAAGGAGGCAAGGTATTCTTCCAGACAGAGCCCCTGGCTTGTGAGGATGGAAGCGTGCGGCGTCCCCACATAGCGAAAGTGCCAGGGCTCCGCTGCAATGCCGGTGATCCCTTCCTTCTCTGCCGTGTACCGCTCAATCCAGCCAAATGAGGGGGCCAGACGGCGGAAAACGGCAAACACGCCGTCACGTGGAAAATCCGGCCGGATAAAGTCAATCTCGGGCGCTTCCGCCGCAAGGTCAATCGCCAGCCCTGTCTCATGCTCACTGCAGCCGGGCAAGGCCACATAGCTTCGCGTGAAGGCTTCCCCGTTTTCACGCAGGGAATCATTCCAAATCTGCCTCTGTTCGGCCCGGCTTCTCCACCCGGATACGGCCCGAATCCGGCCCTGTGCGCCGGAGGCTTTGACACATGCGGCAAGACTTTTTGCCGCATGGGATTCCAGCAGCACGTTCCCTTGATCCGGAAGGGCCGGAGCAAGGCGCGGCGGGCGTTTCGCCGGGATCGGATGGGAAGCGTTGACCAGGATGAGAGGACCCCGGCAAACGTCCTTCTGTGTCCAGACTGGCCGCTTCATGCTTCCACCCCCAGATCGATGAGATGGTTTACAAGCCGATCAAACGACACGCCCACCGCCTTCATCATGTTGGGAAACCGACTGTGCGAGGTAAAGCCGGGAATGGTGTTGACCTCATTAAAAAGAATCTTTCCTTTTCTTGTGAGAAAGAGATCCACGCGGGCAAAGCCGCGGCAGCCCAGGGCGCGGTATACCTCTTTGGCGGCTTCCGCTGCAGCCGCCTCCTGTTCTTCCGTGATGCGGGCCGGGCAATGGATTTGTGAAGTCTTAAGCGTATACTTTTCTGTAAAATCAAAGAAATCACCGGAAAGCTCGATCTCATCCACCCGCCCTGTCACAAGGCTGTCGTTTCCGATCACGGCGCATCCGATTTCAAAACCGGGCACTTCCTCTTCCAGCAAAATCTCCGCATCATGCGCGAAAGCCGTTTCCACGGCTTTGCTCAGAGCTTTTTGCGCAGTGACCCGGCTGACGCCGAAGGAGGAACCGGACCGAACAGGCTTCACAAACAGGGGAAAGCCGATGAGCTCTGCCGTGTGCGCGATGCTTTCCGCAGAATCCGTGCGGCGAAAGACAGCGCCGCGCGGGCATGGAACACCTGCGAGAGAAGCAAGCCGGTGGGCTCGCGCCTTGTCCATGCCGAGTGCACTTGCCATCGTCCCGCAGCCGATAACGGGGATCCCCGCCAGCTCCAACAACCCCTGCAGTGTGCCGTCTTCTCCGTTCTTCCCGTGCAGCACGGGGAAACCCGCATCAATGCGGATTCTTTGCGCTTTTGTGCCCAGAAGGAGAAGACCGCCTTTTGTGCGGTCGGTGCAGAGCACGCAGGGTGTGCAGGCAGGATTCTGCTCCCATTTGCCGTCCGGGAGCTCTGTCTCATTTCCCGGGAAAAAAAGCCACGCGCCTTTTTTGGTGATGCCAACCGGCACAGGGCGATAGCGTGTTCTGTCAATCGCTTGCAGCACGGCACAGGCAGACTGCAGGGAAACGTCATGTTCCGTTGAGCAGCCGCCGAAAAAAACAGCGATATTCTTTTGTTTCATCTTTCCGACCTCCCTGATAGGCCTGCAGAAAAAGAACAGGCCGTCGTTTTTGTCCCTGTCAGTATGGTACCAAAAACGCACAGCCTGTTCTTTTCTCTTTCCTCAAGGAGATCTTTTGATTTTCCTGCCGAAATCTTACATTTTTCTTGCAGGCGCAGGAGGGGAGGGGCGCTGCTTTTGCGGAAGCGTAACCGTAAACATAATTCTGTTTTCTGCACTTGAAGCGCAGATGGAACCGCCATGCAGCCGCAGGATTTCCCGCGCTATGGCAAGCCCGAGCCCTGCGCCTCCGCTCGCGCTCGAGCGGGAAGAATCCAGGCGGAAGAATTGTTCAAAAATCCGCTCCAGCTTTTCCTGGGGAATGGTAGGGCCGCTGTTTTCAAAGCAGAGCGTGATAAGGCCCTGTGCCGATTGGCCCCAGACATGGATCTCTGTGTCGGGAAAGCTGTAAAAATTGGCGTTGCGCAGCAGATTGTCAAAGACACGGGCCAGCTTGTCCGGGTCGCACTCACAAGGAATCTGCGGCGGCAAATCCAGCTTGCAGTGCAGATTCTTTTCCGCAAGGGAAGGCGCAAATTCGCTCACAGTCTGCTGAAGCATGCGCGTAAGATCCACGGTGGAAAGCTCCAGCGTGAGATGCGTCAAATTGAAGCGGGTTATTTCAAAGAATTCGTTGATTAGATCCTCGAGCCGTTCGGCTTTGTCCAGCGCAATGCCGGTGTATCGGGCGCGCAGCTCCGGCGAGATCTGCGGCTCATCGCGCAGCAGCGTCAGATAGCCGATCACGCTTGTGAGCGGCGTTTTGAGATCATGCGCCAGATAGACAATCAGATCATTTTTTCGCTGTTCCGCTTCATGTGCCGCCGCATTGCTGCGCAGCATCTCCTGGCGGATGACGTTCAGCCTGTCCGCCGCATTGGAAAGAGCAGGGGGAAGCTCCACAGGCTTTTCCGGCGAGAGAGCCATCTCCTGGGAGGCATTCACCAAACTGTCCACATAACGGAGCGGCTTACAGATAAAATAGATAGTGATCGCAAAAATGCCGGCGCATAAACCTACAATCAGGAGCAGCATCGCATAATCGCGTGCCCATGATAAAAGGGGATACAGAAGCTCCCGACCCGTCCAGGTACGGGAGGAAGCCA
>ERZ1643247.1026-NODE-1026-length-28546-cov-69.382647_pt1 | contig 28546 bp, 43 predicted proteins | sample MGYA00579264_ERZ1643247 | MGnify/ENA primary metagenome ERZ1643247 (study PRJEB29033, sample SAMEA4952262) | chicken gut metagenome | biome: Broiler Chicken; feature: Gastrointestinal Tract; material: Caecum | place: Ireland | collected 2018 | study: Broiler... | reverse complement strand
GTAAGCGCCGGGGGATTTCTTATTTTGTCAAGGTACGGATGATTACCTACTTACTGTGAAGCCACTCAAAGAGATGGACACGGATTTCATGCTGAAAACGCTGGATCATATCAAGGTGTTTGAGGATGGGACACTGCTGGTGATATTTCTGGACGGATCGGAGATTGAGTGTAGAAGTGAAGAAGCGTAAGAAAAGAGGCCGATTGGGATGTGAGAGTCCTGATTGGCTTTTTTTCTTGCGCTTTTTCCGGATAGTAAAGGATGTCGAAATATGGTAAAATAGTACTATAATACTATGGCATTAAAATGTACTGTGCCTTTATTTACCTTGAATAATAAACTGATGATAGTGGCAGATAAATAATTGATAATCTGATACATGGGGATTTGTGGGTTAAATATTGAGAGAAGTAATGTGGAGATCAAAGTGATTGAAAAAATAAAAGCAAAGAAAAAGGTAATAATTTTTTTATTAGTGTTTGGGATTTTTGGGGTGCCCGTGTTAATACATATATTGTTTAAAATAGATATTGGAATTGACTGGATTGAAGCAGAATGGACGGCGGGTGAATTTTTAGCATATTATGGAAATATTTTATCTTTTCTAGGGACAATAGTACTGAGTTCTTTAGCCTTATGGCAAAATCATGAAATAAAAACTGAAAGTGATAGATATACACAATATCTGGAACGACTAGAAATTAATAAGAACATGGCTAGATTTATGTCAGAAAAGATAATGTCAGAAAAAAACAACAAAAATTTAGAACTAGGATTGATGAATATATCAGATAATATAGCGTATGATGTGACAGTTTCAAATTTTCAGTTATATGAAAATCATATATTAATATGGGAAAAAAATGACTATTTAAAATTTACAGCAATCAAACCAAATGAGAACAAAGTTATTAGTTTAAATAATCCAGAAATATTGGAAAAGCATATATTGAAATTTGAATTAACAAGCTATGATAAATTCTTGAAAAAACATTATTACAGTGGAATTGCAAAATATATTGAAAAAAGTTTAATAGTCGTTATTGAAGAACAAATGAGAGAGGAACAAATAGAGATATGAATAGACCAAATATGAATAAGAATAGATATAAAAATGATTATGAAAGTGAAAAATTAGGAGCAAATAATTTGTATAGACGCTTTAAAAATCAATTTGAGACTTTATTGGCATTTGATTACAACGAAGGTACAGTCAGAGGAAGATATTATAATAAAGTTGATGATCAGATGCGAAACAAAGCATATGTATCACAGAAAGATTTAGAAGATAAATTGCTTGAGTTTAAGAATTCTGTTACTAACAATACAAAAATATTGGTCGGATTTGCGGGAATAGGAAAAACTGCTTTAATCAGAAACTCTTTTGGGATTACAGAGAGAAAACCATTTATAGATGAAGAAGGGAATTTAATAGCATATCTATCGTTCTATTCTAAGAGTTTAGACGAAGAAGTGAGTGGTGGGTTAGAAAATGTACTCGTTAGATATATACGTGGTATATGTCGGTGTATAACTGGTCATAGAAATTTTATGGGAAATGAAGATGAATTTTTTCAATTTATTGATACAATTAATGGAGATTTACTGGATGATCTACCGGTTCTTCCAGGTCAAAATCTTACACAACTTAAAATGTTAGAGGAGTTGGAAAAAAAACATAAAAGAGAGTATTATATGTGCCTGTTAAAGTATTATTTGCATATTACAGACAAAAAGATTAAATCGTTAATCTTGATAATTGATGATATTGAAACGACAAAATCTGAATATCATATACCGATTATAGATAAATCTTTTAATATCCAAAATTGTTTGTCGAACACGATAAATAGAAAATATACGGTAAAATTGTTATTATCTATGAGAGCATATACTTTTAGATATAATCAAGCAAGACAATCTTCGGCAAATAGAGTTGATGAGTTTGACAAAGATGTAATTACTAAAGAGACTATACCACCACTGGAGGCAATTGTATGTAAACGGTTTGATGTAATGATGGAAAATATCGAAGAATTTAGTGAAATGGGAACGCAAAAAACTTGGGAGGCAGCCAAAAGTGAACTATTAAAAGTAATTAATGAATTAGATTTTAATTTTGGAGAATTAATCACCGGACTTACCCATAATAATATAAGCCGCTCAATGAAGATTTTTTTGAAAATATTATCAAATAATAAATGGTTTGCTATACCGGAAGAAAATGAAAATTTGCAAAGAGGTGTAATAAAAATTTCTGCTAATAATTATGAATATTATCATAAAGAAAGCGTTTTAAAGGCTATGGTTTATGGTGAAGGAAACGTGTATTATGATTATGAAGATAATATAGTACCCAATATTTTGCATTGCCATAATGAAAAATGTGAAGGAACAGAGTTGCTAGGATTGTATGTTTTAAAGTATTATTATAGAACTAATCAGGCTGACTTCGTATTATATGGGAAAAACAGCATTAAGGGTAAAGACGCAGTATATAGTATTTTGAAAACATTTAATAAGATAGACGATGAAAAGATGAAAAAGAAACTTGATTATATGATGGCATTTTTATATAGAGGAGGATTACTATTACATAGTATATATGAACCGGAATTTCCAGGAGAAGAAGAAAGAAAATATAATCCTGAATATGAATTGTATTTGTCTTTACGAGCGCTTAGATTAATATCAATTATTGAAAATAGTTCAATTTTATTGGAATTTTATAGAGATGATATAGATACACATTTGATGAATTATGATAAAATTTCGGCTGAAATGTCATTTACTAATAAGATAATTTATATTTTGGATTATATAGAAGAATTATTTGATATTGAAATGTCATATATTAACATGTCATGTTCGAATTATGATGATTATAGGAAATTATTTGGAGACGAATTTTTAGTATCCTCTTTATTGCAAGGAGTAATCAAGTCAGTGAGAAATTATTATATAAAGAAAGACAGCGATTATGAAATGGTACTACAGAAAATAGGTGCGTTATTAGAAAGAATGAATGCTTTTTCTGATCAAATAGGAAAAAGGGAAGTGAAAAAAATAGTTATAGGTGAAAAGGTAAAAGAATATTATTATTCTATGCGTGTAGAATCTTGAAAGCATTTGTATTTCTTGAATAACAAAGGAGAAGTGCAATGTACATTCGAAAAATTCACATAGAGAATTTTCGTAATTTTAAATATATTGATATTCCGTTAAATCAGTTTACAATAGTTGTTGGAGAGAATGATGCCGGTAAGGTAATTTCAGCAGGGGGATAAAAGGTATCCCCCTTAGAGGGGAATGAACCTCTTCGTTAAAGATTTCGCTACTTAGTATAAGAACAATCTATCATCGCATGTGGAGACGGTCTGTTTGATGTCAAGAGTGGAAGGAAAATAACCGCGAAAGCCCTGTAATACAGTGGTTCTGGGTGATCGAGCATATTTGGCGTCGGGCAGACAAAACACTTCTCGGTAACTTATCCAAGGACAGATCGGGTCGAAAAGTGTGAAAGTTGAGTTACCAAGATAGATGCCACTATGTTGAGTAGCCGAGTTAGATGTCGGAAAGTTGTGGCTGTGAGATAGATGTCAGGAGGGGAAATTAAATAGGATGTTTTTTGATTTAAGAACATGTGATTCAGCATACAGATTTATTCTGGATTGCTTGAATATGACGCCAGATGAGTTCATAACAGAATTTGCGATAGAAAGTGAAAGTAATTTTGAATTTTTTTGGGAGAGAAACATCCAAAGAATACAAACCATCGACATTTCGCAACTTAGAATTTTAGCTTTTCATGTTCTGGGTTCATTGGACTGTTGTGAAGAAATTAAAAAGAACGGTCTTTGGAATCTTCAAATGGTACTGAGTGGAGATACTATATTATCGAGGATTCTGAAAGAACACGGCATTCGTTTCGATATCACAAATAAGTTGCTTTATGCGGGTTCAAAAAAATATGATATAGATTATGAGCATTATAGGGGTAAGCATTTTTTGACCGGAGCTGATAAAGTGCTTGATAGAATCGCACATAGAGTATTTTATGACTATTGTGTCAATGGATTTCTTGTTAATGATGATGTTTTTAACTACGGCACGCGAATTCATGAAAGGCCAGAGTTCCTAATGGCATTAAGCGACCTTCTCCCCGATGCGAAAAAAATAGAACAGTGCTGGGAAACACATGCTGAGAGTTACAGAGTAGACTTTTTTGTTAACAAAGAGCAAGTTCATCGATTTAATTTTGAATTAGATGAGCATCGAGATCCACCATACGAAGGTTGGTATGATCTTGATGATGATATGAAGACTAAAAAATGGATGCTTTCTCATGCTATTGATAGAGCAAATGATAATATAACGGAATTATTTTTGTATATTAAGGATGAGTTGATTGTCCCACCTGATCAAATAATATCATGTTCAACAATATAAAGAGGACTCCTCACTACCGGCAAATGCGTCAGCAGCGAGGAGTCTTTTTATGCTTCGATGTCGATTGTGATACCGGACTTGAACTCTACTGTGAAGTGGTCGGCGAAAACGGTAATCTTCTCAATGAGCTTTTTAACCAGAGTCTCATCAAACTCTGTGATACCGGTTTCCTGCCCGGCGATGAATTTCTGCAGTTCCTTAATCCGGTTCATGGCTTCTTCTCGGTGATGGCTGTCGAGCTCGGACTTTTCCTTTTGGTTGCGGAGCCGGAAAATTTCGTCAGCGATGGCATCGTAGTCTTGTTTGTTATTTGCCTTCTTAATGAGCTCTTTTTGCAGTTCTTCAAGCCTTGCCTGAATGCCGTCTGGAGAGAGGGTGTCAGCACCTACTACGGCCTTGGCGATATTCTGCTGTAAAGTTTTAAGGAATAAGTCTCGCTCGGTGAGAATTTGGTTGATGGCCTTGACCGTGATCTCCTGCAGTAGGAGCTCGTTTACCGTTCGATTGGTACAGCTTTTTTCGGCGGAGATAGGCTCCAATCGACTGATGCAGCGCCAGACGATGGACTTGCAGCCGTGGTTATTCCAGTGAACGCGTCGGTAAAGCTCGCCGCAGTCTCCGCATAAAACCATCTGTGCAAAGCAGTGATTGCAGGAGAAGCTGCGTTTCTTGCCTGTCGGGATTACGTGAACTGTCCGGCGACGGACAAGCTCCGCCTGCACCTGCATGAAGAGCTCCTTTGGAATGATTGCTTCATGGTCGTCCTCGATGTAGTATTGAGGAACGGTGCCGTTGTTTTTGATCCGCTTCTTTGTTAGAAAGTCGGTGGTATAAGTCTTTTGCAGAAGCGCATCGCCCATGTACTTTTCGTTGCGGAGAATTTTGTTGATGGTGCTGGTGTGCCATTTTGTCTTGCCAGCGCCAGTGAGAATGCCGTCAGCCATAAGCCCGTTGGCAATCTTATTCATGCTGGAGCCTTCGAGATATTCTCGGTAGATGCGCTTTACAATTTCTGCCTGCTCTGGATCGATGATCAGGTGTCCGTTGTCATCCTTGGTGTATCCGAGGAAGCGATTGTGGTTGATCTGCACCTTGCCTTGCTGGTAGCGGTATTGAAGTCCCAGCTTGATGTTTTGACTCATGGACTGGCTTTCCTGCTGAGCAAGGCTCGCCATGATCGTGATCAGCACCTCGCCCTTAGAGTCCATCGTGTTGATGGCTTCCTTTTCAAAATAGACAGGTATGTTCTTTTCTTTCAGCTGCCGGATATATTGAAGGCAGTCGAGCGTGTTTCGGGCAAATCGGCTGATGGACTTGGTGATGACCATGTCGATATTGCCTGCCATACATTCATCGATCATTCGGTTGAATTCGTTCCGCTTTTTGGTGTTGGTGCCGGAGATGCCGTCATCTGCAAAGATACCTGCCAGTTCCCATTCCGGATTCTTTTGAATATATTCTGTGTAGTGCGTGACCTGAGCCTCATAGCTTGTTTCCTGTTCTTCAGAATCTGTGCTGACGCGGCAGTAGGCTGCAACACGGAGCTTTTTCTGAGTAGATTGTTTTACTGTATTTCCAACCTGCCGTCTGGCCGGAATCACCATAACATTTCCCATTAGCTTACCTCGCTTTCTATGAGGCTGTAGAGGTATTCTGCCTGCAGCCTCGGATCTTCATAATGATGTTCTGCCGTTGCCATGCGAAAGTTTGTAGGAGGCGCTGCAGGCTTTGTGTTCTTTTTCTTGTTCAGCCTGCCAAGTTTTCCGGCGCGTTCCAGACGCATGGCAGCAGCTTTATCGAAGGTTTCCTGATCGATGATGGCCGGGTAAAAATCGTCTCCGAGGTAGTGCCTGTTTTCCATCAGACGTTTTGCTGTGCCGTGATAGGTTTCGATGCCAGCAGCGGAAGCAGCCTTGGTTAGTGCCATCCCGGAGAGGTAATTTTCATAGAGCTTTCGTATTTTATCGGCTTCATCCTTGTTAATCGTGGCGCAGCCGTTTTCAATGCTGTATCCGTAGGGTATATGTCCCACATCTTCACATCCTTTCCCGAAGCGTCAGACCGCATTTCAATTCAAAGCACACTTCATTTCTGGAGCGGACAACGATGCGGTTTACATATTCTTGAAACAGGTCATCATCGAATTCCTGGAGTATTCCACCTTTTCCCGTAAAGCGCAGAAGTGCTGCGGCTTCTTCAACCTTTGTGATATCTCCGGAAACTGTGTTTTTTAAGGCGTTGATCTTATCTCGGAAACTGTCCGCCTGCGAAAGCAGCTCGTTTGTTTCTTTATTGAAAAGGATAGGGTCGATGATGCCCTGTGTCATAAGCTTTGTCAGCGTCTCGCGCTTTTCTGTGTTATGAGCTAATAAGGTCTGTATTTCCTGAATGCGTCGAAGTGAGTCATCGGACAGTGTGTTTTTCAATGCATCTACATATGGCTTTAGGATGATCCGGTGCGCGTAGACCAGCTTGTTCATCATGGTGATGAAAGCCTGCTTCAGATCATCGTCTTTTATAAAAAGCATATGGCATTTATTCCTATCCTCGATATGGGTATTGCAGCACCATGCAGCGTATTTGTATCCGGTGCAGCAGTGAATCCGGCGCTTAAAGGTATTGCCACACTCGCCGCAGAAGATTTTCCCAGAGAAAGTGTAGCGATTCTGGTACTTATCACTTCCTTTGACGATACCTTTTTCGGCTGCCCGCTGATGAATAAAAGCGTGAGCGGCTTCAAAGTCCTCCCGGCTGATGATTGCTTCGTGATGATCCTTGACCAGATACTGCGTCTGTTCGCCGTGGTTATTGTGCCGGATAAAGCGTGAATCCGAGTACGTTTTCTGGAAAAGGCAGTCGCCGACATACTTTTCATTGGAAAGCATCCCGCGAATGGTTGTAGCCGTCCAGCGTCCGTTTCGCTTGGTAGGAATGCCACGCTGGTTCAGAGCGTCCGCGATGGCGTGGGTACCTTTGCCGGAGAGCAGTGCTGCGAAGATTTCTTTCACAACAGCCGCCTGTTCTGCATTAATGACCATCTGCTCACCATCCCAATCGTAGCCGTAGGGCGGGTAGCTGACTTTATAGGTGCCGTTCTCGAAGCGTTTCTGGATTGACCACTTGCTGTTTGCCGAGCCCCCGAACTGACTCATCCAGGAATCCCGCACCCTCTGCGGGTCCTTGATGGTTCCCGGATGCTCCGGCACACCGCTTGGCTGCGCGCCATTTGCAAAAAATTTGGAGCCGTATTCCTCTGTGGCAATGGCAAGGCCGATGGCGTTCTTTGCCATCGCAATGGGGGGTAGCCCACCAGCCCGTCAAAGCCAAGGCCTGGGATATGTAGCACATCCGAAGGCTTCAGCCGGACAATGCTGCTTTTAGAAATCGGCGCATCATCTGCACTGGTAGTGTATTCGTAATAAAGCTGCCCCTTATCATCCCTGTCCACCGCCATCCGGTCAGGCATCAGGGGATAGAGCGCCATCACCTCACCGCGTCCGTTCCGGATGATCTGCGCATAGGCATTCCCCCATAGGAGAAGGTGCGTCATGAGCGTCTCCCTAAACACGAAGGAACTCATCTCCGGGTTCGGCTCATCATGGAGCAAAAGGTACAGCGGATGGTCCAGGGCTTTCTCCTTGCCGCCGTCCTCCTTATAGCGGTAGAGGTGGAGTGGCAATCCCGCCACAGCCTCCGCCAGAATACGGACGCAGGAATACACCGCCGTCATCTGCATCGCGGAGCGTTCATTCACCCGCTTTCCGGCTGCGCTTCCCCCGAAGAAAAAACTGTAAGCACTGCCTGTAGTACGGTTCTGGGGCTTATCCCTGGAACGGAAAAGCCCGGAAAAGAAACCCATCTCGAATCACCATCCTTCCTGAAATTAGACATAAGAAAAGCACCTACCTTTCGATAGATGCTCTTCGAAAATAGAATTGTTGTTTTTTTCTGGCGATCAGCCGTCCAGCAGCCAATCCACAAGGTTCAAGGACTTGATACCGTCATAGGAGGCGTCCAGCCCCGGCTCAAGGGACAGCACGATCTTTTCGTAATTGTCCCGGATCTTTTGTAATGGGGCAAGCTCCCGCTTGCGGACATCTTCGCTCTGCATAGATTCCGTTACCTGAATATAGAGTTTGTCGTCAGCCGTGGTGGCGATGAAGTCCACTTCCTGATTGTCGATCTTCCCGATGGCCACGTCATAGCCCCGGCGGAGCAGTTCGAAGTAGACCACATTCTCAATGGCGTGTCCGCTGTCCCGGTTGCGGAATCCCAGCAAGAAATTCCGAAGCCCGATGTCCACGATATAGTATTTGCCCAGGGTGCGCAGGTACTCCTTGCCCTTGATGTCAAACCGCTTGATTTCATAAAAGAAGTAGCTTTCCAACAGTGCGGCGATATAGGCCTGCACCGTGTGGGTGCTGGGGGTTCCTTTGCGTTTACCATCCTCCAGGAGTCCCTCGTTCATCAGCGTGTTGCCAATAGAGGAAACTGAAACACTGCTGCCAATGTTGTCCGCAAGGAACAGGACGATCTTACGCAGAAGCGCAGAGTCGGTGATCTGACGCTGGCCGCGCCGCTTTTCCCGCTCCAGAATATCCCGCACTACCACGGTGGAGTAAATGCCTTCCAGAAGGCTCAGGGCTTTTTCCTGATCCAGTCCGATGTCCGCGATTCCAGGCATCCCGCCAAAACGCATATAGGCGTCAAACATTTCCCGCAGGTCATAGCGTTCGCCGTTTTTATCAAACACTTGCCGGTGAGTTCCGCCCAAGGCGCTGCTGGTTTCCCGCACTTCAAAGTTGTGGAAGTCCAGGAACTCCCGGAATGAGAGAGGCAGCATTTTGATCTCCACGCATCGGCCGGAGAGATAGGTGGAATACTCGGAGGACAGCAGGTAGGCGTTTGAGCCGGTAATGTAGATGTCGCAGTCCAAGTCTACCCGGAAAGAATTGACCGCGTCTTCCCAAGCATCGATCCGCTGTAGCTCGTCAAAGAAAAGGTACATCCGCTTGCCCGGAATGGCTTTTTCCTTTACGTAGTGGTATACCTCATCCGAGGTCATGCTCCGAAAATCGTGGGATTCAAAGTTCATCTCCACGATCTGTTCCTGTCCTATGCCGGTTTCCCACAAATGCCGAATCATCAGCTTCAGCAGGCTGGATTTGCCGCAGCGTCGGATACCGGTGATAACCTTTACTGGTTCCGTGTCCTGGAAACCGATCAGCTTTTTCAAGTATCGATCACGGTTCTTGAGTTCATGTGATTCTATCATGGCGCATTCCTCCTGTTGCTCCTATCATAGCACAAACCCTCGATGAAATCAAGTTTATGCTATCAATAGCACAAACTTATCATTTTCGACAAAAAATGCACTGTTAGATAAACAACAGACCCCGGCTGTCATAAACCGAAGCGCCTGAATCGTTCCCACAACGAATTGCACGGTCAAGCCCCATAATGGTGGCGATTGCTCCATCTATTTTTTCTGTAGATTTTTCCTTGTCCGCCTTGATGTTGCCCGCCGGATCGGAACGGATGAAGATGTTGTCCATCATCCACCGCAGCACCGGGTGCCCACCGTGGGCAAGTTTTCCCTCCAGCACCAGCTTCATCAGTTCTTTGGTCGGTGGGGACATATCCTTAAACCCCTGCCCGAAGGGAACGACTGTGAATCCCATGCCTTCCAGGTTCTGCACCATCTGCACGGCTCCCCAGCGGTCAAAGGCGATCTCCCGGATATTGAACCGTTCTTCTAACTGCTCGATGAATTTCTCAATGTAGCCGTAATGCACAACATTGCCCTCAGTAGTCATCAGTACACCTTGCTGTTCCCACAGGTCATAGGGAACATGATCTCTGCGCACACGCAGGTCAAGGGTTTCTTCCGGTATCCAGAAGTAGGGAAGAACATAATATTTATCCTCCTCATCCAACGGCGGAAACACCAGCACGAAGGCCGTAATATCCGTGGTAGAAGACAAGTCCAGCCCGCCGTAGCAGATGCGCCCCTCCAGATCGTCTTCGGAAACAGAAAACGCACAGGCGTCCCACTTGTCCATCGGCATCCAGCGAACAGACTGCTCCACCCACTGGTTCAGCCTAAGCTGCCGGAAAGCGTTCTCCTCGCCGGGGTTCTGTTTCGCGGATTCACAGGCAGCCTCCACCTTGTCAATGCCGACCGTGATACCGAGAGAGGGATTGGCCTTTTTCCACACCTTCGGATCAGTCCAATCTTCATCAGGTTCCGCACCGTAAATGACCGGATAGAAAGTTGGATCGACCTCCCTGCCGTCGAGGATATCCTGTGCTTTCTGGTGGACTTCATAACAAATGGTGTTCGTATCATTTCCGGCAGTGGTAATCAGGAAATACAATGGCTGCATTCTGGCATCACCGGAGCCCTTAGTCATTACATCAAAGAGTTTCCGATTCGGCTGAGTGTGTAGCTCATCAAATACCACACCGTGTATATTAAAGCCATGCTTACTGTAGGCTTCAGCTGAGAGAACCTGATAGAAGCTGTTAGTCGGCTCGTAGATGATACGTTTTTGAGAGGCCAGTATTTTAACGCGCCGATTTAGCGCCGGACACATTTTCACCATATCCGCAGCGACATCAAAAACGAGGGTAGCCTGCTGCCTATCAGCAGCACATCCGTAGACCTCGGCGCGTTCCTCACCGTCACCGCAGCAAAGGAGTAGGGCGACAGCAGCGGCCAGCTCTGATTTTCCCATCTTCTTTGGAATTTCGATATAGGCCGTATTAAACTGCCGGTAACCATTCGGTTTCAGGACACCGAACAGGTCGCGGATGATTCGTTCCTGCCAGTCGATCAGCTCGAAGGGCTTTCCTGCCCATGTTCCCTTGGTGTGGGTAAGCTGCTCGATGAACATCACTGCGAAGTCCGCCATTTTTTTACTGTAATGAGAAGTCTCTGCCATGAAGCGGGTCGGTTTATAGTTTTTCAGTTTTTGCATTAGCACGATGGACGCCTCCTAGTAGTTTGTATATAAGGTGCTCGCCGTCTACGTTCGTTAGGGCTGCACACCAGCTGGATCGAAAGAAATGTTCACACTCCATTGTATCCGATAGGGCGGCTTGATTACTGGGCTTCTTTTTCAGGCGCTTTAGGGCATCCCGGTAATCTTTCACTGCCTGCAGCATGATGGCATTCACGAGATTTTCGTATGGATCGGTCATCACACCACCTCAAGGTCTGCTTTGACCGCATCAATCAGTGCGGTCTGTGTCATCTCTTTCTTGGATAGCGCTTTTACGATCCTTTCGTCGATCGTGCCCTTGGTAATGATGTGCTGAATTACCACGGTGCCGGATTCTTGACCTTGCCGCCAGAGACGGGCGTTTGTCTGTTGATATAATTCCAAAGACCATGTAAGACCGAACCACACAAGGGTAGAGCCTCCGGCCTGAAGGTTCAAACCGTGACCGGCAGAGGCCGGATGGATGACTGCTACAGGAATCTTTCCCACATTCCAGTCAGCAATATCGCGGCTGGTCTTAATCTCACGGACATGGAAGCGGTTTTTGATTCGGCTAAGGTCATGTCGGAACCAATAGGCCACAAATCCTATAAGGGAAAAACAGAAAATGGCGAGGGGCTGCAGATCGAGGATCTGGAGATCTTCGAGAACGTGGCCTATGTGATGGCCTACCATGCGGACAACAGCATACCGGCGAACATAGAGGACTGGCTGGATCAGTTCGATATGTTCTCCATTTATGAGGTGCTGCCGCAGATTCTGGAACTGTGGGGTGAGAACCTTGTGACGGATGTGACGTCAAAAAAAAGATTGGCAGAAGTGAGCGGGAAATGACCACGCCGCTGTTCCTTCTGCGGAGTGTGGAACTGGGGATTTCCATCCGGGATCTGGATCTGCTCACGATTGGGCTGGTTCTGGATATGTGGACGGAAAAATCCAATGACGGCGTGAAATATAAGAGGCTCGCCACTCAGGAGGATTTCGATAAGTTCTGAACGCAAGAAAGGAACAGCACTCTGGCTGTTCCTTTCTGCACATTAGATATGCTCTGCATTGATAATGCCTTCGGCGTCCCTGCCGCCATAAAAGATTCGGATCACGGTCACCGTGCGGCTTTTATCGTCTATTGCATAATAGACGACAAAATTGTCTACCGGCACTCGGTGCATTTCCATGCTCCTCCATGGTTCCCAATCCACAATGGCATAGCGCTTCGGCATAAAGTCCAGCGACCGTATTTCCTTTCGGATGCGGTTGACCTGCCCTTCGGCGGTATCCGGTGCTTCGAGTTCAAAGGCAATGTAGGAGTAAATCTCTCTCAGATCGTCTTTGGCTTCCGGGGAGTAGATAACAGAATAGGTATCACTCATATGCCGAACTCCCGTTTCAGTTCGGCATCCACTTCATCTGCTGTATAGGTTTTCCCGGATTTCATGGATTCAATGCCTTTCATAAGCTCTGCGTCCAACTGCTCACGGGTCATGCCGCCGATAGCGGTCGGCTTTTTAGATGGAAGCCGAAGTTCAAAGGGCATTCCTTTTTTCAGGACAATCTGGCTGTAGAGCATTTGGATGGCACTGGATGGAGAAATGCCAAGCTGAGACAGAATGCCTTCTGCGTTTTCTTTTAATTCCGTATCAATACGGGCATAAACTGCGGATGTATTTGCCATGTTCATCACACTCCTTTTTTTATATTATATCCGTTTTTGCTGTTAAATGCAAGCAAATGCAAGCAATATTCAAATTTTGTTTACAGCCATACGAGGGAGGTGAAAGCTGTGGCAAACCGTATCAAAGGCATTACGGTGGAGATCGGCGGCGATACCACTGGACTTGACAAAGCATTAAAGAGCGTCAATTCTTCCATCACAAAAACGCAGTTTGGCGGTATCCGTTGGAGCATTGAATATCTCTCTCCTTCCAATCATCGCCGTGATTGCGGCGGTAGCGGCAGCCATTGCCGGGATCATTGCCATCATCCAAAACTGGGGAGCGATTACCGAGTGGTTTGGGAACCTTTGGAACACCATCTGTACCGGGATCGGCACCATGATCGAGAGCGTGAAAACGTGGTTTTCCAACCTCTGGACACACCTGCAGAATGTCTGGAACGGCATCTGCAACGTGGTGCAGACGGCTGTGATGCTGCTCGGTTCCATTATCCAAGGGGCCGTGGACATCATCACACTGCCGTTTCGGTTTATCTGGGAGAACTGTAAGGACATCGTCACTTCCGTCTGGAACGGGATTAAGGATACGGTCAGTTCCGTGCTGTCGGCCATCTCCGGTGTGATCTTCAGCATCATGGGAGCGATCCAGAACGTAATCAGTTCCATCTGGAACGCCATCAGCAGTAAAGTGTCGGCGGTGGTGAACGCCATTAAAAATACCGTGACCTCTGTCTTTAACGCCATCAAGTCGGTGGCTTCTACGGTGTGGAACGGAATTAAGACCGCCATCACGAAGCCGATTGAAGCGGCGAAGAATACGATCAAAGGAATTGTGGATAAGATCAGTGGCTTTTTCTCCGGCATGAAGCTGGAACTGCCAAAGATCAAGCTGCCCCATTTTAAGATTACGGGTAAGCTGTCCCTTGCCCCGCCGAGTGTTCCTCACCTGTCCATTGACTGGTATAAGGAAGGCGGTATCATGACGAAACCGACCATCTTTGGCATGAACGGCAGCAGCCTGATGGCAGGCGGCGAGGCTGGCCGGGAGGCGGTTCTTCCGCTGAAGGGCTTTTATAATCAGCTGGATCAGATGATCTCCAGCTATCTGAATATGCAGATGTATTGAATCTGATCCAGACAGATGAAAGTGAGCGGGTAGTGGAACGTCCGGAAACACCGTTGTTTGATAACAAAGCTTTTAGAGAAGCAATTATAAATGCAGTTTTGCATAATCTGTGGGTAAGCGGAAATGAGCCAATGATTTCTGTGTTTTCGGACAGGATAGAAATTTTATCCAGAGGGACACTGCCGCCGGCACAGACAATGGAGGGATTTTTCCTGGGAGAATCGGTTCCGGTAAATGAAAAGCTATCAGAAATCTTTTTGCAGCTGCATATCAGTGAAAAATCAGGCCGCGGCGTGCCTAAGATCATTGAGACTTATGGAAGGGAAGCATTTACTTTCAGAGAAAATTCGATTGTTGTCACGATCCCGCTGCATCGTATAAAAAAGATTGGGAATAAAGTTGGGAATAAGGTGCGGTACGGCCTGCGGGGTGGAACTGGCGCAGACCCAGGCGGAGATCGAGGCGCTTCCGAATGGAGCGGAACTGCTTTCCATTTACCCGGAGAATGACATTGAGACCTACCGGGATGTGCTGTATTTTACAGCGCAGGTGCTGGGTGGATTCTTCTGCAGCAACCGGGAGGGGAAGCTGGAGTTTCGGCAGTACGGGGAAATTCCAGTGATGGAGATATTGCAGAAGCACCGGTTTTCCAGCAGCTTTTCTGATTTTGTGACCCGGGGAACTGTCAGCAGCCGCAGCAACCGGAACAGATGGGATGATTGAGGAAACTCAACGGAAACGGTATACAGCAAAGCAGAAAGAGGTTCAGCGATATGCGGAGGCACTGCGTGGAACTCTTTCCGGGAGTTCTACTGTACGAAAGATCCTTGCGATCAGAGAACAGATAGGAAATATCTGAACTTGAAAAAACGAACTGCGGGTTGTATGATTGAGAAAATAAGTCTATGATCATTTTTCTCTAGGGATAGTCTTTTTCATTTCAACTGACAATTCATTTACTTCATCAAATTTTCTGCGCATATTGACTTGGTGGTATAAAATGAGTATAATATGGTTAGAATAATACTACCAAATACAAACGGGAGGTGTGGCTATGAATATTCGTCCATCCGCAGCAATCCGCCAGAATTACAACGAGATTGCCGAAATGTGCAGAAAGACCGCAGAGCCGGTTTTCCTTACCAAGAATGGCGAGGGAGATTTAGTCGTTATGGATATTGAAACCTACAACCGCAGGGAGAAAATGCTGAAACTCCGTGAGGAACTGCTTGCGGTTGAGGGGGACAGGATGCACGGAAACAAAGGTTATTCTGTCGATGAAGTCTCAGCCATGATGCGCAGCGCAATCAAGGAGGCGACGGGTCGTGGAAAATCAGAGTAAATACCATGTCATCGTATCAGAGCAGGCGACGCAGATGCTTGTTTCCCACGCCGCTTTTTTGGCGCAGGTCAGCCCAGAAGCAGCGGAAAGGCTGACCGTGGAATTTGAAAAGACGGCAAATTCACTGGAAATCATGCCCCAGAGATGCCCGTGGCTTTCCGGGGAATATATTCCTAAAAATGCCTACCGATTTATCTTGTTTGAAAAACGCTATATGATTATCTTTCAAATCATAGACGATACCGTCTATGCGGATTATGTGGTGGATTGCAGGCAGGATTACGGATGGCTCATCCACTGACAACAGAATATCAGAAGAAAAATCGTCACTTGACTGCAGGTGGCGTTTTTTTTTGCCCAAAAGGAGGTGCTTTTCATTTGGAAGTCAAGATCAATAAAGAAATCCGTAACTATACGGAGTCGATGTTTTTTGGACTGTCGCTCAGGCAGTTCATTTTTTCTGTCCTTGCCTGCGGTGTGGCGGTAGGCTTGTATTTTCTGCTCCGTCCTCACTTTGGCACGGAAACACTGAGTTGGATGTGTATCTTAGGGGCAGATCCCTTTGCCTTGATCGGCTTTGTCAAATATAACGGGATGACCGACGAGCAGTTTTTATGGGCGTGGATCAAATCGGAATTTCTGATGCCAAAAAGACTGCTCTTTTCTCCCGATAATCTCTATTACGAAGCCCTAAAAGAAACCATCCAAGACCACGAAAGGGAGGCTATGGGCATTAGGAAGAAACGCAAAGCCCAGACGAAAAAATCCAAAAAGCAGGGAGGTAAACGCTGATGAAAACTTTAAGGACGCTGTTTAAGCAGGATAAGGAAAAATTTGTCGTTGAGATGTCAGGAAGCCGTGCAGTCTGGAAAGAAGTGCTTGCGGTCTACTCTGTCAAGACGACCACAGACCCGGACAATCCGCAGGAAGTGGCGACAATGGACGAAACCAAAAAGGGGCTTCTGACAGATATTTTCTGGGAGATGAATGAGATAAGCTCCCGCACGGAAACCAAGACGGAAACGCAGGTCATTGAGAGTGACGATGGTCACGGGAATATCGTGGAGACGGAAACTACCGTTAGAACGATATGAAATACCCTGTAATAAGAGATATAATATCCTATTACAAGATAGAATTTTTCTAATAGCTTGTTTTGCGCATGGCGAAATGATATAATAAAACCCACGGATAAAAGAAAAGACGGTGGTGAAATTATGTGCCAGAACAAAAAGCGGAGCAATGATGCTCGTCTCCACGCAAAGCCAGTATAATGAGCGACATTTGCGTGGAGTAACTTTATAGTCGCTGATCGAATAATGCTGGCTTTGCCTGCTTGGATTTATCAATCAAGGAGGAAGCCCGCATATGAAATATATGAATGCAAACGCAATTCTCCCTGATGTGTTAGTCGAAGAACTGCAAAAATATGTTCAGGCAGGGTATATTTATATTCCTGCGAAAGACGAGCAGCATAAATCATGGGGCGAATTGTCTGGCTATCGGGAGGAACTTAAGCGACGCAATCAGATGATTGTGTCAGAATACCGTCAGGGAACTTCTGTCGAAGAACTTGCTGACCGTTACTATCTTTCGATATATGCTATCAAAAAAATTATTTATCAGAAATAACAAAGGGAGAGCTTCTGTTACGGAGGCTCTCCTTTTCTACTAATTGGGTCTGTAATGTTCCGTGGATTGAGGATATATCTGTGGGTAAGTACAATTATTTTATAGCAAGAGGTTTAAGGAGAATATTTAAGATGGCTATGGTAAACAAGGTATATCCCCGGACGGGAGACACACAGACGATCTATCTGAAAAATGTTATTACAAACCCGAATATCGAAGTTGGCAACTATACGATATATAATGACTTTGTGAGCGATCCAAAAGAATTTGAGAATAATAATGTTTTGTATCATTATCTGCTCAATGGAGATAAGCTTATTATCGGGAAGTTTTGTTCCATTGCCTGCGGAGCAAAATTTCTGTTTAACAGCGCAAATCACACACTGAGTTCCTTATCCACTTACACTTTTCCTCTATTTTTTGAAGAATGGGGACTTGAAAAGAAAAAGGTAACAGACGCATGGGATAACAAAGGCGATATTATTATTGGCAATGATGTGTGGATTGGTTACGAAGCAGTCATTTTTTCAGGAGTTACGATTGGAGATGGAGCAATCATAGGCAGTCGGGCTGTTGTGACAAAAGATGTGCCGCCTTATACGATTGTGGGGGGTGTCCCGGCAAGACCAATCCGAAAGCGTTTTGATGAAGCGACCATAGAAAAATTGCTCCGGTTAAGGTGGTGGAATTGGTCAGAAAACAAAATAAAGGATAATATTGCGGCAATCCAGTCAGGGTGCATACAGCAGTTAGAAAGAAACGGAGAATGAAAATGTCAGTTGTAAAGAAAATAATAAGCCTTGAGCATATATCTGCTGTTATCTGGGGCGTTCCGTCCTCAAAGGTTTATTTATATGTTCACGGACAAGGCGGTAATAAAGAAGAAGCGGCTGATTTTGCGGAAATCGTATGCCGATATGGTTTTCAGACCTTAAGTATTGATCTGCCCGGACATGGAGAAAGAAAGGACGAAAAAGCTGCTTTTCTTCCGTGGGAGGTTGTACCTGAAATTCAGTCAGTTATGGAGTGCGCAAAAAAGCAGTGGCAATCTGTTTCCTTATATGCGAACAGCATTGGGGCATGGTTTAGCATGCAAAGTTTGGCGAGCGAGCCACTTCAAAATTGTATGTTTGTCTCTCCCGTGATTGATATAGTACAGCTTATTCAGAAAATGATGGGATGGGCGAATGTCACAGAAGAACAGTTAAAGATTGAAAAAATAATTTCAACATCTTTTGGACAGACGCTGTCGTGGGACTATTGGAGATATGCGGTGGAACATCCAATCGTAAACTGGCGTGTCCCTACTAAAATTTTGTATGGAGAAAATGATGATATGACGGACTTCGATACCATCAGGCATTTTGCGGATAAGTTTTATTGTGATTTAACGGTAATGAAAGATGGCGGTCATTGGCTGCATACAGAGCAGGAATTGACAGTTTTGAAAAAATGGATAAAGGATAATTTTAAAATCAGAAAGAACCCTGAGCAGATACGATGAAAAGATTTCCTTGACTTTTGCTATTGATAATAGTACTATTGATGATAGTAAAAGGAGAGATAAACTATGTCGTCGATTGATTTAGTGATACTTGGTATCGTGTTGGAAAAACCTCAAAGTGCATATGATATTCAGAAAGATGTGGAATACCACCACCTTTCCAGATGGACGAAAATAAGTGTTCCTTCTATTTATCGAAAAGTTCTTCAGTTAAGCGAAAAAGGATATTTGAAAAGCAATATTGTAAAAGGAGACAGATTTGCGGATAAAGCGGTCTACTCGATCACCGATAAGGGAAGAAAATATTTTAACGAGTTAATGTCCACCTATGCGTCAGAAAGTATTCCTCTGCTTTTTGACTTTAATGTCGTTATTACAAACCTGAATAAGGTTAGTAAGGATGAAGCTCTAAAGCTGATTTCAAAACTCAGAACAAGTATTCAGTCGTCTGCTCTATCAAGTGAACAATATGCTTCTGAATTTTCAGATATACCGCTTGTTGGAAAGACGATATTTGAACAGCAAAGGCTTTTATATCATGCCCTTTTGGATTGGCTTGATAATTTTGAAAGTCAATTTTCTCAAGAATAAATATGACTATGAAAAGCAGCCTGACAATTCTGTTTGAAGCCCCATTTTGGATCGGTTTATATGAGCGCATAGATGGCGATAGATATGAGGTTTGTAAAATTACTTTTGGTGCAGAGCCGAAGGATTATGAGGTATATGATTTTCTGCTTCAAAATTGGCGTACTCTGAAATTCAGCCCGCCCCTTAAAGCAGACAGAATTGAAGAACGGAAAATCAATCCGGAGCGTATGCAGCGGGAAATCAATAATCAGTTACAAGATCGGGGAATAGGAACAAAAGCGCAGCAGGCACTTAAGTTACAACACGAGCAAAATAAACTGGAACGAAAAACCAAAAGTCGGGAGCAGCGGGAAGCGGAAAAGGAACGCCAGTATGCTTTACGGCAGGAAAAAAAGAAAGCCAAGCACCGAGGAAGGTAATGTTTGCAGAAGCAGACAGGGTGTGTCGTGTAGTCAAATATGATGAATGACGCTTTATGTCCTGTTCATGTGCTTAAATATTTGATATTTCTTTATAAAGGAGAGTAACAATTCAATGGATCAACAAAAAATAGGAGCATTTCTAAAGGTGCTTCGAAAGCAAAAGGGACTTACGCAAGAACAAATTGCGGAGAAATTTAATGTATCAAGCAGAACAGTATCTCGTTGGGAAAACGGAAAGAATATGCCTGATTTAGATGTTTTAATAGAAATCTCTGCATTTTTATGAGGTTGACCTTCGAGAGCTGCTTGATGGCGAAAGGAGAAGTGAAAAAGTGAATAATGAAAATCAGGAAAAAGAAGAAACTGTATTAAAAGCAGTAGACTATGCAAACACTGAAACAGAACGATATACTAAGCGTGTACATTGGCTTTTATTAACAGGAGCAATTTTTTGGTTTGTTTCAAGTTTGATTGATCATACCGTATTAAATAGTAATGGTGTTTTAAGCGCAATATCAGACTTTGCGGAAGGTGCGGCAATCGGAATGATTATATGCGGTATAGTATTTACAAGTCGCTATGGTCAAAGAATAAAGGCATTTAAACAGCGATTATTAAAGAGACAATAATAAATTTCTTCTTATTGGATAAAACAGCATATCATCAACGAGCCAGATACATAGACGCAGAGCCGATGAACTTGTGGGATACTTCACAATCATCGGCTCAAGCAGTCGATTTGTTTTATTGTTTCGACAAAAGGTGCATTGCCTGCTATATATTTCCCGTAAAAATGGGAAGATTACTGTCTAAGATGGCTATGCGCCATGTTAATTCTATAAAATAGCATTTCCTATATTGCATAGATTACTCCGTTGACAAAGCGACATGCGTGTCGTATAATTCTATTAGCGACACTTATGTCGTAAAAAAGCGGAGATGAAGATATGGGAAAAAAAGGCGAAGATACGAAAAAGTTTATACGGGAAAAAGCTATCTGCTTATTTGCTCAAAAAGGATTTAAAAATGTGACCATGAAAGATATTTGCACAGTTACTGGACTGAGCCGAGGGGGATTATATAGGCATTATGATAGTACACAGCAGATTTTTTCTGAAATTGTAGATATGCTTATGAACGCACAGGATAATGAATTGTCGGCGAAAATGGCTGCAGGACTTCCTGCTCCACAGATACTTGAGGAAATCTTAGAACGCTATCGTATGGAAATGTTGAATAGCAAAGCCTCTTTAAGCGTAGCAATTTATGAGTTTTTCAGTGAAAACTTTTCAGATGGACAAGATAATTTGCTGTTAAGGCAATACCAATATTCTGTGGATATGTGGAGCGAATTTTTATCCTATGGAATAAAACGAGGGGAATTTAAGAAAGTAGACTGTAAAGAGGTTATTGATATTATTATATTTTCATATCAAGGAGTGCGTATGTATAGTACGATTATCCCATTGGATGAAGAAATACCAATGAGGATTATCAATCATATTAAAAAAACATTATTGGTTTAGGAGGTGTGTTATGGGAACGGTTTTTCAAGACTATCCGAAAGAAAAAAGAGCATTTATTAACCCAGAGGACTTTACAAAACAAAATCCCCATTTTCCTGAACTTTGCGTTTCTACCTTTTCAAATGGGATTATTGATAAATTTGCTTCTTTAAATAATGTGAAAGTGATCGACCACTTATATACAGCAAATGGAAGTGTACCAATTTATCAAATAATTTATAAAAACACGCCGATTGCATTTTATTTATCACGGGTAGGTGCGCCTGCCTGTGTTGCAGGGATAGAAGAAGTCATCGCTTTAGGTGCTAGAAAAATAGTGTTGTTTGGGAGCTGTGGTATTTTGGAAGCCTCTGCTGATAATAAAATTATCGTCCCGACATCAGCAGTTCGTGATGAAGGTACAAGTTATCATTATCTAAAAGCGGCTGATGAAATATCTGTTGATAAAAATACTATTCATAAAATTACGAAGTGTCTTGATAAGTGCGGATATTCATACATAACAGGAAAAACTTGGACAACAGATGCTATATACCGGGAAACAGAGTCGGTAATCGAGGAAAGAAAAAAGGCAGGATGCCTTTGCGTTGAGATGGAATGTGCTGCCGCATTAGCTGTAACAAAATTTCGTGGTGTACCATTTGCGCAGTTTCTATATGGAGCAGATAATTTAGATAGTTCTGAATGGGAACCTCGTGATCTGACAGAATATGGATTATCAAATGCTGAAAAATATTTCGCCTTGGCTTTAGAATGTGCCATTGCTTTATAAATCTTTAAGGAGTGAGTGAAATAGAAGAAAAATGGATTTTATGTCCTACCTGCGGAAATAAGACGAGAGTAAAAATTCGACAGGATACGGAATTAAAAAATTTTCCCTTGTTTTGCCCAAAATGTAAACATGAAAATTTGATAAAAGTAGAACGAATGAAAATAGTTGTTATTCAAGAGCCAGACGCCCAGACGCAGAGCCGATGAACTTGTGAGATACCTCACGGATCATCGGTTCTTTTTTGTTTAAGCCCGCCGAATAAAAAAACGGAGTTTGGTGGGCTGCCTTGTCATGCTCAAGTTAATGATAACCCTCTAAACCCGTTTTGAGTTTGGAGGGATTTTTTATGCGATGGTTTAAATCCACCGCACTGCTGCTTGTACGAAGCAGCAGCTACATACATTTCATTATGGTTTTATGAGGATAATCCATTAAAAAAATCCTCATTTCTGTAAGGGGGATTTATACTCAAAAAGTAGAAGTCAAATTTCTATTTGATAGAATATTTTTAGCTTATAACCGCATTGCTCTGACAGCCTTTGCGGTTTTTCTTTTGTCGTTTTTTGTCAGAACACGACATAAAGAATTTTTCAGTGTAGGCTGTCGTTCCCCACCGCCCAATCTGGATTTTTCAAAAAATTCAGATTGGAGGGAACGATATGGCTTACAACAAAGCCAAAGAAGAAAGAAAATGGCGGTTCTGGAAAGAAGCCGAAGAAAAGAAATTACGGAGCTTAGGCGTTGATGAAGATACGATTGAAAAGCTCCATGTTTACGATTGGGCAGTATTCAACTCTGACAGGCGGTTTTACCAGAGACTAAAGGATGTAGCTACATACCTTGAGGAACTGGAAGCCGATGCGGAGCTGCCCGAAATAAGAAGTGTTGACGACTTGCTTAACAGCATTGAAAATCAGAAACTCCATCAGGCTCTTCTTATGGTGGACAAGCTGACTTTGCAGATTGCACTTTGGAAAATGTAAGGCTTTAGCAGCTCTGAGATTTCTAAAAAATGTGGTTTATCTGTCAATGCAGTAAATTTCCGTATGTGGCATCTGAGAAAAAAGTTAAAAAAACTTTTTGACATCTAATATTAAGACCGTTGCCACGGGCTATGGGATAAGAGGCAAAAACTCTCATCCCATTTTCCTTGTGTGGCGAGAATGGGAATGTTCCTTGAAAAGAGAATACCCATTCGCCAAATACTTCCTCTTTGTGATTGTGATGAGCATAAGCGTGTGCAGCGGTACGCCAAGACCTGCCGACAAGCAGAAAAGCGATGAAAGGTGGTGAGCGATTTCTTACCGACTCAAAATATCGGGTGGCTCCCGATTGCGCCATAACCCACAAAGAGAACTATGGTACTCCCGTCCAGTCACAGTCCGAACGGTAATCAATCCGTCGCAGGCAATGAGGACGGCTCTGGCAGACCGTCAGAGGGGGAAAAAAAACACCCGTGGAAACGGTCGGACAGTGCGGACGGAACATACACGGATATTCCAGATCTGGCGGCCTACAACGGGATCAGCAACCCGGATGTGATCAGCGTAGGGCAGGTAATACGGAAACCCAGATCTGGAAATAACAATCAGAATGGAGGCACAGCATATATGTTTGGAGTAAGAGTGATTACCCTGGGAGCCTAGGGCAATGATGTCCTGTTGCTGCAGGAGATTTTAAAAGCAAGAGGATACTACAATGGGGCCCTTGATAAATCCTTCGGGCCGGAGACACAGGCGGCGCTGATCGCGTATCAGACGGACCGTCAGGGCGCAGCCGGGCCGAAGTGCTGGGCGGATCTGCTTTGCAATATGCGCACAGCAAAAAGTGTGCCCCGGGAACCAGCATCCCGGGGCTGCTCATGCAGTGTGTTCACGCTCCTGTTCTTCCTTCAGATACACTGCCAGTATCTCAATCAATTCCCCGACAGATGGGGCCTCATAGAAGGTTCCACCGCTGATTTCTTCAAGGAATTCTTTGCATCCTCTCTGCCAGGCGTGGTCCCTGGCTGTGCGGATATCCCGTCCAATGCACCGGCAGGAGATGCGGTATTTCTGAGCCACGGGCTGGTATACCTGCTTGGACAGCGCGCACAGGCGGCTGTCATCATCGAGGACCAGTTCAACGCACTGCAGAAGATACTGGTAGCCCTGATAACGTTTGGAAAATCTTGCTTTTCTGATAAGCTGCTCTGCCCTTGTCATCCATCATCTCTCCTTTCCGTCGTGTTGTACCTTAATTGTAAAATATTTCCAAAGGTTTTGCGGTTTTCAGACGGAAAACGACAGAATCAGTCACAAGAGAAAAGAAATCGACAGAAAGGAAAAAGTCCCCCGGAACCGTAAAGACCCGGAGGCAGATATTGTATCACCATCTGCCTACCGGATGAAAAAATAGTAGGCAGATGGTAGGCAGGCGGCATATTTTTACGGTTTACATTCCATGAAATCCGCTTATTCCCTGCAAAGAAGGCACACGGTCTCCACTTGTATGATCTGTCGCGCCTTCCGGCTGTACCGCCGCGCTTAAAGTCTCCCCCACTTGAACTGTGCCGCTTACTTTTCCAGCGGATCTATAATCTCCCTGTCATATACCTTGCTGTCCATATAACTCACTCTGAACATCATGTATATTTTCACGTTCCTCCACATCATATGTTTTGTACAGAATCTTAATAATTTTAGGTAACCCTCCTAAAAATGGGTATAAGAAAACCACCGGCCATTTTTCTGACTGGTGGTTTTCAATCCTGATTTTTTTCCTTATCTTTGAGTTGCCTCCCAAAATGTTCAAATTCCTCGTCCGACATTTCCCGAATCATTTGGACATATTCTGATGTATCTCTATCATCACAAACATACTTATCATAATCTTGTCCATATCGCATATCATCACCTTGATAACTTTCTAAAAACAAATCCATATTCATGGGATAAGTCTTCAAGAGCTTTCTCCTGCCCTGTAACCTGAGTATACTTCTTATATCTTCTCAGCGCAACAGCAAAATCAAACTCCGATATAGGCTTTTGGGGTCTCGTATAATAATAAATACTCCCGTCATGACCAACAGTTATTCCAGAAACATTTTTGCTTTGATATAGTGCATTAATATCTCCTATATTCGGAGGATATCCGTGCGGGTGATTATGTATAAGCAAGACCTGATCTCCCGATAAATCTGCATCATTTAGTTTCTTCGTAAATAATTTTGTTCTCTCAACTCTTGCCTCCAGCTGTTTCCCTAAAATACTCGCGACTTCCTTTCATGTGTCCAGGCTAATTACATACAATTCTTCTGTTTTCAGTCCATCACGATTATTGAGCGCCCATCTGGCACGCGTTTCAATGGCATCGACCTTTTTGGTGTTGGAAAGTTTTTCAAGGTTCTCCCTATACTCTGTATTTTCCCTGTGGCGTAAAGGTCGCCAGCATCCACTTCCAAGGCATTTGCCAACCTTGGAATGCCGCACGCTTTTATCAGGCGCCTTCCGTTTAGCATATCGCTCAGTTCTTGCTGACTGTATCCAGCTTTTTGCGCTGCATAAAGATTTTTTAACCCTTTTTTGCTATAACAATCTGGATACCCTTAGAAAGCGGTTCATTTGCCTCTGCTATAGTTAAATTGTGTTTTTTTCTTTCAATTCTCATCTTTTCTTTGCTTCCTCTACAATATAGCACAGTAATTCTGAGGCGCCAATATATTTTTCTCAGGTTTTTTGCTGCCTATTGTTGATGCTCTCAGATTCATATAGTAGTATACTGGTATACGAGAGGAGGCGAAACATGAGCTTTGGAAGCCGCTTAAAAGAAAGAAGAGAGTCTTTGAATATCACACAGCCACAACTGGCCGGGCTGTTAGGTGTCAGCAAAGGCGCCATAGGAAATTGGGAAACAGACGTAAATTCTCCCAGGGCAACTCTTTTATATGATTTGTTTGATATTTTGAAATGTGACGCGAACTATCTTTTTCAGGACGAAATGCGAAATTTAAGATATAAAGATAAAGCCACTCCAGAAGAGTTTGAAAATATCATAAAAAAATACCGCGCTCTCGACAATCACGGACAGACAATAGTAAATATGGTTTTAGAGGAAGAACATAAACGCTGTAAAAAAGAAATTACACCTGCGGAGGGCGCATCCGAAAAAATGTCTGAATTTCCGCAGCATATCACAAAGGCTGCTCATGCCCGCACCGATATAAATGCCACCGAAGAAATGAATCAGTGTGACGATGATATCATGAATGATGAATCTGAATGGGAATAGGAGTAATCACACCATGGGAGAATTAGATATTTTAGAATTACGTAAACTATATAAATACGATATGGTTTTCTTGACTGCTCACTGTTCTCTTCGCCTTGAACAGCGTGATATTACAGAAGACGACATAGAATCCGCCTTAAATAACGGGGAAATAATAGAGCAATACCCTGATGATTACCCGTGGCCGAGCTGTTTGATTCTTGGCTATTCCAATAATCGTCCACTTCATATATGCCTAGGATCAAATGAAGAAGCCGCAAAACTGATCACTGCTTACTGGCCTGATCCGGATAAATGGAGTGATGACTTCAAACAAAGAAAGGAGAGCAAATCATGAAATGTTTGTCCTGCAAAAACGGCAACATGCTGTCTTCCACAACTACTTATTTTACTGAATTTAACAACTGCATGCTGATTATTAAGAATGTTCCATGTATGAAATGTGAACAATGCGGTGAGGTTGTATTCTCCTCATCAGTTCACCGCAAAATTGAGCACATTGCCGTAAGCGTAAAGAAATTAGCAAGTGAACTAACCATCCTTGAATATGACAGCGTCGCATAGTAACAAGGGATGTGATTTCTTGACAAACTATGCAGCCATTTACCGAAAAGAGGACAGAGGCTAAACAGGCAGAAGGAGGGAGATTTATGGCGCAAAAGGAACTGGCGCTTTATGTGGCGGAACAACTGGCTCCGCTGGGAGAGATCCGATACATTCCCATGATGGGCGGCTGGCTGTTTTATTATCGTGAAAAGCTGATCGGCGGTATATATGGTGATGGGTTTGCTGTAAAAGATACGGCTGCGTCCAGACGGTTTATGCCGGACTGCCGGGATGAGGTAAGGGCGGATACTCCGGCGGCGCTGCTGCCCTGTACGATTCTGGAAGACAGCGGGAAACTGTGTGAGATGGTCAGAGAAATGTATCCGGAACTTCCGGAACCAAAGGCAAAGAAACCCAGAAAAAGAAGGAGAACGACAGATGGCATTTGATTATAAAAAAGAATATAAGGAATTTTATCTTCCGGGTAAAAAGCCGCAGCTTGTGGAGGTCCCAAAGATGAATTATATCGCGGTTCGGGGGAAAGGAAATCCCAATGAAGAAGGCGGGGCCTACAAGGAATCGATCGGGCTTTTGTATGGAATTGCGTTTACCATTAAGATGAGTAAGAAAGGCAGTCATGAAATCCAGGGATATTTTGACTATGTGGTGCCTCCCCTGGAAGGCTTCTGGCGGCAGGAGGGCATGGAAGGGATTGACTATGAAAGAAAGGAAGAATTCCAGTGGATTTCCGTGATCCGTCTTCCGGATTTTGTGAAGAAATCAGATTTTGACTGGGCGGTCCGGGAAGCGGAGAAAAAAAAGAAACAGGATTTTTCAAAAGTGGAGTTCCTGACCATCGAAGAAGGTCTGTGCGTCCAGTGTATGCATATCGGTGCTTTTGACGAGGAACCCCGGACCATTGCTCTGATGGATGCTTTTCTCAGAGAAAATGGATATGCAAATGATTTTTCCAGCGGCCGGATGCATCATGAAATCTATCTTTCGGATGCCAGGCGTGTTCCGCAGGGAAAGTGGAGGACGGTGATCCGGCATCCGATAAGAAAAATTTGATTAAGGGACGCATTCGGTTGATATCTTGAATTGCAGCAGCAGGTTGCCTATCCGCGGACAATGGGATGAATATTTACAGGGGATGTACCCATGGATGCATTTATTGTGACAGCCGAAGCAGATGTTATGGCTTTACCCACCCCTTTGAGGACATTGAAGTAAAACGGAATGCCCCGGCTCTTTTGGAACAGAAACTCCGGTCAAAGAGAAGAAAATGCATGATCGGAACAGGTGCTATGTGTGATCTGTATCTGCCCTGTGAAGAACAGCTGAGACTGACCAGAAAATGTCTGGAACTGATCCGGCAGTATGGGTACGGAGCCGCTGTATTGACAAAGTAGGATCGGATTTTGCGGGATTTGGATCTCCTGTGCCAGATCAACGAAAGAGCGAAAGCGGTAGTGCAGATGACTCTGACAACTTACGATGATAAATTGTGCAGGATTCTGGAACCGAATGTCTGTACAACAAGCAGAAGAATACAGGTCTTACAAAAAATGCAGGAAGAGAGGATCCCGACTATCGTATGGCTGACTCCGATTCTCCCTTTAATTAATGATACAGATAGGCGTTTGCGAAACGCCAAAAGCCGCATAAATACGGCATTTTTTGTTGCCAAA
>ERZ1643247.1025-NODE-1025-length-28547-cov-5.200969_pt1 | contig 28547 bp, 38 predicted proteins | sample MGYA00579264_ERZ1643247 | MGnify/ENA primary metagenome ERZ1643247 (study PRJEB29033, sample SAMEA4952262) | chicken gut metagenome | biome: Broiler Chicken; feature: Gastrointestinal Tract; material: Caecum | place: Ireland | collected 2018 | study: Broiler... | reverse complement strand
ACACCAGCAGCTTTCCAAGTTTCGTAGATTCTAGGACCAATTCTAGCTATCCAGTCCACCATAACCTCGTTAGATGCCCAGGCGTCAGTTCCTCCAGAACATTCATTCAGGCCACACTCTAAAAGGAAAGCGTGAACAATTTCATGACGTTTTACCTTTTTGACATAACTCTCTATGTTGTGTAAACCTCCGCCTATCTCCCTTTCGATGACAATTTCTTTAGTTGTCCAATCGGTGTAGCCATCACAGTCCTTCAAAAGGGGATCGTCTTTTTCAGATCGTTCCACCATGGCCCAGGTGGTTCCCATGATATCGATTAGCATTGTTCACTTCACCTCTTGCTGTGGAATAATAGGCCATCAAACCAGTTGAAATCTGTTGTGGCCAGTAACGAAGCGTTTTTGTTTTAGAAATACAGAATGAAAAGAGCAGAGCGACAGTGGGCCGCTCCGCTCTTACCAGAGGAAACCATGTTTGCTAATCAAAGTCATCTTTTATAACAAGGGCGTTTTGGTTAATGACTACGGTATAGTTGGTAAACGGATCATACATAGCATCACATCCAATATATCTACCGTAGTCTGCACCTCCCATAGCGTAAAGGACATCTCTTTCGTCATAAAGGGCATCCAATTCTTCATCGGTTGCTGTTTTTCTAACTGCTTTGATTTCGTTGCTGATTTTCTCGATTCTATCTGCCTTGGCTGTTTCAAGATCCTGAAGACTCATAACCTTCGCATCCACATCAAGAGCGCAAGTAACAACGGTGCCTTCTGAATTGCCTGTTTCTTGCTTTCTTCTATCGGCGTAACCGTTTGCTTCAACTTTATCGTCCGTAAAATAAACTCCGGATCCTAGCGCGGAACTGTTTGAACCAGAATTAGGAGATTTTCCTTTTTTTAGCATTTCGGAATACTCTGACAGCTTTTCTTTGGACGGTGCCGAAAATCCGCGATATATTGGTTTTAAGTTGTTTTCCTTTACGTAGTCATTAAAGTTTTTTGGGGATTTTACGGCGGGTTCAGATCTTTCGGATATTGGCTTGTGCTGCTCCCCTCCAACATTGCTACCTTTCGGAGCAGAGCCCCCAACTTTTCCGGACACTCCTTCATGCCCATGGTTGCCAGATCCGGGACCGCCGTCCTCTTTGTCTGGATCTTCCTCTATATTGCGCTCTTCAGTTTCAATTCCCGTTGCGGTTTCGTTGTCACCATAATAGAGATCGGCATCCAAACAGGTTTCAAGCAGCTTAAGACCATCGGCGAAAGGCTGGAACAGAGAAGCAGCCAACTCATCCAGTTCTTCCATAGTTCGGAACTTGGCCCCAGTCATCTCAAGATCATGACAGTTTGGTTCTCCTTCAAATTCTGTACATAGATAGAGGTGCGGTTTCAAACCGGTATCTGGTTCGCGAGGGCCGATTCCGAGAGGAATAAGGTCCAAAGGACAGATTCCAAACTCTTCTTCGGTTTCTCGGCGAGCAGCTTGTGCGGGGGTCTCTCCTGGTTCAACGTGCCCGCCGGGGCCGCAGATCAGCCCATAGCCAAAATCGTTGTGCCTGGTTCCAGAGAGAATCTTCCCATCAGAGATTACCAGAACCCCGACAGATTCTTGAGGTCGATTGAAAATCTCATCCGACTCATCCGTATTGGCTGATCCATTTTCAGCCTTCTCTGAAATTTCCTCGGCACTAAGGTCTTGGGGAAGTTTGGTAGCAGCCGGAGCCGCTGCGGGTGCGTTTCCTCCAATTTCCGGATCTGTGTTATGAGATTCCACACTCACTTCTTGCGTGTACCCCGGGGATCCTTCCAATGCTGTACCGAAACTGGCGCTCTCAGCTCCTTGAATACTCCCCTCTCCAGAAAGCGGCTCCAAGTCATTTTGTTCAGGGAACAGCTCATCGTCATCGTACTCGTCTAGCATTGACTCAACGTCAAATTCTTCGCTGTCAGCTAACTTCTGACGTACTTCACTGGGGTCAACCGCCTGCATGTTTACATAAATTTGAGCGGTTTGGGCGCGAATAAGCTTTGTTTGCTCTTTCTTCTGCTCCAAATCAGCTTGCTCAACATCGGTCAAAGACCAAAGCGGATTGAACTTGATCTTAATTTTGGGGATTTCATCGATCTCTCCAGTAGCAAGGCCGGCCTGGAAGATGATGGAAAGCAAATACCGGAGGTTGCTTTTGAGCATCCTGTTTTGGATTCTCTCAACGTAGTTGTAGTAGTTCTCCATGCTAGTGTCATCGGTCGAGCTGAGACCTCCAACAGCCTGTCCAAACAAAATGGTCTGCGGAATATTGGACAGAGCAGAGAGCATGTTGCACGATGCGCTCACAACATCGTTGATTCCTCCAAACTGAAATGTCTTGAAGTCATAGTCTTCTCCTTCGCTATCAATGACCAGGCCGTTAAGCATCCCCCTCGCCATATCGATAACCTGGAGGCGTTTGAGGACTTTCGTCTCCCCTTCTTCGGTTGCTAACTCTGCTGCCAGATCCTTCATCTTATAGATCGGCTGAACAGATCGATCCAAAAGTTTAGGTGCGCTTCGGTGTGCCACTTCAGCATCTCGAATTGCTTTATTGATACGGATGTATTCGGGGACTCCCCATAGCTGGTAGATGGAGTTGGTGGTGTTTTCGGGGAGAATTCCGTTTTGAAAAACGAGGCACCTGCTATCATGCACCGTGAAACTTCCGTATTTGCTGAACACCTGGTAATATTCAGGCATCCCCAGTCTGCTGCCTCGCGTGCTGAACGGATCTCTAGGGTCGTAGTTGAACAAGGTCGTGTAATCGGGCTGGATAACAGACCGATCGAAAACCCGGATATCATCAATGGACTGTATGTTTTTCCAATCAAGGGGTTCGTCAAGCCCTCTTCCATCATTGACAAGCAAAACAGCGATAGACCCACCGAACAAACGCGCCCATTTCATAGCTGTAATAGAGGTTTCGTACCAATCTAATTCATCGAGCGCTTCGGAATAGAAGCCCTCCATTTTTTGGTCAGATAATCCGTCAAGGAAAAACCCGTGTTTGATCGCTTCTTCTGCTGGGGTGTCGATGATTTTAGCGAACAGACCGTTACTTTCGTAGTACATTGTCAGAAGTTCGTCCGGAACAGCGTCTTCTGGAACAAATCGATACCGCTCAGACGAGTCCTTTTGAGTCCCATAGCGGGTCATCATATTGACATATCCATCAAAACGGAATGGCCTGACAGCTTTCCCTGCCTGCCGCTCAATCAGATGCGCATATCTACGTATACGATCTTCTTGGGTCATGTTGTCCCGTTCCATCTTTTTCACCCCGTTTCATTTGAAAATCAGATCAAGCTGCTGACATCGAAGACATTCTTGGTTTCAATCTCGGCGAAACCATTTGCCGAAGCATCCACCATATCCTTAAATTTTCCGTCAGGAAAGTTTTCAAGTTGTAAAAGATACTCCTCATTCCAATCTCCGTAAACAATGTCGAAGTTGCCCGCTTGCCACTGAGCCGCCATAGGCTCCGCCCTGGCTTCTTTACTGCCAGTCTCAGCAACGGCAACTACGTCAAACCCAGCCAGATATTTCACATACGACTCCGCCTGCTCTTTTCCTGCTTGTCCAGGATCTTTGGGCAAGCGGATTCTCACGCGCTTATACGCTGCTCTGTCAGCTTGCGCTGTTAACTTGATTGTTTTTCGAACATCCAAAGCTGACATTTGCCTATTTATGACATCGGCCACCACATATCGGCCGTTTTTTCTTTTTCCAATCAGGACACCGGCGGTATATGCCGGATCTCCGCTTTCTGTTTTCTCGGTTGCGGCCAAGTCCCAGCATCTTACCCACCTAATTACATCGTTCGGAACTTTATCCAATATCTCCCCAATTTGAGTTCGTTTGAAAAACAGGCCGGCAGCAGCCTTGATCTTCCAGTTACCGTACAAAAGGCGCTCCCGCTCAATAACGGATAGCGCCTTTAGATTTGCAAGATATCCTGGGTTTACTTTTAGGAGCTCTTGGTTATCACTCAAACGAGACATAATAAAAGTAACCGAGCGAGGTTCCTGGCGCTCCTCCTCTGTTTGGAGGTCAAACTGATCCCAAAGCTCTTGCTTGGTGTTGGCCCAGTACAAAGTTTCGTTTCTACGGATAAACCATCTGAGTTTACCGCTCCTCTCAGGGATTGGGTACCCTGTGTCCGGGTCGATCCACCATTCGATAAACTTAGCTACCCAGCTATCTGCATCCGGGTTACAAGTGGCCCTGACGAATGGGGTTACCCCGCAGGTTGAGCGGTTTCGGGAAAGCATGTAAAAGAAGGTCTTTTCAGAAAAATGGGTCAGCTCATCGAATCCAATTTCACAAATCTGGCTACCTTGCCACTTGTGTACATCTTCTTCTCTCTCAATATGAGCGAAAGTGACCTTGGAAACAATGTTTCCTTCCTTGTCCCTAAACCACCACTGGCCCCGCGCAAACTTAGGATCTGCACCACGCACGTTTCTAAATATTTGCATAGATTCATCCCAAAGACCGCCTTGGGCAAAAATTTGGTTGAAATTACGCCGGAATATGGTACAGCCAAACCCTGGCACGTTTTTATATCGCAGCGCTGACAGTAAAAGACCGTAAGATTTTCCACCCCCAGCTGCCCCTCCGTATATACAAACCGATGCCGGAGTAGACATAAAAAGGGTTTGTGGGCCTTCCTGCGGCTTTATGATAACGGACACGAGATCACCGCCTTATCCAGTTTCCTCTGGGCTGGCAGCGTTTTTCTCATCCGGTGTCTCCTCTTTCATTTCACAGCTTTCTTCGGATACGATTTGTGGCATGTATATAACAACATCGTTGTTACCATCCTCATCCCCCATATTTATGGAAGCGCTAAGCCCTTCTGCATTTATGCCAAGGGCGTTCACTTTTGCATCCAATTCAATCTCGCGGCGCCGATCGGCAGAAATACTTTCTCGCTCTTTTCGGTTTTCTTCTGGCTCAAAGCCGGCCATTTTCATTAACGCGGTATAGGCTTCCAAGTTTCCGCTCATTGCCATGGTGAATAGCCTTGCTTGAAGAGCGGCCATGTTGGTCTGCTCGGTTAATGGAAATCCCATTTCGGACAAGTTGGCCTTGATGCTCGCTGTAGGCGGAAGGTTCAAAAGATACCGAATGGCCGATTTCGCATCTCGTTTTGCTCTCCTGACCTCTCCAGATTTGACCCCGCCGGATCTCCCTCTTTTCTTTGCTTCCTCACTGGTTAGGTCTCCCTTCTGGAGGGGCTTCAAATTGGCGTCTTGTTTTGGGTTTCTCGGCATCTTTTTCACCTTCTTTCTTCAACAAAAAACTCTCACAGAATTTTCTGTGAGAGCCTTTTTAAGCTTGTTTTTTTACCAGTGGGTGGTTTTATGTCCCATATAGCCTTTGCACGGTTTCCACGGCTTTTTGGGCTATTTGAGAGGGATCCATCCCAAGAGACTTATAAAAGGACGGGTAGTTCATACACTCAAACCCACGGATCATAATCAGCAATGTCGAAACCTGCCCGGATGTAGGCCGTGAACATAGGGAGCGGTTTGTAATGTACATTGCACGAAATACCCTTCTCTTGCAGTTTGGCAAATACAAAATTACGCTCATTCTCGCCGGCTCCGTTTATAAAAATCGGAAACAGGTGCATAGAGCTTTTATATTCGCTTGAAAAATGTGAAAGTCCTGGGGTAACGCCCTGGGGCAAATACTCATAATAGCAACTCGCAAGACCCGCTCGGGCACTTTCAAGAGACTCAATCCTGGATAGCTGCGCCAATCCAACAGATGCGTCCACATCTGTCATTATATGGTTGTAGCCAAAGATCGAGATATCGTATTCCCATTCCCTTCCGTGGATTCCGGAAATTCCCTTTGCTGTTTGTCCGTGATCTCCAAGAAGTTCAAGAGTGCGCGATAGCCGGTCGTTATCGTAATCCTCAAAGTTATTCCAAGTTACAGCCCCGCCTTCTCCGCCCGTAGTGATGGGCTTTAGAACATGGAAACTAAAGCAAGTAAAGTCAGCAACGCTCCCGATGGGAAAACCTTTGTATGAAGCTCCGAAACTATGCGCTGCATCTGCCACAATCGCAACCCTGCCTATGCTTTTTTGCAAAGGCGTAGAAGGTTTGAATAGGCTGGCTTTGTTGTAGATTGCTTGAAACAGTTGATCGTATTTGCACGGTACACCGCCATAGTCAACCGGGATAACAGCTTTTGTCCTATCTGTGATGAGAGTCTCCAAAAGTTTATAATCCATCTCGAAGGAGCCTTGTTCCAGGTCGCAAAAAACGATCGTAGCACCCACATTTCGAATTACTTCGGCTGTTGCTGTATAGGTAAATGGCGTGGTAATCACTTCGTCTCCTGGGCCAACGCCAAGAACCCTCAAGCTCATTTCCATAGCCGCTGTGCAACTATCAAAACAAACGGCTTTATCTGCTCCAGCGGATTTAGCAACGGCTTCTGCAAACTCCGTAACTTTTGGGCCATGGGTGAGCCACCCGCTTTTGAGTGTATCGTCCACTCGAGAAATCTCGGAAGAGGACATATCAGGTTTTGCAAATTGAATCATTCCTCTTCCTCTCCTTTCGCAACTTCCTCGGCCTCGATAATTTGAGCTTTCATTTGGTCATACCAAATAGCTCTGCCTTTGATATGCCGGCTCTTCGCCACTTTTACCTGACCGCCTTCAATTCCGAGCTTTCGAACTAGATCGTTATAATCAAGCTCGTTTCGGCAGGCTATAAGAACATAGTCATACTGTTCATAGTGAATGGGTTCCATTTCTTTGATGCTGCGGTCTTCTACCGGTTTAGGGGGTTTCTTCAAATCTAGCTTGAAACTTCCCATCAAATCGGCTGTCCAATCGCCAAGTTCGTCAAGATCCCATTCACCTGCATGGCTATTCAGCTTAATATTGACATATTTGAGTTCTGCTGTGGTGTACCCTATCAACATTTTACAATCCACAATAGTATCTGGATTCTTCCTCTGAAGGATCGTCACCCGCTGATTTCCTCCAATGACCTGATTTTGTTCGTTGATAACAATGATATCGAAGTCACCGTATTTTTCTAGAGACTCCTCCAGATCCTCGCGTTTCTGTTTTTTGATTTTTCTTGGGTTCCCGAAATCAAGCTTCAGATCTCCAACCCTTCGCTGGACAATCTCGATCCTCTTTTCCATTTTTCTTGTACCTCCTAAACAGAAACAAAAAAGACGCTGTTTTTATCAGCGCCTTAGTAATAAAACCGTCCCCTAACGGTTCTCTTAATTTTTCTGTTATACACGATACTACAGGAAAAGCGTGAATTACAATGCCTTTTTATGACTTTTCATGACTTTTAGTGCCAGTTTCAAAAATCTCCGTTTCTGATGATGATTCAAAAACTTTGGAAACAAGGACTTTCATGTAGTCGAAAAACGAATCTGAACACTTCGAATTATATCTCCTGAGAAACCGCAGGGAATCAACCTTCCCGTCCTTGATTTCTACCTCAACTAATTTTTCGTTAATCCAACCTTGGGTTCTGAGAGGGACAACAATCCCGAATTTTCGGAACAAATAATTTACCAAAGATGTGGTTTTTAATCCATAGTTTCCGTTGGGGATTTTGATCTGCGTATTTTTGACTATTCCCCCAAGTAAAATGGTTTGAATAGCTGATTGAACCTCATTGGCGGTTTCCTCTTCGACCTGCTTGAGTTCCCTTTCCCTTTTGGCCCGAGCCAATTCTAGACGCTCGATCTCTTTTTCTTCCAAGACACGATTGTACGTGTTTCTCAGCTCTAAACAAGTATCAATCTCCCCTTTAGCGGCAGCACCTATAAAGCTCGGGAAGGTATGACCACCGTTTTCCTTGGAGTTCTCAAACAGTTCAACTTCTGTGTCAATATATTTCTTCACATACTCGACTTGCCGTTCTTGATCTTCTCCGAATTTATAAATTGTTTCCCTTTCAATCTTGAGAGCCTCTTCCCTGCCTTCGTAGTGTGGGTTTATCCTGAACTGGTCGAAATGTTTTGACCTTTGATTTTTACCGCCATACAACTCCACACAGGCGGGTTCAAATCCGCATTGATCGACTAAATGAAAGTATGTAGTCCTTAGTGGGGCCAGATATCCTCCTATTTCTACAAATAGGTAGTAGGCATCATCCTTGTTTTGCGGGTACTGGTTTTCCGGCTTTCCGTCCTTTCTCCAAAGAGTAAATTTGGTTTCTCCCGTTGATATCTCTCGAACTAAAACGGCCCTGATTTTCTTTCCTAAGCGATTAAAGTTGTCATTTACGAACAGTGGTGTCTTAAGCTTTGCGCCGGCCATCATTTTCCTCCTTATCCAAATGTGATGCAAAACGGAACCTCTTGAGAATTCAACTGATCCGTGAGAAATTTGTAAGCCTCCTCAATTCCGGAAAAATCAACAGGGTTTCCGCACCGATTGACAACAACCCAAGGCTGGTTATTTTTGTCGTACCATAGAATACCGCAATGTAAATGCTTCCCTACATTTCTGTCCATCTGTCTAACAGGGAGATTCTCCCTGGCCCAGCTCTCGCTATAGTATCTGCCGGCAGGGGCTGAATTGAATCTATAAAGGAACTTCATTTATCTTCCTCCCTAAAACTGAACCGCAGGGCCGTTACCCCTTCCTCTTCGTAGGTTCTTCCGAAATGCTCCATCTCGTATTCATATTTCATATTTTCGATTGCCTGGATCCCGCGCAATTTTAACCCAAAAGCATCCAAGAGGAACCAATAATCCATTTGATTGCTGTATTGGCACGTCACGTAGAGTTCGTTGATTCCGGAAAGAGAAAGGTTCTGAGCAAATGCTGCGGCATCCATTCCATTGAGGAACGGCCTGTCCAAGCAGATTCTTCCGTGCTTTTTATACATCGGGGATGTGTATGCTTTTGCAAGCATTGCTTTGCCAACGTTTACCTCTTCCCCGTTGCTAATATCATCCAAGATTTTTTCAATGTAGTCGTTTTTCATGATGCCCTCCTGAGATGTATTGGCATGATAGTCAGCATTTTTATTTCCAGCTAGCGTATTCCCTGACGGATTCTTCGATCTCTTCATCTGTAGGATTATAAGATCCGCAGTCGAATAGATCGTACAAGAATCCGTCATCATGTTCAGCAAGGGTGATTGAAACACCTATTGCGTCTGCGATACGTAGTACACGATTTCTAGCGTCCGCCCAAAACTTATTTGCCTTTTCGATCATTTCGGGAGTTACGATATCAATCATTTCTTATCTGCCTTTCTATGTTTGATTTACTGTAACTATACTTTACAATAACTACCGGGAAAGTCAATATATTTTTCGTTATTATTTACAAAAAAGAAGCGAACTTGAATTAGTTCGCTTCTAGAATCTAAATCGCTTCTGAAATGTTTTCTCCGTCCTCAAACACCATTCTCGCAAGATTGAGCAAGGCAGATCCGTGGATTTTGTGAACCCTCCGCAGGTATGTATCCTCTTTCCCTACGTAGTCTTCTTTAGCTCCAAACATCATCTGAGCTACCGTGCTCCAATTCTCTCGGTCATGATATCGAATTCGGATAACCGCCCGTTCATCAGAGTGTTTTAGCCTGCACAAGAGACCTTCCACCTCTTTCCAAGATTCTGCCTGGCTTTTCACATCCTCGCGGATTTCTCGCTCAAGTTCTTCCTTTTCAGAAACCATAACAGCAATTCTATCAATGGATGTCCCTGGCGCTCTCGGCATATCGGTGATAACCTGGGCCCCAACACCAGTCATCTTGGCAGTAAGACGCTCCAACCTCTCGATTTGGTTATCTATGTCCCGCTCCTTTTCCCGGTATTTATTCAGCCGGTCTTTAATGGCGGAAACATCAAAGAAGTGTTTTTCATCCATACCGTAGGAAGCCCCTGTTCACCTCACTCAATGAAATTTAGTAATTCTGCTTTTTAATCCACTCGTACCTTTCCTCGAACGGGCTAAAATGTTCCTTGCTCACAACAGCCTCGAGTTTTCTGTCTATCAGGTTCTGATAGTAATCCGCTTCGGGCCCTTTTTCAATAGCGAAATGATATGTGTCGAAAATCTGCCCCCAGGCTTGCATAAACCTTTCAATCCGTTTTTTCCCAAAGGTGTCGTTGCCCATTGCGATTGGATCTGTCAAAGTGAGGATTGCCGTATCCAGCATATACTGGATATAGGTATCTTTTTCAGCCTGTCGGTATATATCTACCAACTTTCTTTGCCTTTCAAGGTAACCGTTTTTCCCCATTTCTATCGCTCTCCTTAATAGTTGCCAGTGCTTCCAAGCCCTCCTCTGTCAGGGTTTCCGAGCTTTTCCACCTGCTCGAACTCTATCGAGTAAGCTTGTTTTACGAGCTGAAACTGGCAAAGTCTAGTACCCTTGGGTATTGTGGTTTTTCTGATAGCTACTGCCGGAAACGTCCAAATGTCATGGTCTCCTTTGTACGAATTTTCAATTACACCCAAACTATTCGCCATAATCACGCCAAAGTTTTTACAAGTTGAAGAACGTGGAACAACCTGCGCATAGTATCCTTCCGGAAGCTCCATAGATACGCCAAGGGAAATGATTTTGAAATCCAAAGGTTCCATCTCCACTTCCTCGGCGGTAAAGAGGTCAACCCACTCTCCGTGGCAAACCGGAAGTTCGTTCCCGTGAGTATTGATTCTGATTTTCATGGTTCCTCCTATCAATCTACCCAAGTTTCAAAAAAAGGAAGGTCATCCCCCGTCAGTTCTTCGAATCCGTCAAATTCCTCCAAATTTTCGTCATCAGGGGTAGGTTTTCCTTTTTCACCAGCAGAATCTTTTTTGCTATCGCCAAAATAGATCTGGCCGGCGATTACCTCATATACTTTTCTCTTTTTACCTTCTCGGTCAGTGTATGTTCTGGTAGAAAGCCGGCCTTCGATGAGAATTCTCTGCCCTTTTGAGAAATATTTTGTCATTAGCTCGGCTTTTTCTCTCCAAGCTACAACATCGATGAAATCTGCCTTCCGGCTACCGTCAGGTTCTTTTCTATCTCGGTCAACTGCTACCGTGAAAGTAGAAACCGATATTCCTGATTCGGTTGTTTTAAGCTCTGGATCCCGGACAAGTCTTCCAGATCCAAGCCATTTATTCATCATCCTGAGATCCCTTCCTTGATTTGAGTCCATAGTGACGACAAAGTTTTTTGTCCATTATCACACCTTTGGTAAGGTGATATTTTTGATTGAAGGTAATCTGCCCGATCGCGTGAGCTTCCGTGTGGTGCTCTCTGCAAAGGGGCAGAACCTCCATGCCTTCGTGCACCAGTTCTGTCCGATCCCTTCCAGATCCTATGTGATCTACATGGTGAAGGTCTGCCTGTTTCCCGCACACGCAGCATTTTTTTGACATCAGACAGGCGTATACATAGCTCTGAATATCATCTGCAAAGTAGAGAAGAGGAATACTGCACGGGATATCCCAATCCAAAATGAATTCAATCAAGAATTTCTGAAAGGCGCATACCAAGCTCATAGGAGCCGATGACAATGAAAACATTTGATCGGCGGTTTCCTGGAGTTCTTCAGTTACGAACTTAATTTTCAGAAATTCTTTGGTAGGGTCAAGGCCCATTCCAGAATAGTTTGCAATGTCCCGTATTAGCGCATAGCATGTTCTCCTCTGCTTATCTGAAAGGGGGCGCCCATCGATGAGCTGGATATTACAATTCTCATATTGCCTTTTTATCAAAGTGGGCCAATCGTTATACACCGCTTTGATGGTGAGAATACCGTGCTCATCTATGTCCACAATCCGCCCTTTAATGATGTCTATTGGAGATTTCGTGGTCAACACCCCCACCGGTGATAGATTTCAGTAAATTCATCCTACGAAAAATGCCGGTTCAACATAAAAAGATCTTCTCAGTATTTCAGAATAGGCTGCTTGCTTCCCTTATGCTGGCGCTTCTCGCCTACGAATTTAGGGTAGGCCCATTTCCCGAGGACTCCTCTCCATCTCCCGCCGTCCATGCACCGGTTAATTTTGACATACCCCATTCTTTTCATAGTCCCTTTGGCAACGCTCCTCATCAGCTTACGCATTTGCGGAATCCTCCTCTTCTGGATCATCGTAAAAGTAGCTATCATCCGGCTCTACATCCAAAATATATTCCTCTTCAGAATTTGTGGCTGGATCATCTACCTCAATAACCGTTTCTCCACAGGTTTCACACTCAATGGAAATGTGGGAAATATTTCCTCTATCGTTCTTATACCCGACACAAGCAAGCTGATGCCCCAAATGAGGTTCCAGTGTTTCAGATGGGCAGAATCCGAAGGAGTGCTCCGCTTCAGATGAGGAAAGCACCACCTGGCTATCCTCATCCTCGCTAGAGGTAATCAGTTCCAACTCATCAAAAGACATTTCCACACCAAGTTCTTCTCCGACAAACTTCAGAAGCCAATCAAATTGGGAGGCTGTCTCCTTTTCGGAAATTTCGCTGTTTTCTTCTGTATGGTCCGCAGCGGTGTTTTTATCTTCAATAGGAGATAAGTCCTCCCCATCAAAACGAGAGCCTTCCCGGACCGCAGGGAGGGATTTTTGCTCATCTCTCAGATCCTTGTAATCAGCATCCACATATCCTGGTTCATCTTGGTACAGAGTTGTCTGGCCGTTGTCAATGCGCCGCATTACATATTTCCCTTCGTCCTGATCCCAAACCAACTCGAAATCTCCGGTGAGAGCACCGGACTTTTTGTCTTTCACCTGCATCACCGAGCTGATGTCATGCTTAAAGGACGGTTTCGTGATATCCTGGATGCCGTTTGGCCCGCTGATGCTGCTTTTTTCAAGGGATACCCCGAGTTTCAGAGTGATCGTTGCGTCCTCTGCGCCTTTCATTTCCATGTTTCCGATGGTTTTTGCGAGGATGCTGTCAAAATCCTCCTTCAGAGCAGAAAAGGTATCGCTTTTTAAGCTGAGGGCCAGATCATTCTTAAACATTGTAATTCCTCCATTCAAAATGTGTTTGCTCGAATATATTTGTTCCTACAGGTTTCTCCGCAAAAATCTTTCCATTGCCCATTAACCTTCGTTAATATCCAACCTTTTCTGCGGAGCTCTTGGCGGTGCAAATTGGAATCGATATCCTCGCTGTCGAACCGGAACCGTTCCTCTTTGTGGCAGCAGTCACAAGTGTATACTGCCTCGCCTTCCCACCATCCATCAAACTCTAAATCTCGGCTCATTTAATTCCACCTTTCACTTTTGTATTTGTTTTTAACAGAAGCATTAACAGTTGGTAATATTTCTGGCAAAAAATTAGATTTTTGCGTCTTGTATTGTCACCACGACCCTGGGTCTATCGGAATAGAATTTTCTTACCTGAGCGTCAACAATTTGCACATCGTCTTTGTATGCAACCTCATTTAAGCTATCTGCAATTATCTTTCCGATATTGTCCCAATCACTTTTCTTTAGTGGGCGAATCTGGTAATTCTGCATTTGCATCCTCTTCTTTTTACTTGCGCTTTTGGGAATACCGTAATAAGCCGTAATTCTTAAATCCAATGGAGAATCATCAGGAAAGCGATAATCGCTGCACTGCCTCCTATATTCAATCCTAACAAGATTTTCATATTGAACAGTATCCTTTGGAGTGTAGGCAATGCCAGCACGCGTAACCCTGGGCCTTTGTTTTCCTTTAGGTTCTCCTAATATGGTGAATTTAACCTTCATTGCTATCACCTTCATCTAAAAGCCTCTCTATCTCATCAAACCTTTTGGAAGCTTCACGTTTTCTCCAGCTAGGGCCTGTGAACTGCAACGGGTAGCAACACTCGAAAATTCGGTCATATATTCGGGAGTATCGGATATCCGTTTCGGACTTCATCTCCTCTAGCGTGAGGTTTGTGGTCAAAATCATAGGCAGTTTCTTTCGATACCGCTCATCGATGATATTGTAGACCTTTTCCAGCGCGTAGTCGGTCCCCCGTTCTGCACCAAGATCATCGAAAACCACGAGCCTTGTTCGGTTAAGCCGCAAGATTAGGTCTGACTCGCTGTCCCTGGAGCCTTGGATAGCTTCCAGGATCTTTACAAATGAGGTCATTACAACAGGGATTTTGTGAGCAAGCAAATAGTTTGCGATACATGCGGCAGCGTAGCTCTTTCCTGTTCCTACATCTCCCCAGAACAAAAGTCCCTGGTTTTTCTCCATCATCAGGTCGAACCGCTCAGCGTACCGTTTGCAAAGTTTTAGATTCCTCCCGTTGTATTTTGACACCTGGAAGTTGTCGAACGTAGAAGTCTCAAACCTCTCATCCATAAGACTTGCTCGCTTGAGCCGTTGCACCAACTCGAAATCCTTTTCGGCCTGCTTTTCCTTCCGCCTTTTTTCTTCCTCCTCCCTATCGCACCTGCACTGTGCGGTAATCAAAAGGCGCCTGGTTTGAGGGCTTCCAATATCGTCAGAATCGTTGATCTCTAGAAATTTTTGTCTTGGCTCCCCGCACGTTCCGCAGACCAAAAGGCCGTCCTCGTTGAAGAAATCTCCATGTCGCTGCTGCTGATGTGATAGCCCTTTTTCGGCAATGGATTGAAACAGAGAAAAGAAGCTGTTTGTTTTATCCACCATTATGAATCATCCCTCCATTCCTCAAATGGGTTGGAGGACGATGGAGCCTCCTCACTCTTCTTGACACTCTTTCGAGGAAGGTAATCAAGGAACGGAAGGTTGTCGCTCAAAAAGGTCTTGGGGTGTTTGATATACTCTTTCTCCGTTTTTCTCTTCCTGCAATCCAGAGAGTAATTTTTTGCAGCTTCGATCAATTCATCATCGGAATACCCGTCTTTTCTCCTGGCTTGATATTTCTTGTAAGCCTCCCCTTTGCCAATCTGGCGTGGGTAGGATTGCCAGAAAACCTCAAACGGAACAGGATAATCGTTCCTCTTAGGAGGATCAGCCGGCTTCCCCGGAGGATCTGGTTCCGGAAATACTCCTGGAAGAACAGGCGTATCCTGCGGATTAGAAGAACTTCCGGATTTTCCTTTCCGACTCTCAGCTTTCCTCTTTGCGTCACGTTCCCTACGTTCCATGGCCTTGTACCACTGCGCTTGCCACTGATCCCAATCGTGAATGTACAAAGTCCCAGGCTCAGGCTCATCAAGCCAGTGAGTTTTGATTAGAGTATTAACCAGATCCCCCTTGATCTCACTGACCAGTTTGATACTGAAAGCTTCTAGTACATCATCTCTGTCGGCGCTGATAAGCCTTCCGTTTTTATCAGCGTTATTTAGTCCCCATAGCCACATAGAAACCAAGATGCCGAGGGCTTCTTCTTGAGTCCTTCCGATCTTCCTGGCAAGCTCTCTAAGTTTGCCGCCGATCACATTATCATGAACACTAACCCAAGCCATTTTATCACCTGCCTTTTGGGTGGGATCCCCACCCGGAGATTATTCTTCGGCAGGGGATTCTCCGCTGCTCGTTTCACTTGCCATTGCCTCTTTTTGATCATCCACCATTTGCTGAATGTCGGACAAGACCTTTCCAAAATCAGATATGGTCATTTCTGAAGTGGACTCATATCCGTATTTCCCGATCAGGTGCTTCACGATATCATTGGCGTTCTCTCCAAAATGGGCTTTTGCGGTGCGGAATAATGCTTGCCGCTGATCCTGGGTAATCACCTGGTTTTCCTCGCTCTCAGGGGTACCAGGCTCTTCGATTTCTGTGTACGTTGCCGGAATAGCTCCGGATGCAATCATCTCCTCTTCCGAGTACAACCCCTCATAGTCCTTCGGGAAAGCTTCTCTTACGCACTGCGAAATAGCAACTTTGTTTATCATGGAAGCCGGCTTAGATTTCCAGTTGGCCTGTCCTTTGTTGTACTCAGTAAAAGAAACTTCTTTGAAAACGTCTCTTTCAGACCCGTTTCTCATAAAGTGAACACGGCACCAACCTCCGATAAGAACCTCTCCGGGATATAGGCAGCACCCTTCCTTTTGAACGATATCGTCCCCCCTCTGTACAACGATACCGTCTTCCTTACAGATATAGTCAGGGTGCTCATAGGCCCTTCTCACATAAGCACTCTTCCCAACGACCATTTGTGCCGGCTCGTCTTTGCTGTATTTGATCAGATACACCTCGCCGTTTACCAGGGGATTGAGGTTTTGCATTTTGCATGTATTCATGAACATTACAATCTCCTGGTCGGTTACTAACTCCGATCTGCCTCTAACCAGGTACTTCTTCACGAAATCCAGATCGAGAACAACCCTGGTTCCAAGAACTTCATAGCTGACGTTTAGTGCGTTCTGTTCAGCTTTGCTCATTGCGTTTGTCATTGTGGTTACCTCCGTAATAGCAAATTCTTAAAGCATCCGCTTCAGGTTCTAACGCTAATAGATACTGTTTCCTCGTATTGGATTCCGGGAATGGAGATCGTGCCCTTAGATTCCTTGATAAGCCGCAAAACAGCTTTTTCATCAACCGGCCTAATCTCGACCCCCTCAAAATTAACAGGTACCGCAGAACTGTCAATGCGGGTAATTTTCCAAGCCTTGCTTTGAGACACCCCGCTGGCTTTTGGGGCCTGTGAGAGAATACCACCGCTGATGGACACATCCTCCATGACCTCGGCTTCTGCCATTGCAAACTCAGCTCCTAAAGAGTCGCCTGCCGCTTCAGCTTTAGCGGCCTCCTCGAGCTTTCGAGCCATTTCCTGCTCCGCAAGCCTTCTCATTGCCTCCTCCTGGGCCTTTCTCTTTTTTTCTTTCTCCATGGAATAGGCTCCCATTTTGGCTTTGAGAATCTTTTCTGCGGATTCAAGTGGATCAAGCATTTGCTTTTTTCGGGCAAGAACGTCATCGTAGGTAGCCTTGGCGCTCACTCTAAGAGGTTCCCAGTATTCCTTCACCTTTTTCTGCATTTTCTTAACAGACCTGGTAAGCTCGCCGGCGGAAGCATAATCCTCGTCGCTGGAAACGGATACACCCTGAGCCTGTTGCTCAACCAGGGTGACCTCGCGCTTCAGGGTTCCTTCGGACTCTTCGACTTTCAGGGCATTGTTTCCAAACACAACGATTTTTTCACTCATATTGATACATCCTTTCTGGGATTTCTTTGACTTTACGTTACAATACCTACCTTCTAAGTCAATAGGCCGGCAAAATATTTTCAGAATTGTCTATTTCGTTGATTCGATGTAGTCAAATACCGTTTTTAACGCCCCAAAAACTCTCCACCTGGCTGCGTCCGGAACAGGATATTCTCTGGTATCGAATTTTCCGTCTCGCTTCAAGTGAAGGATAATTTTCTTTTGAACAGTTATCCCCATAGTGGAAAGCGCTTGGGCGTATGCTTCAAGCTGAACCCCGCATGTCATATCGCTGATCGTGTAGGTGGTCTTAACGTCAAGCAAAACCAGCTCGTTTTCTATGTAGGCAAGGAGGTCAGCGGTTCCTCCGTAACGCATAAGTTTGTGGCAAAGCCTAACCTCGGATCCTACAATCTCTGGAGTTACTTTTTCAAACCATTGTTTGAATCCTTCAAAGTACCCCTGGTGCTCTGCGGACACATCTTCGATTCCGAATTTCAGCCAGTTTTCTATAGCGTTGTGCACCTCAGTTCCCTTGTTTGCAGCCCTTTTTAGCGTGGATTCACTAATTCCGTTGTATTTAACTTTGGAGAGAGGAGCCATGATAGCCGAAACACTGGGAATCAGAATTTCGTGAAGTTTGTAAGTGTGGGTTTCCTCTTCGAACTCCAACCCCTCAACCCGGGGAATTTCTTTGAGTTTTTCAGTATCCATACTCAGTCTCCTCTCTGGCGGTTAAGTATGTACCACCGCACATTTCTATGATCTCTTTCGTGGAGAGGGAATCGATGCAATCCTCACAAACATCCATATCCACGAATGAAACATACTCCTCACCATCTCTTATGGCCGATCTACATTTCGAGCAATGCAAGGCGGCTGGCGGATCATACGCATTCGGACACCTGGGGGAACAGGGACTTAAACCGCAGATCTCACACATTGATTTTTCCTCCCATAAAAATTGATTACGTTTCCTCGAACCAGATTTATCAGCTCGTCCTCGAAAAGAATCGGAATATAATCCTTTCCTTTCCCGTTCATATATGCCTTTCTGAGGGTGTATTGGTACGTGCTGAAAATCTCTGTAGGTTCAAAACTCCAATTCAATCGTTCTTCTACATCGAGCACGATTTGCAAAAGCTCTTCATCACTCATTTTCTAACACCTCCGACCACTTTTTCTCGAATTCAATGACCTTTTCGCTATAGGAACTGCTAGTCAAGCCTTTGCTGAAATAATAATCTTTGGCTCCCTGCTCTCCCGCGTTGTAACACATCAACGCCTGGTTCCAATCCCCGTATTTGGAGTAGAAGTCTCCCAGGATGAATATTCCAGCGTGGATGTTCTGAAACGGATCCGTGATGTCGTACACACCGATCTCTTCGTACAGCCAATCCTGAAGAATGCTATTGATTTGCATGTACCCATAACAGGTTTTGTTTACTGCATCTGCATCAAAGGAACTTTCAGCTTCTATGACCGCTAAAACCATGGAGTAAGGAACTCCGTATTCTTCTCCCCACCCAATAGCCTGGATTTGGATATCCGAGTCGAGGGGAACTATCTCGCTTGGTTCAGCTTTCCCTGATCTACCAGCTTTCTGTATTTTTTCGTCTCGTGAGGAAATGGGGATCTCAGAAGGTGTAACCGCAGACTCAAATCTGGAATAACTTTCGGATTCGCCTGATTCAACTTGAGAAGGGGACTCTCCAGCAACGAAAGAAGCGCTTTGCGAAATGGGAACCCATCCAACTCCTAAAACGTTAGTGCTTAAATTGAACAGCGCAAAAAGGAAAATTATGATAGCGATCGCCTTAGCTTGCTTCAGCCTGACTTTCCTGATTCTTTCCCTTTTCAAACGTTCTCTTCTCCGCCTGAGTCTTACTTGTGTCATGGTTGAGCCTCCTGTCAGTTTCGTGAACAACCTCACAAAATATGGAGATATCTATGTTTCCTAATTTCGAAATGGCTGCGTTTAGCTCTTTTACAGTTGATATCCCGTATTCTTCCTCCAAAATCCGCTTAATTTCAGAAAGCCTATCCATCCCTACTCTCCCCTGTTCAAGGCCATGTTCCCAATAGTTTTAAGTTCGCTAATGGTTCTGGAAAGCTCATCGAGATAATCCAAAATCTCCTGCAATTCAGGTTTTTCTTCATCGGTGATCTTCCCGTCCGCTGCGATATCGATTAAAGAATCTTTAATTTCGTTAAGTTCATCTACTCGCAGGCTTTTTAAGAGTTTCACTGTCACCCTGTCAATATTCAAGACTTGATCGGACAGGGACTGCCGGCATCCTATCGGACATTCGTGAAGACAATAGTAATTCAGGAGATGAGGAGCGTTATATCGATCAGCCATCAAAACAGCTTTGTCAACTGGCATACATTTCGAAAGACCAAGTTCCGCGTCCGCCAGTGACGAAACAGACATTCCAAGGCTTTCGGCGGCTCCTTCTCTGCTTGATAGCCTATCATCAAACTCAGCGGCCTTCTTTCTGGCTTCATACCAAGGATTCCCGACCGCTTTAGTAGCTTCACGAGCCATGTATTTCTCCTCCAATTCAGGCTATAATTACCACATATTAAAGGTGATGTTAACAAACGGAAATAATCCACTCAAAAAAATTACAATTACCATTCGTTAATGTTTGCGTTAACAAATGGAAAGTTTTTGAGCAAAAAAGATCTTGGGATCACCCGCTTATAGGGAGAATCCCGTCATACAAGTAATCGTTCAACTGTTTGGGAGAAAGCTCAAGCACCTCGGCAATCTTAACCTTCTCTTCATCGGAGAACCGAATGGTACCGCTCTCTTTCTTCCTGTAAGAAGGAAGAGATATGCAGAGCTGATCTGCCATGTACTGCTGCGTGAACCCAAGTCTAGTGCGAGCGCCTTTGATTTCCAGCGGTTTCATTTAGTTCACCTCCCCTATTTCGCTTTATTTTTACCACACGTTAATTATAACTTTCCGATCGTTAATTGTCAATATGTATTTTACCATTTGTTGCCTTTTTTGTTGCAAAAAATTCCGGAATGATATATGATGGTATAAAGGTATTAACGCCTGGAAATGGAGGAAACAAAAATTATGGACTTTCAGATATTTGCAAACAATCTGCGGCATTTAGTGAATTTAAGCGGAAAAACAACAACTCAGGTTGCCAAAGAACTGCATATGAGTTTTCCGTCTCTCTCCCGCTATATGAATGGACAAAGAGTACCTGACATCAACTATCTTTTGCGCATAGCGGATTACTTTAACGTTTCGCTGGATTGGCTGGTCGGAAGGAAGGAAAGATCGGATCAAATCAAAATCACTCCCGAGCTAATAATGCTGTCCGACCTATATCAAAAAGCGACTTCGGCGGACAAATCTGTAATCCAACTAATTTTGAAGAAATACAGGGCGGAGGAATCTCAAGATGAGTCAGATCAAAATAAAGGGGAATATCCCCGAAAATAATTCCGTTGCTTTGAGAATGGCAGCAGTGTCAAGCGCTGCTGGTGATAGATATCCGAGCGGTCCATTTTCGTGCATAGCGGAAAACTTGATTTGGGGGAGTGACGCAGCTTCAATAAACCTGAGAGCCGTCTTCGTTTCTTCAAGGGGAGATATCGTAATCATCCTGCGAGATAGGGCCGATCTAAATTTAGCCAACACCATAATTGGAAACTGGAATTTGGATTCGTTGGACGAGCTGTGCGAAAGCTACACATTCCAAGTTTATAACCAAGCCTTTCGCGTGGTTGATCTCCTGGCAAAAAACGGGCGCCTTAGTTTTTCCATGAAGGACGAGTTTGAGAAAAGGATATCGCGTAATCTTAAATCTGGAAAAATCTGTTTTTTCATCTCGGAGTAACACAAAAGCAGGGTGAGAAAATCACCCTGCTTTTTAATAAAATACGGTAAAGATTACGGTTACGGTTACGATTACGGTTACGGTAAGCAATGGATTTTCCACGGATCGTCCGCAGGATAGTCCGCGGACAAAGCGCGTGACCGTCCAATGGACAATAAATTAAGGCGGTGGGATTGTGGCTGATATTTTGAGAAATCTACAACACCAAAAGGTAGCTATTTATATACGGGTGTCTACTAGGTATCAAGTAGATAAGGACTCTCTCCAAGTCCAGCGTAGAGAGCTGACAGCCTATGCCGAAATGGTTCTCGGAATTCGAGATTATGTGATTTTCGAAGATCCAGGATATTCTGCCAAAAACACCGATAGGCCCGATTATCAACGAATGATGGATAGGCTCCGCACGGGCGAGTTCACCCACTTGCTTGTGTGGAAGATCGATCGAATCAGCCGGAATCTCCTGGATTTCGCAGCTATGTACCAGGAGCTTAAAGAGCTTGGAATTGCATTTGTGAGCAAAAACGAGCAATTCGATACCAGCAACGCCGTCGGAGAAGCAATGCTCAAGATCATTTTGGTGTTCGCAGAGCTGGAGCGTCAAATGACATCCGAGCGGGTAACTGCTGTCATGCTTTCAAGAGCAAATAACGGCCAATGGAACGGCGGGCGAGTGCCGTATGGATACGATTACAACAAGCAAACAAAAACATTTTCGATTAACCCCACCGAAGGGAAGATTGTGTGCAAAATTTACGATCTATATGAGGAATACCAATCAACGCTCTATATTTCGAGATATTTCAATGACATTGGCCTGCGTTCGCGAGCTGGGAAAGAGTGGAGCGCTACCCAGGTTCACAAGATACTAACCAACATTTTTTACATCGGTGACTACAGATACAACGTTCACAGTGATGGGAAAGGCCATCTGGAACGAGACAAAGCCGAATGGATGGAGATAAGAGACCATCATATCCCTTTGATCTCGAGAGACAGGTTTGAGAGAATACAATTCATCCTCCAGAGAAACAAGCGCGGAGGAGCACACAGGGGTGAAAGCCACATGAGAAAGAACATACATATTTTCGCCGGAATGGTTAGGTGTGGAATATGCGGAGGTAATATGAGCGCCACTCTGGACAAGCGAAGAGCTGACGGATGGCGTCCTTCCATCTACGCTTGCCAAAAAAGGAGGAACGATTCCGGAACCTGCTTAAATAAATATATCTCTGACATAACGCTGGGGCCTTTCGTGTTCAATTTTATTGCCAATTTAATTCGAGCCAAGGACGGAGTTTCTCCATCAACAGACTTACGTTCGCTCGAGAAAAAGCTTCTGCGCGGGCCCGCCTTTTCGAGTGTTGCCGGTCTCGACCAGGAAAGCCTAGAGAAAACCTTATCGATTCTTCTCCAGGGTAAAAGTGGCGTAGAATACGCTCCTCCGTCCGTTGAGGGCGATAACTACATCAGCGAGAAAGATGTCCTGGAAGATAGAAGACGCCGCTTAGAGAGCGCGCTGGGCAGGCTAAAAGCACTCTATCTGTACGGAGACAACAAAACGCCAGAATCAGAGTATATTGTTGAGAGAGAAAAGATAGCGACCGAGTTAACAGAGGTCGAAGCGAAACTAGCCAAACTTCAGAACGAAGAATCCGGCCCCATCAACAATGACGAATTCATCAAGAAGGCCAGCTATTTCATAATGGCCGAGAAGCTTTTGAATGATAGATATGTGGATTACGAAAAATATATCCGGAAAATAGACCCCTCTATCCCCCGCTCCTTTCTCCTCAACATAGTTGTATCAATCGAAGCTACAGACGGAAAGGTTACTGCGATCACCTTCAAAAATGGGGTCACATACAAGTTTTCGTATACAAAATGAGATAAACCCCAAGAATCTGAGTGATTCAAGGGGTTTATTCATTCTTAAGGTATTTTAATTCAAAGAAAAAACGTTCAAATTGATGAACATAGGGTGGTTAGATTAAGTCAGGATGCGCTTTTTAGGGCTTTTTCGAGGAGATTTCATTGTGTGACTCAACAGGAAAATCCCAAGGAATCAAGCCATTTTCGGCCCTTTATCCAAAAAGCAGCATCCTTTAAACGATAAACATCGCATCGCCAAAACTGAAGAACCTATACCGCTCCTGCACAGCCACATGGTAGGCATGCAGGATGTTTTCCCGGCCTGCCAGAGCGGAGACCAGCATGATGAGGGTGCTTTCCGGCAGGTGAAAATTGGTGATGAGGGCGTCTACCCCATGGAATGCACAGCCGGGATAGAGGAAGATATCTGTCCAGCCGGCGCTCTCTTTAAAACATCCTTCTCGCTGGGCCACGGACTCAATGGTGCGGCAGCTGGTGGTGCCCACGGCAATGACCCGTCCCCCCCGCTCTTTTGTCCTGTTGATCAGGTCCGCAGTGGACTGGGGCATGTAGTAGTGCTCGGAGTGCATTTTATGGTCCTGAATATCCTCCACACTCACTGGACGGAAGGTGCCCAACCCCACGTGCAGGGTGACAAAGCCCAGCTCCACGCCTTTGTTTTTAATTTTCTCCAACAGTTCTGGAGTGAAGTGCAGCCCCGCTGTAGGCGCGGCGGCAGAGCCCTCTTCCCGGGAGTAGACCGTCTGGTAGCGCTCCTTGTCCTCCAGGCGGGCCTTGATGTATGGCGGCAGAGGCATCTGTCCGATCTGGTCCAAAATGTGGAAGAACACCCCGTTGTACTCAAAATGGATGAGCCGGTTGCCGTCAGGAAGAACGTCCACCACTTCGCAGTGGAGCAGGCCGTCTCCAAAGGAGAAGCGGCTTCCCTTTTTGGCCCGTTTCCCAGGGCCGGCCAGGGCTTCCCACACATCGTTTCCCTTGTTTTGGAGAAGGAGAAATTCTACATGAGCGCCGGTTCCCTCTTTCACACCGTAAATCCGTGCTGGCAGCACCCGAGAATCGTTGAGGATCAGACAATCTTGGGGGGTAAGATAGTCCAAAATATCGTAAAAGTGCCGGTGTTCTATTTCGCCTGTGCGTTTGTCCAGCACCATCAGGCGGGAGTGGTCCCGGGGTTCGATGGGAGTCTGAGCAATGAGCTCCTCCGGCAGATCAAAATGAAAATCGCTTGTTTTCATGGCAGAAGCCTTCCTTCCTGAAAGCGGGTCCAGGCACCGCTCCCACAAAAATTCATACAATAATTAGGGCTGAAGAAATTGACAAGGGGGGAAAACTAGGGTATGATTAAAACCAAATAGAGGCGCGGCTTTCAAGAGTAGTGAGAGGGAGGTTGCCAAAACTGAGGAAATCTCATGAAAGGGTGGGCTGCCGAAGGGGAATATGAGGCGGATATTGTCCTGGCTGCAACGGCAAACAGCCTTGCGGCTGTCATCACTTGTGATGGAGTGCTATTTACATTCGTTTTGGGCAACCAAAGCAGCATTTCTATTATAGGAGATGAACAGCCGGTTTTCAACCGGTTTTTTCTTTGTAAAGCCTCTTTGATCCTAAATCGCCACTTTATCGCAGAAAGGAACTGGATAGTATGAAGCAGTATCGCGTGGGAATCATTGGATGCACCGGCATGGTGGGCCAGCGTTTTGCCACCATTTTGGAAAACCACCCCTGGTTTACCGTGACAGCTCTGGCTGCCAGCACCCGGTCCGCCGGGAAAACATATGAGGAAGCTGTGGAGGGCCGCTGGGCGATGAAGACTCCGCTGCCTGCTTCCATGGCAAAGCTCCCTGTTTACGATGCGGAAAAAGATCTGGAGACCATTGTCTCTCAGGTGGACTTCGTATTCTGCGCCGTCAACATGAAAAAGGAGGAAATCCGTGCTCTGGAGGAGGCCTATGCCCGTCATGAGTGCCCTGTGGTCTCCAACAACAGCGCCCACCGTTCCACCCCTGATGTGCCCATGATCATTCCGGAAATCAACGCGGACCATGTGGCGGTTATTGATGCGCAGCGCAAACGTTTGGGCACCAAACGGGGCTTTATCGCCGTGAAGTGCAACTGCTCCCTCCAAAGCTATGTGCCGGCCATCCATCCCCTGCTGGATCTGGGGGTGACCAAAGTGCTAGCCTGTACTTACCAGGCCATTTCCGGGGCAGGCAAGACCTTCGAGACCATGCCGGAGATCTTGGACAACGTGATCCCCTACATCGGCGGCGAGGAGGAGAAATCCGAGCAGGAGCCTTTGAAGATTTGGGGCCATGTGGAAGACGGCGTCATCGTCAACACCACCACGCCGTCTATCACCTCTCAGTGCCTGCGGGTGCCTGTGTCCGACGGCCACATGGCGGCGGTGTTCTTTTCCCTGGAGAACAAGATCTCCAAAGAGGAAATCATTGACCGCTGGGAGAAGTTCCGCGGCCCTGCCCAGGAGCTGGAGCTCCCCAGCGCCCCGAAGCAGTTCCTGCATTATTTCACCGAGGACAATCGGCCCCAGCCCAAGCTGGACCGGGACCTGGAGGGCGGCATGGCGGTCTCCGTAGGCCGGCTGCGTCCTGACACCCAGTATGACTACAAGTTTGTGTGCCTTTCCCACAATACCCTGCGAGGCGCCGCGGGCGGGGCACTGCTCATGGCGGAGCTCTTGGCCGCTAAGGGCTACTTTGACTGAGCTTTTGGAGGTAGGAAATTTATGAAGCAAGTGATTTTTACCGGCGCTGCCACAGCTTTGGTGACGCCCTTTGCCCAAGACGGGTCTATCTCCTGGGAGGAACTGGAACGCCTGGTGGAGTTCCAGATTGAGGGCGGTATTGACGCCATTGTGGCCTGCGGGACCACCGGTGAGGCTGCCACCATGACCACAGAGGAGCATACCCAGGTCATTCGTTTTATCATTGAAAAAGCCAAGGGCCGGGTGCCGGTGATTGCCGGCACTGGCAGCAACGACACGCAGTTCTGCGTAGAGCTTTCCCAAGAGGCGAAAGAGCTGGGGGCTGACGGATTGCTGCTGGTCACCCCTTACTATAACAAGACTTCGCAAAAGGGCCTGATCGAAAGTTTCAACTACGTGGCAGACAGCGTGAAGATGCCTTGCATCCTCTACAATGTGCCCAGTCGCACCGGATGCAATATCCAGCCTGCCACCTATAAGGAACTGTCGAAAAACCCCTACATCGTGGCAGTGAAGGAAGCCAATGGGGATATTTCGGCTACAGCCCGCACAGCGGCTCTCTGCGGAGAGGATTTGACGATCTATTCCGGTGAGGACAATCAAACTCTGCCCATTATGGCTTTGGGCGGCAAGGGTGTGATTTCGGTATTTTCCAACGCTCTGCCTGGCACCATGCACCAACTGGCTGCGGCTATGCTCCAGGGAGATCTGGAGACAGCCCGCAAGTTGGATCTGGAGTATCTGGACCTCATGGATGGATTTTTTATGGATGTGAACCCCATTCCGATCAAGGAAGCTTTGTTCCAAATGGGGTTGATCCGAACCAACTTCTGCCGCATGCCTCTGACCACGATGACGGAGGAAGGCGCGGCAAAGCTGCACGCTTTGCTGAAAAAGCACAGCTTAGTGTAAATTGCGCTCTTGTGAAAAAGAAAGGAAGTCTAGCATGACCAACATCATCCTCTGCGGCTGTAACGGTAAGATGGGCCACGCCGTGCAAAACCTTGTGCACCAGAGAGAGGAATGCTCGATTGTGGCAGGGGTGGACATTACCCCTCAGGAAGCCAGTCCATTTCCTGTCTATGCCTCCTTGGAAGCGGTGCAGGAACAGGCACAGGTGGTGGTGGATTTTTCCAATCCCTCTGCCCTCTCCTCTATTTTAGAGTACTGCCGCAGCCATCCCGGCACAGCCGCCGTGTTGTGCACCACAGGCTACAGTGCCGAACAGACCCAGGAAATTCAGAAAGCGGCGAAAGAACTCCCCCTGTTCTATTCCCGGAATATGTCTCTGGGGGTCAATTTGCTGATTGAGCTTGCTAAAAAGGCAGAATCGGTTTTAGGGGACGGCTTCGATGTAGAGATCGTGGAAATGCACCACAACCAAAAGATTGACGCACCCAGCGGTACCGCCCTGATGATTGCCGATGCCATCAACCAAGTGCGGGAAAACTCCATGCAATATGTATACGACCGGCACTCCCAACGGAAAAAGCGGGAGAAAAAGGAAATTGGCCTGCACTCGGTGCGAGGCGGTTCCATTGTGGGCGAACATCAGGTGATCTTCGCCGGACAGAGCGAAGTGCTCACCTTGTCTCATTCGGCACAGTCGAAAGAGCTTTTTGCCGTGGGCGCAGTGAATGCCGCCCTGTTTATGAACTGTAAAGGCCCCGGGCTTTACGATATGTCCCATTTGATTTGAAGAAAGGGAGTCTCCAACATGAGCGATTCAACTGTCATTAGCACGGTGGACAATATCACCCTTGTTACGCTGCAAGATTTTCCCGCTAATGTGGCGACCATCGCCAAAATCTTCGATGCAATTTCCCGCTATGGAATCAATATCGATATGATTTCTATGGCTCCTACCCATGGGTCTACAACGGGTCTGTCCTTCACCATTTCGGACGAGGATATGATTGATATTCTGGGATTTACGTCCAATTTAAAGCGGGAAACAGACATTGATGTGATTGTCAGCAGCGTGAATCACAAAATTTCTGTGTACGATCCCATTATGAAAAATACGCCTGGAATTGCTGCGCAGGTTTTCAACGCTATCTCTCACACAGACGCGGATATTCGTTTGATCACCACATCCGAGGTGGAAATTTCCCTGTTGGTGACGGAGGCGGATTTTGACACGGTGCTGGGTGCCATCCAGGAGGCACTGCTCTAAAGGCATTCCGCAGAATCCATGTACGTGTATGTCTGCATGTCTTGCAATTAAAAATGGGTACAGCTTGTTTGCAAAGCTGTACCCATTTTTTCTATGGAATGTTTTAGACAATAGCCTTATGGAAGACCTTTTTGCCTTTTTTGATAACCAAGCCTTGCTCAAACGCAGTCTTAGCAAAGGTTTTGTTGGGGTCGGTGACCTTTTCGTCTGCAACGGTGAGACCGCCCTGCTGAATGAGCCTGCGTCCCTCCCCCTTGGAAGAAGCCAGTCCGGTTTTCATCAACAAATCCAATACCGCAATTTGATCATCGGCGAAGTCTTCCTCTGTCAGCTGGGTGGTGGGCATGTTGGCCGTATTTGTTCCAGCGCCAAACAGAGCTCGGGCGCCCTCCTGGGCTTTTTGGGCCTCCTCTTCCACATGGACCATCTTGGTCAGCTCAAAGGCCAGAATCTCTTTGGCCTGGTTCAGTTGGTTGCCCTCCCAAGTGCTCATTTCATCGATTTGCTCTAGGGGCAGAAAGGTGAGCATACGGATGCACTTGAGCACGTCTGCGTCGCCTACATTGCGCCAGTACTGGTAGAAATCGAAGGGGCTGGTCTTGTTGGGATCCAGCCATACGGCATTGCCGGCGGTCTTGCCCATCTTGTTGCCGTTAGAGTCCGTCAGCAGCGTAATGGTCATAGCGTGGGCGTCCTTGCCCAGCTTGCGGCGGATCAGCTCCGTACCGCCCAGCATGTTGCTCCACTGGTCGTCGCCGCCAAACTGCATGTTGCAGCCGT
>ERZ1643247.1024-NODE-1024-length-28552-cov-6.423132_pt1 | contig 28552 bp, 16 predicted proteins | sample MGYA00579264_ERZ1643247 | MGnify/ENA primary metagenome ERZ1643247 (study PRJEB29033, sample SAMEA4952262) | chicken gut metagenome | biome: Broiler Chicken; feature: Gastrointestinal Tract; material: Caecum | place: Ireland | collected 2018 | study: Broiler... | reverse complement strand
GTACTGTGCCTCCACGGCAAGTCCCTTCAGATCCAGTTCTTCTCCCTGTACATAATCGGTTTTATCCGGACCGCTGACTATAGAGATGCCCTCAAGTACCGGTTTCTCTGTATCGCCTTCAATCCGGACAACCGCCGTTATGGTTCGGTACTGCGGATCCAGTTCTTCTTCTGCCTTCATATTGAAAATCAGAGTTCCGTCTGCCGCCACGTTTATGCCTTTTACCGCTGTATTCCGGCACGGATCAAACAGACCTCCTGCTCCGGCCTGTCCCTGGTGGGGATCCGGATAGGGACGGGCATGATAAACCAGTGTCAGGTTACCGTATTCGTCCCGTACAATGGAATTATGGCCGCCGCCTACATGGGGCGCTCCGCCGATCTGTCCCTCATAAGTGTCATAGGAACTCAGCAGCGGATAATTCACGTTTGTCCAGTTTGCAGGATTAAGCAGATCGCTTCCTTTATCCGCCATCATAAGTCCCAGTGTGTAGAATTTATCTACTGTTCCTCCCGAATAACTCATATATACCTTATCGCCGTAATCAAACAGGAAGGGGCCTTCTACAACCGGCTGGTCAATGCCTTCCGGATTCTGGGCCGTGATGCTGCCTTCAAATTTTCCATACTCCCAGGGCCATTCGCTCACTTTAAGCTGAACCTGCTGCCCGTCGACCTGAGGTACGACTCCATCTCCCATCTCTGCTTTCGCAATCAGAATCCAGGGGATAATATAATAGCCCTGTCCGGTTTCTTCATCCTCCCAGTAGGACACATCATATGCCGGAACATTTTCCAGAATAACCGGCTCGCCCCACTGATCGGCATCCAGCATGCCGCCTGCATCCATCTGTTCCTGGGTTCCTTCATAAGGGATCAGGATAGAGTTGGAACACCATGTATCAATATTAAAATCAATATTTTCCGGGATACCCTGGGGTCCGAAATCATGGGCTCCCACAAGGCACCACCATTTTCCGTTGATCTTATGGAACTCCGGCGCCCAGAAGAATCCGCCCCATCTGTCTCCGGGCTTTGATTCCAGAATATAATGCTCCTCCGCCGTTTTCAGACCCTCAATGGTTTTCGACCTGCGGATATCAACTTTACGGTAAGACTGGGAATTATTCGGCGCTGTCATATTTGCTTCATAATAAGAGCCCGTGGAATAATAATAGCCGTCGTCCTCGTTGTAGAACAGATAGGGATCCGCCCGCTCCTCAATAAACGGATAAGCATAAGCGTCCTGCTGAACCTCACCTGTGATCTCATAGGTGCCTTCTCCGGCATCTTCCAGCTGAGCCAGATCTTCCTCATCCCAGATAACACCCAGATTCTTGGTGCTTCCGTCGCTGTACTGAGCAGTCACTGTCTCCGGCATTACAACTTCTTCGCCTTCCTTCGCGCTGACCTCAATCTCTTCCACTCCGGTGTTGTAAACCGTAGCGTATTTCTTTGTAATTGCGTTATATTCGGATGCGCTTGCAAGGAAAACGCTTGTCTCCGACTCTACCGCATTCTCCGGAATTGTGCCGGTAACTTCCGGTTTTTCATAAGAAGCTTCCACAGTCTGCTCCGGAGTAGTTCCGTTTCGCAGATCTTCCAGGATACTCACGTAGGAATGCCCTTCTCCATCTTCCCAGAATACTTTGTATGCTTCTGTCATAGTGTCATAAATAACCCAGGGATCGCACACTCTTGTCCCGCTTTCCGCCAGAACAAGGAAGCGTTCGGAACAAAAGGCCATATTTTCTTCCGTATCCCATACATAGATGCCGTTTCTGTTATTATTTCCGGACGCCGCCGCGCCAATGGTTCCGTCTGCTTCCCGGAAAAGGACAGGAGACCCCATCTGATTATCCGGAAGCTCATTCTGATTATCATTTGCACCGGTCCATCTTACATACAGTACGGCCTTGCCTTTGTTCAGTTCTTCATATGTATCTTCGTCAGCTGTCTTTGCCGCCAGGAACAGCGCGTCTGACTGTCTGCTGTCGGAGGCTGCCAGAAGATCGCCTTCGCCTGTGTACAGATTTCCGCCCTGAATTACATAACTGAGAATCTGTCCGCCCTCTGACATAATGGTAACCTCTTTTTCAATACGGCTGTTTCCGAAGGACGCCGTAAGGGTAACCGTGCGGTCCTCATCCTGCGGCCGTGTAACCGTACCGTCCGAAGAAACCAGTCCCTCTTCACTGCAGGACCATGTAATCGGCTGTCCGTCCACTTCGCTCTGCAGATCTTCGGAAATATATCTGGGGATCAGCAGCTGAGCCCGGTATGCTCCCGCCGCCGCTTCTTCTGCATCCGGCACATTTAATGTATAGGAAACGGTTTCCGTATAACTGCCGCTGGTAATTTCAGCAGTAAGAGTAACTTCCCGGGGCTCCCCGCCGAACTGAACAGTTCCGTCGGTGCCGATCACTTCCGGATCGCTGGAACTCCACACAACCGTACAGGTTTCACTGTCCGTCGGCAGATTCAGCTCCGGATCATATACGGTATCTCCATCCTCCAGATCAATTCCTGCAATCATTTCCTTTACATTCTGAATGTCCAGAGCCTCATCATACAGTTCACCGACTTCATCCGCACTCATGCTCTTGTCATAGATTCTGACATCACGGAAAGAACCTGCAAAAGTACTGTCCGGATAGAGAGATGCGCCGATATAGCCCTGCAGGCCTTCTCCAAAGCTTGTCACATCACGGAAGAATATCGTGTCCGTGCCAAGATATTCTCCGTTCAGATATGCTGTTATAGATCCGTGTCCGCCTTCGCTGAGGGGAGATGTGTCAATGGTTACTGTATAATACATCCACTGATCCATACGGTCTGACGTAATTACCGAACTGCCGTCAAATACGCCGCCATTGGTAATCCCGGCCTCCGAGCCCCAGGGTGTGGGGTTATCATCTGTCCACGGATCCGTAAAGACAGCTTTATAGTATCCATCCGGATTACAGGGATTCAACAGAAAATAAAATTCCGGAGATGTTCCTGACATTGATGTGCCATTAATGGAAAATGCGGATGTATTCATCTGTGTATGATTATTATTAATCCACATGGACAACGTCAGCGTGTCCTGTCCGTCAAACATCCCATCCGGAAGTTTTACATAGTTATTGTTGTACTTCGCCCCTCCTTCAAGGACAAGCGATTCATTCCGGAAGGCAACGCCCGACGCCCCCTCCATAACAGCCGCATCATATCCGTTTCCGGATGCATCTTTTGTGTCATCCGAAAGAGGATACCATGCAATCAGATTTTCCGCCGCGTATACCGTTTCTGCCGCATGCGCTTCCGGGATACTGCCGGCAGAAACGGAACCTGCCGTCATACACAATGCTGCTGCGATTGAAATCCCTTTTGTTAGTTTTTTTCTTTTCATTCCGCTGACTCTTCCTCCTTTTTGTAATTTTGTACATAATATACTATGTATTATAATATGTTTTCAGCATTATGTACAATGCCCGTTCCCTATAGACAATCATACATTTTGTGTATAATAACAAAAAGCATTCCACCCGTTTTTGGTGCAATGCTTTCACTGACCTTATATTCCCCATCCTGTTATTTATGCTCCCGTATCATCCGGATAAATAAAGACGCCGCCCGGAAAAGCTGGTAGTTTCTCTTCCAGAGGATCACACCCCCTGTCATATGTTCAGGCATAACCTGACGGAAACAGATATCCGGACTTGCATGTACGGCCAGTGCTCCCTCAAGACAGACAGCACAGCCCATTCCGGCTTCTACCAGAAGCGCGGTATTGGACAGTATATTGTAATATGCACGGATCTGCAGATCTTTTTCCTCGCATTTCATCCAGTTCAGAATATGACTGAGCGCTTTTTCCCGTTTCGGCATAATCAGTGCATACTTTTTGATATCATCCACAGTTATTACTTCTTTTTCCGCAAGAGCATGGTCTTTTCTGATAAGAACTCCCCACCTCTCGTTCTTAGGGAGTTTGATATATTCAAACTTTGATATATCAACCGGATCCAGAACAAATCCCAGATCCAGATCTCCGTGCTCAACCATTTCCTTAATGTTATCTGCCATGCCATTATACAGGTCAAACAGAACACGGGGATATTTTTCCTGAAATTTCTTCATATAGGCCGCCAGCACACGGCTCCCCAGCGCTTCTGTTGAACCGATCCTTATTGTGCCGCATACAATATCCTTCTGGTCCGAAAATGTATGCTTCAGCTCATCTGTAAGCCCTATAATATTCTCCGCCCGTTGTTTAAACAGGTAGCCTTCATCGGTCAGCTTTACGGCCCGTTTTCCCCGGATCATCAGGCAGACGCCGATCTCATCTTCAAGTTCTTTCATCTGTCGGCTGAGCGTCGGCTGGGTAACATGGAGAGTCTCTGCCGCCTTTGTAATATTGCCTTCATTTGCTACTGTCAGAAAATACTGGAGCACTCGTAATTCCAAACTATTCCCTCCCTCAATCATCCTGAGACACCACAATTTCTCATAGATTTCTTCGGTTTTTGAAGTACAGTATCAATTTTACCAGAAAAATAGTTCTTAAAAATAGATTTTTTTGAGATTTTCTTTGGATATTTTTTAATATTTTGCTGCGCTTGGAATCTTATCTTCTTTATGCGCCAAAAAACGGCTGCCGCAGTGTTACTGCGGCAGCCGTCCCATATCGCTGTCATCGCCTATTCCTTATCTTCTGTTTCTCCTTGTCCTGCTGCTCACGGTAAATACGGCAATTCCTGCACATAACAGAAGCATCGCTATATAGACGCCGGGCTGTGCCGGATCCCCTGTCTTCGGTGAAGAAACAGACTGTCCGGAACTGCTGTTATCCGTCTTGTTATTTCCGGAATTATCTGTATCCTGTCCTCCCTGGCTGCCTGTATCCGGATTCTGAACCGCTCCGCCTGTCTGTCCCGGATCACCGGGATCTTCTCCCTCCGGCTGGCTCGGGTCTTCTCCGCCCGGCTGGCTGGGTTCTTCTCCGCCCGGCTGGCTGGGTTCTTCTCCGCCCGGCTGGCTGGAGTCTTCTCCGCCCGGTTGGCTGGGATCTTCTCCGCCCGGTTCCGTACTTTCTTCTGTTACATTTACGGTAAAGACGGTTGTCTTATCTCCGTACCGTACAGTAAGTTCCACTCCGCCGGCTACAGAAGAATCAAATCCCTCTACCGTATAGTCTGTAACTGCTTCGCTTTCATGATTACTATAGTATGCGGTTACAACCATTCCCGTCAGATCAAGTTCCTCACCGACTTTATATTCTGTCTTATCCGGCAGCGTTGTTACTTCAATCCGCTCCAGAACCGGCTCTTGCGGATCTGTACCGGATTCTTCTTTGACAGTCACAGTAAATGTATCTGTCTTTCCTGCATATGCTACAGTGATTTCCTGTTTTCCTGCTGTATCCGCATCATAACCGCTTACTGTGTATGCGTCGCTGCTGATTTCCCGGCTGGAACCGTCGCTGTAGTTTGCCGTTACAACAAGCCCGGTCAGATCCAGGTCAGCGCCCAGATCATATTCTGTCGTGTCCGGTCCGGTCACACTGATAGAATCGAAAGTGGGCACCGCGCTGAACACTTCGTCCGGATCCATGACTTTCACAAAGATCTTGTTGCCCTGTCCCGCAAATCCGGATCCTTCTGTTCCTGCGATCACGAATTCGCCTGTGGAAAGCTGGAGATAACATCTGTTATATCCTGCCGGAGCGCCTGTCTCGCAGGCAATCCAGTCTCCCGTTGCATCCTCCCGTGTATTTACAAACACCTCGGAAAGAGATCCGGTGCCGGCTACAATTCTTCCGTCGGCCAGGGTGTAAACATATGGAGAACCGCCATAAGTTCCATTGATTCCCGGAAGGGTGTCGCCCCAGTCGGAAACATTTTCCCAGTCAAACGGATTCTCTGCGATTTTGTATCCCGCCTTGATCGGGTTCAGTCCGACCGTCTCATAGGTAAGAATCCACTTTCCGTTTGCCATCTGAGATACAACCGGCATACCCGGACGGGCATGTGTATCAACAATCGTTGTCGTACCGCTCCATGTAGCCCCGCCGTCTGCAGATGTCTTATATACAAGGATCTGTCCGCCGTTGTCTCCCGGCACAGTCTCGTCGGAATAATAACAGATCAGCGTATCTTCATAATATACAAAGAAAGGCTCCCAGACCGGGTCATATCCCATAATATTCCGTCCGTTCTCACCGCCTGTGGCAATAGTACTGCGGTAAGTCCAGGTTGCTCCGCCGTCTGTGCTGTAGTACAGATCAAGGGAAGAATCCCACAGTCCGCCGTATCCTGCATCTGAAATTTCTTCCGCTCCCGCTTCTACCGGTACAGCAACGCCTGCGCAGATCAGTGTGCCTGCCTCCAGGCCGCCTGCCGCTTCAGGAAGTACAAAGAGCTGCGGACAGTTCTGCATGCTCCAGGGATGACGGACCGCACCCTCGTCCCCTTCTTCCACCTCTACTGCTGTAGAAGGAGCTCCGGTATCTGTGTAGCTTGTAATTCTGTAGTAAGAATCCGGATGCACTGTATCGTCATTCAGAATCTCGCCTACTCTTGTCCAGGTCTCACCTTTGTCGTCGCTTCTGTAGATCGGGAAGCTGTACTCGTCCGGCTGAATCTCTGAGGGCGTGCCGTTTTCAAACGTTGCGTACAGCTCGCCGTTCAGCCCTTCAACCACACGGGGTGACAGGCACTGGTTTCTTCCGGAATAGTTGTCTTCCGGGTTAATAATGTAATAATCTGTTGTCTTTACATCTGCTGTCGCATGAACAGTAAGATCCGCATTGTCTGTATCCGGTGCGTAGACAAATTCTACGGAGCCGTCGCTGTTTTCCCTTCCGTTTCCAAGCGCTGTTCCGTTGATTTCCAGATCAATACCGGGAACTTCATAATACTCTCTGGGCGACGCCAGGAAGGTGATTGCTCCTGTGGCATCATCTACCGTGTATGTTACGCTCACACCGTCTTTTCTTACAATGCTGATGGAATAATCATATGTAATATCCTTTGTGACAACTTCAGCGTCTGTCACCCAGAGCTGAAGATCGGAATCTTCGTAATTTTTCTGAAGGACTCTGGATCCGGATGCCGGTACGTCCGCCGTAAGATAGAATCTTGTGGAATTGTTCCAGATCCGGTATGTATTTTCTTTTTCTGTGGCTACAAAGCTCCAGAGCTGTGTTTCGTCATTTTCGTCAATCGTTTTCTGTACCAGTCTCTGTCCCTCTACACGGTTCTGTGCGGCAATTGCTCTGCCGCTGTTTGTATTTACAATTCTGTATACGCCTTCCTCATCGGTCTCCCGGAACGCCCATACCTGATTCGGTTCCGGTCCGCCGTTTAATCCGGTCCAGGTAGAAAGCTCCGCTCCGTCAGCGGTGGAGCCGCCGTTTACCGCCAGATACTGATCTGTAGACTCATCTCCGGTATTTGCCGCGCTGGCCAGGCCGCTTTCAAAGCCGTCAGGCTCTTCCATAGCAGAAGGAACCGAATTTACCTGAGCGTCTGTTTTCCAGATCTGATTGGCTGCTCCGGTTCCGCTTCTCTGCACAACCGCCGCAAGTCCTCCGGTACCACTGGCTGTTACATAAAAACCGGTTTCCTTATTTCTTATGTAATACGATCCATCTGTATCTGTCTGTTCAAAAATCCACAGCTGTGACGCATTCCCCTCTTCTTTTGTATACTGAACAAGCTGCTGATTTTCATCTGCTCCCGGAGAAGACAGCGCTTTATTTGTTGCAATATTTACAATATAATATTCTGTTCCCGACTCCGCAGGCTGGAACTGAAACTTCTGATTCGATTCCGGACCTGTCCAGAGTATAATTCCCTTGCCTTCCTCTGAAGTTCCGCCGTCTACGGCCAGGTACATATTAGAAGCAGCCTGACTTGTAAGCCAGCCTTCCGCTCCTTCTTCCGGTTCAGACACTGATTCATCTGCCGCAAAATTCGGTTTCCAGAGTTGTGCATCATTGTTTTCCTGTAACTCTTCCATTGTCAGATATCTGTTTGCCATATCAGAGTCATCTGTACGCGGGGTGGTCAAATACAGTCCGGATTCCACATTTTTCACATAATACCATCCGTCTGATGCTTCTTCAAATATCCACTGCTGCCCCGGATCTTCCATATCAATAGAAGCGGTATCCACCTGACTTCCCGTCTCTTCCGTCTGTACCTGCACAGCATTGCCGTTGTTGGTGCTGACCAGCACATAGCTGCCGTCTCCCACTGCACGGAATTCATAAAACTGATTCGGTTCTGCATGTCCGTCTACGCCGGTCCAGGTAAACATTGGCGTTCCATTATATGCAAGATAAGTGGAGGCTCCGTTATAGCCGACTTTACTTTCAAGAGATCCTGTTGTCTCCAGATTCATCTCATAATCCAGAGTTACACAGCTGATTCCAGAACCATTCCATCCGCCTACTACGAATATTCTTCCATCTGACCGCTCCATAATCTGCCGGTTGTAAGCGCTGTTAAGCCCTGTATGATAGTAAATCCAGTAAGCGCCTGCTTCATCCGGTGCGCTGCCGGTATTCCTCCAGATCTGGGACAGGCTGGTATTATCATATAAAAGGATTCCATCCGTTGTTGTAATGTTGTAGGGTGCTCCGCTTCCGTTAATTACTGTAGCATCCGCCTGGGAGACTGTCTTCTGCAGGCTTCCGTCAGCCGCATACCATAAGGTCGGGTCGTTCGGAGCTGACAGAATATAACCGGACTGCCCTCCCCCGTTTATTTCAAAGGTAAGCATAAATCTGCCGTCTTCCAGCTGGGAAACAATAGGCATTCCCGGTCTTGCTCCCCTTGTATAGATCAGCTGCTGCTTCTCGGACCATTTTTCCCCGTCGTAGTATACATAGGAAATATCCTGATCCGTGGTATCGTCGATAGACTCATCTGAATAGAAGCAGTAGAGTCTGCCTTCAAATGTAAGGAAGAAGGGCTCCCACACTGTATTGTCCAGCAGTCCACACACGCCTTCTATGGGACCCACAATGGAACTGTGATGTTCCCATGTTCTTCCCAGGTCTTCGGAAATGCAGAGATCCAGATATGTAATCCCGCTCTGGGTTACATCGGCCGCATTTCCGTTTTCTCCTGCCTCAATGGAGTTGCCCGCACACAGGATGGTGCCCTTTTCAAGATCACCTACCGTCTCCGGCATCTCATAAAGCTGAGGGCAGTTCCGCATCCCCGTCACTCCGTTTTCCGCGCCCTGGTTCTGCACGTAGCCTACCGGCACATAATTGTTTCCTCTTGCCGAAGTATCTGCATATCCGCCGCCCCATGTAGCGCCTCCGTCCAGACTCTCATAAATGGGAAATCCGGAAAGAGAATCACTGATATTATCTCCGTTACCCTGTCTCTCAGAGACCAGTTCCGCATCTGTTTTCGGCAGCCTGTTACATTCAAATGTTGCGTACATCTTCCCATTATCTTCCGGATCTTCCTGATACTGAAGCTCAATTACCCGGGGAGATAAGGAAGAATTCAGGGATCCGCTTCTTGTTCCGAATTCCGGATCTGTATCCCTTCCGTCTTCTGTAAAGGCTTTGTATATCGAATATACTGTTCCTGAAACTGCCCCGTCTTCCGCCGCCCGGGCGCTGCCGATTCCCGCCATCCAGCCGCAGCCAAGCAGCATAGTGCCAGACAATACACCGGCTATCATCTGTTTTACCCTCTTCATTCACCTGCTCCTCCTATTTTTGTTTTACTCATATCATAAATTAAAAGCACCGCTAAAACCATTGAATTTTTTTATCAGATTCTTTAAAATTCTTACCTCTGTATTCTGTTTACAGGATATTGCGCCGTATATCCGCTTTTTCCGGCTGAACTGAAAGATGCCCCGCAGCACGCGGAGCATCAAAACCATCTGTCGGCAGACACAAAGGAACCCTCTAATTCCCTGATTCTGTTTTCTTCCAGACTAATATTCTGTTTTTTCCTTTCTTCAATATCGCCGCCGGTCCGGGCAGGACGGCTGTGCCTCGTTTCTCTCCCCGGATATCCGTGTCAAACACAACCGCAGATCCATCCGGCGCTTCGTAGCGCTCCTCCACAATCCGGGGCATATCCAGCATTTCCGTTGTGATCACCTTACCGGTATGGCTCAGCATTTCTTCCGGTACGGTTATATTCAGATATACTCCTTCTTTTGTCTCTTCAATCCGGATCTCCGGATTCTCTTTGCTTATGAAAGCGTCTGTTTCCTTTTCATAGGCAGATGCGCCGTTCAGATAACAGTTCCGATGGATATAGACCGGCTGCTTTACATGGTCAAAGGCCTCGTGATCGCCGTTGCCCTGTCCGGCGATCTCCCGCCGGTACTCTTCCATGGAAGCAGGATGGCCGTTATATCCTCCGGTTCCCGCCACCGACTGCTCTGTGTATGTCGTCTGACCGCCCAGGAAAATATTCTGGTACCACCGGTCGTCTCCTCCGTATACAAAAGCGGTTCCAAGAGGAACGGTACTGTGGGCCATATGATATGGAGTGGTCCGGTCCGGCACCGGCTCCCGGCGCATGGTCCCGCAGATCAGGTTGTTGATATAAGCGCCTCCCTGGGCAATATTGTCCAGGCTGTAGGAAGAAGCGAAAATATTGTTGTCCACCGTATGGGGGCCATGGGTCACTTCAATCATCAGATCCCGATCATTGCCGGCATAGACATTTCTGCTGACTCTCGTCCCCTGAGCCTCCCAGTCCAGCCAGGTGCCCAGCGTACAGTCATGGATATAATTTTCTTCAATCTGTGCGTCAATTGCGGCATGCAGTTTGATGCCCGCGATTTCGTATCCGAAAAACTCATGTTTTACTCCGATATTATATATCTCATTTCCGTAAATCCGGCTGAAAATGCAGCCCAGGTGTCCTACAATTCCGTTCTGCCCGCAGTCATGGATCCGGTTATTGCGGATTACATGGCCGCCGATGGTCTCCTTGTCCCAGCCTTTATGGACCGCCTTGAATACCGCCTCCATCTGATACTGGTATCCTGGTTTTCTGCGGTATCTGGTGCATTCATTGTCCCCGGTGGAATACTCTTTTCCGATACTGACCGCGCTGCATTTTGCATCGTGGAGGATATTCTCCTCTATAATCCAGCCTTTGCTCCAGTGAGCCCCCAGCATTCCCGGCTGGTCCGCTGTAGGCGGCGCCCAGGGGCTTGCAGCCTGGGCCATCTCAAATCCCCGGACCGTAATATAATTGATTCCCGTCCGCTCCGGGTAAAAGCAGCACCGGCGCACACTGATCTCTGTCAGTTCCTGATTCGGATCTGTTCCCTGAAAGTTTGCATAGATCACGGTTTTATCATCCCTGACTTCCGCGAACCACTGATACAGGGTATCTTCCGGGTGCGGGATAGGCTCTCTGTGTTTTGTCCAGGGAGGATTGTATCCGTCCGTCCGCACAGACGGATTTTCCAGATCTTCCAGAGAATACGCCTCGTACATGGACTTTCCGTTCAGGTACACGTCTCCGGCGTGAACGCTGCCGTCCTCCGGCCAGATCAGCCAGTCGCCCCACAGGCTCTGCGCAAACGGATTCTCCGCTCCGAAAAGGCTGGCCGGAACTTCTGCCCGCCATACATTTCCCCGGAAACGTTCCCAGTCTTTTATCTCTTCTGAGCCTTTTATCACCACATGTTCGCCCGGAGCCGCCTGATATGTAATCCGCCCCGAATCACTTCTCCCTCCATGTGCAGGTTTCACCCACTCCCGGTATACGCCTTCATGAACTGTGACGGTATCTCCCGGCCGGGCCGTCTCTGCTGCTTTTGATATGGTGCGGAAAGGCTCGCCGGAACTTCCACAGAACCGGTCATTTCCTGTTACAGCAACATGATATTCCATTTTTTCTTCTCCTTTTCCAGTTTATTTCATTGTCAGACTGCTTTTATACCCGCTTCAGAAAAATTCTTCACAGACATTTTCCACCTCATCCAGATCTGCCAGGAAGAATTCTGTGTCATTTATGCTGATCGCCGCATGACTGTCGTCATATGGATAGTAGACCACTTCAATATCCGACGCCTCATCGGTATTGCGGAAAAAACGCAGGGTCAGAATCGGTTCCTCCTCCGTACCTGCCGCTTCCCCCTCGGGAAGTTCTCCCGTAATCAGGATACCCAGAAGTTTCTGATAAGCTGTATTGTACTCTTCCTCATCCACCTGGCGTGAATCCATCCTGTATTCTCCGGATTTCAGCGACATTGTGTACAATTCTCCGGATTTTTCCACCTCCACGTCAGACACGGTTGAAATATCCGGAAGAACGGGGATCTTCAGTATGTAATTATATGGATCTACCGACAGAAGAGCGCTTACCGCCGTCTCCGGCAGAAGTCCTACCGTATCACTGTCCTCCACAGCCGCATAAACATGTCCGCTGCCGTCGCTGTCCCCGATCCGGAACCGGAGAATGGAGTCCGCTTCTGCCTGCTGCTCATCCCTGCTCTGCACAATTGTAATGGAACTCCCGGAATCTGAAATCCCGGCTTCTTCTGCCGTTTTTCCGGAATCATCTTCTGCCAGCTCCAGTCCGTCAAGCTGCCCCAGCAGAGTATAGAGCGTTTCTGTATTTACCGTCATCTGAGCCGGATAGGGCGCGGTGATTTCCCACCATGCAAAAGAAGACTTGTATTCTTTGGGCGAATATGCGACGGTAAATACTTTCTCCCCGTCATTTTCCACAGACAGCCCCCGGATCGCACCGGACTGCACCGCCCCTTCGGATGCCGGCAGGGTGTCTTTCCACTCCTGCATAATAGACTCTTCCTCAAATATATTCAGTTCTTTCCTCTCCTGGTTCCCCGTTCCGCACCCGGACAGACACAGAATGCCTGCCAGCAATGCTGTAAAAAATATGTTCTTTCTCATCTTTTTACGCTCCTCCTTTCTCCCTGCACTGTTCCCGGTACTTTGTGGGAGATACACCGGTATGTTTCTTAAATGCAATGGAGAAATAATTTGTATCGTTATACCCCACAGCCATGGCGATTCTTCCGGTCTTCAATGTGGTCGTCTCAAGAAGGGTTTTGGACTTTTCGATCCGCTTTCTCACAATATACTCATTGCAGCCCTCCCCTTCCACCCGCTTAAACAGGCGGGAAAAATAGTTCGGCGAAACATAAAACTTTTCGGCCAGTGTGGCAACAGACAGATTCTCGCCCAGATGTTCACGGATAAAACTTTTTGCCCTGGAGACAATCTCATTACTTTCTTTTCCGGACGCCCCGTTTCCGAGAAGAGCATTCAGGAATCCGCCTGTCACATTCAGGGTCTCCTCCCGTCCGGATCCAAGCAGGGCCCGGTTCATTCCTTCCAGCAGATGTTCCTGTGTTTCTCCCGTATTCATAGAATAGGAAAACATTACTGCCGACGCCAGCTCAAAACACAGCCGCTTCAGGCTGTTGTCCGATATATTATATGCCTCTGCCGCTCTGCGGAATCGTTCAAATACATGGAGGACATAGTCGCAGTTGGATGTATTTTCTGTCATGGCTTTTTTGAATTCTTCATACACATCCCGGAAAATATTCTGCCTGTCTTTCGTCTGTCCCGGGCGGAGGATCGGATCATATCCGGCTTTTTCCAGTTCGGAGAATTCCGCCTGTTCCGATTCAAGCAGATAGACGGCATCATTATAGGACAGATACAGATCTTCCAGGCGTCCGGCTACGCTTCCAAGAACAATATGCACTCTGGCAGCATCCTCGTCTTCCAGAATTCCCTTGATCTCATCGATCTGTTCCGTAATGTCGTCACTTCCTTCCTTTAAGTACATCACAATGACAAGACGTCCCGCCGGCTCAGGAAAGGTTATTCCTTCTCCCCGGCTGTCCACAAGTCCCATACAGATATTTTTCAGGGTAGTCAGTCGGAAATATTTCTCCTCTTCACTGCAGTTTACATTCATTTCCGGAATCAGCAGCGCCGCCTGCATCTTCCGCCGGGGATCCAGACCGCAGACGGAAATCACCTCATCCACATCCTCGCTTTCCCGGCTGATAAACCGGTACATAACCCGTTCCAGCTCAGCCTGCTGGCGGCTCCCTTCTGCCCGCATCTGGCTCTGGTCCAGTTCTTCCTGCCGGCGGGCTTCCTCCAGATATTCCACCTGCTGACGGATATTTTCCGACAGTTCTTCTTCATCCACCGGCTTTAACAGGAAGTTCTGCACCTGCATCCGCAGGCACTGTCTCGCGTAACTGAAACTGTCATATCCGGTCAGCACAAGGATCCGCATATTAAGCTGCCGTTTCCGTATCTCCCGGATCAGATCCAGCCCGGTCATCTCTGTCATGCTGATGTCCGTAATCATCAGCTCCGGCTGCTCATCCTCAATAATCCGTATGGCTTCCCTGGCGGAAGCCGCTGTATATACTTCTCCGATTCCCAGCTTTTTCCAGTCCAGTCCTTCCTTAATCCCCATACGTATCATCTGTTCATCGTCTACGATCAGCACCTTATACATCCTGCGTTCCTCCTGTCTGCTCATGATTTCTGTCCTGTATTCTCTGCAGCGGAAGCCGTATTACAACCGTTACTCCGCCATTTTTATTTGCCGTAAATTTCAGACCGTAAGGCTTGCCGAACATCAGCTCTATCCTCCTGTTTACATTGCGCACCCCATAGCCGAAGCTGTCGTCATGGACGGATATGGAGCGGTTCATCTCTTCGATCTCACGGCTTTCCATTCCTGTTCCGCTGTCCGATACAATAATCAGCGCGTCTTCTCCGTCTTTTCCGGCCCTGATCTCTACTGTTCCCTTTTTGCCTTCTTTCACCCGGATCCCATGATATATGGAATTTTCCACCAGAGGCTGAAGCGTCATTTTCGGGATTTCCAGCGTACGCAGTTCTTCCGGAACATAAAGTTCCATCTCTATGATATCGCCGTACCGCATCTGCTGGATCGTCATATACGCCTTCACATGCTCCAGCTCAAGTTCAAGAGGGATGATTTCTTTTCCTTTGCTCAGACAGATCCGGTAGTACTGGGCCAGCGCCTTAACCAGTACAGAAATCTTACGGTTGCCGTCAGCCACTGCCTGCCAGTGGATGCACTCCAGTGCATTGTACAGGAAATGAGGCTTAATCTGGGACTGAAGCGCATTAAACCGGATCTGTTCCATCTGATGCTGTTCCTCCTTCACCTGTTTCATCAGAAGATTGATTTCATCCATCATGGAATTAAATCCGTCCGCCAGCTTGCGGCTGTCCGGATCACTTTCCTGAATACTCTCTGCATCTATGCGCACATCCAGACGTCCGTCCTCTACCGCTCCCATCGTATTTACCACGGAATTAATCGGCCGGTAGAACTGGCGGATCAGTCTTCCGATCACCCAGATCGCCGCCAGCGTCAGCAGACCGATAAATACAAGAAGCATTCCCAGAATACCGAAGCTTCCCCGTACCAGTCCAGTCAGCGTAATCTCATTGACCAGATAATAACTCCAGTTTCCCACTCTCTGATACTGAACCAGTTTCCAGCCGTTCCAGAACCCGCCCCTGTCACCGGATATCCGTCCGGCATAGGGAACCGGGGTCCCCAGCTGATCCGTTTCATTGTCCGCTATAATATGTCCTTTTGTATCCACAAGAAACATATCATTTCCCGGTTCTCTCTGATGATCGGCAAGAATACTCTCCATGAAGGAATCATTCATATTCATGACTATGGTTCCCATTTTATTCACCATACTTGTTGTGGAATAAACCGGATAGTACAAAGTAAGTGTATATACACCGGACCGGTAATAGGCGTCATTATAGCTCATACGCATGCCGTTCTCGCCCCGCATCAGAATACTGTCCGGATAATCTTTTTTATATCCCGCTTCAAACTGGGAGTCTGTCATACTGGTATTTCCCTTATAGTAATACTGGCCGTCTTCTTCCCGGATTACCGCCGAAAAGTTCAGATTGTTCTGTATATTGAGCATATTGGTGAGCTCTGTATTCACGTCTGCCGTCACACTGTCCGGAAGTCTGTCCGCCGGTGCGGAACAATACTCCTGTATGGCGTCATTGATGATCAGCGCCACAGAGAAATTCCAGTACTGCTCCAGTGTTTCCGCATAATTTGAGGACAGAATCCCCATCTGGCTCTCAATCGTATCTGCCGACTGCTCGGTTACAAATACCATCTCAACAATCAGAAAAATAAAAAGCACAAGAATGGATGTCCCGCTGATAGCCAGTGAAACAACCACCCTCATTTTTTTCTCAAAATTCCATCTGTTCAGTTTTTTCATACATGCCAGCATATAATCCGCTCCTTATCCGAAATATCCGCAGAGCAGGCGGTAAATGCCTGCCCTGCTTTTTCCACACACAATTTGCTGACAGTATAACACATCTCTTTATCCCTTTACAGCCCCTGCGGTCATACCTTTGATCAGCTTATCCTGTGCGAAGATAAACAGAATAATCATGGGAAGAGCTGTCAGTGTCAGCACTGCCATTATCAGGGGAATGTCCATCGAGTACTGGCCTCTGAAGTCCCACACTGCCAGAGGAAGCGTTCTGCTGTCTGCGCTCTGGGTGAGAGTGTATGCGAAAATATACTCATTCCACATTGTCACACCATTGTAGATTGCCAGCGTGGACAGTCCGGGTTTTGCCATGGGCAGCATGATCTTAAAGAACATCCTGAACCTGCTGCATCCGTCAATCTCCGCAGCCTCCTCGATCTCTTTCGGAATGCTCTTCATAAAGCTGGTCAGAATAAACACGGAAATCGGCACTCCGATTGCCACATAGGGGCCGATCAGCGCCCAGATCGTATCGTACAGGTGCATGGCCTGTGACATACGGAAAATCGGAATCAGAGTAATATGTACCGGAATCGCCATACAGGCAACAATCACAGAATAAATAAATCCGTTTCCTTTAAACTTCATCCTGGACAGCGGATAGGACGCGCAGGCCGCAATAAGCAGCAGCAGGGTCAGAGAAATTACCAGAACGATCACACTGTTCAGAAAATATCTGGGGAAGTTTGCCTCCAGTACGGTTTTATAATTGGCAAAACTCCATTTCTCAGGAAGGGCAAAGATTCCGTTAGTCAGCATCTCAAATTTATCTTTGAAGGAATTCAGGATCATAAAAACAAACGGAACAACTGCTATAATCAGCCCTGCCACCGCAAGGATAATAGCGACCGCCCAGGAGATTCTGCTTTTAATTTTCGTCTTTTTCATCCTTTAGTCTTCCCCCTTTCCGTTCAGGATCCGCATGGTAATCAGTGAAATCAGCGTGATCAGGATAAACATGCCTCCCGCCACTGCAGAGCCATATCCCATATTAAAGTTCGCAAAAGATTCTTTGTACATATAGGTTGCCATCAATTCGGTGGACGTTCCCGGTCCGCCTCCTGTCATAACATAGATCAGATCAAAATACTTCAGCGAACCGACCATGGACAGGATTGCCGCGCTCTTCAGCGACGGTTTCAGAAGGGGAAGGGCAATTTTCCAGAAATACTGTCCCTTTGTCGCACCGTCAACAAGAGATGCTTCGTATACGTCTTCTGAAATATTTGTATAGGACGCTACACAGTAAACCATGTAAAACGGTGTAAACTGCCATGCAATTACGCCGATTACTGTATAAAGCGCGGTCTTCGGGTTGCCCAGAAGGTCAATCAGCCCTCCGCCCAGCAGCTGCGAAATACTGCTGATAATACCGCCGTTTGTAGCCAGGGCATAGGTAAACAGGAAGCCGACAGCTACCGAAGACATCAGCTGGGGGATAAACCAGAGGATCTTGAAGATCGTTGATTTCTTTCCCGCAAATTCTACAAAGGTGGCCATTGCAAGTCCAAGCGGAATCTGGATTGCTATGGAGAGAAGCATGACCTTAATATTGTTCAGAAAGGCGGTCCAGAAAGCTTTGTCATGGAGCAGCTCAGCCCAGTTGTCCAGCCCGATAAATTTTGCGTCGGCAGAAATCCCGTTCCAGTCCAGCGTACTGATCTGAAATGTATTTACAATGGGATAGAAAATATACACCACAAGAACCAGTATGACCGGCGCCAGGAAGACGGCCGCCGCTTTATTTACTTCCCGCTGCCGCCTGGCAGCAAGAGAGCTTTTATTTTTCTTCATCATATACCTCCTGATGGAAGAAGGGGTATTGCGGAACAATACCCCTTCTTAGTGCAAATTTCTTTTATTATTTGTCTGCGTTGTATTCTTCCATCGCTGCCTGAAGCTGAGCGTCTGCCTCTTCCGGAGTCATAGTAAGTCCGAAGAGCTCCTGGCATGTATCAAGATGTACCTGAGCAACTTCCGGTGCAAGGTACTGATCCCACCAGAGCTGTGTTGAGGAAGCATTGTTTGCCGCTTCCAGGACCTTCTTGGAGATCGGATCTGTTACAAGGCTTTCTGCGTTCTTTGTCGGCGGAATCTTGCCGTTTTCTACCATTACCTGCTGTGCTTCGTCAGATGCATAATATGATGCACATTCAAAGGCTGCATCCAGTTTCTCGCCTTCACAGTTGAAGGATACGAACTGGTCGCCGATTGTACCGATCTGGATCGATGTATCAGCGTCAGAGCCGTCCACTGCCGGGAATGAGAACCAGTCGATCTTCTCATAGAATTCCGGGCTGTCTGTGGAGAATGTTCCTGTATACCAGGAACCGGTCAGCATCATTGCCGCGCTTTCCTGATAGATCAGCTGTTTTGCCTGGCCTGCATCCTCATCCAGTGAATTAACGCCTTCCGGGAAGTATCCTTTCTGAACCCACTCCTGGATCTTCTCGCCTGCCCAACGGAAGCACTCATCTTCAAATGAGCCGGAGCCGTCTACTGCCGCCTGGAACGGTTCCAGACCTGCATATCTTGCTACGAGACACTGATAATACATGGAACCTGTCCACTTCGGTCCGTTTGCCAGAGCGAATGGTGTGATCCCGTTCTCTACCAGGGTATCGCAGACCGCTTCCAGTTCGGAAAGAGTGGTCGGCACTTCCAGATTGTATTTGTCAAAAATTTCTGTATTGTAGAAAATACCTGCAAGAGATACATTATAAGTCGGCACTGCGTAAATGTGTCCGTTATATGTAGCCTGCGCTGTGGCCGCTTCCATAAAGATATCGTCCAGGCCGTACTCTTCATACAGATCATCTACCGGCTGGGCAAATCCGGAATCAATATACTCATTCATAGGGCCGCCGGACCAGCTTGTGTACATATCCGGGCATTCTCCGGAGCTCATGGCAACAACCAGCCTTTCTTTATAATTGTCATTCTGAATCGCTACCATTTCTACCTGATATCCGGAATCCGTATTTTCATTAAATGCGTTTACCGCATATTCCAGAGCCGCCTTATCCGCTCCCTCTGTACCGATATTCCAGTAGGTAATTGTCTTGTCGCTGTCAGATCCGCCTTTCGAACCACCGCCGCCGGAACCGCACGCTGCAAGCGACACACTCATCACTGCTGCCAGAGAAAGGCTCATCAGTTTCATCCATCTCTTTTTCATTTTTGATCCTCCTTATTCGTATCGTGTTGTTTCTGTAGGATATCTTATCATCCTCCCCGGAAAAGCTCTATCGAAGGAACTGTCCAGAATCTTAAAAAATCTTACCAGTTCCCTCCGCGCATCTGTCAGTTTTCTTTATATATAAAATAGTCAAAATCTGCCGGAATTCTGGTTCCGAGGCCGTCTACGCTGAACATTCCTACGAAGGCGCCGGTAAACGCCGCATCATACACTGCCTTGATATATTCCTCAGAAAGCTTCGCAGAATCAAAGCGATACGGGACTTTTGTCCAGGTTACACCGTCAAAAGAGTACAGATACCAGTAGGAAATGCCTCTTATTTCCGCTTTCAGATAAACATACTCTGCATCCTCCGGCACAGGAACCGGCTCTTCTTCATAAACACTGTATGTTTTCCCCAGATCCGTGTATACGGCGTCGATCACTCTTCCGTACTTCTCATTCCACGTTACCTGGATACAGGACCAGTTCTGGGTATTGAAGTAACAGCTCAGGCCCGCGAACTGCTGGATTGTCTCAGGACGGTAATCCACTCTTGTCTCGGCGTCAAAATCAAAGCACTGCCACCTTCTTGCCACATGAGCCTGGGTGAATGTAGACATCAGGGACTGATGTCCGTACAGTCTTAAATGCCCCGGTCTGTCAGTCAGAGACAGTACATCCGGACCCAGCGGAACCCGCAGCGTCTGGAAGTTGATGTTGAGCGCTTCGCTGTCGAAATCATCTTTTACCGGGAACGTGAGCTCAAAGGGGCATTCTTCGGCGCCTTTCGGGCCTTCCACAATTTCTTTTCCATTATATCCGCCTATAATGTACGGCCATCCCTGGTCATCCCAGGCAAGCTTCTGAATTCCGCTCTCTCTTCCAAGCGGGCACCAGCCTCTGGGGTCTACGGAGGACTCGTTGTCATGGTGCAGCGGCCGGCCCATCAGATGGGTAAAGTACCACTCGCCCTCCGGCGTATCTACAAGAGAGCCGTGGCCGGCCTTCTGAATCGGATGCCAGGGAGCATCCAGCGTTGTCAGAAGAGGCCTGCCCGGCTGGGTCTCAAATTCACCATGGGGGGAGTCTGACCTGGCAACCCGCTCCTGATGGGCGTACTCGGTACCGCCCTGAGCCACAAACAGGTAATAATATCCGTTTCTCTTATAAAGATGAGGGCCTTCCGTGAACTTCTCTTCCGTCCCTTTGTAGAGAACCCAGGGTTTTCCCACCAGCTTTTTCTCCGCTTCCGAGTATTCCGTGCACATAATACCGTAGAACGGGTGATGCCAGCCCCTGGGATCCCAGTACTGATTCACCAGATATTTTCTGCCGTCGTCATCGTGAAACAGAGATGCGTCAAATCCGGCGGTATTAAGCGCCACCGGATCCGACCAGGGCCCCATAATATTCTCCGCCGTAATCAGATAATTGATACAGTCTTTAAACGAACCGTCCGTCACCTTTACATCTGTATATACAAGATAGAATTTTCCGTCATAATATGACAGATCCGGCGCCCAGATACCGCCGGAATCCAGGTTTCCGGTCATATCCAGCAGACGTTTTTCGTTCAGCGGATGTGTGATCAGCTTCCAGTTAGCCAGATCCTTTGACATGTGAATCTGCACGCCGGGCCACCACTCAAAAGTGGAGGTTGCAATATAATAGGTATCCTCTACCCTTACAATACTCGGATCTGAATTAAATCCTCGAAGAATGGGATTTTTGATTTCCATGATTTTCCCCTGCCTTTCGTTTTGTACATATGTACCACGATTATAGCAGGGGAAATTTTTGAATTGATATAGAAAAAAATGACAGGTTACTTGAAATTTCAGCCCGTTTTTATATCTCCAGCCTGACGCCTTTTACGTACTTGGCCCGCACTTCTCTCTCGTCCCCCAGCCAGATCAGCCGTTCCAGACGGCTTCTTATATCCAGCGGTTCCGGGCTTTGCAGTCTGCTGTCATCCAGAACGACGGCGTCAAACTCGTATCCCGGCTCAAAGCTTCCTGCTTTTCCGAAAAATTCTCCGCCGCCCCGGGTCGCCATATAGAATACTTCTTCCAGAGTCAGCGGTTTCTGCGTTTTATCCTGTATCCGCCATCTCATCTTTGACACCTGCAGAGCCTGCCGCATGGCCGCAAACAGATTAACTGAAGTGCCGGCCGCCACATCGCTTCCCAGCCCCACGTGCATTCCCCGGTCCAGGAACTTTCTGACCGGCGCAATCCCCGAGGCCAGATTCATGTTGGACTCCGGACAGTGGGCCAGAAATACGCCCTTTTCCTGCATCCGTTTTATCTCTTTCTCCGTGCTGTATACACAGTGCGCCATGATGGTTCTGCAGTCTCCGCCGAACAGACCGGACCGGTCATAGGCGTCGCCGTAAAACTCCGCCTCCGGACGCAGCTCTTTTACCCGGCCGATCTCTTCCGGATTTTTGGACAGATGGGACTGCACCGGGAGTCCATACGCGCGCTGCAGCTGTTTTAATCCATCCAGCAGCTCATTTGTACAGGACGGGATAAAACGGGGCGTCAGTATGGGACGGGTATTTTTATAATTCCTCTCTGCTGCTTCCCTGATCCATTTCTCCGTCTCAGCTACAGACTGCTCTGTGTCCTCCCGCAGATAATCCGGACAGTTCCGGTCCATATTTACCTTTCCGACAAAAGTATCCAGACCGCTCTTTTCCAGCAGATCCATAAGCAGAAGCACCGTTTCCCTGTGTACGGTCGCGAAAATGCAGGCTCTCGTCACCGGACTTTTTTTCAGATCTTCCACAAATATCTGATATGCTTTCTGTGCATATTCCGGGTCTGTAAATTTCGCTTCTTCCGGAAACGGAGTCGTCTCCAGCCACTCCAGCAGCTCCCGGTCCATACCCGTGCCGCGGACGGCATACTGTGAGGCATGAACATGGAGATCCACAAGCCCCGGTATAATCAGGCAATCCCCGTAATCCGCAATGGGATTTCCCCCGAGACGGAAAGGAAGGGTCTGGTAAACCCCTTTGACATATCCGTCCTGGCAGACAGCATAACCTCTTCTGCAGATTTCAAGTTCCTGCGGACTTTTGCTGTAAACGATATTTCCCTGCAGTATAAATATTGATTTTGACATAAATCCATCTCCAAACATTCCGGCTACCTGCCGGTTTTTTCCAGCATGACCTCTGCGGTTCCTCCGCAGACCATACCCGCATCCTCCGCTTCATCGGCGGTCATGTCCACTTTGCAGACCTGGAATTGCGGCTGTCCTGTGCGCATCATAAGCAGCGCCTTCTGTATTATTGCGCTTTCCATGCAGCCGCCTCCGATGGTGCCGATACAGGAGCCGTCCTCCCGGATCAGCATCTTTGTCCCCACGCCCCGGGGAGCAGAGCCTTTCTTCGAAATAATCACAGCCAGCACTTTCTCTCTGCCGTCCTCCCGGGTCAGTTCCTGAAGCAGCTCTTCGGAATACCCTTCCGTCCTCTCTCCGGTGTTTTTTATCTGTATAATTTCCGCCATAACAGAAACCGCGATCTCCTCCGGCGTCTCCGCGTGAATCTTAAGTCCGATCGGCGTATGCACCTGCTCCAGCGCTGTCCGGTCAATCCCTTTCTGCGCAAGCTGTTCCTTCACCAGGGCGGTTCTGCGCCTGCTGCCCATCATCCCCACATAAGCCCGGGGCTTATTCAGAATGACTTCCAGGCATTCGGTATCGTAGCGATGGCCCCGGGTGACAATTACAAACCAGGAGTCCGCATCCCCTTTGATCCGGGAAAGTCCTTCAGAAAAAGGCTTACAGATCACCTCATCCGCCCCTGCCGTTCTGGCATTGTCTGCAAATTTCGGCCGGTCTTCCAGAACAGTAACAGAAAATCCCAGCATTTTTCCGATCCGGATAATCGGCATGGACACATGACCGGCGCCGCAGACAATCAGCTTCGGCGTATGGCCGGCACGCTCCCGGAAAACCTGTTCTTTTTCTTTTCCCTCCGGTTCCATCAGCAGGGTCTGCACGCCCTCGGAAGTATCCCCGGCATCCGCTTCTTCGCCGGAAAAGATCCGCTTCTCTCCCGCATGTTCTCCGGTCAGAACGGTTTCCACCCAGATATCCTTTTCAGACTTTTTCAGTTCTCTGGCAAGTCTGGTATAAAAATCATCCATCTTTCTTCCTCTTTCTATTTCCCGAATCCGCAGTTCGGGAACGTGCACACATCACAGTTCAGGCACAGGCCGCCCTCCCCCAGCAGAGTAAAATCTTCTGCCGTCAGTCTTTCTCCGGCTGCAATCCGGGGCAGAACAAGATCAAAAATCGTCCTTCTGGCATACATCACACATCCCGGAAGTCCCATGACCGGCACTTCTCCTGCATAGGCCAGCATAAACATGGCCCCCGGAAGCACCGGGGCTCCATAGGTAACCACCGTATCCGCCGCGTTTCGTATGGCAAGGGGCGTCCGGTCATCCGGATCCACGCTCATGCCGCCGGTGCACACAACCATCTCAGCTCCTTTGTCCAGCCACTGGCGGATGGCTCCGGTAACCCGTTGCGGGTCATCTCCGGAAAGAACATTCCCCATAACTTCCATGCCGGCTTCTTCCAGTTTCTTTACAACGGCCGGCGTGAACTGATCTTTGATCCTTCCGGAGAGCACCTCATTTCCGGTCGTCACAATTCCCGCTTTCATTTTCCGGAAGGGCAGAAGCCGGAATATGGGCTCTTCTCCGCAGATTTCCTTTATCCGGTTCATCTTTTCTTCTTCGATTACAAGAGGAACAACCCGCATTCCCGCAATCTTGTCTCCTTTTTTCACGGGAAAATTCCCATGCCGGGAGGCCAGAACTATCTGGCCCATGGCATTGACTTTATTCAGTTTCTCTCTGTCTGTCTTCAGCAGGCCGTCACATTCCGCCGTCAGTTCGATCTTCCCCTCTTTCGGTTCGGACGCCTTCATGTGTTCTCCCTGGCAGACCTGGCGCAGCACCTCCGCCGCATCATTTTCATGGAGCATTCCTTCCTGCTGTTCCCACACATACAGATGCTCCTTTCCTACAGAGAGAAGCACCAGGATATCCTCTTCGGTCACCACATGACCTTTCCGGAACACGGCGTCCTTTACCACTCCCGGAATAATCTGCGTAATATCATGGCAGAGCACGCTGCCCACCGCATCCTCGGTTCTGATCAGCTTCATAGCTTTCTCCTCTCTTTCGTATCAAATCAGTTTTTCGCATAGACCTGTTCCGCATCCCTGCGGCCGGAGCCTTTCTCCGTCAGAACCCGTCCGTCAGGGAAATATTCCCCAGATCTTTCATCCACACATCCACACAGGCATCACTGGGCATTCTCCAGTCTCCTCTTGGCGAAAGGGCCACAGTTCCTACTTTCGGGCCATCCGGAAGACAGGATCTCTTAAACTGCTGAGAGAAAAATCTCCTGCAGAAAGTCTCCAGCCATTTCAGTATGGTCACATTATCATAATCATCTTCAAATTCCCGCTCTGCCAGCCGGAAGATCTTGCTTGGCTCATATCCGAAGCGGAGCATATAATACAGAAAGAAATCATGCAGTTCGTAGGGGCCCACAAGATCTTCTGTTTTCTGAGCAATCTTGCCGTCCTTGGGCGGGAGCAGCTCCGGACTTACCGGGGTATCCAGCACATCATAGAGAACTTTCTGAAGTTCCCGGTCCTCTGTCCCATCTGCCGCATATTTTACGAGATGACGCACCAGCGTCTTGGGCACCGATGCATTTACGCCGTACATGGACATATGATCCCCGTTATAGGTCGCCCAGCCCAGCGCCAGTTCAGACATATCTCCCGTTCCGATAACCATGCCCCAGGTCCGGTTGGCAATATCCATCAGCACCTGGGTTCTTTCTCTTGCCTGTGAATTTTCATAGGTTACGTCATGACATTCGGGATCCTGTCCGATGTCCCGGAAATGAATGTTCACCGCTTCCCCGATGGGTACTTCCATCAGTGTCGCGCCCACTTTCCGCGCCATCTCGCAGGCGTTCTGATAGGTCCGGTCTGTTGTGCCGAAGCAGGGCATAGTCACCGCGATCATATCTTTTTTATCCTTTCCCAGCATATCAAATGCCCGGGCAGTCACAAGAAGCGCCAGCGTAGAATCCAGTCCTCCGGAGATTCCCACTACCGCTGTTTTTGACTTCGTGTGCGCAAGCCGTTTTTTCAGACCCATGGCCTGAATTGTAAGAATTTCTTCACAGCGTTTTTCACGGATGCGCTCATTTACCGGAACAAAGGGCATCTTCGGGAAATGTCTGGTCAGAGATGTGACTTCATTTATTATATGGAAAGGCACCTTTATCAGGGAATGCTCACCTGCGGTTTTAAACGTTGTATTTCTGCGGCGCTCGCTGATAATTCTCTGAATATCCAGCTCGGAATATATCATGTCATTGTGATACCGGCGGGCCTGTTTTAAAATCGCTCCGTTTTCCGCGATTATATTATGTCCGCCGAACACCAGATCTGTCGTGGACTCTCCCTCGCCCGCGTTGGCATACACATATCCGGAAATCAGACGGGCGGACTGTCCGGAAATCAGCTCTCTGCGGTAGGTATCCTTTCCGATGGTCTCATCGCTGGCAGAGCAGTTCACGATTACAGTCGCTCCTTCTATCGCCGCCCGGATACTGGGCGGAACGGGAGACCACACATCTTCACAGATCTCCGCTGCCACAATGAGATTGTCCATCTCATCTGCCTCAAACAGAATCTGAGGTCCGAAAGGCACCTGCTCACCTCCGAAAGAAATATAACGCGCCGTTTCCGGACCCGGAGTGAACTGCCTCATTTCATAAAATTCTCCGTAATTCGGGAGAAAAGTCTTTGTCGTCAGCCCGATGACTTTTCCTTCGTTAAGGGCCGCGGCCACATTATAAAGTTTGCCGTCCACATCAAGAGGAACACCGACAAAAACAAGGATATCTTTCCCTGCCGTGTATTCCGCGATTTCAGACAGAGCCTCTTTTGCCTCTTTCAGAAGGATATCCTGGGTAAACAGATCCCCGCATGTATACCCGGTCACACACAGTTCCGGAAATACGAGAATCTTTGCGCGGTTATCCGAAGCTTCCTCTATCGCGCTGCATATCTGCTCTGTATTAAACTTCACGTCCGCCACCCGGATATCCGGTGTAGCTGCCGCCACTTTCACAAATCCATGCTTCATCTTTTTTCCCTGCCTCTCCGACTTTATCTGCTTTTTTTCAACAGTTCCTTCAGCTCATCCACGCTGTAATTATACGCTGTATTACAGAAGTGACATTTCACCTCAATATCTTTGCCCTCATCGATCAGAGACTGAATCTCTTTCTTTCCGATGCTGATTATCGCCTTTTCGATTCTCTGCTTGGAACAGTTGCAGGAAAATGCGGCCGGAAGCGTATCCGTAAATTCCACATCCAGGCCTTCCAGTACCTCCCGCAGCATTTCCTCCGGCGTATGCCCGTTGTCCAGCATGGCTGTAACAGGACGTATTTTTCCGATATTTTCTTCCAGCTTATCCAGCACCCTGTCTTCCACAAAGGGCATTACCTGTACGATAAATCCCCCTGCGCAGCGCACGGTATTGTCTCCCTCCATCAGGACTCCCAGTCCTACAGAAGAGGGAATCTGCTCTGATGTGGCAAAATAATAGGTCAGATCTTCCGCAATTTCTCCTGTCTGGAGAATAGTCTGCCCGGAGTAGGGTTCTTTCATGCCCATATCCCGGATTACAGTCAGCACGCCCTGGCCCAGAGCGCCTCCTACATCGAGTTTCCCGTTTTTCGGCGGCAGCATGACGTCCGGATTATGCACATACCCTTTTACTCCTCCCCGGCTGTCCGCTGTTACAGTCAGACCGCCGATGGGACCGGAACAGCTGATCTGAAGCGTCAGGATGTCCTCCGGATTCTTCATCATGCTTCCCATCATAACCCCTCCCGTCATAAGGCGTCCCAGCGCGGCTGTCGCCACCGGACTGGTATTGTGTCTCTGTCTGGCCTCCTCGACAAGATTTGTTGTCACCGCCGCAAACGCACGGATCTGCGTATTTGCCGCAGCTGCTCTTACAATATAGTCTTTCATTTATTTTCTATCTCCTTCCCTGATTCTTCCGCGATAACGCAGATTCTCTCACTTTTGTCTGATACCTTCCCGGCTGTATCCATATCATATGCTTCCCTGAAAACCAGCCCTGCACCCTGCAGCAGTTCTTTTATCTCCTCCAGGGTATAGCCCCTCTGATAATGAGTCTCCGTATACTTCCGGTACAGCTGTCCCTCGTCCGGTTCCCTGCTTCCTGCGTGTTCCCGGATAAAAAGCGTCAGATCATACTCATTGATCTTCTCTTCTTCGTAATAATAATTATCCCAGATAAAGCTGCAGTCTCCTCTGTCCTCTGCAATCGTACAGTCTCCCATAACTTCCCGGTATTTATAGTCCGTATTGAAATCAAAAAGAAATATGCCGCCCGGATCCAGATAATTATTAACCAGACGGAATACTTCTTTCAGATCCTCCGGCTCCGTCATATAGTTCACGGAGTCACATACGCTTACTACCGCTTTTACAGTGCCGTAAAGTTCAAATTCCCGCATATCCTGCAGAAGATAAAGAATATCATGTCCGGACTTCAGCCGTTTATCCATGGCCAGTTCCAGCATATCTTCCGAATAATCCACTCCGATCATATCATATCCGTATCCCGCCAGGATCTCCGTCATTGTGCCTGTCCCGCATCCCAGATCCAGAACAAGTCCTTCTGTCACACCGTATCTGCACAGCATATCATGTATATATTTTCCCCATTTATTATAAGGAACATTGTCCATAAATGTATCGTATACCGACGCAAAACTCGTATAAGCTTCCACTTGCACATCCTCCCACAGACAAAAGTGTAACATATTTTGCCCTAAATAACACTAGGAACTTCGGATTTGTCGAAGGTACTTTCCGGATAGCAGACACAAACCAGAAGAGACAAAGAAGTTTTTGCAAGACGGATTC
>ERZ1643247.1023-NODE-1023-length-28602-cov-5.017410_pt1 | contig 28602 bp, 24 predicted proteins | sample MGYA00579264_ERZ1643247 | MGnify/ENA primary metagenome ERZ1643247 (study PRJEB29033, sample SAMEA4952262) | chicken gut metagenome | biome: Broiler Chicken; feature: Gastrointestinal Tract; material: Caecum | place: Ireland | collected 2018 | study: Broiler... | reverse complement strand
TATTGAGTGTCGTTTTATTTTGTGGATTTTCTCATCAACATTCTTTTCCAAAGCCACTACCCCAAGAAGAAGAACAGCATTGGCTGCAAATCTTGCAAACCGGCTCGCCACAGGAACAGAAGGAGGCAAAAGATCAACTCATCCTCCATAATCTCAGGTTGGTTGCTCACATCGCAAAAAAATATACCACAGCGCAAAAAGATGCAGAAGAACTGATTTCCATAGGTACCGTCGGCTTAATCAAAGCCATTCGCACCTACGACACCGAGAAAAAAATACGGCTTGCCTCTTACGCTTCCCGTTGTATAGAAAACGAAATTTTGATGCACTTACGGGCATTAAAAAAAACACAAAATGAAATTTCCTTATACGACCCAGTAGGCACAGACAGGGACGGCAATGAAATTGTCATGCTGGATATCATCAACATGGATCCACCTGATTTCGCTGGAGAGATTGATCTTGCCATACAGTCAGAAAAAATGCGGAAAGCCATACAGACCGTATTAACGCCCCGAGAACACTTCGTCATTGCTCTGCGATACGGTCTTGGAACCTACGACACTTACACACAGCAAGAAATTGCCGCCAAACTTGGGATTTCTCGCTCCTACGTTTCCAGAATCGAAAAAAAAGCGCTGCAAAAACTCTGCCGCGCCTTGTCAGATCATCAGGGCTGAAGCCCTGCTACATATTTCCCATCAAAAAAGCAGACACTCATGTGCCTGCCCTCTTGACCAACTCCTTAAGAATAATTTCCTTCCGCAATCACGCGTAACTGATTTTTCAGCATCGTCACTTCCTCTTCCGTAAAACATCTCAATACCGATTCATTTACTTCATCAATAATTTGAGATATCGGCTCTTGCAGCGCCTTACCTTTTTCTGTCGGAACAACGCGTACTTCCCGTCTATCATCGCGATTGATGACGCGATCAATCAGCCCCTTTTTCTGCATCCGATCCAACACCCCGGAAATGGTAGATGTTTCTAAACACAGTATTTCAGAAATTTGTTTCGGTGTGGCAAATTCCCGCTGCCATAAACAACTTAAAACACCATATTGTGAGGGCGTCACATCATATTCCGATAATTTCCCACTCAGATATTGAAACACAGAATGCTGTGCCGTTGTCAATAAATAGTTGATACATTGTGTCAATTCCATAAGCAATATCCTTTTCCTTTTTCTAGACTTCTTATTTTATAGAATAAATGGAAATTTGTCGAAAATCAAGTTTTTTTATTTCGTATCCGAAATAAATTTTCGCATCATATCAAAGGCATGAACCGGTCGACTAAATTTTAACCTCAGTTTTTCTTGCGGATGCGGTGCGCTTTCTACCGCTTCTCCAGCCTCATTCTGTATTTCTGTCACCGTCATAGTAAAAGAATCCCCCTTAGCAGGCAGCACTTCAATTTCCTCGCCCACAGAAAACTTGTTTCGTTGTTCTATCCATGCATATCCATCCGTATCGCTATCTTCTTGTACCATTCCAATAAAATCATAAGGGCGAATATAAGAATTGCTGGTATACACCTGCTGATTGCCATCCGGTTTGCCATAATAAAATGCCGTCGTATACTCCCGATGACTTGCCTGAGAAACTTCCTCCAAATAAATAGGTAACTGTTTTTCATATAGTACCGGATCTGTAAAATAGTCGTCGATCGCACGCCGATAAGCTTTGATTACCGTCCCTACATAAAACGGCGTTTTCATTCTACCTTCAATCTTCAAGCTGACGACACCTGCTTCTACCAAATCCGGAATATGGTCGATCATGCATAAATCTTTGGAATTATAAATATAGGTTCCTCTTTCATTTTCTTCAATGGGCATATATTCTCCCGGTCGTGTTTCCTCCACCAAATGATATTTCCAACGGCAAGGATGCGCACAAGCACCTTTATTGGCATCTCTTCCGCTCAGATAGTTGCTCAGTAAACATCTGCCGGAATACGAAATGCACATAGCGCCATGGACAAAGGCTTCGATTTCCATATCCTCTGGAATTCTTTCACGAATTTCTCGGATTTCCTTCAAAGACAATTCCCGTGCAACCACCACGCGACGGGCACCCAAACGATACCACATATTTGCACTCTGATAATTCGTATTATTCGCCTGTGTCGAAACATGAATTTCCAAATCGGGCGCCGCTTCCCTTGCCACTGCAAACACACCCAAATCGGAAATCAATACCGCATCCGCTCCTAATTGGTAAATTTCTCTGAAATAGTCCGCCATTCCTTCAAAATCCGCATTATGCGCAAAAATATTTGCTGTGACATATACCTTTGCTCCATGGGCGTGGGCGAAGCGAATCCCCTCCGCCATCGTATCTCGATCGAAATTTTTCGCTTTCGCGCGCAGACTGTATGCCTCCCCGCCAATATATACTGCATCCGCGCCATAGAGCACGGCGATTTTCAATTTTTCCAAATCACCAGCCGGTGCCAGCAATTCTGGTTTTCTTTTATTCCACATGTTCTTGTTCTCCTTTTTCTGTCAATGGAAGCTCTTTGGTTTTATAGCATAGCGCCATACCGTCTCCAATCGGAATGATTGCCGTCTCCAATGCATCATGATGGGTAATGTCCCAAAGAAAATTTCGCAAACGCTTGTGAATCGTTCTTTGTCTGCGCGGCACACTGAATCTGGTCTGGGCAATGGTTCCTCCCTGCAGCACATCGTCTACGATCAGCAGCCCTCCGACGGGAAGCATTCTCAGACAATGGGGCAGAAAATTGCTATACTGCCCCTTTGCTGCATCCAAAAAGATCACATCATATGGTCCATGCAGTGTCGGCAGAATATCCGCTGCATCACCTTCCAGTATTTGAATTTTTTCCTCCAATCCCATCCGCTTAATATTTTTCCTTGCATCTTTCAACATCACTTCAAAACGATCAATGGTCGTTACCGTACCATCTTCTGGCAGATAGCGGCACATCAATCCAGCAGAAAATCCGACTGCCGTGCCAATTTCCAAAATATGCTTCGGTTTTTGCATGGTTAACAAAACACTCAGCAGTCTTGCTGTTTCCGGCGGAACGATAGGCACATCAGCTGCCAGCGCCTCCTTTTGGATTTCTCCTAAAACACCATCGTACATTGGCTGTACTGTTCTTAGATATAGATTGATGGCATTATCTGTTGCATATTTCATATTGTTCTCCCCTTGGTTTATTCTGACAAACTTGCCTGATAATTCGCTCTTGCAGTTAAAAATTCGTCATAGGTTTCGCAAAACACATGATTATCCATACCAGCAGCTTCTACTACATAATACAAATAATTGTGCTCCTCTGGATACAACGCTGCACGGAATGAAGCCTCTCCCGGATTGGCAATTGGTCCATATGGCAACCCCGGATTTAGTCTGGTATTATATGGAGAATCCGTTTGCAAATCTTCCGCTGTCAATTCTCCGCCATTCTTTCCTACCGCATACAAAACAGTTGCGTCAATGCCCAGCGTCATATTTTCTTCCAAACGATTATAGATGACTCCAGCTGCTCTTGCTCTTTCTTCGTCCAGCGTAATTTCCTTTTCAACCATAGAAGCGATTGTCACAATCTCATCCAGCGTATATCCGCTGTTGGCAACCGCCGTTTGATACTCTTCTGTATACATTTGTTCAAAGCGGTCCAGCATCATCACAATTAAGTCATGGGCAGTCATCTCATCTGAAAGGAAATACGTATCCGGGAATAAGTATCCTTCCAATTGATATTCTCGTTCCGGCAAATCTTGAATAAACGTATGCGGGAACGTACCGGTATTGACTTCATTGATGAATTCTTCCGCCGTGCATATCCCTTTTTCCTCTACTCTCTGTGCAATCTGCTGCACCGTATACCCTTCTGGGATCGTGATTCTGTTTTCATTTTGCACCGAACCGGTTTGCAGAAGCGCCATAATCTGTGTTGGCGTCATCCCAACATCTACGTCATAGGTGCCTTGCTGATAGGTGCCGTCATATCCATTGATTTTACTGCTTAAACGAAACGTAAGCGTGCTGGAAATCAGTCCGTTTTCTTTTAGGATCTGTGCAATATCCGCAGTTCCTGATCCAGCCGGAATCGTAATAGAAACCGTTTCTCCCGTCAAGTTATCCGTACTGCCTTCTGTAATCATAATTCCTTTCATAAATTGAAAAGAACCAAAACCAATGAGCAATGCAAACACCAGTATCAGTACAAATTTGAATCCTTTTGTCATATGACGCTTCCGTTTGCGTTTTGTTTTTCTTTCTTGCGTTCCGTGATGTCCATAAGCTACTCTTTCCGACAATCGTTCTCGCTCAGATGTCTTTCTGTCCACATACCGAACCGTATGATCCGGCATCTCTTCCCGCTGCTTTTGCGCCGCATGTACATGATACGATCGTGTCCGCGGCTGTTCCATCGGGACTTCCGTCACTCTATCTTCCCTGTGTTCCGCATTTTCCGTTATATTTTGCTGAATTTCTCCCGATGGCGGTGTTTCCTGCCGTTCTCTTTGCCGTCTTGCATTGCTTTTACCATAATACATGGTATGACTGCGATCCCGTCGCGGAAAATATGTGGTTGCAAACTCTTCTTCTGTCTTATTTTCTCTGAGCCGCTCCCGTTTTTGTTCTTCTTGCGCTGATTCCTGTCCGCGATTTGTTCGTTCGTCCATAATCGCCGTTCCTCCTTTGATTGCTTCACTCAAATCTTTCTTATTATACATTTTTCCGTCTTTTCCGACAACCTTTTCTTGCAAGAACAATGGATTTGTAATTTTTCATTTCATATTTCTTAAGATTCTTGCAGAAACCAACATACCTGATATAATAAATCATAGACACTATTTTTGTAGGAGGGATTCCCATGACCTATCATGAATGCATTCATTACTTGGAAGAAGAAGTCGGATTTGGCTCCGTTCCCGGTCTATCTCGGATACAAGCACTATTGGATCGTTTAGGGCATCCAGAACATAACCTCCGTTGCATTCATGTTGCGGGTACTAACGGGAAAGGTTCCGCCGTTGCTATGCTTTCTTCCATTTTGCAAAAAAACGGCTGGAAAACAGCAACCTATACTTCTCCCCATTTGCATAGTTATAATGAACGTTTTGTCATTAACGGTCTTCCGATTTCCGATGCAGACTTCGCAGCGGAAATTACCAAAATGCGGCAGCACTGTCTTACTATGGCGGAAGCCGGAGAAGAACTTCCCACTTTATTCGAGATCTTGACTGCAGCAGCATTTGACTATTTTTCGCGTATGCAGGTGGATATTGCTATTTTAGAAGTCGGCTTGGGCGGCACCTATGATGCTACAAATGTCATAGAACGCCCCATACTCAGCTTAATTATGTCCATCAGCATGGATCATATGGATTTTTTAGGCAATACATTAGAAGAAATCGCCGCGGAAAAATGTGGAATTATTAAGAAAAATTCTCCTGTTGTGTTGTATTCTCAAGAAAAAATAGTATATAATATTGCTAAACAAACTGCTGCTTCCCTATCCGCTCCCTTTTTCTGCGAAATGGAAAGTCAAGTCATCATACATCAACAGGATTTGCAAAAAACTGTTTTTTCTGTCAAAAATCAATTGGTAGAATATCACCATGTTCAACTGCCTCTTCTTGGCGATTATCAAATTCAAAACTGCATTACCGTACTGAATGCTTGCGCTGTTTTACAAAAATTTGGTCTGTCTTTCACAGAAGACAAAATTCGTCAGGGCATATTATCAGCTGTATGGGGAGGTCGTATGGAAGTATTGCATGAGAACCCGCTCGTGTTATTGGATGGCGCGCATAATGCGGATGGCATTGCAAAATTGGCACAGGCATTGCCACACTACGCCGCAGGCAAGGAAATTACATTGATTTTAGGTGTTCTTGGCGACAAGGAATATCCTTTGATGCTGCAACAAATCTTTCCATTGATTACACGTGCTGTACTGACCGAACCCATCAGCCAAAGAAAATTGGCACTTTTGGATTTGCAGCATGCAGTAGAAAAATACCAAAAACCAATTTATCTGGAAAAAGAAATCCCGCAAGCATTCACACGAGCATTGTCGATTACCTCCAAAGACGACATGATTATAGGCTGCGGTTCTTTATACATGATTGGTGCACTACGAGATTTTATTTTGGATTATGATTGGAGAAATGATTTATGATAAACTTCAAAGAAGAACTGGAAAAATACCAGCCTCTTCTGGAACTAGATGATATTGAAAGCGCCCTGCATCCTTCCCAAATGCAGGATTTGCTGGATATTTTACAGCATATTGCAAAGGAAAAAACACAGGATCACACTGCGTCAGAAACTGAGTAAAGGAGTCGATGGCTATGAAATGTCCGAATTGCGGCAGCAATGTTCCAAGTGGCTGTCACTGCCCTGTTTGCGGTGTAGACACCTTTGTTTTCAAAAAAGCCAGAAATGCTTCCATTCGGCTTTATAATGCTGCTTTGCAGTCAGCAAAGGAACAGGATCTCTCTGGCGCAGCTACACTTTTGGAACAAAGCCTAATATTCGATAAAAATCATTACCAAGCCCGCAATTTGCTGGGTTTAATTTATCTGGAAACCGGACGCATTGCAGATGCATTGAAACATTGGATCATCAGCACATCACTGGTATCAGAAAACAATCCCGCCACATCATATATAGAATATCTGCAAAAAAATGCACGGGAAATGGAACAGTATAACGATGCAATACGCCTATATAATCAGGCACTGTATTATCTGCATCAAGGCAGTGATGATCTGGCAATTATTCAGTTAAAAAAATGTTTGGATCTGAATCCAAACCTGTTAGATGGATATAATTTAATGACTTTGTGCTGTCTGATGGAACATAACGAAAAACGCGCACAGCATTTTATCGATATCGTTTTGCGCAAAGATACGAAAAATCCCAATGCCCTGCGCTATCAGCGTGAAATTGGCAGCGACCGCCGTGGAGTAAGCGTTTTATCCAAACAAAAGAAAGCATCTGCAAAAGGGAATCATGAACAGGTCGTTTCCGTAAAAAAAACCGATAGTGCGCCACCTATGCCTCGCTACAAGCGTAAAGAAGTTAAGTCGGTTCATACATTGGAACAGCGGGATTTTCTCTCCTTTGGTCTCGGCGTTATTGCCGCTGCTGTCGTTTTATTGGTATTAGTACTGCCTGCGCTGAATGAAACTAAGGATCGAACCATCGCAACTTTGCAGGCACAGGTGGAAAGTTACACCGGCGAAACCAATATGACACCAGAAGAAGTTCTGGCTATGCGAGAGCAATTAACAGCATTGGAAGAGGAAAATAAACAATTACGCAGTGAAGAAAACAAACAGGCTAATTTAGAATTATTGGAAACCGCTGTTTCGCAGCTTGCCGATCAAAGATACGAAGAATGTGTCGCTACCTTGGACAGTATCGAAACAGTTGGATTCAGCGAAGAGGATATGGCAAGATATAATTCCGCCAAAACCACCGCCTATCCAAGGGCTGCAGATAGCCTATATACCAAAGGAAAAAGTGAATTTTTGAGCAATAATTTTTCCGAAGCAAAATTACATTTGGAAAATGCATTAAAATACACCAGCAATGAAAACTTCATAGACGATGCATATTATTATCTTGGGAAAATTGCAGAATCCGAAAATGATACAGAAAAAGCAAAAGAATACTATCAAAAAATACAAACAGAATATCCTGATTCCAATCAGCTGGAAAATGTGCAGCTGGCACTGGAATATTTGAATGCCGAAGCTTAATACAAAGCGAATTCCGCAAGGATATGATCAGCCATTTGGCTGTTCTTCTGTCATCAAAGAATACAAAGCGGCAGATATTCCAGCATAACCACGATTATTTCTATCATATCTGTTTTCACATTGTATTTTATGAAAATAAATCGGCAGAGAGAAAAATCTGCAAGCTCCGCGCAAAAAACAATGCAAGATTATTTCAAGAGGCAGAATCTGATTTTCAGACTCTGCCTCTTTTTTATCTGCGATTGCGGGTTCTGTGCATATCAAACCATTTAGCACATTCTTTGCCGTTGTTTTCTCTCAATAACAACTGTCTATCGAAAAACTGGAATCTCGCCATCCCTTGCCACAGATATGCACCGGAAAATAGGACTAATGGATATATGTGACCAAACATGCAAAGAAAAAACCAAGAATAACCTTTTTGAGGCATCTCCCTCTTTTTTTCCTCCACATCTTCTTTTCCACATATCTCTGCTTACACAACAGCAAAACCAATTCCCCTCACACGGCTTTTGTGTTTACATTCTGTACATGGGTTCCTGCGGGATGCTGCCATCTTTCTAGCGAAATAAAATCTCGGAATCAACCGTTTCAAAAACAATGTCCCGTACATTCATTTTGCGTTTTCTAACACCTTCTTTACACTTGTACTTGAATGGTACTTCCTTTACTGCTCTTTTGTACGATCAATTTTTTGTCTATACGTTCTTTTAATTCCGAAACATGAGAAATAATTCCAACCATGCGGCTGCCATACGTTAATTGTTGCAAAATGTCCATCGCCTGTTCTCTGGATTCCTCATCCAATGACCCAAACCCTTCATCAATAAACAATGCATCCATTTGTACGCCACCAGAAGTTTGTTGTATCATATCCGATAATCCCAAAGCCAAGCAAAGGGATGCCTTAAATGCCTCACCCCCGGAAAGAGATTTCACACTCCGAGCTTTTCCAGTAAAATCATCAAATACTTCCAGTTCCAAACCGGCATGACTGCGCTTATTACTGGCAATCTCTGCCCGCTGCAGGGTAAACCTTCCATTGGTCATCTCAAAAAAACGTACATTTGCCGCTTCTACAATATGATCGAAATAATAACCCTGAATAAACTGCTCAAAAGCGATTTTTTCTTGCCCACTCACTTCTCCGCTGGCTGTCTTGGAAAGTTCCAATATGGGCAGATATTCCGCTTCTGCCTGCTGCCAGACATCCATCTCCGTTTCTGTTTGTCGGATGATATGACCACGCAGTGTACAGGAAGTCTGTAAACGCTTTTGTTCTTCTTCCAATCGTTCTTTTTCCGCTTTCTGATGATTCAATTCTTCATCCAGCACATGCAAATCCTTCCATATTATCCCAACTGCCGCAGCCCTACATTCTTCCAACTTCTTTTGTCCCTGCCTCCAGTCCTCGAAAAACCTACGATTTTCTTGTTCCGCTCGTTCCAATTCCTCTCTAGGAATACTATAAGACTTACAGACATCCCACGATTGCATTTTGTGCATTTCTAACGCTGTTTGCAACCGTTCCTTTCCCTCTTGTTCCTGTCGCTCTGCTATGAAGAGTTCTTCTCGGATTTTTTCTAATTTCGCCTGTGTCCTTTCCAAATCCATTTTTGCCTGCTGCCAGTTCGCTTGGATACGTCCCGTTTCATCCTTCAGATCTTGTATGCGTATTTCCCACGTCCGCATTTCTTCCCGCGCCTGAGCATATGTTTTATCGCCAATCCTCTCCTGTAACACTGCAAGCTGCCCTTGTATTTCTGAAAGCTCCTCTTGCAGCTGTCTAATCTGTCGTTCTTGCAACATTCGTTCTGCTTCCTGCTTCTCCTTTTCCATCGTTACCGTTTCTTTTTGTTCTGCCGTTTTTCGCAATACTATCATTCCTTGTTCCACTTCCCTTTGTTCCGCTTCCTTTGCAGATAATTGGGTTTGCAACTGAGATCTCATATGCTGCAGCGCTTCTTTCGTATAAAGTCCCAAGGCTTGCATCCGTTTTTCTATCTCTTGCTGCATTGTATCCAGCCGCTCTTGACACGCACGACCACTTGCAGAAATTTCTTCCAAAACCTGCTTTTCTTCCTGTTCTATTTTCCGCAGTCGGTTCCATTCTTCTTGTGTCGGTGCCTCCTGTGCAGGTACTGCCGGATGTGGATGCTCCAAAGAACCGCAAACAGGACATGGGACTCCCTCCTGCAGCTGTTCCGCCAAAAAGCCTGCCTGCTCCCGCAAAAACAGCCGCTCTGCTTCCGCTGCCCGGCGCTGCGCTTTCTGCCAAATAACTTCCTGTGCACAGTATTCCTCATGTATCCTCTCTTTGCGAAATTGCTCCTGCCGCAGGTCGACTTGCTTTTGAAACAGCTCTGACAAATCGGCTTGCCGTTCTCCCAGTGACTGAACTTCGCGCGCCAACGCCTGCGCTTCCATTTCCCGCAATGACAATCGAGATTCCGCTACTTGTATTTTCTCCAACAGCTGCGTTACTTTCTTCTCTTTTTCTTCCAGTATATTTTGTTTCTGCTCTGCAGCTCGCCTTTCTTCTTCTTTGGTATTCCATTTTGTGGTCAATCGCTGTACTGCTTCATAATCGTTCCATTTCTCCTGCAGCTTAGTCGCTTCTCTCTGCGCATAATCCAATGCGCGTTCTAATTCTGGAAGAGATTGCCGTTCCTTTTCACATGCTGCCAATACGCTCTGTTGTTCCGATTCCGTACATCCCTCTTCTGCCTGTTGTCGTTGCAACCGTTCTCTTTCTGCAACTTCTCGCTGCCATTGATCATAGATCGGTCGAATATGATCCATAACCTCTCTTTGGCGCAGCAGACGCTCTCTTATCTGCTCCTGTTCCGCTTTTCGCCTCTCCAATGCTTCATATGCTTTTTGTGCTTCTTCCAAATTATTTAAAATGGTTTGCTCGTGCGCTGCATTAGCTCTCTCCACTGCTTTTTCTTCAATTTTTTTTGTTCTCTCTAACACTGCATTCTCTGCCTGCATACGTTTTTTTTCTTCTTCGGTCTGCAGTCGTTTGATCTGAAGGAGCTGCTCTGATGCCGTATACAACATCTCATCGGTACATGCCGTGCCCAAACCTTGTGCCAGCAATTCCTGCAGTCGTTTTTTGCTGTCCTCAAAAACCATTCTTTTTTCTTTTGCGAGTTCCTTCAATTTTTGCTGGAAGATCAGATATGCATCCGTACGAAATACACTGCGGAATATCGCCCCACGCTCTTCGCTTTTTGCGAGTAGTAATTTCAGAAATTCTCCTTGTGCAATCATCGCGATCTGCTTAAATTGTTTCGCATCAATCCCCAATATCTTTTTGATCTCCTGCGTTACATCCCTATTTCGGACGTTCATATTCTGGCGACCGTTCCAGCCGATAGATACCGCCATGATGGGAGAATATCAGCTTTACATACGTTTCTGTTTGTGGATTTGCAAAATCACTGCGCATACTTTTGACTTCTCTGTTTGATCCGCTGACTTCGCCGTATAATGCATAACAAATCGCATCAAAAATCGTTGTCTTGCCTGCGCCCGTATCTCCAGTAATCAAAAAGATCCCTTGTTCTCCCAACTGTTCTAATGGGATGTCCACACATTCTGCATAGGGACCAAAGGCAGATATGGTTACTTGCATCGGCTTCATTTGCTTTCTTCCTCCATTTCCTTCCAAACGGTTTCTGCTATTTTTCGCTGATGTCCATCCATTGATTTTCCATTTTGTTTTTCAAAAAACTGGGAAAACAACGAGATTCCCATCTCTTCCTGCGGCATTTCCTTCCACACTGTTGCAATCCGCATTTCCCTTCTTTCCGCCCGTTCTAATGTCATCAAATTGGGATAATATGCCTGTAAGCGCCGCACAGGATCATAAACAATCCCACTGTCCGTCAAAATTACTCGAATATAATCCTCTGTTCCGCCGCATTCCCTTGCAGCCTCCAATAAATCCACAAAATTTCCTCTGATTTCTCGCATTTCATGAAGCGGTTCCAATGGCAAAAATTCCATAGATATGTCACCTTTTTCCCGCAATTCCACCATCATCAACCCCTTTTTTTGCCTTAGTTCCGAAAAAGAATATTTCATTGGAGAACCAGCATATCGGATCGTATCTTTTCCAATACGCTGCGGACTGTGCAAATGCCCCAGTGCAACATAATCAAAACCAAATAAAAGTGAAGCATCTATCGCATCTACGCCGCCCAGCATTTTCACTTCCGAATCGCTCTGTTCCGCAATGCCGTTCCATGTCACAAATTGATGCGCCAAAAGTACATTGCGCGCAGCGGGATCTATTGTCACCGTTTGCAACGCCCAACGTACTGCATCGGCATACGTTGATATGGCTGCACTTCCTGCATAAGGCAATACCAATGCTGGTTTCAAAAAGGGCAATAAATAGAAATGCACCGTTCCATAAGCATCCTGCTTTTCCACATGCGCTAATGTACCGTTGAACATTCCACAAATATGTACATTCTGCTCTTCCAGGCATCTTCTGCCAAAATCCAATCGTCCCGCAGAATCATGATTTCCTGCAATCAAATAGACACAAATGCCCATACGATGTAACTGTGTCAAAAAATCATCCAGCAAATGTACTGCCTCTACTGGCGGAATGGTTTTATCATATACATCTCCGCTAATCAAAATCCCGTCCGGTCGGTGCAACGCTGCAAGCCGGCAAATTTGATCGATCAGATACCGCTGGTCTTCCAACAAAGAACGTTCAAACATGCGTTTGCCTAAATGCAAATCACTGCAATGAAATAATTTCATATTGTGTTCTCCTTTTGACAAAGCGGTATATCTTTGATATACCGCAACCTAAAACATAGCAAATTCACTTATCATAAGACAATCGTTGCAGACCATTTCTGTATTTCCTGCAACAATCCAAATGCCATCCTCTTACAATTCCCTTTGTTGCAGATAGGAAATACTGTCTTACTTCTGTCTTTTTTCTCTCACATATGGCGTTATGACCCACTTCATGCAGCCATCCAGCTGATTTTCAAATACATAATAGCCCTCTAATACATCATTCAGCGGCGCACGATGTGTGATCAGACAGGATGTATCGATTTTTCCACACTGTACCAGCCGCATGATCTCTTCACTGGCATTCGCATCCACACCGCCTGTTTTGAATGTCAGATTTTTACCGTACATAAGATGCAATGGCAACTCCTGCGTTTGACCGTAAAGAGCAACCAACACAACGATCGCATTTGGTCTTGCAACTTTCCATGCAGTTTGAAAGGTATCGTTGCCACCGGCAACTTCAAACACACGATCCGCCCCTCTTCCCTCTGTCAGTCGCAACACTTCTTCTGTCACATCCGTTTGATTCGGATTGATACAAACGTCTGCCAGTCCTTTTTCTTTCGCCAAGGATAGTCTATCCGCGTTGGTATCCACTACAATCACTTGAGCCGGACTGTATAATTGTACACACATCATCGTACATAACCCAGTTGGTCCCGCTCCCAATACTACAACCGTATCTGCCGGATGGATTTCTCCGATGCTTGCCGCCCAATATCCCGTTGCCAAAATATCTCCGTTGAATAACGCCGCTTCATCCGAAACGCTTTCTGGAATCCGCGTCATTCCCTGATCTGCCAACGGCACACGTACGTATTCCGCTTGGCATCCATCTATGCGACAGCCCAGCTCCCATCCGCCTTGCACACAATTATTGACAAATCCTCGTTTGCAGAAAAAGCAGTCTCCACAAAATGTTTCAACATTCACCGAAACACGGTCGCCTGACTGAAAATGGTTCACATCTTTTCCAACCGCTACAACCTCACCGACGAATTCATGCCCCAAAATGATATTTTCTTTCGCCCGCGCCACGGTACCATGCTTAATATGCAAGTCACTGGAACAAATAGAAGCATATGTAACGCGTACAATCGCATCTGTGCTCTCTTGAATAACCGGAATCGCTCTATCTTCCAACGCCAATTCTCCGTTTCCTTGATATACCAGCGCTTTCATTGTATGATCCATATTCATTTTCCTCTTTTCCATCAAAATGTTTCCAACACCTGATCGATTTGCCGCATCGCCTCCTGCAAAATTTCAGGAACTGGTCGCAAACCAGCATCCAATCCTTCTGCGGCAATGCAGCGATATTCTGGAATTCCAAAAAATTCGCTCATGGCATATAGATAGCGAGAACCCATTTCCAGCGGATGATCCTGATAAAATCCGCCCCGTGTCGTCAAGTAAATCATCTGATCTGCTTTGCAGGTACCAAAACATCCTCTCTCATCACAGCCAAATGTAATACCCTCCACACAAAGATTTTCAATATATACTTTCAGCAATGCTGGAAAACTCAAGTCCCAAAACGGCGCCGCAATCACAATCTTATCCGCCGCCGCAAACTGATTTGCGTACCGAAATCGAGGATGATCAAAATTTTTATCCGCTAATAATCGCTCCCTCTGCCAGAAAAATCCATCTGTAAAATAATCCAGCGATTCATCCATCAAACAAAGCTCTGTCACTTCATATCCGTCTTTTCCCTGCAATTTTTCCAAAAAATAATCTGCTAGTTTTTGTGTGCGGGAATTTTCCCGACGAATACAGCAATTTACGAATAATACTTGTTTCATCAATCATTCCTCCTTATCGTTCAGACCATTCTTTTACTTGCAAAACACCAAATGCATGTTCCTTCATCATCGATTCCACCTCTTTTAACAGCGGAATCGAATCTGCTGCTCCCTGTTTTCCGATGGCAATCGAACTTGCCGTTGTTGCCAGAAGTAAGCATTCTGGAATGGATTTTCCATGCAGTATGCCATATAAAAAATAGCCGGTAAAGGTATCTCCTGCTGCTGTCGTATCGATCACCGGTACATCAAAACAGCCAATTTGATATGTCTTTGTATCTACAGAACAAAGTGCACCACGGCTACCTAATGTCAAGAGGATCCCACACTGCGGATATTTCTTTCGCAACACAGGCAGGATGTCCTCCTCCCGCTCACATGCTGCAATCTGCCTTCCCTCTATCTCATTGACAATCAGCCAATCCAGCAATTCCAACGGATATTCGTGGATTCGTTCATTGATTGGCGCAGCATTCCATGCTGTACGCATTCCTCTGGCATGGGCTTGCTGCATGATATATCCTACTAAATTGGTTTCGTTTTGCAGCAGTACGAAAGTATCCTTCCCCATTGCATCCAATACATTGCATACGTATGTTTCCGTCAGCATTTGATTAGTACCACCATACAAAAGAATACAATTTTGCCCTGTTCGATCTACTTGTATGATTGCATGACCATTCGGGGCATCCATATGCTGCAAATATTCCGTATCTACCCCATTTTCTCGTAAAACGGCTTCTAAATCCTCCCCGCCCTTTCCAAGAATTCCTGCATGAATGACATGATTTCCGGCTTTTGCCGCTGCAATGGACTGATTCAAACCCTTTCCTCCGCAATGCAAACAAAAATCCTGTGAAGCTTTGGTTTCTCCCGGTTGCAAAAACGAATCCACCTGATATACATAATCCACGTTCATAGAACCAAAATTACATATTTTCAAACCAATTCCTCCGTTTCTCTATTTTCCATCTTTTTTCTCAGAATTTCTGCTCCAAAATGTCATAACAACCCATGAAATATTGTCCTATCCCGGTATGTCGGTCATGAAAATCGCAATAGACCAATATCTTCATTCTTTCCGCCATTTCAAACAAGGATCCGATCTGATCTTTTCACCATCTAAAAAACGCTTTACCGCTAAACTACGACCGATCCCTCAAAAGAGACAATTTCGCACCTTTCCATATGCCTTCTCAATCTAATCTACGAATAACAAAAAAGCGTATTCTTTCTGCAACCAAATACAGAAATCACAAAAAGAAAGACCTGTTCCATCATCGGTCACAGCATGCCCAATCAAATCACCATTGATATTTTCCTACAAATTGAATCTTTTTTTATTGTAACATAACTGACTTTATACTTCAATCGCATTTCTTTTTGCAGCAATTTTACCATAGCAAAACGATATTATTATATTACAATAAACAAACCAATCCCTTCATATACAATTTTTTGATAAGACAATGCTTTGCTTGTTCAAACAAAATGCCAATCCACTCTCAATACATAATGATATTTCGCATTCCACATGCAAATAAAACGAAACCGTCCCGATTCTATAAAATATCTACAAGAATTGCCGCCTTTTTCCCGCAAAAAGGTCATACGCTTATTCTCCCATGTTCCTTGATTTCATCCCATCTGACTGAAACCGCAAATACATTTGCCATGAAACACATACCTGATCTCAATAAAAAAGAACGGAAGAAATTTCAAATGGCTTAAAATTTGTCCCGCTCTTTTTTCAATCCATGACAGAAACATTTCTGTCATGCTCTATTCCATTTCCAGTTCTAATTTCGGTTCTGCCGTAGATTCATTGGTTTCCTGCAGATTGCCTAATACCGGCAGATTATAATGCTGACGCACTTTATTTTCAATCTCTCTGCACATTTCTGGATGTTCTTTCAAAAAGGTTTTTGCATTTTCTCTTCCTTGTCCGATTCGTGTCTCTTCATATGCATACCAAGCGCCGCTTTTGTTGACGATATCCACCTCTGCTGCCAAATCCAGAATATCTCCTTCTCTGGAAATTCCTTGTCCATAGACAATGTCAAATTCTGCTGTTTTAAACGGAGGAGCCACTTTATTTTTCGCGATTTTTACCTTCACACGGTTTCCGACAATTTCCGTTCCCTGTTTTAGCACATCTGATTTCCGAATATCAATCCGAATGGAAGAATAGAATTTTAGCGCACGTCCACCAGTCGTTGTTTCCGGATTTCCAAAGGTAACGCCGATTTTCTCACGCAACTGGTTGATAAATACCACCGTGCAATGAGATTTATTGGTGATCCCCGTCAGTTTCCGCAATGCTTGACTCATCAGTCTTGCCTGCAGTCCCATATGAGAATCTCCCATTTCTCCTTCAATTTCCGCCCGCGGCACCAATGCTGCTACCGAGTCCACAATAACAATATCAATTGCACCACTGCGCACCATGGTCTCAGCAATTTCTAAAGCCTGCTCTCCATCATCTGGCTGAGAGATATATAGATTATCAATATCTACGCCTAACGCTTTGGCATAGGTAGGATCCATTGCATGTTCTGCATCAATATATCCAGCAATCCCGCCGCTTTTTTGTACCTCTGCTACCATATGTAATGCAACCGTTGTTTTCCCGGAGGATTCCGGACCATATATTTCAATAATTCTGCCTTTTGGAACACCGCCTACTCCCAGCGCAATATCTAAACTCAAAGACCCGGAAGGAACTACTTCCACATTCATTTTTGCAGTGTCGTCTCCCAGCTTCATCACTGCCCCTTTTCCAAATTGCTTTTCAATTTGACTCAACGCCGCATCTAAGGCTTTTTGTTTATCTTCAAATTTGATTTCTTCCTTATTCGCTTTTGCTGCCGCCATGACATAACCACCTTTCCTGTCAGAAACACGAACTTATGTTCTTATTTTACACAATTCTATCCCTGCTGTCAACCTGTTTTTTCTTTTTAATCGGGGTCTCCGCCAACAATACCGCACCAAAAATCAAAATACAACCGATGTAGCCTCGCAGCGTCAACCGTTCCCCATACAGCAAAGCGGAAAGAATCGCTGCAAAAATCGATTCTGTTGTAATAATCAATGCGGTTTTATTCGCAGAAGTATATTTTTGTCCCACTGACTGCAACACAAAATAAATTCCTGTGCAGAATACACCGACATAAACGAAATTGCCAACAGCATTCCATGTCAATGCCGGAACTGCACCGCCCATAAAGCAGGCAACTACAAAGGACAACAATGCCACTACTGCATTTTCTACTAATGTAATTCGAATCGAATTACAGCCAGCAATCCATCGTCCCATCAATGCCATTTGCAAAGAGAATGCAATGCAGCTGCCAAAGGAAAGTACCGCACCCAAATCCAACCGTAATCCATCTGTAACCGACAAAAGCGCAACCCCGACTACCGTCACAGCAGCCGCTAGTAATATCGGTGCCGTTGGTCGCTGACGGAATAATATCCAGCCAATCATCGGCACCACAACTGCGGTCGTATTACTCAAAAACGCATTCACAGAAGGTGTGGTATATTGCAATCCTAATGTCAAAAGCAAAAACATTGCTGCCAACAATACACCGAAAATCCCACCAACTTTCCATTCTTGTTTTGTCATACGGCGCCATTCTTTTCGGTAAAGCACACCCAAACAGACAGCCGCCAACAAAAATCGTCCAAAAATCACCTGATACGGTGTAAATCCATCGTCTAATAAATATTTGACGCTGATAAATCCGCCGCCTCCAATGGCAGCCGCCAGAAGCAGCAGCCCATCTCCTTTATGATTCATGCTGCAACGCCTTTCTCAATGCATCCAGTGCATACATGGCAGCGCGTTCTCGAATTTGATTGCGCTTTCCTGTATAATGATATTCCATTACCGTTGTCTTTCCTGCATCATACAATCCAATATATACCAGCCCCACCGGTTTTTCTGCCGTCGCTCCGTCTGGACCGGCAATCCCGGTTGTAGAAAGTCCGATCTCTGCTCCGCTGCTTTTTGCTATGCCTTCCGCCATCTCAGCCGCCACTTCTTTGCTGACAGCTGTATATGCTTCCAACGTTTCTGCCTTTACGCCCAATCTCCGCATTTTGGCATCATTGGAATATGTCACACAGCCCTCTAACAAAACCTCAGATATCCCCGGATATTCCACCAGAGCAGATGTCACCAGACCGCCTGTACAGGATTCCGCAACGGCAATGGTCTTTTTCTGTTCCAGCAACAGCTGCGCTACCACCGTCTGCATATTGGTTTCCCCTTCTGCATATACCGCATTCCCTAATCGCTGCCGCAGAGCAGCTTTTACCGGCGCAATGAGTTCTTTTGCTTCCGCTTCGGATTTTGCTTTTGCAGTGATCCGCAGGATTGCTTCTCCCATCTTTGCATAAGGCGCAATCGTCGGATTTGTCTGGCTGTCAATCAAATCTTTTACCAGGGTTTCCATAGCGCTTTCTCCAACACTGGCTACACGCAAAATTTCCGATACAAAAGTATATTCCTGTTTCTGCTGCAAAAACGGTTTTACTTGTTCTTCAAACATCGGAATGGTTTCCTTCGGCGGTCCAGGCAGCATCACAATAATTTTTCCATTTTTCTCCATAATAATGCCTGGTGCCGTTCCGTTCTCATTGTATAGCACCTTACCATGCTCTTTCGGCACCAATGCCTGCTTGCGGTTATTTTCCGTCATCTTCCTTCCAGTTTGTTGAAAAAAACGCTCAATCCTTGCCAATGCCCGCTCATCCAGCACCAGTTCTTCTCCAAAATATGCTGCTGCCGTTTCTTTTGTCAAATCATCCTCTGTCGGTCCCAGTCCACCAGTAGTCACAATGAGATCTGCACGGGAAAAAGCTTGAAAAATCGTATCTTTCAACCGCTGTGGATTATCTCCTACCACAGACTGAAAATACACTTCTATCCCCAGCTGCGCCAACTCCTTGGATAAATACTGCGCATTGGTATTGACAATATCTCCCAGCAAAATTTCTGTTCCAACTGCAATGATTTCTGCTTTCAATCGCAAACACCTCCTAAAATATCATTCTCTCTCAATTTTCATAACCTGTATTGGAGAAATGCTACATACCTATACTTGAAACCATGGCGTTTCTCTCCGCGTTCAGACGACTGCTTTTCCTTCCCGATTTCACTCCACTTTCTTTTCGTCTCCAGTCAATATTCTGTACCATACAGATTCCAATCATTTCATTCATTTTCCAGAGTTAACTTGTACTTTGCAATCGTAGCATCCGCAATACATATCTGTTCGCAACGGTACCAATTGCTCACACGATACCCTGTTTTTACGCAGACACATTTCTTTGTCAATCCATTCTAATACAGCAATGCCTCGCTCTCTGCCAATACATTTTAGATGCAAGCCTTGCTTTCACATGCCTTCCATTTCCCGTTAACTCCCAACATATTATAGCACTTCTCAAAACGGCACACAACAAAAACAAAATGGCTGAACGGATTCTCCTTTTGCTAGCATCTTTTACATCCGTACATACATGAATTGCCATCAGAATCGACTGCGTCTCTGAAAAACAGGATACATCACCATCTTTTCATGACTTCCGCCTTTCTCTATACAAACACTTCTCTATTTTTCACTGACATATACCCTCATCTAACAGAACGTGGCACAATAAAAGTATCGTCTACAATCTTACGTTATCATATCCCGATCTGTAAAAAACATCCCAAAACATACTTTTTTGCCTATCATCGTTCTCCATATAACCTGTATACACCAACAGACTCTGTATTTCTTGCATGCTTTTATCTATTGCAAATTTTCAAAACATGCAAACGTTACTATTTCCAATGAATTTCAGTAAAAATTGAAAAAATTTGCGGATACTATATCATGAGGTGATGAAAATGGCAAAAAAGAAATATGACAAAAAGAAACAGATTCCCAAAGATACCATTTCTGGCGGCGATACCTACAGCATTCGCCAAAATTCGCATTACAGCGATAGCGGAAAATCAGAACCAGATAACAACATTTTCTGGGAAGAACGCAGCAATCCACTGAGCAGCAAAGGAAATTAATCACACATCCATTCCAAAGCAAGGAGAACCGTCGTCATTGGCAACGTGCTTCTCCTTGTTCCATTTTTCTGTTGTTACCATAACGCATATCGTTCAGAATGTTTGGATCGGGGCATATGATTACCTAATCCAGTAAAAACAGCCCTCTTTCCTCCCAAAAGTTTATGCCTCTGATTCGTGCATCCTTTTTCCGATTCATTTCCATATTTGTTCATCTACAAAATGTTTCCGTATTTAGGATCTATACTCCATATACCCTCCACATAAAAACAGTCGGGTGAATCCATTTCAACTGAATTTCCCGACTGTCTGTACCAGACATCTCCGACAGAATGTCCGCATATTTCATTGATTTATATTTTTATTTACATTATCTGCAATTACTTGCAATATATCCCTTACAGCAGTTCCTCTCGCAGCACCTCCCCCATTCTTCGAATGCCTTCGGCAATTTTATCTTCTGGCATATTGGAAAAATTCATACGGAATGTATTTTCTTTTCCACCTTCTGGGAAAAACGCACCGCCAGGAATATATGCTACATTTTTTTCTACGCATTTTTTCAACAACTCTCGTGCATCCATTTGCGGCGGCAACTCTACCCATGTGAACAATCCCCCATGGGGTCTTGTAAACTTGATATTTTTAGGAAATACTGCCTCCATTGTATCCAGCATCAATGTTCTTCTTTTGCCATATAACGCTCGAATCCGTTCCACATGCGCATCCAGATCATATAATTCCATGAATCTACTGATTTCCATTTGAGATATCGTAGAAGGCTGCAAATCCGCTCCTTGTTTTAGAAATACGTATTTTTGCAAAATCTCCGGTGCTGCACAAATCCAACCGATTCGATAACCAGGCGCCAGTATTTTCGAAAAAGAACCAAGGAAAATCACCAGCCCCTCTGTGTCCATGGACTTTAAGGAAGGAATCGCTTTTCCCTCATAACGCAGTTCTCCATAGGGATTGTCTTCAATCACCGGAATATGGAATCGGTTTACTACTTCTAAAAACGCTTTTCTCCGTTCCAAAGACCAGGTACGGCCTGTGGGATTTTGAAAATCAGGAATCACATAAATCATCTTTATGCGCTGCGTTGTTTGAAGAATTTTCTCTAATGCTTCCGGAATCATACCATCCTCATCCGTCGGAACTTCCATAAACTGCGGCTGATATGCCTGAAACGCATTGAAAGCACCCATATAAGACGGACTTTCAAACAACACAACATCGCCCTCATCCAGAAATAATCTGCCGGAAAAGTCCAAGCCCTGTTGAGAACCATTTGTAATTAAAATATCCTGCGGTACTGCTGTAATATCGTATTTTTCCTTCATTCTTACCGCAATTTTTTCACGCAACGGCTCAAATCCTTCTGTTGTTGCATACTGCATCGCCATTGCACCAGTTTCGTCCATCACATGGCAAGCCGCATCTTTCATTTCTGCTACCGGAAACATTTCCGGCGCTGGCAACCCACCCGCAAAAGAAATCATATTCGGTTTCAATGTCAGTTTAATGGCTTCTCGAATTTCAGAGCCTTTGATCCGTTCCATTCTTTTGGCAAATGTAATTTGCTGCATATTTAATTTCCTCCTTCTTCTCCTGTTTGTATACGTTTTTTCGATGGTACAAAGAATCCAATCAACGCCGCAATGGCTACTGGCAAAATCCAGTTCAAACCAAAGGAGGATAAAGGCAGACGATCCATGCCAGGAACTCCTACCAGAGTCAGAACACTGATCAACAATGCCATATAAGCCGCAAAGCGGAATACATTATCATTTTTGATTCTTTCTGTAAAGATTGACAACAGAATCATTGCCACTACAATGGGATAAATCACACTCAAAATAGGACCGGAAAACTGAATGATCGTATTTACGCCAAAGTTTGAAATCACTGCACTAAATACACAGAAAATCACAACCAACCATTCATATTTGATCTTATTATGGAATACCCCTGCAAAAAACTGCGCCACTGCTGCCGTTGTACCAATTGCCATCGTCAAACAAGCCAATGCAATAATAATGCCCAACAAAATCTTTCCGCCTTCCCCTAACAGCGCACCTGTAATTGCAACTACCAATGCAGTCTGTTCTACATCTGCGCCATATTGTTGAGAAACCGTTGTACCAACCAAACACAATCCGCCGTATACCAACGCCAGGCAAATACCGGCTACAATTCCTGCTTTACCTGTCATGGAAATTCGTTCTTTTTCTTCTGTATATCCTTTGCTGATTACAGATGCCATAATGATAATGGCAATTACCGTGCCGCCAAAGGCATCCATCGTCTGATAGCCTTGTGCCAAACCTTCTGCAAACAAGTGATCGATGTATGGTTCTGGATTGGGATCACCCAATGGCGTTACCAGCCCTTTGATAATCAATACTGCCAATGCCAACAGCAGTGCCGGCGTCAAAAACTTCCCTACATTATCCACAACTTTTGACGGACGTACTGTCAACACCAATGTAACCGCAAAGAAAATAATGGAAAATACAACGGGATTTGCGTTGGGAAATAATGGTTGGATCGAGATTTCAAATGTTGTCGCACCGGTTCTTGGAATCGACATCAGCGGTCCAATACAAGCCAACATAATACATCCCATAACAACTGCAAACTTTTCCCCTACACGGGATAATACACCAATGCCTCTGCTGTTATATTTACAAGATACGATCACTGCCAAAATAGATAAGATTACATCGCCGACCAAAAAGCCCGCAAATGCAGCATACCATTGTTCACCCGATAATACCCCCAAATACGGCGGAAAAATCAAATTTCCTGCACCAAAAAATGTCGCGAAAATTGCAAATCCAATAATGATAATATCCAGATTCTTTTTAGACATAGTTCCACCTCCGTATTCCCGATGTATTCACCTTTACCAAAGCATCATCTGTTGCGCCGCTTCTCTTAACTCTTCCCGGAACTTCGGATGTGCAATTGCAATCAAATTTTCCACACGTTCTCTCACAGACCTTCCCTTTAATGCCGCAATGCCATATTCTGTTACAATATAGTCTACACAATTTCTGGAAAGAGACACTACGCTCCCGGGTGTCAAATATGGCTGGATGGTTGAAATCGTTCCGTTTTTTGCTGTTGCATGCAGTGCAATAATCGAACGCCCATTTTTTGCATGATTTGCTCCTTGGGACATATCTGTTTGCCCACCGCTTCCGCTATAATGCTTGCTGCCAATCCCTTCTGAAGATACTTGCCCAGTCAAATCTACCTGCATTGCCGTGTTAATCGCCACCATATTATCGTTTTTTGCAATGACCGCAGGATTGTTCACATATTCTGCCGGCAACATCAAAATAGATGGATTCTGATCTAACCAGTCATATAAATGCTGATCTCCAAACGCAAAAGTTCCTACGGTCTTTCCTCGATGTAATGTCTTCTTTTTATTGGTGACTACGCCTTTTTCCATCAGCACCGCCATTCCGCTGTTGATCATTTCCGTATGAATCCCCAAATCTTTCTTATCTGTCAATGACAATGCAATCGCATCCGGAATGCTGCCAATTCCTAACTGGATGGTGTCTCCATCATGAACGAGACTAGCTACATATTGCCCAATGGCTTCGTCCTCTTTTTCAATCTTACTCAATGGAATCGTCGGAATCGGTGTATTGACTTCTACAATACGGTCTACATCTCGAATATGAATTTCCGTATCCCCATTGACTAACGGCAAATTAGGGTTGATTTCCAGTATTATCTTTTCCGCTTTATCCATATAATTTCTATCGATCATATTACCCAAAGAAGTACGCATATACCCATGTTTATCCATTGGGGTTGCAGAGCCTATGTATACATTCGGTTCATCAAATGAATCCTTGCGTTTGGTCGCTTCATGCAGATTGACTGGAATATAGCTACATCTGCCCTCTTGATATAATCTGCGGTTCGTCGCACCGAAAAAATAAGAATCCATAGAAAACGTCTGTTCATACGCTTTATCAAAAAACGGATAATCTCCATTCGCCAGAGAATATAGCACACGGATATGATGGATGTCTTCTCGATCCTGCAGCGTATGCAGTTGCCCTAATATTGTAAACGGTTCATTCGCACAATATCCCGGCACCAAATAATCTCCATCCGAAATGATTGCCAATGCGTCTGCTACTGTTCCTTTTTTGGACTCATACAGTTCTTGAAATTGATTCATATCGCAACTCCTTTCTTATACAGACCCATCCTGTACCAAACAAATCCCCTTCTGTACCGCTTGCTCATTCAACGCAATCAATTCCGGTTTTTTTCCAAGTACCTGTTTTACCGTTTCCGAAATTTCTGCGTCCGTAAAAATACCCGTTTTTGCTGTAAATGCTCCCGTCATAATAATATTTGCTACCTGTCTTGCACCCATTTCCTTTGCCATATCATCTATGGGAATAGCAACAACATCATATGTATCCGATAAATGTTCTGTGTTGCAAAGTGTTGCATTTGCCATCAGCAAACCACCTGTTTTCAGCCTTGGCAGAAATTTTTCCAAGGACGGCTGATTAAATACCATCAACACATCTGCTTTTCCAACAATCGGAGACCCAATTTCATTGTCTGATAAGATGACTGTACAGCTTGCTGTTCCGCCGCGCTGTTCCGGTCCATACTGTGGTAAAAACATTGCCTTTTTCTGATGGGCACAGGCCGCATATCCCAACAATTTTCCTGTTACCATAACGCCCTGTCCGCCAAAACCGGCAATAATCATTTTCAGTTCCATTCTGCTCACTCCTTTGCCTTAAACACACCCAGCGGAAATGTTTTCATGGTATGCTCCTGCATCCATGCAATGGTCTTTTCCGCGGACATTCCCCAGTTTGTCGGACAATTCGACAATAATTCAATAAAGGAAAACCCTTTCTGATCCAATTGATTTTGGAAACCCTGACGCAGTACTTTTTTTGCCTCGTTAATATGTGCCGGTGTATCCAATGCACATCTAGCAACTAATACAGGCGCTTCCAGCTGTGCCAAAATTTCACACATCTTCATTGGATATCCTTCCCGTTTTGGATCTCTGCCATCCTGTGCAGTTGTTGCTTTTTGACCAATTAACGTCGTAGGCGCCATCTGTCCGCCAGTCATACCATAAATGCTGTTATTGACAAAAATTGCTGTGATATTTTCCCCACGGTTTGCTGCATGCATAATTTCAGACAGCCCAATAGCAGCCAAATCGCCATCTCCTTGATATGTATAAACAAATCGTTTGGGACTGCATCGTTTCACACCTGTGGCTACCGCAGGTGCACGTCCATGCAGAGATACAATCATATCTGTATCGAAGTGAAATACACCCATGGAAGAACATCCAATGGGCAATACAGAAGTAGTTTGATCCTGAATGCCAAATTCATCTATCAATTCACAAATCAATCTTGTTGCAACACCATGCAGACATCCTGGACAGTATCCTGTCGCTCTTGGATTCATGGATTTTGGTCTTGTATATACTTTTTCCATCTCATTCACACTCCTCTTGACGGATTTGTCTTTCTATCTCTTCTACCACATCTTCCGTCGTAAAAATCATACCTGCAGAACGACCATAACATGCAATGGGTATTCTGCCCTCCAGCCCAATTTTCAAATCTTCCACCAATTGTGCTGGAATAGACATTTCTAAACACAGCACCTTTTTCACCTGTTTTTCGTCCAACTTCCGTAAGGAATCATATGGAAATGGATACAGTGTAATCGGACGGAACAAACCAACTTTCACACCTTTGCCTCTCAGAATCTGAATAGCGCTTTTTGCAATTCGTGCACTGGTACCATAAGCTGCAATCACATATTCTGCATCTTCCAGCAGATATTCTTCTTTCAAAAATTCGGTTTCTTCCCATTTTTGATACATAGCGGCTAATTTCTTATTGTATAACTCCTGTTCGCTTTCTACCGGCAGCATTGACGTGATGACTTTCCGTTTCGGATTCAAATACTGACTGGCAAAGAAATGTAAATCTTCTTTTTCTGCTTCTTTCATAGGTGGTAATTCTACCTGCTCCATCATAGAACCGATACACCCGTCCGCACTAATCAGCACCGGCGTCCGATATTCCATTGCTTTATCAAATGCCAAATAAGTAAAATCCACTGCTTCCTGTACAGTTGCCGGTGCGTATACCAACATACGGAATCCCCCATGCCCTGAAGCTTTGGTTGCCTGCAAATAATCCATCTGTGCCGCCTGGATAGAACCAACACCAGGACCGCCACGCATGATATTCACTACAACAGCAGGCAATTCTGAACCTGCCAACGAGGATAACCCTTCTGATTTTAAGCTGAGACCTGGACCGGAAGATGATGTCATCGCTCTGGTCCCAGTGTAAGCAGCACCAACTACCATATTCACAGATGCCACTTCACTTTCTCCCTGTACAAATACACCGCCTACCTGCGGCAGCCGTTTAGACATATATTCCGGAATTTCATTCTGCGGTGTAATCGGATATCCGGCAAAAAAGCGACAACCTGCACGTACAGCCGCTTCCGCGATTGCCTCATTTCCTTTCATAAACAACTTTTCCATACCATTCCCTCCCTTAATTACCGGTATACTTCAATTGCACCTTCTGGACACATCGTTGCACACATTTTACATCCGATGCATCCTTTGGTTTCATCCATTTCCACTGCATCATAACCCATTTTATTGGTGTATGTACCAACTCGTAATACCTGCTTGGGACAAACTTGCATACACAGTTTGCAGCTTTTACAATAATCTTTCAAAATCTCTACTTTTGCCATTGCTCTCCCTCCTAATCGTTATGTCGACTGTTACGGAAATTGTATCATTGGTTGAATAGAATAGACTGGTAAGCGCATTTGTACAAATTTGTTCGCATCTACCCAATCTGGAATCAGTAACGCCTCAATGTCATATCCGCTTCCCTGCAGCATCTCTTCTAGCTTGGCATGACCAGCAAAAATATCTTCCGCTTGGGTCGCATGACCAAAATTAGGATTACTGATCACATGCAGCTGCTCTACTTGCGCCAAGGTTGTGATACGATGCATAAAATGCAAAATATCTTCCGTATTCCCTGAAAAATTGCGGTACGGATTGATGATGTAAAATACAACACTGTCTGATTGATTCGTCCAATCCTGAAACTGACCCAAAACCACTGCGCCTGTTTCATTTCCACCCACATCCAGTACATTTACTGCATCCGCTTCCTCCAATTTACGTGCCATACCATGAGGCACCAAAGGCATATCCATGAAATGCTCTCCGCAATACACTTGAATCTGTTCCTGTTGCAGTTTGGCTTTCCAATCTCTGCTGCGAAACATCCCTTTTGTTTGGTCCATATCAATCAGACGTACTTTGCGCGTTGTCATCTGGACCAATTTTCTTGCCAAAAAAATCGCTGTTTCGGATTTCCCACAGCCGGATTCTCCCAGCAAAACAAAGTTTCGTTTTGTTCGCAAATATGTTTCCAGCATACTGCTCCTCCTTTCTGCCAATTTAAAAAGCAATCCTCGTGCCAAATTGGATTTCTGGAAAAAAATCAACAAATTCCATAAAAAAAGCCCTTTGTATCTCGAAACATACAAAATGCTTTTGTATATTTCCAACAAAGGACCCAATTTCTTATTTTTTTTTCTTAAATTTCCGCCCACACACATAACGATGCAATTTGCAACATCTACTATGGCGCTTTACATCATTTTTGTCAATTTTCGATGTAATGTCGTCCTGTCAATCCCCAGTCTTGCAGCAGCTTTGGTTTGATTTCCGCCACACGCTTGCAATGCTTTCTGTATCATCTTTCGTTCCATTTCTGCCAACGTCATTTGATCCGTCAGCACAGATTCATGCCGTCCTCGCTGTTCCATCTCATGAAAAATGAAAGAAACCTGCTCCATCTTTACCGTTCCATACTGTACCAACAGTGCCATTTTTTCCAGTGTATTACACAACTCCCGTACATTTCCTTTCCATGGAAATTCTTCCAGCCGATCCATCACAGCAGGAGAAAACGCGGTGATTCTGCAATGCAGCCTTTCATTGATCTGCGGCAATAGGGCTGCAGCAATCTCTCTGATATCCTCTGTCCGCTCCC
>ERZ1643247.1020-NODE-1020-length-28647-cov-11.401826_pt1 | contig 28647 bp, 28 predicted proteins | sample MGYA00579264_ERZ1643247 | MGnify/ENA primary metagenome ERZ1643247 (study PRJEB29033, sample SAMEA4952262) | chicken gut metagenome | biome: Broiler Chicken; feature: Gastrointestinal Tract; material: Caecum | place: Ireland | collected 2018 | study: Broiler... | reverse complement strand
TTCTTTTGAGCCTGTTTTTTTCGGCTCGTTTTTTCATAGATCACTTGACACTACCCGCTTTCTGAAAATGAGTATACCCGGCCCGCATGACACCCGGATGACTTTTTCATAACAATTCTGTCACTTTGCATTTTTTAACGGTTTTCATAAAAACGCATCTGAAATTTTGCCCCTCCTTCTTTTGCGTTTTTTGCCGTAATCACCGCCTTCTCGTGTGAAAGGATGCTTCGTGAAAGTGCAAGTCCGATGCCAAAATTCTGCTGTTCCGACATTCTTCCTTTATAAAACCGCTCAAAAATGTGAGGAAGATCTTTTTCATCGATCCCCTTTCCGGAATCTGTCACCGAAATCTCCGTGTAGAGAGGATTCTCCTCCCAGGAAATCCGGATTGTTCCGCCGTAAGGGGTGTGCTCCATACAGTTTTTCAGAACATTCTCCACTGCCTCCATAGTCCAGGATTCATCCACATAAAAAGAAGCATCCTCATTTCCGTTCAAAATCACCTGTTGCTCCCGAAGTTCCATCGGAATTTCAAGGGTACTTAGTACTTCTCTCAGAAATGGTCTTACCATAATTTTCTGCTTTTCCAATGTAACCGCGCCTGCATCCAGTTTGGAAATTTTCAGAAGAGCCAGGATCAGCCACTCCATCCGCTGAAGCATCCCGGTCATTTCCCGGTAGATTTTTCGTTTCTGTCCTTCTTCCATATCCGGTCTTCTGAGCCGTTCCAACATAAGATTTAAAGAAGTAAGTGGTGTACGGATCTGATGGGAAATATCAGCCAGCGCATTGGCAAGATAACTCTTTTCCCGTTCCAGCTGTTCGTTCTGCTCTCTTAACCGCACAGTCATCTTATAGATCTCGTCTTTTAGAATTTCGAGATCCCCTTCCTTATATTCACCAAGCTCCAGCTGATCCTCTCCATGAAGAATCCGGTCGACCTTCTGGGTCAGTTTTTCCATATCCTCATACCGCCTTCTCAGGCAGATGAGAAAAATCCCAAGAAGGATCAGACCTTCCGCCATCAGATAAAAGACCGCATTTCCTCCTGTTAAAAGAAAACAGATGCAGACTGCAGCTGTAGTAAGCAGGAAAGCGGCCATATAGCTTCCAATCTCCCGGTTCCGAAACAGTTTCATCCTTATCCCTCCATCTTATATCCAAGTCCCCGAACCGTTTTGATGATCTTCGGCTCCTGTGGATTGTCCTCGATCTTTTCTCTCAGTCTTTTAATATAGACTGTCAGCGTATTGTCATTGACATACTCTCCTGCAATATCCCAGATTTCCTCCAGAAGCATGGATCTTGACATCACCATGCCCCGATGCTGGAAAAAGACAAGCAGCAGCCTGTATTCCAGCGCCGAGAGAAATACTTCCTCTCCCTTTTTTGTCGTAATTCCCTTGACCGGATCCACACAGATATCCTGACAGGAAAGCATCTTCTGGTTCCGGCCCGTTCTTCTGAGTACCGTCCGCATTCTGGATACCAGCTCCCTTGGCCGGAACGGCTTACTGATATAATCATCCGCTCCCATCTCCAGTCCGGTCACCACGGAAAATTCATCGTCCAGCGCCGTCAGAAAAATAATCGGAATCTCATATCTGGACTTGATCTGTGTACAGGCACTGTAACCGTTTCCCTGTGCCAGCGTAACATCCAGAAGGATCAGGTCAAATTCCTGCTCTTCCAGAAGTCTCATCGCTTTTTCCTGCCCTTCGGCGTACTGTACTTCAAAGCCTTCCCCCTTTAAAAATTCCGTCAGGTTTTCTATGATCAGCCGGTCATCCTCCACCAGCAGGATTTTTGTCGTCTGCATACCCGGTCTCTCCTTTCATTATTTTCTTCCTGTTTTTCATTAAACAGGATAGGCAGAAAAAAGTCAACTCATCTGAATTTTTCCTTGACTCTTTCCTGGCATTCTGATATTCTGATTTGAGAAATAAAATAAAGACTTACCGCCGGGTAATCAAGCGTTGGATTTTGTATCGTAGGCCTTTGAAGATACAAAATGTCAGCGCTTTTCTTTTTGTCTTTTCCAGCGTGGAAGTCTGAACTAATAGGAGGGTTTTATGACGAAAAATACACCATTTCAGGATTTTATCAGGTATTCCTTTTTCAGCATTATGGGTATGATTGCCATTTCCTGCTATATTCTTGCTGATACCTTTTTTGTGGCCCGGGGACTGGGGACAAATGGTCTGGCCTCCCTGAATCTTGCCATTCCGACCTATGATTTCATTCATGGAACCGGACTGATGCTCGGAATGGGAGGCGCTACCCGTTTTTCCATTCTGAAAAGCCAGAATAATCAGAAGGGGGCCGATACGATTTTTACGAATACTGTATATCTTGGGATCTTTTTCTCAGTGATTTTTATGCTCGGAGGGCTGTTTTTCTCCGGTTCCCTGGCAAGACTCCTTGGTGCCGATCAGAATACCTTCGAAATGACAAATACGTATCTACGTGTGATGATGCTGTTTTCACCGGCCTTTATTTTTAATGATATCATTCTCTGTTTCGTAAGAAACGACGGCAATCCAAGACTTTCCATGATTGCAACCGTATGCGGAAGTCTGTTCAATGTCGTATTTGACTATATTTTTATCTTCCCTTGCAATATGGGAATGCTTGGTGCGGTTCTTGCCACCGGATTTTCTCCGGTTGTCGGACTCACTATCATGTCCCCGCACTGGCTTGGAAAGAAAAAAGGATTCCATTTCCGGAAACTGGTTCCGGATGCAGATTCCATCCGTACCAATATTTCCCTTGGATTTCCTTCCCTACTGTCCCAGATCAGCGCCGCGATTGTCATGATTGTATTTAATATGCTGATTCTGGGCCTGGAAGGCAATACAGGAGTAGCTGCCTACGGAGTCATCGCCAATATTTCCCTCGTGGTTCTTTCTTTCTATACCGGAATTGCCCAGGGAATCCAGCCGCTTGTCAGTCATTCCTACGGCCGGAAAAAGACGGACGGCATCCGGCAGTTTCTGCGCTACGCCATGATTTCCATGGTGATCCTGTCCGCAGTGATGTACCTGATCCTCTTTGTATTTGCGGATCCGATCGCATCTGCATTTAACAGCGAACACAACGCAAAGCTGCAGGAGATTGCAATAACCGGACTGAAGTTATATTTTACCTCCCTTGTGTTTGCGGGATTCAATATCATCCTTTCGATGTACTTTACTTCCGTCGAGAAGGCACTTCCGGCACAGATCATCTCTCTCCTGCGGGGGCTGATCCTGATTATCCCGATTGCCTTTCTCTTTGCAAACCTCTGGGACATGACAGGTGTCTGGATGTCCTTCCCGGCTACCGAGCTTGTGACAGCCCTGGTTGGAGCTGTACTGTATTTCATTTACAAAAACCGGCTTTATAGCAGATAAAATGATTCTAACCTTTACTTTGAGATAAAGCAGACATGAAACAGGCATAGAGATTGAACTCTATGCCTGTCTTTTATTTACAGACTTCAAATACGCAACTCCATTCTTTCGTTTAATCATCGAACATTATGACTTTTTATTTTCCAGAATGTGATATAAAAGCATAATTACTTTCCAAATAACTATAACCGACAATATCGGTGCTCCTAACTTCCAAAGAATATAGCAATATGAATCAATGTCTATCAGTACCTTAACATAACCTTTTATTTCCTTAAGAACTGCCCATCGATTCACAATCCAGGTTGAAAGATAATTAATGTAGTATAAAACAAGGATACCGATTAAACATATTTTTATAATATTTTTATCCCTTTTCACGTTCATACCAACACCTACTCTCTTATAAACTTCAGATAAGTTCCAGGTGAATGGATCATTTCCGCCTTTTTGTTCATCGGAATCACCTCTTTACTCACTTTTAAACCGTTGAATTTTTAGAATATATCTATTAGCAAAATATTTATTTTAATAATTTATATCTCTTTTATAAATTATAACATTTTTTTGTATATCGTCCAATTCTTTCTGTTAATATTTTTATTTAACAGATTCAATCATCGATATTCCTTAAGTGCTTCACAAATACATTCATCTAATTTTCCCAACAATTTAGTCCCAAAAAAACAGGAAGACATTCTCGATCTGAGAACATCTTCCTGTTTTCTATGTAACCGTGCACAAAATAGGGGCGCGATTACTTCTTTATTCTTCTGTCACTTCTTCGTTCTCTTCCTGGCTTTCTTCCTCTTCGTCCCCGTCATCTTCCGTCTTTCTGACTTTGGCGATGCTTGCCACGCTGACGTTATCGTCCAGGTTGATGAGTTTGACGCCGGATGTAATCCGTCCCAGTTTTGAGATGCCGGAGCACTCGGTCCGGATGATAATGCCTTCGGTATTGATAATCATGATCTCATCGTCCTCATCGACGGCTTTCACACCTACGACATTTCCTGTCTTTTCAATGATCTTGTAGCATTTGATTCCTTTTCCGCCTCGGTTCTGTGGTGTGAATTCTTCCATAGCGGTCAGTTTTCCCATACCTTTTTCCGATACAATCAGGAGATATTCTCCCTGGATATCAAGCTGCATTCCGATAACTTCATCCTGATCACCAAGATTCATTCCACGTACTCCCATGGATGTTCTTCCTGTCGGCCGGACATCTGTTTCGTGGAAGCGGATACACTGTCCGTATTTTGTTACAAGCAGAATGTCCTTCGTATCGTCTGTCGTCTTAACCTCGATCAGTTCGTCGTCTTCTCTGAGTGTGATGGCTGCCAGTCCTGTCTTTCTGACATTTGCGTAGTCCATGATCGGAGTCTTCTTGACAAGACCCTTCTTGGTTGCCATGAACAGATACTGTCCTTCTTCATACTCCTTGATCGGGATGACTGCGGTGATCTTCTCCTCCGGCTGAAGCTGAAGCAGATTGATGATCGCCGTTCCTCTTGCGGTCCTTCCCGCCTCCGGAATTTCATATCCTTTCAGACGGTAGACCCTTCCCGTATTGGTGAAGAACATAATATAGTGATGGGTTGAGCACATAAAGAGCTCTTCCACGTAGTCCTCATCCAGTGTCTGCATTCCTTTGATGCCGCGTCCTCCTCGGTTCTGGCTCTTGAAGTTGTCCGTTGTCATCCGCTTGATATAGCCCAGCTTTGTCATGGTGATCACAACGTCCTCCCTCGGAATGAGATCTTCTGTAGAGATGTCGTACACATCGAATCCAATCTGTGTCCGTCTCTCGTCTCCGTATTTTTCGCTGATCGCAAGGATCTCTTCTTTGATGACTCCAAGAAGCAGGTTTCTGTCTGCCAAAATTGCTTTCAACTCCCCAATCCGTTTCATCAGTTCTTCAAATTCTTTTTCCAGCTTCTCTCTTTCCAGTCCGGTCAGAGCACGCAGACGCATGTCTACGATTGCCTGTGCCTGTGCGTCGGAGAGCTGGAAGCGTTCCATCAATTCCGTCTTTGCAAGCTGTACGGTCTGGGAACCACGGATGATCTTGATGACTTCGTCAATATTGTCAAGGGCAATGAGCAGTCCCTGTAAAATATGGGCACGCTCTTCTGCCTTGTTTAACTCGTACTGGGTTCTTCTCGTAATGACTTCTTCCTGATGTTTCAGGTAATGTCCGAGCATATCCAGAAGATTCATGATCTTCGGCTCCCCGTTCACGAGTGCCAGCATGATGACTCCAAACGTATCCTGGAGCTGGGTGTGCTTGTAGAGCTGGTTTAAGATGACGTTTGCGTTGGCGTCACGTCTCAGCTCAATACAGATTCTCATACCTTCCCGGCTGGACTGGTCGCTTAAATCGACGATACCGTCGATTCTCTTTTCTTTCACCAGATCCGCAATCTTTGCAATGAGTCTTGCTTTATTGACCATGTACGGGAGCTCTGTCACAATGATCCGGCTCTTGCCGTTTGCCATGGCCTCAATATTAGTTACGGCCCGGACAACAATCTTTCCTCTTCCGGTGCGGTACGCCTCGTTGATTCCTCTTGTTCCGAGGATCGTCGCTCCGGTCGGGAAGTCCGGTCCTTTTACAATCTTCATAATGTCTTCGATGGTCGTTTCTTTATTCTCCATCTGGTCATCGATGATCCTGACTACCGCACCAATGACTTCTTTTAAGTTGTGCGGCGGAATATTTGTCGCCATTCCGACCGCGATACCGGAGGTTCCGTTTACGAGAAGATTCGGAAATCTCGCCGGAAGTACAACCGGTTCCTTTTCCGTCTCGTCAAAGTTCGGCTCAAAGTCTACGGTATTTTTATTGATATCCGCAGTCAGTTCCATGGAAATTTTACTGAGTCTTGCCTCTGTATAACGCATGGCTGCCGCGCCGTCCCCGTCCACGGATCCGAAGTTTCCATGGCCGTCTACAAGCGGATAACGTGTGGACCAGTCCTGTGCCATATTAACCAGGGCTCCATAGATGGAACTGTCACCGTGCGGATGATATTTACCCATCGTATCACCGACGATACGCGCACATTTACGGTGCGGCTTGTCCGGACCGTTGTTCAGCTCGATCATCGAATACAGGATTCTTCTCTGTACCGGCTTCAGACCGTCCCTTACATCCGGAAGCGCACGGGAAGCGATAACGCTCATGGCATAGTTGATATACGACTCTTTCATTTTTTTCTCAAGATCGATTTCCTCGATCTTATCAAAGATAGTATCTTCCATTGCTTATCTCCCTTCCCTTATACATCCAGATTCTTCACGTATTTCGCATTTTCCTCGATGAACTCACGTCTCGGTTCGACCTTGTCTCCCATCAGAGTCGTAAATGTCAGATCCAGTTCCGAGGATGTCTCTTCATCCATCGTCACACGGATCAGAATTCTCTGTTCCGGATCCATCGTCGTCTCCCAGAGCTGATCTGAATCCATCTCACCAAGTCCTTTGTATCTCTGGATCTTGTTATTCTGGTCACGTCCCACTTCCGCGAGAATGGATGCAAGCTCCTCATCGCTGTACGCATACCAGACTTTTTTATTTTTCTCAAGTTTGTAAAGCGGCGGTTTTGCAAGGTATACATGTCCTTCTTTGATCAGATCCGGCATAAACCGGTAAAGGAATGTCAGAAGCAGGGTACTGATATGTGCCCCGTCCACATCCGCATCGGTCATGATGATAATCTTGTCATACCGCAGCTTGCTGATATCAAAATCTTCATGGATTCCGGTTCCGAAAGCTGTAATCATGGCCTTGATCTCCGCGTTTGCGTAAATCTTGTCCAGTCGTGCTTTCTCTACATTCAGAATCTTACCACGAAGAGGCAGGATTGCCTGGGTCGTACGGTCTCTAGCCGTCTTTGCGGAACCGCCGGCGGAATCTCCCTCTACGATGTAGATTTCGCAGTTTTTCGGATCCTTGTCGGAACAGTCCGCAAGCTTTCCAGGCAGAGACATGCCTTCCAGCGCCGACTTTCTTCTTGTCAGATCACGCGCTTTTCTCGCTGCCTCTCTCGCTCTTTGTGCCATCACAGACTTCTCAATAATTGTCTTTGCCACAGCCGGATTCTGCTCCAGGAAAATCTCAAGCTGGGAGCTTACGATACTGTCGACCGCTCCTCTTGCCTCGCTGTTTCCAAGCTTCTGCTTTGTCTGTCCCTCAAACTGAGGCTCCGGAAGCTTGACGCTGACAATGGCAGTCAGTCCTTCCCTGATATCTTCACCACTCAAGCTCTGCTCATTTTCCTTGATCAGTTTATTCTTCTTTGCATAAGCGTTGAACGTCTTTGTCAGAGCATTACGGAATCCCACAATATGAGTACCACCTTCCGGTGTTGTAATATTATTTACAAATCCGTATGTACTCTCTGTGTAGGAATCGTTATGCTGCATTGCAACCTCCACATACACATTATCCCTTGTACCTTCACAGTAGATAATCTGCTCGTAAAGCGGCTGTACACTTCGGTTTAAATAGCTTACAAATTCACGGATTCCTCCTTCGTAGTGGAAGGACTCTTCCCGTTTTTCCTCTCTGTCGTCTTTTAATGTGATCTTCAGATTTTTTGTAAGGAATGCCATTTCACGGAGACGCTGTCTTAACACTCCGTAATCAAACACTGTCTCCTCAAAAATCGTCTCGTCCGGAAGGAAAGTGACTTTCGTTCCGGTTTTATCAGGGTCACATTCCCCGATTACAGTCAGCGGAGTGACGACCTTGCCTCTCTCATAACGCTGTTCATGAATTTTGCCGTCTCTCCATACTTCTACTACAAGCCAGTCTGAAAGCGCATTGACAACGGATGCCCCTACTCCGTGAAGACCGCCGGATACCTTGTATCCTCCGCCTCCGAATTTTCCGCCGGCATGAAGTACCGTAAATACGACTTCCACGGCAGGAAGCCCGGATTTATGGTTGATGCCGGTTGGAATGCCTCTTCCGTTGTCAATGACTGTCACGGAATTATCCGCGTTGACCGTCACTTCGATCGTATCACAAAATCCCGCAAGCGCCTCATCCACCGCATTGTCCACGATTTCGTACACAAGGTGGTGAAGTCCTCTTGCAGAAGTGCTGCCGATATACATTCCTGGTCTTTTGCGGACCGCCTCCAACCCTTCCAAGATCTGGATTTGATCTCCACCATATTCTGCGCTCATACTGATCCTCCTATTAATTTTCATTTGTTACATGTCCATTCTGGACAAGGAACACTTTATTGATTGAAAAACGATGATTCACGAACTCTTCCACACCGGTACAGGTGATCAGAGTCTGAATATCGTGTATGCTGTCTAATAAATAGTTTTGCCTGTGTTTATCAAGTTCAGACAACACATCGTCCAAAAGTAAAACCGGTGTGTCATGAATCACCCGCTTTACGATCTCAATCTCCGCAAGCTTCAGGGAAAGTGCCGCTGTACGCTGCTGTCCCTGAGAACCGAACTTCCGGATGTCCATATCATGGATCCGAAAGCAGATATCATCCCGGTGTGGACCCGCAGAGGTACTCTTCATCCGGATATCCCGCTCCCGGTTCTTTTTCACCGCCTCCTCAAGGGACATCTCCCCTGTGGACGGTTCGTACTCCATGACAAGCCGTTCCTTTCCCCCGGTCAGCTTTTCATGTATCTCTCCGACGATCTCATTGATCTCCCGGATAAACTTCCGCCTTCCTTCCATGACCAGCTCCCCGTACCGGATGAGCTGCAGATCCCAGATGTCCAGCGTATCTCTTAAATTATCCTGAAATGCCATCTCTTTTAACAGTCGGTTCCTCTGGTTGACCACCCGGTTATAGTCCGCCAGGTTGTTCAGATAGATCTTATCGAGCTGGGAGAGCTCCAGATCCATGAACCGTCTCCTCTGAGCCGGACCATCCTTGATAATATTCAGATCCTCCGGTGAAAAAAACACCAGATTAATGATCCCGAACAGTTCGCTTGCACGTTTCACCGGCATCCGGTTGATGGCCGCCCCCTTCGGGCTGTTTTTTTTCAGATGGATATCGATTCGAAAAGGAACCCCATTTTTCAGAACCTCGACCTCAATATGGGATTCCTCTTTTCCAAACGAAATCATATCCCTGTCCTTTGTTCCGCGGTGCGACTTCGTCGTGCCCGCAAGGTAGACCGCCTCAAGAATATTCGTCTTTCCCTGGGCATTATCCCCGTGAAAAATATTTGTGACAGGATGAAATTCAAGATTTAAAAGTTCATAATTTCTAAAATTTTTTAATTTCAATGACTGGATGATCATGCCGCACCTGTCCGCTATTTCTGTATTTTGATTTCCTGTCCGTCGAAGGATACGACGTCCCCGTCATACAACTTTCTTCCGCGTCTTGTGTCGACACTTCCATTGACCTTCACAAGGCCGTCCTGGATGACTTCTTTCGCCTCTACCCCGGATTCACAAAGTCCGGCAGCTTTCAGAGCCTGTCCAAGCTTGATAAATTCATCCCGAAGTGTAATTGTCTCCATCTGGTAACCTCTTTCCTTTAGATTGCGTTAAAGTTGACCGGAAGGATCAGATATACATAACTTTCCTTCTCATCCTTGATAAAGCATGGAGCCTTCGCATTCATAAAGTAGAGCGCGACTTCCTCGTCATCGATCACTCTCAGGGCATCGATCAGGAATTTCGGATTGAATCCGATCAGAAGATCCTTTCCTTCTTTTGTGATAAAAATCTCCTCATCCATGGATCCAAGCTGTGACTGAATCTTCAGCTCCATTGTTTCGTCGCCGATCTGAATGATGATCGGACGCTTGTCTCCTTCTTTTACAAGAAGCGTTGCACGGTCAATACAGTTTAACAGTTCTTTTTTATTAATGTGTACCTTCGTCTCATAATCGCTTGAGAGCATCTGCTCAATGCGGAAATACTCTCCCTCGATCAGACGGGATACGACAACAGTCTGATCAAATTCAAATACAATATGATTTTCTGCAAAGTAAATCTGTACTTTGCTCTCGGCATCGCCGGATAAAATCTTGCTGATTTCTGTGAGTGTCTTTCCTGGAACGACAACTTTTTTATGGTCATAGTTGTCTTTCAACTCAATCTTCCGGATGGAGATTCTGTGACCGTCCAGTGAAACTACTTTCAGAATGTTATCTTCTACTTCAAACAGCTCACCGGTCATCAACTTGTTGCTCTCTGTATCAGCAATAGAAAAGATTGTCTGGCGGATCACTTCTTTTAATGTATATTGTGATACCAGAATGGATTCGTTCTTTTCAATATATGGAAGGTAGGCGAAATCACTTCCGGATTTTCCGGCAATCTGAAATTTCGCTTTCTCACAGGTAATTAATGTTTGTTCATTTTCATCCGTTGTGATAACGATTTCACTATCCGGGAGCTTTCTGACAATTTCAGAAAAGATTTTTGCATCCAGAGCAATCATACCAGGCTGTACAATTTCACCTTCGATAATTGTTTCGATTCCAAGTTCCATATCATTTGCTGTCAGTTTGATTATATCGTTTGTCGCATCAATCAAAATACATTCCAGAATCGGCATTGTTGTTTTAGAAGGAACTGCTTTGGAGACGATTCCCACACCTTTTGCCAGATTGGATTTTGTGCAGATAATTTTCATGTGTATAACTCCTTTCGCTGAGCCAGATAAATTTTTATATATAAGATATCCGCATTCGCCGCCTTAGGATGTGTGGATATGTGCATAACCTGTGCAAACCCGCGCCAGTTCGTGGATTCCGGGATGGAAATCTTCGTTGAACGGGCTTGGATTTCATGAGGATGAATGCAGGAAAATCATCAAAGCGGACTGATTTTCTTTTGAATGATACTGATTGTATTTTTCAGAGAATCATTGTTTTCCATATCTTTCGACACTTTATCCACACCATGTTTCACAGTCGAGTGGTCTCTTCCGCCAAGTAAGGATCCGATCATTTTCAGAGGGGTGTCTGTCATGGAACGGCAAAGATACATGGCAATATGGCGTGCGCTTGTTGTCTTTGCATCGCGGCTTGCGCTCTTTAAGTCCGCTACAGAGATCCCGAAATGTTCGGAAACTGTTTCGATGATCAGTTCCGGCGTGATCTTCCGGTTTTCATCCGGCGAGATCAGATCTTTTAAAGCCTCGGCTGCAAGTGAAATATTGATCTCTTCGTTCTTTAATTTATACAGTGCGATCAGTTTGTTAAGAGAACCTTCCAGCTCCCGGATGTTGGATTTGATGTTAGTCGCAATAAACTGCAGAACATCTTCCGGAATATGGTAGCGTTCCAGCTGATCGGATTCGATTTTTTTCTTCAGAATTGCCATTCGGGTCTCGTAATCCGGAGCCGAAATATCAGCGATGAGTCCCCACTCAAACCGGGTACGAAGCCGTGCCTCCAGTGTTTCGATATCCTTAGGAGGTTTGTCCGAGGAAATGATGATCTGTTTTCCGGCCACATGCAGGTGATTGAATGTGTGGAAAAACTCTTCCTGGGTACTCTCCTTTCCTATAATAAACTGGATATCGTCAATCAGGAGCACATCGACATTTCTGTATTTATCACGAAAAGCAGTCATCGGAAGTTCGTTTCCCGTTTTACCGCTTCTGAGGGATTCGATCAGCTCATTGGTAAAGGCCTCACTTGTCACGTAGAGAACCTTTTTCTTCGGATCTTTTTCCAGAATAAAATGAGCAATCGAATGCATCAGATGGGTTTTCCCAAGTCCTACACCTCCGTAGAGGAATAAAGGATTGTATACTTCACCCGGTGATTCTGCAACTGCAAGGGATGCGGCATGGGCGAAATTGTTGTTTTTGCCGACGACAAAGGTATCAAATGTATAGCGCGGGTTTAAGTTTGCACGCTCTATCATAAGAAGATTGTCGTTTTTCTTTGTGTGTGCCGCTGCTTTTTTCTTGTGAGCATTTGCTATTTCTTCTACCTTTTCCAGTTCGCTCGGGTTATCCGGAATAAATTTGACATCATACTCGATTCCGGTAATTTCAGCGATCGAAACTTTAAATGGAAGGAGGTATTTTTTCTCTATGTAATCGATATAATCACCGGTCCCATCTAACGTCACGAGAATATAGACGGTATTTTCAATTACATCATAGACTTTTAATGGAAGAATCCATGTTTTAAATGAAACGTCGGAAAGACTATGCTCAAGTCTTAAATTTTCAATTATTTCATTCCATTTTTCTGTTACGATGTCCATTTTGATGACTCCTAATCTTATTGTTTTAGTACTGTCCGCCTGTCAGAGACGTCTGATCAGGACATGACTGAAAAGCACAGCAAAAAACACCCGACACAAAAAAAACGGGCCGGATTTTCGCTGCGATCTCGTGAAATAAATAGATTCACTCCCTTATATATTACAACAAAAAGATTTCAAGTGCAATGTAAAATCGATGTGGATAAGATTTTGAACAGTGGAAAACCGCATGAAACCGGAAAAAAAATGACGAATTTAGCAGAATCCAACATGTTTTCCACACAAAATCACAAAATTATCCACAAAATGTTGAAAACATGTGGAAATCAGCGTGTAAAGCATTCCAGAGCAGATAAAATTGTCCCGGTCCTGTGGAAAGGAGCTGTATAACTGTGGATCCTTGTGAAAAAACGTAAAAAAATCACGGAATTACTTGACTTGCAGGGGGTTTTTGACTATAATCAGACGTGGTGTCTTTTAGCAAAGAACGATATTAATGTACTTATATTTATATATATAAGTTTCAGGTTAAGGAGGTGGAAAGTAATGAAAATGACATTTCAGCCAAAGAAACGTTCCAGAGCGAAAGTTCATGGATTCAGAGCAAGAATGAGCACGGCAGGCGGAAGAAAAGTTCTCGCAGCCAGAAGAGCAAAAGGAAGAAAAAGATTATCAGCGTAGGCCGCATATATGTGGCCTTTTCTTCTATACAGAATGAAGAAAAGGCGGATAATCTGCGTACCGTAGAACATATCAGGAGCATACGGCAATGCAGTTTTCAGAATCATTGAAAAAGAACAGGGATTTTCAGCTGACCTATAAAAAAGGAAAATCCTATGCAAACAGATATCTTGTCATGTATGTCAGAGAGAATGGTACCTCGGGCAACAGACTGGGACTTTCAGTCAGCAAAAAGGTAGGGAACAGTGTAGTCCGTCACAGGGTTACACGGCTATTGAGAGAAAGTTATCGACTGCAGGAAGAGCATTTCCGGCGTGGATATGACATAATTATCATTGCACGGGCTTCGGCAAAGGACAAAAGCTATCAGGAAATAGAAAGTGCAGTGGTCCATCTCGGAAAACTTCATCATATATATTTACAGGACACACAGCAGGATTCTTCGGATAAGGGAAATGAAATGGAGATGAAACGATGAAAAAACTGTTGCTTGCAGTAATTCGTTTTTACAGAAAGCATTTATCAAAGTACAAGCTGCCGACACAGCACTGTATTTATACGCCGACCTGTTCGGAGTACGGACTGGAGGCAATCGAGAAGTACGGAGCCTTAAAGGGAGGACTTCTTACGGTCTGGAGAATACTCAGATGTAATCCGTTCCACCGGGGAGGATACGATCCGGTACCGTAATTAAATAATACCTGAATATGGAGGAGAACTGATGGAAGGTTTATTATTGACACAGTCATCGGCTCCGATCGTCGGCCAGATTTCCTGGCTTCTGGGGCATCTGATGAACGGAATTTTCAGTGTGCTTAGTAATGTATTCCATATTGAAAATATTGGTCTTTGTATCATTATTTTTACAATCATTATCTATACACTGCTTCTTCCATTGACGTACAAACAGCAAAAGGCGTCAAAACTGACCGTTGTAATGAATCCGGAGCTTAGAAGGATTCAGAACAAATATAAGAACAAAAAAGACCAGGCATCGATGATGAAGATGCAGGAAGAAACCAAGATGGTCTATGAGAAATACGGAACTTCCATGATGGGAGGCTGTTCGCAGCTTTTGATCCAGCTGCCGATTCTGTGGGGGCTGTTTTATGTAATCCGTAATATCCCGGCTTATGTAGACGGAATCAAAGAAGTTTACATGCCGCTCGTAAATCAGCTTTTGTCCACCGAAGGCGGACAGGCGGCAATGGAGGCGCTTGGTAAGACGAATGCGATTGCAATGGATCCGTCCAGATATAAATTCAGCCAGCCCAACGTTATGGTGGATGCGCTTTACAAATTTCAGGAGAGCAGCTGGGATACTCTGGCCGACAAACTGCCGGATCTGGAGTCGCTGATCCGTTCTACTCAGGATAGTCTGACACATTTGAATTCTTTCCTCGGAATCAATATTGCGGAAACTCCACTGAATATTTTCATGAATTCGATTCAAACAGGAGCTGTTATAGCGGCAATCCTGGCTCTGTCTATTCCGATTATTTCGGGATTGACACAGTATATCAGTATGAAACTTTCACCGACGGCAGCGCCGACAGAAAATGACAGCAGTGACAATTCCATGGTAAATTCCATGAATGCAACGATGAAGATCATGCCGTTATTTTCAGTGGTAATGTGTTTTACATTCCCTTCCGGTATCGGACTTTACTGGATCGCCAGTGCAGTAGTACGTATGATTCAGCAGCTTGCTATTAATAAATATCTTTCCAGGATATCGATTGAAGAACTGATTGAGAAGAATCAGAAAAAAGCGGCGAAAAAGAGAGAAAAGAAGGGCACAAACGCACAGAAACTTTCTGAGATGGCTCAGGTTCACGCAAGAAGCATTGAAGAGCCAAAACAGAAAAAGATGACAGAAAAAGAAAGAGAAGAAGCCTTACAAAGAGCGGCTGAGAAGAGCAAAAACGCAAAATCAGGAAGCCTCGCAGCGAAAGCAAATCTGGTAAGACAGTATAATGAAAGTAATCATAAAGACAGTCAAAAGAAGTAAGAGATGAAGAAAGAGGTTATCAGGATGGGTGAAATTACAGTATCAGCAAAAACAGTGGATGATGCAATTACAGAAGCCCTGATCCAGCTTGGTGTTACAAGTGATATGCTGGAATACGATGTAATTGAAAAAGGAAGCAGCGGTTTTCTTGGAATCGGAAGCAAACAGGCTGTCATCCGTGCATGGAAAAAGAAAACAGTAGAAAAAGAAGATGAATTAGAAGAGCTTAAAGAAGAAATCCAGGAGGTTATCTCTGAGGTAAAAGGCGAAGAAAAAGCAGTAAAACCGGAGATGAAATCCGAGGTAAAAGAGAAAAAACCGCGCAGAGAAAAGAAAGAGCGGAAAGAAAAAAGAGAAAAAGAAGCGGCTGAAGTGAAAGAAGTAAAAGAAACAAAGCCGGTTCAGGAGAGTAAAAAGCTCGCAAAAGTGCAGGATGAGACAATTGCAGCATGTGAGAAATTCCTCACAGACGTGCTTCACGCAATGGATATGGAAGTTAAAATTTCATCCCGTATTGATGAAGAGGGCGCCCTCGAAATCGTGATGGATGGAAAGAATATGGGAATCCTGATCGGTAAGAGAGGTCAGACACTGGATTCTCTTCAGTATCTTACAAACAGAGTAGCAAACAAGACACAGGATGGATATGTGAGAGTGAAGCTGGATACAGAAGACTACAGAAGAAGAAGAAAAGAAACTCTCGAAAATCTTGCGAAAAACATTGCCTACAAGGTAAAGAGAACGAAGAAACCGGTTGCTCTGGAACCGATGAATCCATACGAAAGAAGAATTATTCATTCTGCTCTTCAGGCAGACCGTTATGTGACGACACACAGTGAAGGAGAAGAGCCTTACAGAAGAGTCGTAGTAACCTTAATCAGAAATAAGTAAAGATAGAAAAAGGGCTGATTTCCATGACAACAGGAGAATCTGCCCTTTTTGTTTTTTGAACAGGAAAATATTTCCAGTGCAGAATATGCAGGAACAAGAGAGGGTGCAGACATGATGAAAGTAACGGAGACAATCGCAGCGATCTCGACAGCCATGTCGGATTCCGGAATCGGAATTGTAAGGATCAGCGGACCGGATGCATTTGAAATTGCAGACAGGATCTATAAAGGGAAGAAAACACTTTCCTCGCAGCCATCTCATACCGTACATTATGGGTGGATCAAGGACGGGGAAAATACGATAGATGAAGTGCTGGTGATGCTTATGAGAGGACCGCACAGCTATACAGGAGAAGATACCGTGGAAATCGACTGCCACGGGGGAGTCTTTGTCGTCAGAAAAATACTGGAAACCGTACTGAAAAACGGCGCCAGAGCTGCTGAACCGGGTGAATTTACAAAGAGGGCTTTCCTGAATGGAAGGATGGATCTGTCGCAGGCAGAGGCGGTCATAGACGTCATTCATTCCAAAAATGAGTATGCCCTGAAGAATTCAGTCAGTCAGTTGAAAGGAAGCGTACAACGCAAAATCAGCGCCATGAGGGAAGAAATTCTGTATCATACAGCCTACATTGAGTCTGCCCTGGATGATCCGGAGCATATTTCTCTGGACGGATACGGAGATACCCTTGTGGAAAAAGTAGAGGAATTGTTGAAAGAACTGAAAAAACTGATTGATACTGCGGATAACGGCAGGATGATGCAGGAAGGAATCCGGACGGTGATCGTAGGAAAGCCAAATGCAGGGAAGTCCTCTCTTCTGAATGCGCTGGTAGGAGAAGAGCGGGCCATTGTGACGGAGATTGAGGGGACGACAAGGGATATTCTGGAAGAGCACATCCAGTTAAACGGAGTCAGCCTGAATATTATGGATACGGCCGGAATCCGAAAGACAGAAGATGTGGTGGAAAAAATCGGCGTCGACCGGGCGAAAAATCAGGCAGAAGATGCGGATTTGATTATTTTTGTAGTTGACTCATCGCGAAATCTGGATGAAAATGATTTTGAGATCATGGAGATGATCCAGGATAAGAACGTGATTGTTCTGTTGAATAAGTCGGATCTTGAGACAAAGGTGACAAAAGAAATGATCCAGGAACATCTGGATAAGCCGATGATTGAGATTTCAGCAAAGGAAGAAGAGGGAATCTACGAACTGGAACAGACCGTAAAGGAGATGTTTTTCCGGGGCGAGATTGCTTTTAATGATGAAGTCTATATTACGAATGTGAGACAGAAAGAGGCTCTGGAACAGGCCTTTACAAGCCTGAAACAGGTAAAACGAAGTATCGAAGACGGCATGCCGGAGGATTTTTATACGATTGATCTGATGGATGCATACGAAGCACTTGGAAGTATTACGGGAGAAACGATAGGAGAGGATCTGGTTAATGAAATATTCAGTAAATTCTGTATGGGAAAATAAAGACGTGTACGATGTTGCCGTAATCGGCGCCGGACATGCGGGCTGTGAGGCGGCCCTGGCGGCGGCAAGACTTGGGATGAGGACGATTGTCTTTACGGTCAGCATGGAAAGCGTGGCGATGATGCCGTGCAATCCGAATATCGGTGGAACATCAAAGGGGCATCTGGTAAAAGAGGTGGATGCTCTCGGCGGAGAGATGGGAAAGGTCATCGACCGCACATTTATTCAGTCAAAAATGCTCAACCGTTCCAAAGGGCCTGCGGTTCATTCATTGAGAGCGCAGGCGGATAAACAGGAGTACAGCAAGGCCATGCGTATGGTGCTGGAAAACCAGCCGGGGCTGGATTTAAAGCAGGCGGAAGTGGTGGATATTCTCGTGGAAGACGGGAAAGTTACCGGAGTACAGATCATCTCCGGTGCCATATACCGCTGTAAGGCCGTAATCCTCTGTACAGGGACGTATTTGAAGGCAAGGTGTATTTATGGTGATGTCAGCATAGAAACCGGCCCAAACGGCCTTCAGGCATCCACATACCTGTCTGACTGCATGAAGAAGCTCGGTGTATCAATGTACCGTTTTAAGACAGGAACTCCGGCGAGAATCGACCGCAGATCGATTGATTTTTCCAAGATGGAAGAGCAGAAGGGAGACGAAAGAATTACACCGTTTTCCTTTACAACAGATCCGGAATCGGTGCAGAGAGAGCAGATTTCCTGCTGGCTGACGTATACGAATGAAAAAACCCATGAAATCATCCGGAATAATCTGGACAGATCCCCTCTGTTTTCCGGCGCGATCGAGGGAACCGGACCGAGGTATTGTCCGTCTATCGAAGACAAGGTCGTAAAATTCGCAGATAAAAACAGGCATCAGGTATTCATCGAACCGGAGGGAGAATATACGAATGAGATGTATATCGGTGGAATGTCCAGTTCCCTTCCGGAGGATGTACAGTATGAGATGTACCGTTCTGTACCGGGGCTGGAGCATGCGAAGATTGTGAGAAATGCCTATGCGATTGAGTATGACTGTATCGATGCAAGACAGCTTTATCCGACGCTGGAATTTCGGAAGGTGGAAGGGCTCTACAGTGCCGGACAGTTTAACGGAAGCTCCGGATATGAGGAGGCTGCGGCACAGGGGCTTGTGGCGGGCATCAATGCGGCGCAGAAGATTCTTGGTAGGGAACAGCTCATTCTGGACCGTTCCCAGGCTTATATCGGCGTTCTCATCGATGATCTGGTTACAAAAGAGAGCCATGAACCATACAGAATGATGACATCCAGGGCAGAATACCGCCTCCTGCTTCGCCAGGATAATGCGGACCAGAGACTGACGAAGATTGGATATGAAATCGGGCTGGTTTCAGAAGAACGGTATGAAAAACTACTGGAAAAAGAAAAAATGATAGCGTCTGAGATAGAACGAGTAGAACATGTAAATGTAGGAACTAGTGAAAAAGTACAGAATCTGTTAATACAGTATGGAAGTACTCCGCTGAATTCCGGAGCAACCATTGCGGATCTGATCCGGAGACCGGAGCTTCATTACAATATTCTGGCTCCAATTGATGAAAACAGGCCGCAGATCCCGGAAGAAGTGGCAGAGCAGGTTGATATTAATATTAAATATGACGGATATATCAAGCGGCAGATGCGGCAGGTGGAACAGTTCAAGAAGATGGAGAAAAAGAAAATACCGGAGGATATTGATTATAACGATGTGAAAAGCCTTCGGATTGAGGCAGTGCAGAAGCTGAGCGCGCAGCGTCCGGTATCCATTGGACAGGCATCCAGAATATCCGGGGTTTCACCGGCAGATATTTCCGTACTGCTGGTCTATCTGGAGTCCATGAGACGGGCTTAACGGGAAAGGAGAAGAAGAGTGGATAAGGTGTTTGAAGCAAGATTAAAAGAGATCGGTCTTTCCCTGACGGACAGACAGTACGAACAGTTTGATCAGTATTATGATATTCTGGTGGAATGGAACAAGGTAATGAATCTCACCGGAATTACAGAATATGAGGAAGTGAATGAAAAGCATTTCCTGGACAGCCTTTCGATTGTCAAAAGCTGTGATATGACAAAGGTATCATCATTGATCGATGTGGGGACCGGAGCCGGATTTCCGGGAATTCCGCTTAAAATCGTCTTTCCGGAGATCAAAGTTGTGTTGCTGGATTCATTAAATAAAAGAATCCGTTTTCTGAATGAGGTAATTGCAAAGCTGGGACTTAACGGAATTGAAACGATCCATGGAAGAGCAGAAGATTTCGCTAAAAAGGCGGATTATAGAGAAAAGTTTGACCTTTGTGTATCGCGCGCAGTGGCAAATCTGGCCACTTTATCGGAATATTGCCTTCCTTATGTAAAAGTTGGCGGCTATTTTGTACCGTATAAGTCGGAAGAAGTGGATGAAGAAGTAGAACAGGCACGCAATGCGGCAAAAATTCTTGGAGGAACAATCGAAGAAGTGTATAAGTTCAAGCTGCAGGGAACCGAGATTGGCCGTTCATTCATTAAAATTAAGAAAATCAAATCTACGGCAAAGAAATATCCGAGAAAAGCAGGCCTGCCTACAAAAGAGCCATTACAGTAATAAAAAAATGAGTGTTTCACGTGAAACACTCATTTTTTTGTTATTTTGGATCAAGAAGGATCTCAACCTGTTCGCAAAATTCTTCCGGTTTTTCAATGTGAGGATAGGATTTTGTCTCTCCCATGGAGACAATTTCGATTGACGGAAGGTATTTTTGATACTGGGATGCGTTCTCATTAAAGAGAGGATTCTCAGCACCGGTAATAATAAAGATACTGTGTGTGATCCTTGAAAGGAATGGTGCAAGGTTCACATTCGTATAGTTTCCGCGGATGCTTGCAAACAGGTATCTGGAATGCATATGATCCAGATGAGCAGACTCATAATAGGTATTGACCATAAGCTCATCGATCTGAGCAGGATCAAAGAATGCTTCTTCCGATTTTGCGGCAATCCGTCTCCGGCAGAACAAGATATTATAAAGGAAAGTGCCAAGCAGTGGCATATTGATAAAGTGATATAATAATTTGCTGCGCTTGGAAGGTATTTTAGCCAACTCATGCAGGCTCTGCGGATTAACGAAGATCATTTTATCAATTAGTTCCTGGCTGGAGGTTGCTGTCATTGCTACAAGAGGAGCAGAAGCACCAGTGGCGATGACATCTACAGGTTCATGGACTACATGTTTGATAAAATCGGAAATCATCTGTACATACAGAAAATTGGTATAGGTCAGGTTTGGCTTATCTGACTGACCACATCCGAGAAGATCTACCGTATAAACAGTATGCTCCCTGGAAAGTAAAGGAACAATGTGAGACCACTCTACAGATGAGCTTGCCGGAGCAAGATCGTGGAGCAGCAGCAAAGGCTTCCCAGTGCCGCATTTTCTATAATGAATCTTCCCAAAACGCCATTCATAATCAGATTCATTCTCTTTGTGAAGCAGATTATGCAGTGTAGAGAGATGATGAATCGTTCTGTTTATAATATGTATTGTAGCTGCACATAAGGCAGTCAGGATAACAAAAGATCTTATTTTTTTCTTCATAAATTCGGCCAACTTTCATAGTTATTCTTATGATATATTATACTACATTGGATAGAGCAAGAAAAGAAGTGAATGTATGAAATTTTCGACACGATTCTTGTTTTGGTTATTGCTCATCGAGAATTCAAGGTGCAGTGGTTTGGTGCAAAAAGAAAATGTTTCACGTGAAACATCATGTGTTTGAGGGACGATTTTAGTTTGAAGACAAAGACCTGGTTTTGTTCCAAAATGTTCCACGTGAAACATTTTTGCCGAAATCGGAGCTGCACAGCTGAATTGACACGAGTTTCTTGATGTTCCACGTGAAACATTCTGCTGAAATTTGAGTTATGGAGCTGAATGAATACGAAATTTTTTTGTTTCACGTGGAACATTTCACCGAAATCTGAACCACATAGCTGAATCGTTACGAATTTTTCATGTTTCACATGAAACATTATATAGATTATAGAAATAAAAAATGTTATAATAAGGCTTATGAAAGAAAGGTGAAGTATAAATGGGTAGAATAATTGCGGTTGCCAATCAGAAAGGCGGCGTCGGCAAGACGACAACAGCTATTAATTTATCCTCGTGTCTGGCGGCAAAAGGACAGAAAGTATTGGCGATTGACATGGACCCGCAGGGAAATATGACCAGCGGGCTGGGGGTAGAGAAAGATCAGGTAGAAAATACAGTCTATGATCTGATCATTGGAAAAGCAGGAATTGAAGAGGTTCTGTGCAAAGAAGTGATTGAAAATCTGGACGTGCTTCCTACAAATATTGATTTGTCGGCCGCCGAAATCGAAATGATTGGAGTAGAAAACAAAGAATATATCCTCAGAGATGAGGTGTCAAAGATAAGAGAAAATTATGATTATGTGATTATCGACTGCCCTCCGTCTTTGAATATGTTGACAATCAATGCGATGACGACAGCTGACAGTGTACTGGTCCCGATTCAGTGTGAATACTATGCTCTGGAGGGATTAAGCCAGCTGATCCACACAATTGAACTTGTACAGGAAAGATTGAATGAGAATCTGAAGATGGAAGGCGTCGTGTTCACAATGTATGATGCGAGAACAAATCTTTCACTTCAGGTAGTGGAAAATGTAAAAGATAACCTGGAACAGACGATCTACAAGACCATCATTCCGAGAAATATCAGACTTGCTGAGGCGCCAAGCTATGGTATGCCGATTAATCTGTATGATCCAAAGTCAACCGGAGCAGAGAGTTATATGCTATTGGCAGATGAAGTGATTCATAAAGGAGAAGAAGAATGACAGCGAAAAGAAGTGGATTAGGAAAAGGCCTTGGAAAGGGACTGGACAGTCTGATCCCGGATAACCGTTCGGCCAAAAAGAGTACGCCTGCAAAGGAAAAAACAGAAGAAGCGGTATCAACTGGAGAAAAACTGGTGAAAATCAATATGATTGAACCAAACAGAGAACAGCCGAGAAGAAATTTTGAGGAAGATTCCCTTCTGGAACTTGCAGAGTCGATCAAGCAGTTTGGAGTGCTGCAGCCGCTTCTTGTACAGAAAAAGGACGGATATTATGAAATTATCGCCGGAGAACGGAGATGGAGAGCAGCTAAGCTGGCCGGAGTCAAGGAAGTGCCGGTGATTATAAGAGAATATTCAAAACAGGAAGTCGTTGAGATTGCTCTGATCGAAAACATTCAGAGAGAAAACCTGAATCCAGTAGAAGAAGCACAGGCATATAAAAGACTGATGGAAGAGTTTTCCATGAAGCAGGATGAAATCGCGGAGCGTGTCGGAAAGAGCAGAACAGCAGTGACGAACTCTATCCGTCTCCTGAAGCTGGATGAAAGAGTACAGCAGATGCTGATTGACGATATGATTTCAAGTGGACATGCAAGGGCACTGCTTGCTTTGGAAGATAAGGAAGAACAGTATGCGGCTGCCACTCAGGTTTTTGATGAAAAACTGAGTGTAAGAGAGACAGAAAAGCTGATCCGTGAATGGAATAAACCAAAACCGGAGAAAAAGAAAGTAAAAAAGGAAAATGATTTTATTTACCATGATCTGGAGGAAAAAATGAAAGGAATCATGGGAACGAAAGTCAGCGTCAACAGAAAGGCAAATGGCAAAGGAAAAATAGAAATAGAGTATTATTCTGACGAAGAACTGGAAAGACTGTTTGAGATGATCATGAGTATTAGAGAGGAAGTCAGATAAGATGCAGAGTAAAATTCTGGAATCGATAGGTATTGATCCGGCATATATTCTGATTGTCATGTTTCTGATTCTGATTATACTGGGAGCTTTTCTTGTGAGCCTCAACATGAAGTATAATCGACTGAAAAGAAGCTATTCCCGGTTTATGCGAGGAAGCGACGGGAAGACGCTGGAAGATAATATCCGGCGTCACCTGGAAGAAATGGAGAGGATTGAAGAACTTTCCGGACAGAATCAGATGGAACTGCGGTCATTAAAAGAAAAAATCAGTGGAAGTATTCAGAAAACGGGACTGGTGCAGTACGATGCTTTTAATGAAATGGGCGGGAAATTGAGCTTTGCGTTTACGATACTGGATGGAGAAGACAATGGCTGGATCTTAAATGCCATGCACAGCAGAGAAGGATGTTACATTTATATAAAAGAAATTGTGAACGGAGAATGTCACACAGAACTTGCCGAGGAAGAGGCGGAATCACTGGAACAGGCTATGTATGGTGATTCAGAGGAACTGGCAGGAATAGAATAAGGAAGGAAGAGTTTAAAATGTTAGATATTAAGTTTGTCAGAAGTAACCCGGATGTAGTAAAAGAAAATATCAAAAAGAAATTTCAGGATGAGAAACTGCCGCTGGTAGATGAAGTACTGGAACTTGACAAGAGAAACCGTGAAATCAAACAGGAAGTAGAAGCGCTGCGAGCAGATAAGAACAAAATTTCAAAACAAATCGGTGCCTGCATGGCTCAGGGAAAGAAAGAAGAAGCGGAAGAACTGAAAAAACAGGTGGAGGCAAATGCCGGAAGAACAGCTGAACTTTCTGCAGAAGAAAAGGAAGTAGAAGAGAAAATCAAAAAGATCATGATGGTGATTCCGAATATCATTGATCCGTCTGTACCAATCGGGAAAGATGACAGCGAAAATGTAGAGCTGGAACGCTTCGGAGAGCCGGTTGTTCCGGACTATGAGATCCCATATCATACAGAAATCATGGAAAAATTCAATGGAATCGATCTGGAAAGCGCCGGAAAAGTGGCAGGAAACGGTTTCTATTACCTGATGGGGGACATTGCAAGGCTTCACTCAGCGGTAATTTCTTATGCAAGAGATTTTATGATTAACCGCGGATTTACTTACTGTGTACCGCCGTTTATGATCCGCAGCAATGTCGTGACCGGAGTAATGAGCTTCGCAGAAATGGATGCAATGATGTATAAGATTGAAGGAGAAGATCTGTACCTGATCGGAACAAGTGAACACTCCATGATTGGAAAATTCATTGATTCCATGCTTCCGGAGGAGACACTTCCGAGAACACTGACCAGTTATTCTCCATGCTTCAGAAAAGAAAAAGGGGCACACGGAATTGAAGAGCGTGGTGTATACAGAATACATCAGTTTGAAAAGCAGGAAATGATTGTTGTATGTAAACCGGAAGACAGTATGGAATGGTATGAAAAAATGTGGAAAAACACAGTAGATTTCTTCCGCACTCTGGATATCCCGGTACGTACACTGGAATGCTGCTCCGGAGATCTTGCGGATCTGAAAGTGAAGTCCTGCGATGTGGAAGCATGGTCTCCAAGACAGAAAAAATATTTTGAAGTAGGAAGCTGCTCCAACCTTGGAGACGCTCAGGCAAGACGTCTTGGAATCCGTGTAAAAGGACAGGACGGAAAGAAATATTTTGCACATACACTCAATAACACAGTAGTAGCGCCGCCAAGAATGCTGATCGCATTTCTGGAAAACAATCTTCAGGCAGATGGCTCTGTGAAGATTCCGGAAGCGCTTCAGCCTTACATGGGTGGAATGAAGGAAATCAGATAATGCATAAATATTCAAAAGCAATCGGGTTCGGAGGTGATATCTCCGGATCCATGATGAGAAAAGTGGAAGAGGAAGTCCGCAGAGAATTCACCTCCCATGAAAGAATGATACTGGATGAAGATACCGATTACTGTGAATTCCGAAAGATTCTTGGAGAGCGTCTGGAACTGGCCATGTACGGTGTAATGGATCTGGACGAAAACTTTGAAAAAGAATACAGCGTGCCTGTATTTCAAGGAAAAGGAATCACCACATACGCGGATGTTATTGTAGAGAAAAAGATTGACAAAGAGGCTTATATCGGCATCTGCGAGGATGCCAGAGTGGACATTTCCCTGATGTTTTATCTTCAGAATCCGATGGAGTATGTAAGAGAACTTCAGTCTGGAAATCTCAGCAAAAAGAAAACATCCGTGACGCTCGCGGGACTTGCATATGATGGTACTGTTCTGTTCCCTGTCACAAAAAATGAAAAGGACAAAAAGGAACAAAGAGAACAGTTCCGGGACCGGATGATGCTTGTAAGCGCCGCCAGAAAAGGCGATTCCGAGGCAATAGAGACACTGACACTCAAAGATATGGATACGTACCAGAAAGTGTCCAAAAGAGTGGTTACAGAGGATATTTTCAGTATTATAGACACGTATTTTATGCCGTACGGCGTAGAATGTGACCTGTATTCAATCATGGGTGAAATCCTGAATATGGATCTGGTTATCAATGAGGTGACAAGGGAAAAAATCATGATTCTCACACTGGATGTCAATGAAATGATTTTTGATGTCTGCATTCCGAAAGCCAATATACTGGGAGAACCGGCAGTGGGAAGAAGGTTCCGCACGAATATCTGGCTCCAGGGTAAAATTAATTTTTCATAAAAGCTTCACAACACCCCCGGGATATGGTATAATCAGGGGTGTTGTGACAATTATGTTTCCGTAGCTCAGCAGGATAGAGCGACCGCCTCCTAAGCGGTAGGTCGGGTGTTCGAATCACCTCGGGAACGGGTTTTAAAAGCAGGAATTATCAGCCGAAAAGGCGAAATAATCTCCTGCTTTTTATTTTGTCCTTTGCAGATTTAGAGAGGCAAAAAGCCTGCAACATGGTATAATTGCTTTATAGGGAAAGCGATAGTTGGTGTGCTGAATTGATTCGTTGAAATTCGAGAGGCAGGTATAGCTATGAGCAAAACAGAAAAAGAATTGGTAGTTATTGATGAAAAAGCCCAGGCACCAAACAGTGAAGTGGCACACTATGATATTAAGAGCATGATTTATGTTATACGCAATAAGCAGGTTATGCTGGATAGCGATTTAGCCATGTTGTATCAGGTGGAAACAAGAGTTTTTAATCAGGCTGTAAAAAGAAATACAGCACGCTTTCCGGATAGTTTTAGGTTTCAAATTAGTAAAGACGAGTATGAGGCTTTGAGATCACAAATTGTGACCTCAAAAGAGGAGGATGCTAATGGTAACAAAAAAGGTGGCAGAAGATATTTACCTTATGTTTTTACTGAACAGGGAATCGCAATGTTATCGGCTGTTTTAAGAAGCGATGTTGCTATTCAAGTTAGTATCAATATTATGAATGCATTTGTAGAGATGAGGCGTTTTATAGCCAATAACGCTTTGCTTTTTGAACGTATCAGCAACATAGAACTAAAACAGCTGGAATACCAGAAACAGACTGATGAGAAATTAGAGCAGATATTTGAGTACATATCCGGGCATGAGGAAGCTGGCCAGAAAGTGTTTTTTGATGGTCAGATTTATGATGCATTCAGTTTGATTGTCAGTCTGATACAAAAGGCAGAAAAAGAAATTACACTGATAGATGGATATGTGGATGTGGGAACATTAAATTTACTCTCCAAGAAAAATGAAAACGTGTCTGTTACAATCTACACTCAAAAACGGACAAGACTTACCAAAACAGATGTGGAGAATTTCAATGCACAGTATCCAACTCTGGAAGTGAAATACACAAAGGTGTTCCATGATCGCTTTTTAATTCTTGATAGAGGTACAGCTTATCATGTGGGAGCATCATTAAAGGATGCAGGAAAAAAGTGTTTTGGGATTAACCTTATTCAAGATGCAGGGATCATCAGGGATATATTGCAGAGGTTAGAACTGGAAACGGAGGAATGAGTTTCAAAAGCAGGAATTATTAGCTGAAAATGCGAAACAGTTCCTGCTTTTTATTTTTTGAAAGGGGAATTTTTATGCAAAAACTTCTCTCATTTCACAGAGAATATACATTTGACGGGAAGAAGTATTTTTATGATAAATGCAGGAAAAAGTACATCTTAAAAACACCGGAAAAAATCATACGGCAGACAACAGTCAAATTTTTCAGATGGAAACTGCATACCCCTTTAAGAAACATACAGACTGAAGTTTCCATGAAGCGGTACGGATATCCGGAACGAAGAGACCGGGCAGATATACTGATTTTACGGCCCGATGGAAATACAATTCTGGCTGTAGTGGAGTGCAAGGCAGCGTATATTCCGATCGATGAGAAGGTAATTGCTCAGCTGTTGCGCTATACCGAAGCTTTAAATTCAGAAATTGCTTTCGCAACGAATGGAAGTGATCTGAGAGTATTTCGGTTTGATCAGAGATCCGGATATAAAGACGCTTGAGAATATCACATATGTACGCAGACATTATGACAGCTATATAGGAAGACAGACCAGGGAGCATCTGAAGAAAAAACGATACTGGCCGCAGCAGTAGATGATGGGAACAGATGCCATCATGCGCTGCAATTAATATTAGATACAAATATGGAACTATGTCATACCAAAGAAGGAGTGCGTTGCTTTATAAACCACAGCGGGAAAATTAATGTCGGCCGCAAAGGCAGGGCAAAAGTGCAGGAAGTGCTTGAGTATGTAAGGATGAGAATGCCTTCGTTAGTGGACGAAAAGAACGGGCGGATACATTTGGGAGAATTTCGGACTGACAGGTTACTATATGTTACTTCTGAGGAATTTAGTGATTTCTTTGAACACGTGATAAGCTACGTTCTGATTCTTGAAGCGTTTAGAAAGATGAAAAATGGAAAAGATGTGCAAAGGGAATAAGATACGTTAGCAAAAGGGAGAAGATTTGCAGATAGACAGTTCCTGCAAATTTGCTTATAATTATGATAATCGGATTGTAAGAAAAATATCTGCTGTTTTGGAGGGCTGTTATGCTGAGCATATATCTGGGAGAAATGGATCAGGCAATTTACTATCCGCCTGTATATTTTGACAATCAGTATGAAGATGAGTGGATTACAGATAAATTACTCAAACTTCGCACATAGATTTTGCCTATGCACCTTGAAAATTCAATATCTG
>ERZ1643247.1015-NODE-1015-length-28758-cov-59.123611_pt1 | contig 28758 bp, 23 predicted proteins | sample MGYA00579264_ERZ1643247 | MGnify/ENA primary metagenome ERZ1643247 (study PRJEB29033, sample SAMEA4952262) | chicken gut metagenome | biome: Broiler Chicken; feature: Gastrointestinal Tract; material: Caecum | place: Ireland | collected 2018 | study: Broiler... | reverse complement strand
TAAGCGCCGGGGGATTTCTTATTTTGTCAAGGTACGGATGATTACCTACTTACATTCTTTACAGGAATCCCCTCCGCCTCCAGCAGCCGCTCCTGGGTTCCCGGTTTCCCGAAAGTCCCTGCAGGCGCCAGCTTTCCGCTTCCGGAAATCACCCGGTAGCAGGGACATTCCAGCTCCCCTGGGCAGTTCCGCATAAGGCTTCCCACCGCCCGGGCAGCTCCCGGATGTCCCGCCAGAGCGGCAATCTGGCCGTAGGTAGCCACCCTTCCCGCCGGAATGTTCCGCACCGCCCGGTACACATTCGCGGCAAAAGCGGAAAATTTCCGGCTCTTCTTTATCCCTGCCACCAATTCATAGCTTCCGGCAGCCATTTTCCGGAGCTCCCCATTGGGAACGGAGCCGTCCAGGATTACACTGCTCCAGTGTTCTTTGTTCATGTGGTAGGCAGGCAGAACAGAGGGGTACGCGTCCCGCCAGAGATCCCTCCATTCCGGATCCATTTTCAGATTGATCCAGATCTGTCCGTCCTTCTGAAATACAAAGGCAAAAAATTTCCGCTTCCGCGCCAGCCCCACTGCGTCCCAGTTAGGATCATGGTAGGGCTGTTCCCGAAAGGTTCCGGGAAAGGCAAGGCACAGTTCCAGAGCGGCCTCTCTGGTACGTATGGGATTCTCCCGCGGCTCTATCCGCTTTTGATTCTGCTCCTTCAATGATCTGCCTCCTCTATTTGTGATATGGCTCTCTATAACGTATCCAAGTGCGGTTTTTATAAGAATCCCTATAAAACCGTATCAGGTGTATATATACTGATTTTTCCGCTTTCTCGGCTAAAATAATACATATTATCCGAAAGGCTGTCCTGATCGGGCTTATTAAATACCTTTATTACTGCCATCATATCGTTTAAATCTTCATCCGTCAATTCTTTAATTACCGGAGTCAGGATAATATCATTGATTGAATTAGGCAATATATATGAATCTGCATTGACCATTTCAGCAAACTGGGTAAGCAAGTCCGTCCGGAGCATTCCTCTTGCACCGAACTGCCTCTCTGTATTTGTCATTGTCATCACGTAATTAATCCCATCATAAGGCGTCGGCTTCCTCTGCTCTCCTCTCAGTTCTTGTATAACCTCTTCCATATCACGGATGCAAATCTGACGTTGGACCTTCTCCTTTTCGCACGCGCCTTGATATTCTCGCTCACCTCCACGGCAAAAGGATGGGTCGCGTCAATGACAAGACGGCTCCCGCGCTCACTTATAAATATTTCCCTTTCCTTCTGATCCATCCGCCCGGAGATGCACTCAACACCTTCAAGTCCTTCTAGAATACTTTTCCCATATTCCGTGGTCGTACTCACGCAGCCTATCTCATGCTGCGAGGCATACTGCGCCAGAACTCTTCCTTCCGTCGTACCGGCGAAGATCAAGATCTGTATATTATTTCCCATAGTTACTCCTGTTCTTTTTCTTTCTCTACCTCCATATTACAAGAACTACAATACTGATTCGCCGCTTTAATTTGCTCTTTTGTATATTTGGTTTCTATTAAACTCAAATATGCAAAATACTCGTCAATTATTTCATTGATCGTTTCATTTTCATTACTTTTATAATTTAGTTTATAAATTCTTAAGAGTTCAGAAAGAACAAATGGATACCATTGCCCTTTATTTGCATTAATTAATCCCTTTACATATGCTTCAGCATATGGATAACGGGGATTATTTTTATAGAGTTGCTCCAAAGTCAGTAGTGAAGGAATAGCATCCTCCGGGTTTTGTTTCAAAATAATATTACTCAATCCATATGCCAAATATCTTCCCATAGATTCAGCACCAAGCGCCAGAGGCGAGTTTGGAACATGTTTCTGTAAATATCCCATTGCTTCAATGCCTATTTCCAAGGGGATGTTTTCTGCTGTCAACTCAAAAAGCCCTATTGCATATGCAAGTTCCAATGTACCGCCAGTATCATATGTCAATATTTCAGTGATAATATCTTCATGTGTAGAATTCAATATCTTATATAAATCTCGAAAAAATCTAGTGTAAAATTTCAAATCCGTATATATTGTTTCTAATAACAAATATCGTTGTAACACAAAGTATTCGCCGACTATATCCGGCTCTATTACATTAAGTTTTCCATTCCGAAGAATTCCATAGGCTTGCATTCTCTGAATGATTTGCTCTTGATCAAGGTTGGTTGCTTTTATCATTTCGCTAAAAAAAGACCAACGTTCACCTAGTAGCTCATTCATTTTCCCACCAGATATTGTAGCTGCTGCATATAGGTTTTCTATACATTCAAATACTTTAGGAAAATCCAAGGGAGTAATGTGAAACGCTTGCTCATATTGCTCAAAAATTATCTGTTTTTCTCTTTTATATGTGTATTGAAGTATCCTTTCCTCATCCCAATTAAGTGGAGCCTGATTATTTGCATATGCGTCTGCTAAAAACATAGAAAAAAGTGGACGATTTAAAAGTCCCATCTTTTTCTGCGTTTGCATTAGTAAGTGCAACTCCTTTTCAGTATACTTGAACTGAGGATAAACATTCTTCAAGTAAGATTTTAATATTTCACAAACCTCTTCTTCACATAGCGGTTCCAATTGTATAAACCTTTGTTTATATAGGTAATCCATACAAAAAGGATCTTGTACAATCATTGAATTGACCCATTCGGGTATCACGTTTTCTAAATCTCCAAATTCTCTTCTTAAAAAGATTATTCTTACTTTCGGAAATGACGAAAGACAAGATTGTTCATTACATTTTTTCATCCATTTTGCAATTTCACTAAAATCACTAATATATGTATCTAAAATCAGAAGCATATTTTTTGATGAATTATATAGCAATTGATTCAGGTCACTAATACTAATTTCTGCTGCATCGTGAATCAACTCAATTTGCCATTGTTTTTTATTTTTTATACCAATCTCATACGCTATACGGCTTTTTCCACTGCCTCCTAATCCAGTTATTGCCCACCAAACAACTGGAAAATAGCAATTTTTGTCAAGGAAATTTTGTAATTTAGCCAGAACTGCTTCTCGTCCAATATATGTTGTTGTTCCACTATTATATTTAAATGGATGGTTTTTGTCACATGTAGGCATGTGTTTAATTATATTTTCCTGCATCACATAGCTTCTGGCAATATCCCCTGAATGTTTTGTGAATTCTCGGCCAGAACCATTTACATTCCACTCATAATGTTGCTGTTCGACAATAGATATTGATTCATTCCAGCAATGCTTAATAAACCATATTTTAGAATAATTATCTGACAGTGACGGGATTAGTTTTCCCGTAACTATGTTCGGAATAGAACATGTATCAAATTTTCGATCAAATAGATAATCGGGATTATATGGATTTGGAATATGTTGGTCACCGGCAAGATATGCAGAAACTCTATTTATCTGATTTACAAATTGTACAAATTGATCTAGGATATCCTTGTGTATATCAGACAAACTATGATGACCAATTATCAATATCGGACAATCATTCGAGAGTTGTTCAAAAACCGATTCACTACATACGGTATTTATATCAAACATCTCTTTATGATCCCTTTTTCCATCCGAAATTAAACATGTATTCAAATGTAATATATTAATTTTATCTTTCCATCTTCTAACATGAACCAGTGAAGCATCGCTATTTTCATATACTTTTGGTATCAATTCAGCAGCAAATTGCTTGTATAACGAAAAATCAGAGAGCAATATATTTAACTTATCACTCGTTAAATTATTACAATCGTCTGCTATCTCTTTAGCATTGATATGACGATTTATGTTGACATCATGATTACCAGGTACTATAAAAAGATCTGTTTCAATATCTAAATCCATCATTTCCATTATTTTCTGTAAAAACTTTTTAGCATGCTGATAGCTTGCTGATTCATATTGACGAAAATCACCTGTCGCTATAACAAAATCTATATCAGTATTCTTTTTACAAAACTCCCAAAATCCCCTTTCAAAATTACTTGTTCTTGCATCCATTTCATCTGCAAAATGTAAATCGGATATCTGTAACCAATTTGTCATATCATTACCTCATTCTTCAATATTGATACATATATCTTTTTCATAGCATAGCCTATTATAGACAACACCATTAAAATATTCTGCATACCAAAGAAATTTCTTTTTTTCTTCTCCTTCTGTTTTCGCAATCCCAACCATTATTCTTTTCTTTACTTCAGATATTATTTCAGGATATTCCGATAAAGTTATTTCTAAGTAATCTAAATAATGTACAAAATTAGGATTCCTTAGCATTGAACATCGTCGTTTTTCAGGTGGAATATCTTTTACATCAACACAATGAAATATTTCTTCAATTTGTTGGCAGTGTCTATCAATTAAAGATGTATTAAAAAAGATTGATTCCCTCTTATCTTCAGAAAAAAAATCATTGTCCAACACGATTCTCGGATATATGGCTTTACAACTGCAAAGTATGGCTTTCTCAATAGCAGGTCCTATGCACATCTGTTTATCATGAAACAGATCTCCGAAAGCAAGTCCTCCCTGTAAAAAATATCCATTTCGAACTAATTCACAAAATACTATACTTATTTCTCTCAATGCAAAAAAAACGTCAAGCATATCGTCTCTATGTTCAGAAAAATCATATGATATTACCATACAATTAAATAAAAGAGACACACAAAACTTTGCTTTAATTGCCATAAGCATTTTTTCTCCACTTTCATTTATCACAGTAATCCTTCTTCGCTCTGTCAAACTATCCAAAAGCTCAGAAACTTCCGAAATTAATTGTTTGATATTCCCAAAGGAATTTTTATCTGCAACAACAGAACTTTCATAGTTCATCACATCTGCAAAGCAAACTAAATGTTTTGTATATGGCAATATATTTTTTTCTACAACTGCGTTTCCCATATGAATCTTAACATTTGACTCTTTTGATAAATCACTACTATTATCTGTAGACCTTATTTTCCAATTATTACATAAGTCTTTGAATAATGACTTGAATATCATTTTCTTACCTTTCTACATAACCCTTATCTAAAAAATGTTTCCTTTTGTTTTTAAACACCAACTTGTTCTATGTTAATTATAGGGCATAGGTTCCATATTATCTACTAATTTTAGGTATTTGTAGTTGTGAATTGAAACTATAATTTGCTTTTCTGAAACAGGTCTCTCCTTCATACTATCTTTATTTATGACATGATACTCCATATCACAAGTAAATGCGAAAAAACCGCACTTACTTGTGATATGGTTCTCCGTGCAGAATTCGGTATCCCCGGTAAATCTGTTCCAGCAGCATCATGCGCATCAGCTGGTGGGGAAAGGTAAGCTCTGAAAAGCTCCAGAGAAAATCCGCCCTTCGCAGCACTGCCTCCGACAGCCCGAGGGAACCGCCAATGACAAAGACCACATGGCTGACGCCCCGGTTTCCCAGATCCGCGATTCTGGCGGCCAAGCCCGGGGAGTCCAGCATTTTCCCCTGTATCGCCAGGGCAATCACATAAGAAGAATCCGGGATGCCCCGGAGGAGCCGAAGCCCCTCCGTATCCCGGATCTTTTCTTCCTCTGCTGCCGAAGCGCCGTCAGGAGTTTTCTCGTCCGCCGTTTCGTACCATTCCAGCCGGCAGTAGCGGCCAAGGCGCTTGGCGTACTCCTGAATTCCATCCCGAAGATATTTCTCCTTGATTTTTCCGACACACGCAACCGTTATTTTCATAAGATTATTTCTTTCCCATAATGAATTCGTGGATGCCCTTGGCCGCGGATTTTCCTGCGCCCATGGCCAGAATCACCGTAGCGGCTCCCGTCACGGCGTCTCCGCCGGCAAATACGCCTTCCTTGGAGGTCTGGCCCGTCTCCTCGTCCGCCACAATGCATTTCCTGCGGTTGGTATCCAGGCCGATGGTGGTGGAGGAGATCAGCGGATTGGGAGAAGTTCCCAGGGACATAATCACTGTGTCCACTTCCAGTTCAAATTCGGAACCGGGGATCTCCACCGGCCTTCTTCTGCCGGAGGCATCCGGCTCACCCAGCTCCATGCGGATGCAGCGCATCCCCTTGACCCAGCCGTTTTCATCTACCAGGATCTCCGTGGGATTGCAGAGAAGGTGGAACTGAATGCCCTCTTCCTTCGCGTGGTGTACCTCTTCCTTACGGGCAGGAAGTTCCTCCTCGCCCCGGCGGTATACAATATATACCTCCGCTCCCAGGCGGAGAGCCGTCCTGGCAGCGTCCATAGCTACATTGCCGCCGCCTACCACGGCTACTTTTTTGCCGTGATGGATGGGAGTCATATAGTCGTCACGGAAAGCCTTCATCAGGTTGTTTCTGGTCAGAAACTCATTGGCGGAGAAGACGCCGTTGGCATTTTCTCCGGGAATCCCCATAAACATGGGAAGTCCCGCGCCGGAACCGATAAAGACCGCCTCAAAACCTTCTTCCTTCAGCAGCTCATCGATAGTTACAGACTTGCCGATAATCACGTTCGTCTCAATCTTCACACCCAGAGATTTTACATTCTCGATCTCCGCGGCCACTACCTTGTCCTTGGGGAGACGGAACTCGGGAATGCCGTAGCTCAGTACGCCGCCGGCTTTGTGCAGAGCCTCGAAAATCGTCACATCGTATCCCAGTTTGGCCAGATCTCCGGCGCAGGTAAGTCCCGCAGGCCCGGAACCGATCACCGCCACCTTATGGCCGTTCTTTTCAGCTGCGGGGGCAGGCTTAATACCGTTCTCTCTGGCCCAGTCGGCCACAAAACGCTCCAGCTTGCCGATGGATACCGGCTCTCCCTTGATCCCCCGGATGCACTTTCCCTCGCACTGACTCTCCTGGGGGCAGACCCGGCCGCAGATCGCCGGCAGGGCGCTGGATTTGCTGATAATCTGATAGGCTTCCTCAAAATTTCCTTCCTTCACCGCGCCGATAAAATCGGGGATATCAATATTAACCGGACAGCCGGTGACGCACTTGGCATTCTTGCAGTGAATGCAGCGGCTGGCCTCCTCCACGGCTTCTTCCTTATTATATCCATAGCAAACTTCTTCAAAATTGGTAGCGCGGACCTTGGGATCCTGCTCTCTCACCGGAACTTTTTTCAATACATCTGCCATCACTTATCACCTCCGCAATGTCCGCATCCGCCGTGATGCGTGTCGCCTTCCTGCTCTCTGAGGATGGCCCGGCCTTCCTCTGTCTTGTACATTTTCTGCCGCTCCATAGCCAGGTCAAAATCCACCAGATGGCCGTCAAACTCCGGACCGTCCACACAGGCAAATTTCACTTCTCCTCCCACGTTGAGCCGGCAGGCGCCGCACATACCGGTGCCGTCCACCATAATGGGATTCATGCTGACAATGGTGGGAATCCCCAATTCCTTGGTAAGCTTACACACAAATTTCATCATAATCATGGGACCGATGGCCACGCACTGATCGTATTTCTTTCCCTCTGCCACCAGATCCTGAATGGCCTGGGTCACCATACCCTTTCTCTGATAAGAACCGTCATCTGTGGTCACATAGAGATTGCAGACCGCGTTAAATTCATCCTCCAGGATCACCAGATCCTTTGTCTTGGCTCCGATAATAGCGTCTGCCTGAATGCCGCGTTCATGAAGCCATTTTACCTGGGGATACACAGGTGCCGTTCCCACACCGCCTGCTACGAACAGGATTTTTTTCTTTTTCAGTTCTTCCACATCCTCATGGACAAACTCAGAAGGCTGTCCCAGAGGGCCCACAAAATCTTCAAAGGCATCTCCTGTCTGCAGCTTTGCCATCTCCATGGTGGAAGCCCCTACCGGCTGGAAGACAATGGTAATCGTGCCGGCCTCTCTGTCATAATCGCAGATTGTCAGAGGAATACGCTCTCCTTCCTCATTCATCTTGGCGATGATGAACTGTCCCGGCTGGCAGTGCTTTGCCACCCATGGCGCCTCTACAACCATACGGTAGATGTTGGCCGCCAGCTTGTCTGCTTTTAAAATCTTGTACATGGTATCCTCCTCACTCCTTTTTGTATTTTCACGCATCCGCCCGGAAAAGTCCTCCTGTCCTTTTCCGCTTCGCGCGCATACCCATCCTGCTCTATGCTTCCTATTGTATCATCTTTTTCTAAATCAGTCACCTGTTTCCTGAATTTCTCCCGGAGATGTTCCTGAATTTCCTCCCACCGGTTCTTCCGTGGGTTCCGGGCTTTCGGTGGGCTCCGGCTCCTCCGTGGGGGTTGCTTCCGGCGTGACGGAGGGAGTGGCGGGAACCGGCGTGGTGACTATCTGGCCCCGGGAAGGTTCTCTGGTAGGCTCCGGCGTAGGAGTGGTCACCTGAGAGCCTGTCGCGGAACGATCCATAACATAGACGGCAGATCCGGAATGCGTGACGCGCCCGCTGTCGTTGATTGCTGCCGCGTAAAAAGTATGGGTTCCGTCCGGCATATTCACCGGTCCGGTATAACGGCTGCTGCTGGTATCCGGCCGCTGGTCAAAAGCGTAATATACAGTTGTACCCGCCGGAACACGGACAGTAATTTTCTGGGCGCTGGCCGCCGTATAGCTTCCCGAAGCGGGGGTAATCTCCAGAGCTTTCTCCGTCAGATCAATGACATACTCCGCTTCCACCACCCGGGAACGGATATTCTGTCCGTTTACAGCCACGGCCTTCAGGATTGTGGTCCCTTCTTCCAGCTGAATGGCCTTGGAATAGCGCCGGCTGTCCTCTGAGGGTTCGCTCCCGTCTGTAGTATAATAAATATCCGCTTCCCCGCTGTAGGTGATCTCCACCGTCTTTTCCTCGTTATATGTACCGGCCGCCAGGCTGAAGGAAGGATCCCCGCAGATATAACTGCTGTATTTTTCCTTGATAGAAGTATTGCCGCAGGCATCCAGCAGTTCCTGGATTTTCTCCGGATGTCCCAGGTCACTGTAAACGCGGATCAGAATTCCGTAAGCCGCCTCGTAATTGGGATTGTCCCCGATCACCTGTTCCAGCACCTCCGCCGCCTTCCCGGTATCGCCAAGCTTATCCAGGATCTGCGCGTAGAGGGTCAGGGCTTCCGCGCTGTCTCCCTGGAGATCCAGAGCCTGTTCCACATAGGTAAGAGCTTCCTCGTAGCTGCTGTTGCTGTACGCTGTCTCCGCTTTTTGCATCTGAGACTCAAAACTTTCCGCGCCTTTCCCTCCAAATAGAAACAGAAGACAGAGAACCGCCGCTGCCGCGATTCCCGCTGTCACCAGCCCGATTATCAGGCGCTTTCTTTTTTTTGCCCTGCGGGCTTCCTCTTCCAGCCGGGCCTGCTCCTGCTCCTGGCGGATCCGCTCTTCCTCCTGCTCTTTGCGCTTCTGCTGCTCGTAAATCCTGCTTTCCATGGTTTCATAGTCCGGAACCAGCTGAACCTCCTGCCCGCATACCGGGCAGAATACTTCATCGTCGCTCATGGACGCACCGCACTGTGAACACTTCTTCATTTACGCTTCCTCCAGATAGTTTTCAAATTGTTCGATTGTCATCAGTATCTTCCTGGGCTTTGTCCCTTCCTCTTCCCCCACGACTCCTGCCCGGGCAAGCTGTTCCATAATTCTGGCCGCCCGGTTAAAGCCGATGCGGAAAGCCCGCTGCAGCATTCCGATTGACGCCTTGTCCTTTTCAATAATCAGGCGTCCCGCGTCGGCAAAATAGGCATCCCTTTCTTCTCCCTGAGCGGGACCTGCCGCGGACTGCGCCGCCGTGTCATTTATCTTTTTCTCAATTTCCGGATCATAGGTCTGCTCGCCGGAACGCTCTGACAGGAACTCAACTACACGGACAATTTCCTCATCCGAGACAAAAGCCCCCTGTACCCTGGCGGGTTTCTGATATCCCTGGGGATAAAAGAGCATATCGCCCTTTCCCAGAAGCTTTTCCGCGCCGTTCATATCCAGAATTGTTCTGGAATCCACCCCGGAGGCCACGGACAGGGCAATTCGGGAAGGCATATTCGCCTTGATCAGTCCGGTGATAACATTGACTGAAGGCCTCTGGGTGGCAATGATCAGATGCAGCCCGGCAGCCCTTGCCAGCTGTGCAAGACGGCAGATGGCGTCTTCCACCTCGCCGGGGGCCACCATCATAAGATCCGCCAGCTCATCCACAATAATCACGATCTGGGGCAGTTCCCTCGGCCCCTCTTCTCCTTCCGGAATGGCGGCCCTGCGCACCTTCGCGTTATAGCCGGCCAGATCTCTCACATTGTACTCCGCGAATTTATTATACCGGTCTGTCATCTCTGACACCGCCCAATTCAGAGCGCCCGCGGCTTTTTTCGGATCCGTGACCACCGGTATGTAAAGATGCGGGATTCCATTGTACACGGAAAGCTCCACTACCTTTGGATCGATCATGATCAGCTTTACTTCCTCCGGCGTTGCCTTGTAAAGAATACTCATAATCAGCGTATTAATGCACACAGATTTTCCGGAACCGGTAGCTCCCGCAATGAGAAGGTGCGGCATCTTGGCAATATCCGAAATCACCGGCTGGCCGGCAATGTCCTTTCCCACCGCGAATGCCAGCTTAGAGGGAAAACGCCGGAAGGCCGGACTTTCCAGCAGACTGCGGAGCAGCACAGAGCTGTTGGTCTTGTTTGGCACTTCAATTCCCACCGCCGCCTTGCCCGGAATGGGAGCTTCAATCCGAATGTCCGCCGCCGCGAGATTTAATTTGATATCATCCGCCAGGCTGACGATCCTGCTTACCTTCACCCCCTGCTCCGGCTGCAGTTCATACCTGGTTACGGTAGGGCCGCAGCTGACGTTGGTCACCGTCACATCCACGCCGAAATTGTGAAGCGTCTGCTGAAGTTTTCTGGCTGTCTCCCTAAGCTGGGAATCGGAATCTCCGGAATGCCGGCTGTTTCCCTTCTTCAGCAGAGAAAGGGGCGGCATTTCGTAACCGCGGTATTTTTTTTCGTGGGTGGAAGAAATTTCCTCCCGGATATCCCTGATCCCCGCTTCGATCTCCGCCCGCGAAGACTTGGGGGGCTTTTTCCCTCTGCCCGGATCCTGCTCCTCCCCCGCGGCTTCCGGAAGCTTTTCCTCCCGGCGCTGGGCCGGCTCTTCTCCCTGTCCGGCCTCCTCCGGCTGGCTGTCATTTCTTTCAATGATGAAATCCGGAATGCTCTGCTGGGAAAACTCGCTGTTTTTGGATATTTCTTCCAGTTCTCTCTCTGTTTTTTGCTTTTTCCTCTGTTTTTCCCGGGCCTCTGCCGCCAGCTTTCTCTTCTGCCTCCGGTCTTCTCTCTGCCGGAAGGCCTGGGTTCTGTATTCCCTGGCCGCCGTGTGGACTTTTTCTCCCTTTTCCCTCGCTCTGGAAAGCAGAGGCGTCTGAGTCATAATGATGGCGAAAATCGCCAGCGCCGCCAGGATCACCACATAAGCCCCGGCTGTACCGAAGGCACGCCCTGTGAGCTGTACAAGGCCGCCGCCGATGATCCCGCCGCCCAGCCGGTCTCCGCCGCTGTCAAGAAAGAGGCTGCGGATATCAGATACCGGGCTGTATCCCATGGTCAGCAGGTGAAAAAAAGCGCAGGCAAAGAAAAAAACGCCGGCTCCTCCCGCTGTTTTCCTGACAGCCAGATGATTTTTCCGGTTGGCCGTCAAAAACGCTCCGCTCAAAAACAACAGAACCGGAAAAATATATTCCAGACTTCCGAATAAACCGAAAAAGAAAAAGCTGAGCCACCGGCCCGCGGTTCCCGCCAGCCCGAAATTTCCCAGGAGCAGCAGGACCGACACAGCCAGCAGAAGCAGAAGCAGAATATCCGAACGCAGGCCGTCTTCCCCGCGGCGTCCCTTTCTTCTCTTTTTCTGTGCCATAAATCACTCCACCTTAATCAATATGTTCTGACGCCCCAGGGCGTTTCAATGCCAGAAAAGCCTTCGCAGGCGGAAGGCTTTTTCTGTCAATACAGATAACCGATGATTGATAAAATGCCTATCACCAGGCAGTAACCGGCGAAAAACCGATTTCTTTTCACATTCAGCAGTTTCAGCGCAATACGGATTACAAAAAAACCCACTGCCGCGGAAACCAGCATTCCCACCGCGCAGGGGAGTACCCCTACCGCCGCCGCTTCCCCTGCCTGGTATCTCCCAGCTTCCAGGATCAGCGCCCCGATCACCGTGGGAACCGATAAAACGAAAGCATATTTCAGAGCGAATTTTCTGGAAAATCCGCTGAGGAATCCGGACGACAGGGCCATAGCCAGTCTGGAATTTCCCGGAAAAGCGCCGAATCCCTGAAACGCTCCCACAAGAACAGCGTCCAGAATCTTTGCGTCTCTCGGGCCTTTATCCGCGTACCGCATGAAAGAAGACACAAAAAGAAGCAGAGCCGTTACAAACAGTCCCAGTCCCGATGCCAGAAGATTTCCCGCCAGCATTTCCACAATAGGAGAAGCCAGAAACGCCACCAAAATGGTTGGAATCAGAGAGATCAGAATCAGGGCGGTGAATTTTCGGTATCCGTTTGAAAGAATCTTTATGTATCTGCGCCCTTCCGGCTGTTTGTGCTCCGCTATATAAATTTTCAGGTTTGTAACCGCATCGGCCAAAATCCCAATGGTTTCCGCGATGATCCTCAGAATGTCTTTATAAAACACCGAAAGAACCGCAACCAAAGTGCCCAGATGCAGCATAATCATAAACATAAGGCTTGTGGCGCCTTCCGCTCCCAGAAGTTTCCCCACAAGCGTCAGATGTCCTGTACTGCTGACAGGGAAAAACTCCGTAACCCCCTGCACCAGTCCCAGAAGCGCCGCCTGTAAAACATTCATATTTTTTCATCCCCGTTTGTATATAATACTGCCCCTCGTCTATCACATGACGCTTTATTATATCATGAATCCACAGGCAAAACAATGGCAAGGTTTTAAAATCTCTCCCCGGATCTTTTCATCTCTTTATGAATTGTGACTGCGCAGGCACGGGGAACAGGGAAAACTCCCGGTCCCCCTTTGACCGAAGGCGCTTACTTTTTTTCTTTCATCAATTCTCTGAGTTTTTTTAATGCCGGGGCGATGCCCCCCACCTCATCGATGAGTCCCTCCGCCACGGCCTCCCGGCCGTCCAGCATGGTGCCCACATCTTTTACCAGCATCCGGGTGTCCAGCATCAGTTCTTCCATCCTCTCCGCGCTCATGTGGGAATGGGAGGCTACAAACTCTGTGATTCGATCCTGGGTTTTTTCCATATTTCGGTAGGACTGAGCCACCCCGATAAACAGGCCGCTCTGCCTTACCGGATGGATGACCATGGTGGCGCTGGGCACGATAAAAGAGTAATCCGCCGAAACCGCCAGGGGAACACCGATGGAATGCCCGCCGCCCAGCACCAGAGACACGGTGGGCTTGCTCATAGAGGAGATCATCTCCGCAATGGCAAGCCCTGCTTCTACATCGCCGCCTACGGTATTCAGAAGGATCAGAATCCCTCGAATGGAGTCATCGTCCTCCGCCCTGGCCAGATTCGGAAGAATGTGCTCATAACGGGTGGCTTTGGACCGCTCCGCCAGGGCTTCGTGCCCCTCCACTTCTCCGATAATGGACAGAAGATAGATCTGGCTTTTTGTAGCGACAATCGTTTCATTTTCTTTTTTTTCCTGGGACTCCATGCTGCGCACTCCTTTTTTTCAGAAGTATGCGCAGAATCCCGGCGGATTATTCTTCCAGATTGGTGTAAACGTACTGGACGTCATCATTGTCATCCAGCAGGTCCAGGGTTCTCTGAAGATTTTTCAGAACAGCTTCATCCGTGACAGCCACATAATTCTGGGGAATCATCGTCACATCCGCCTCGGCCATGGGAATACCGGCCTGCTCCAGGGCTTCCCGCACCTTGGAAAACTCATCGGGATCCGTGATCACCTGGTAGCAGTCTTCCTCTTCGCTGAAATCCTCCGCGCCTGCGTCCAAAGCGGTCATCATCAGGTCGTCCGCGTCCATGGAGCACTCTTCTTTCGAAATAATGATCTGGCCTTTCTTGTCAAACATAAAGGAGACGCATCCGGGCGTACCGATGCTTCCCTGGCCTTTGGTAAAAGCGCTTCTCACATCGGCGGCCGTGCGGTTCTTGTTGTCGGTCAGAGTTTCCACAATAATGGCAATGCCTCCGGGACCGTATCCTTCATATGTAATTCTCTCGTAGTTGTCCGCGTTGGAATCTCCGGCGGCTTTTTTGATGCCCCTTTCGATGGTGTCATTGGGCATGTTGTTTGCTTTTGCTTTTGCGATGACATCCCTGAGCTTGCTGTTGTTGGCAGGATCCGGGCCGCCCTCTTTTACGGCAATCACGATCTCACGGCCGATAATCGTAAAAATTTTTCCTTTTTTCGCGTCGTTCTTTTCTTTCTTATGCTTAATATTGGCAAATTTTGAATGTCCGGACATCTTCTTCTCTCCTCATTTTTCTTGTGGTAATAAGCCGCTCTTTTCTTTTCCCGGCGGCATCATCTATCAAAATATAGCACTGTTTCCGTTTTTCGTCAAGACAGCGGACTGCGCTCCCGATTATGTAGGCAGTTCCAGGCTGATCTTCAGGGCCTCGTTGACCTGGGCCAGCAGATCCGGCCGCAGATGGCAGATCTTGTCCTTCAGCCTCCTCTTGTCAATGGTGCGGATCTGTTCCAGCAGGATCACAGAATCCCTGACAATGCTGTAGGCGGAAGCGTCTATCTCAATGTGCGTGGGCAGCTTCGCCTTGTTCATCTTAGATGTAATAGCGGCGCAGATCACCGTGGGGCTGTGCTTATTTCCGATGTCATTCTGAATAATAAGCACCGGACGGATGCCGCCCTGCTCGCTTCCCACCACCGGCCTCAGATCCGCGTAAAAAACATCTCCTCTTTTTATGACCAAGTTCTGTCACACTCCGATTCTAAAAATTTCAGATTCCCGGCGGAATCTGTTTTCAGTATTTCCATTTTTATCGGAGGTATACAGAAGGGAGTTTCCTATTACAGAAATTCTCCGATCTCATCCAGAAGATCCCCGGCATTCACGGAGGCTTCCGACCGCTTTGCCGCGGCCTGTCTGCCGCAGAGGCCGTGAACATAGGCAGCCAGAGCCGCCGCGGGAACAGGAAGCTCACAATCCTGGGCCAGCAGCCCCGCCGTGATTCCCGCCAGCACGTCCCCGGATCCGGCTGTAGCCAGAGCGCTGGTGCCGCTCTCCGTTATCCAGCAGATTCCATCTGGAGTGCAGGTGACGCTCCTGGCGTCTTTCAGATGGCAGATTATTCCCCGCCGGGCCGCGAACGCCCGGGCTGTCTCCAGAGGACGCGCTTTGATTTCCGCCGGAGACAAGCCGGTAAGACGGCTCATCTCTCCTATATGCGGAGTGATGGTACAGGGAAAATTGATTTCGTTCCAGAGAGTTTCATCCCCTGCCATAAGATTCAGCGCGTCCGCGTCCATGACACAGGGCAAATGATTCCGTTTCAGAAAACTGCGGAGAAGATTTCCGGAAAAGGCAGAAACACCCAGGCCCGGCCCGATGAGCACCGCGTCCGCCCAGGAAAGCATGGCTGACAGCCTGTCCGCCTCCGACTCTGCTTCATTCTCCTCCCAGGTTTCTATCAAAGCTTCCGGCAGCAGCACAGACATCGCTGTTCTGTTTCGTTCTGAAGTAAAGACCTTTACCATCCCGATGCCTGTCCGCAGAGCCGCCCTGGCGGACAGAGCCGCTGCTCCGCAGATGGTTCCGCAGCCGGCAATGACAAGCACTTTGCGAAAAGTCCCTTTGTTCCCTGCCGGATCCCGTCCGGGCAGCCGTTTCAGGTCCCTCTCTTCCAGACAATAGATTGTCTCCCTGTCTTCTGCCTCTCTGGCATAAATGCCGATCTTTTTCACCACAACGGTTCCGGCCAGAGCAGCTCCAGGATACAGAAGATGCCCCGGCTTCCGGTAAGCGAAGGTGACCGTCAGATCTGCCCGCACTGCCGTCCCCAGAACCTTTCCTGTATCGCTGTCAACACCGGAGGGGATGTCTATGGCAAGCACTTTGCTTCCGCTGCGGTTGATCTGTTCCACGGTCTCCGCGAAAATTCCCCTGACCGGCCGGGACAATCCTACGCCGAAGACGGCGTCTATGATAACAGTATATTCACCCTTTTCAAAACTATTGACGAAAGTTACCGGGTATTTTTCTGCTATTTTCAGCTGGCTGCGCATCTGTTCGCTGTATTTCTCCGGGTTTCCCGCCAAATAAACAAAAACTTTATATCCCCGTTCCGCCAGAAGCCGGGCAGCGGCCGCCCCGTCGCCCCCGTTGTTTCCCGTTCCGCAAACCACCAGAATCCTGTCCAGATCCCACCCGGAGTCTTCCAGGACGTCTGCGGCGGACAGAGCCGCCCTTTCCATCAGCACCATAGCGGGCAGCCCGTCCGCAGCTGTCTCCCGGTCCGCCTGCTGCATCTGACAGGCTGTTAAAATTCTTTCCATGGCTTCTCCTTTCAAGAAGGCCGCTGCGGAGAAGGATTCCTCCACCGCAGCGGCCTTTGTGTTTTATTTCTTTTTCTTGGCTTCCTCATAACTGGTGAGATTATAGGACAGCCGCATAAGGCTCTCTGAGAGATGCACATTTTCCACGATCACATCCTTTGGCAGACAAAGGTTCAGATCCGTCAGCGCGAAATTCCAGATAGCCCGGATCCCGTTTTGGACCAGCAGCTCAGCCATCTCTGTAGCCCTTGACTTGGGAAGTGTCAAAGTAGCGATCTCCACCTGATTCTCCTTGATAAACTCCGGAAGCTCGTCAATCATGCGGATGGGAATTCCCCGAACCGTCACCCCCTTCAGCACCGGATTAACATCAAACAGTCCCACGGTTTTAAATCCGCTCCGCTCAAAGGATGTATAATTTGCCAACGCCTGTCCCAGGTTTCCGGCTCCTATGATAATCATATTGTGTACACGGTCCAGCCCCAGGATCTTTCCGATCTCCTGGTGGAGATACCGGACGTTGTAGCCATATCCCTGCTGGCCGAAACCGCCGAAATTATTTAAATCCTGGCGGATCTGCGAGGCGGTGACTTTCATCCGCTCACTGAGTTCGCCGGAAGAGATCCGTTCCACGCCGTCCTCTAACAGTTCACCTAAATACCGGTAATATCTGGGAAGACGTTTGATAACCGCTTTAGAAATTACTTTCTTGCACAATGTATATTCCTCCCATCACGATCTATACAGGTTTATTATATCTGTTTGTTACAGAATTGTCAAAGATTTCTTAGGTTTTTCTTGTCTATTTTCCTTTTTTCTGTTAGTATTCAGCTTGTGGCGCGGTTTAACCGCCGATTCTGAAGGGCAGATTTTAGGGAGGTATGTTGCATGATACTTGCGTGTCAGAATCTGAAAAAGTCTTTTGTGGCCGCGGAGGTAATCCGGGAGGCCAGCTTCCATATAGAAGAACACGAGAAAGCGGCTCTTATCGGCATCAACGGAGCCGGAAAATCCACACTGCTGAAGATGATAATCGGGGAGCTGGCTCCGGATTCCGGTCAGGTGATCCTGGCCCGGGGAAAGACCCTGGGTTACCTTGCTCAGCAGCAGGATGTTTCCGGAAACCAAACAATTTATGAAACCGTTCTTTCCGCCAAACAGCACATTCTGGATATGGAGCAGAAAATGCGGCTTCTGGAAAAGCAGATGAAAGCGGCTTCCAAAGAAGAGCTGGATGCGCTTATGGAATCCTATACCCGGCTGACCCACGCTTTTGAGATGGAAAACGGGTACGCCTGCCAGAGCGAGGTGGCGGGCGTTCTGAAGGGATTGGGGTTCGGGGAAGAAGAATTTTCCAAGCCTCTCTCCACTCTCTCCGGAGGGCAGAAAACCCGGGCCGCTCTGGGCCGGCTGCTGCTGACCAAACCGGACCTTCTCCTGCTGGACGAGCCCACCAACCACCTGGATATGGATTCCATCGCCTGGCTGGAAACCTATCTCTCCAATTATGAGGGAGCGGTGCTCATCGTCAGCCATGACCGGTATTTTCTTGATAAAGTTGTAACAAAAGTTATCGAACTGGAAAACGGCACCGCTGCAGTATTTCAGGGAAATTACACGGCTTACAGCCAGAAAAAAGCCATAATCCGCCGGGCCGCCTACAACGCCTGGCTGAACCAGCAGCAGGAGATCCGCCACCAGGAGGAAGTCATCGCCAAGCTGAAGTCTTTCAACCGGGAGAAATCCATCAAACGGGCGGAAAGCCGGGAAAAGATGCTGGACAAGATCGAGCGGATCGAAAAGCCGGCGGAAGTGAGGGCGGACATGCACCTGCATCTGACTCCCAGAGTTCAGAGCGGCAGCGATGTGCTCACGGTTCGGGATCTTTCCAAATCCTTCGGCAGCAACCACCTCTTCGCGGATCAGAATTTTGAGATCCACAGGGGGGAACGGGTGGCTGTCATTGGAAACAACGGCACCGGAAAAACAACCCTGCTGAAAATCCTCACAGGTATGGAAAAGGCGGATACAGGTTCCTTTACCCTGGGCAGCCGGGTGCAGATCGGCTACTACGACCAGGAACATCAGGTGCTCCATCCGGACAAGACCGCCTTTGAGGAGATCTCCGACGCTTACCCGGCCATGACCAACACGGAGATCCGCAATCTGCTGGCTGCCTTCCTGTTTACCGGGGACGATGTGTTCAAGCAGGTAAAATCCTTAAGCGGCGGGGAGCAGGGACGGCTGTCTCTGGCCAAGCTGATGCTGTCCGAGGCCAACTTCCTGCTGCTGGACGAGCCTACCAACCATCTGGACATTACCTCCAAGGAGATCCTGGAGGAAGCCCTGCAGGAGTACACCGGCACCGTCCTCTATGTCAGCCATGACCGGTACTTTATCAACCAGACGGCCACCAGAATCCTGGATCTGTGCAACGGCACCTTTGTAAACTACATAGGCAATTACGACTATTATCTGGAAAAGAGGGAGGAACTCACCCGGGCCTACGCCCCGGAAAAAGAGCCGGCAAAAACTCCGGAAAGCGCCCCCTCCTCCGCCTCTCTGGACTGGGCCGCCCAGAAGGAGGAACAGGCCAGAAAACGCAAAAAAGAAAACGCCCTGAAAAAAGTGGAAGCCAGGATCGCGGAACTGGAACAGCGGGACCGGGAGATCGACGACGAATTCAATCTTCCCGAGACAGGGACCAACCTTCCCCGGTGCCAGGAGCTTTCCAGAGAAAAAGCAGCTGTCACAGAAGAACTGGAAGGACTTTACGAAGAATGGGAGAAGCTGGCGGAGTGATCCGCCGGCTTCTCCCATTCTTCTATGATAAATGCGTTTCCCGTATGATCCATGATATTCCGCTATCCCATGCGGCGGAACACCCTGGTAACGTCGTAAGTCCGTCCCATATTAATCGTCAAAATATCCCCATTTAAGGAATAATACCAGGGTTCCTCCAGTTCTTCACCGTATTCATCATAAATCTGCAGAATACCATTTGGTTCATTCAGGCGGTAATAAGCTACATTTTCATCATATCCTCCGTATCCGTCCGGTTCATAGGCAATGGCTCTTTTATCTTCTGTGAATTGTATACGATACGGCTCACCCTCATATTCGGTCTCCCATATTCCAATAATACTGCCTGAAGAAGTGTTGATGCCGGAAGCTGTAACAATACGATATTCGATACGCGCAATAGTATTTGTATCATCCCACCGCAAGGTTATCTCCCGTGAGTCAAAATAATATTCTGCCATATCTGTTGTGTTCTGTGTCAACTCCCATCCATTGCCCGCCAAGGTATTTTGCGCAATACTGGCTTCCTGTCCGATATAAGTTCCAAACAGCTGATATTTTGTGGTTTCCGTTATGGTCATTTGCATAACACGGCTGTCGTCTTCTGTTCTGGAATAGTCCATATTTCCATTTTCGGCTAAATGGTAAAATCCGTGATATGACGGATCCGGCACAGCGGATCCTCCCACAAGAGAGTCAAGGTCATCAAAATTATCTATATACGCAGCAAGCTCTATCTTATTATTCTGTTTTGTCCCGATCAGATCCAGCAAGGGCAAAAATGCAATCTCTTCGCAGGTATCTGTATACTGTGTAATCTGCGGGTCATCGTATGTTTTTATATCTTCATAATAGCCGTATGCAACAGAAAAATTCTCTATGAGGGCACCGTTCTGTAAAGACCAGAAACTAAACACTGTACTATTTGCAGTCGGTCTTGTGTTATTGCCTGCCAATGCTTTATATGTGGAAGAATACTGCACTCCATAATAAAAGTCTCGACAGTCGATATATTTGACCTCTCCATCAAATGTAAATACCCATACTGTTTTGAAATCGTCTGCTGTATTTCCTGCCATCAACAGTTCGTCTATGCCATCCTGATCCACATCCAGGATGGCATACTCTGTCGGGATGCTCTCTGATTCAGATGTATATTGTTCGTATTCTCTGTTCACAATGAATTCTTTATACTCAGACTCCGTCTTTTCGTTGCTGTTTCCAAGATATGGTGCTTCGGCAGGTACCTGAGGGATTGTAGTTTCCGGTGCGGAGCTTGGGGTCGGGGTCAGTCCGGCAAAATCCTCTTTAAAACCGCTACTTAAAAAGACCGGTATCTGTTCTGTTCCGCCCTGCTCTATAACCTCGATAGCAAAATCCGTCTGAACCGTTTCATCTTTATTGTCTACAATCCATACTGTATATACGCCGGTTTTATCCAGTTTTATTGTGCCATTGCTCACGTCGCTGCCGGAATATGTATCCTCATGACTGCCATAGGATAAATACAGGGTATAGTCCTCATAAGGCTCACCTTTATAATCATATACATCTAGTTCAAATTCATGGGCTGTTGGCATTAGAAGCCTTGGTATCTGCACCGCGTCAAATGCTGCCGTTACACATAAAGCCTGGCTGTTTTCCAGCTTTCCCTGAGTTTGCTGTATACGGGCCATGCACTCCATTAATGCGCGGAATTCACTGAAGCTGCAGTCCTGTGGAAGAATGTATAGAGTAGAATAAAATAACTCCGCTATTTCATCCGTGCTTAATGGCGAGAATGCTGTATTCTTTCCAGAGGCCATCAAGTATGCCGCATGGGAAACAACTGTACAATTACTGTGTACACCACCCTGGTCGTTTGCTTCTGATGTATCAACCGTATCAACCCAGCGTTCTCCATCATGATATATTTTAGGCAGCGAATCTTTACCTGAAGGCGGATCAATCAAACTTCTGTTTCCATCGTATATCCAATCACAATACCCATTGTTTAAAGAAGCTCCTATCAACTCGGCGAATATATCTCCATATGCTTCTTTTAAAGCTCCTGCTTCCCCGGTATCCATCAAAGCACTTATAGTGTTTTCAACAGCATGCGTAAACTCGTGCGCAATTACCTCAAATGACATAGAGTTATTGCTGCCCATACTGATTACAGCTATAGGTACATTGGGAGTACTAAATGATTGTGCATTTGTTGTATCTCCGTTTTTAAAGTCGTTTATGACTCCATTTATAGCACCATACATGTTATCAAAGCTATGCCTGCCAAATTGGTTTTCCCAATAGTCGTATATTTTGCATAAACTTGACATTAAAGTGACGGCTTTAGGATTGTCCCATATCTGATTTTCGCTTGTTACAGCATCAATCTTGGCGAAAGGTTCACTAACGCGTAGTTCAACCATGAGGATCCCCTCCTCACCGATTACCTGTCCCTCCTCGTCCTTTACAATAATGGAGAAATTATCATCCCCTTCTGGATGTACTATATTTCCATCCTCATCGTACCAACTTCCATCTTCTTTTCTATATTCATTATCATTAGAATCTTTTATGGCCAGACCAGGTGTAGATAACGTGCCTCCATTTGCGTCATAGATGGATATATCTCTCCTCGTGTCCTTTAAGATATATTTCTCGTTTTCATATTCAGCGAAAAAATTCTGACTCTTCCCATTCATATCCAGACCACCACAGATTACCTGCGATGAATCCAGAAGCGATTCCTCTGAGATTATTTTTCCGTTGTCTGCTGATATCAAAAAACATTTTGCTTTTGCATCCGTTGTAGTGTACAATTCCCATGCCACTTCTGGCGCATAACCATATAATGAATATATCACAAGCCCGTTGCTCATGACTTCTGTATTAGCATTTTCTTTCTCCTGTACTAATGCAATAGCCTCTGATTCTTCTATCTTCGGATCGATTTTAACCGAGCTGATATCTTTATAATTCCCTGTCAGCAATACAGCTTTTCCGTTTTCATCTGCGGCTACAATCATATCCCTGCCATATACCGGGATTCCCTCATATTCTTGAGAAAACCTATAATAGGTGTTCCCTAAAACCGTATCCGACTTACACTCTTTAAACTCCTCTGCAACATCCTTGATTCCTACGGAGTCAGCCGCATCCTGAAGGGCAAGGAGTGCTGAAGTCTGATCCGTGATCGTTTTATCCGTAAAATCTTCCGTAAGTAGAGTAAATGCAGGTATCTCCGTTTCCGGATTACGGTTTGGATCCATTTTTAAAAGGCAGAATACTGTTAAGGTTGTAACCGCAGCTACGCTTACCACACAGGACGCCACAATTATTTTTAACTTTCGGAGCGTTTTTTTATTTGGATTTTTAGCCCGCTGATTTTTACTCTTGCAGGGCTTGCCGCATTCCGGACAATATGCTTGCTCCTCATCCATCGAGCCTCCACAGTGTCTGCAATATTTCATCTTCTCACCCCCATATATTTTATTCTTGCTTCAATATCTCCATGTATGACGACCAGCAAATTAAGATGAATCCGTTTTGCTGATAATTCAGCGGAATAAGCCACATCAGTTGTCTGCCATAAATTCCCGTATCGCTTTTACACAGTCTCCAGGTCTGCATCCATACAACCGCTCTATTTTTACCTGCGATTCGATAAATTTTATTAATGTTTGATTTAAAACATCATCATGCTCTTCATTGAATTTCAGAGCACATTCCAGAATCTCTTTTGCTGAATGAAATGCTTCTATCATTTCTATAAATTCAGCAATTCCTCCTGCTGGATTTTCAACGTTAAGATCACCTGCCACTTCATCATTAGATGGAATGACTATATTTTCTTGATCAATATACCGTTTAACTTTTACTTTTACTCTTTTTACCGGCAATTCCGACAGCGGTAATGGAATTGATACAAAATCACTGGTACGTCTGCGATAGTTTTGTTGAAAATTTCCAAAATAGACATGCTTACATTCGATCGGATCGCCGAACGTATTTTCGAAAATCAAATCCGTATCTAAACGCGTTACCTTATTTTCTTTTGTATCATAAATTGACAGCGCAGCACTTACGGTTGTATCAATTACTCTCATCAATACTTCCATAGGACGAATTGGTATAGATGGATTATAATTATAGACATGTAAGCTGGTAATTGGATCTGTTTTTTCCGAAACTCCTGATAAGCCTGATAATTTTTCAATTTTTACTGCCGTTCCAGTAGATATCACGCCCATAATATCTTCTGAAAATGAAGTAAAATGAACCGTTACACCTATAATGGCGTTTGCCCCCAAATGGGCAGCCTTTTGTTTCAGATTTTCCAAAGCAATATTTTTAGCTTTATCAAGTTTTCCTGAATACATTATACTATTCTTTCCGGTAAAATCCGCAAAACTCGCTCCCCAAGAACTGAGGAATCCAGTTCCTACTGCACTCTCCCCTGAGCAAAAATCTAAATACTCTATAATTCTATAACCTTCAAAATTATACCCCGATGTTAATAATAAAGAACTCATTCTTGTATCCCTCCATTTACTGCATCCAAATATTCATCTTCATTCATTTTTATCAGATATCCATATATAGTTTGATTTCCATAAATCGTATTTAAAGTATTGATATACCATTGATCTCCATACTGATAAAAAGTCATTCCGCCCATGTATGTTTGACCGTTATATTCATATAAAACGCAGTAGTCCGACCACATATCCGCTCCGTATGTATGAGCATTTTTTATTGCACTGCTCTTTCCAGCTTCACTTTGCTGATTTTCTGGAGTAGCAAGATCCATACGGATAATTTTCAGGCTGTCTATGTCCGTAAGATCACATGCACTTTCTATTTCTTGGACTATGACATTTTCAGATTGATCTGGTGCATCAGAATCTTGCCTTGCAGGAATGAGCTGTCCTTGAAGGTACTTTTCGTCCGCTTTTAGACTAAAACACAAATTCGCAATTTGCCGGGCTGATGAAGCCATAATTTCTGCCTGTTTATTTTCTATAAATATTTCATTGCTGGTTGGGTAAGTATTCGGTTGCCAGGCTGCAATCCGATTAATATAATCTTCAAAATCAAAATTATTCACGATGTGGTCACATGCAAAATAGGACAAAGCTTTCTCAATATTTCTATCCGAAAGTGAATCCACAAAAGCTTCTGCAGTTTCTTCCGGCGTACTGTATCCTTTTTCTTGTCTCCTGCCGCTTGATAAAGATGGAAGTATTGATAAATTCTGCAGGATCAAAACCGCAGCTAAAAAAGCCGACAAAATTCCAAAGCCCCACATTCCTTTATTATGTCCTTTTTTCTTACTTGACCGATCAGACGCCTGTATCCCAACAGCATTAACTTCCTCACGGACTGCATTTACTACCGGAGTCCCACATTTAGGGCAAAAATTCAGGCCAGCCCTAATCGGACTCCCGCACTTTCTACAAAACATTCATTTCCCCTCCCTGGTGTATATCCAAACCAATCTATATCTTTTCTTTCATTGTTTTTGGAATCATTCTGCTATTTACCGATTCATCCGACCCGTTAGTGCGTAAACAAATGCTTTCGGTTAGTAAAATAAACATTGTTCAAAAACACAACAATAAATGCGCCGATCAGTCCGATAATTGCCAGTGGCATAAAGCTGAAACTGCCCGGGGCATTAACCAGACGAATAATGGACACAGCAATTTGCCGTAATAAAGAATGCCCAAAATAAACAAAAGCACCAATTACAATAAAATGATTTAACTGCTGCGGCGCATTACTTTGATATTGTATGAGTTGAGTTCTGATTTTGACCGCCATAACAATCAGGACAATATAACAGATAATAGCAATTACATCTATAATTCCAATAACCGGAGCATACCTCCAGATAACAAATGCAGAAAACTCTGATTTTATTTCTGCGATATCCCCCGGACCTCCCCCGGCCTTTCTTACCAGATTTACGATTTGTTCAATATAAGCGGAACCAAGTAAGGTTCTGATTGTCAGTACCGCATACACGATTGCCGATAACCATAATCCCAACGTTGTTACAAATTGATACCATACCATGCTCAGTCCGGATTGCTTCTGAACTTGGACTGGCACGTTAAACCTGTTGAATTCATTCTGCGCAACAGGTGTGCCGCAATTAGGACAAAAAGCCGATCCTTCCCGAATTTCTTTTCCGCATTTTTTGCAAAACATATTGCTACCTCCTCAAATTATATTTTCATATACCATCCCATTCACAGATATAACCTGTACGCTCTAAAGAATTGTTTCCTGCAGGATCTCCCAGATTTTGAACATCATTCCAGGCTTTTTTATAACGTTCTATGGCTAAATAATTTTCTGTATTTTTATTGACATCACTATGATTATCCGGCTGACCTGAGATCCAATTTTCATAACTCCACGCTTCATTGGTTATCCATTTCCAGACTCCTTCCTCTTTTTCATCTGTTCCTCCAAGCCAATAAGCATATTTGTCTCCCGATTGTATTAAATCGATGATAAACATACTTTCTTCTTCTGAAGTAATTGTGGCTAAATGCCCACCCATCGTTTCGCAGGCATTTTGAGCATCTTTCCACGATAGTTCTTCTTCATAGCAGTAATATGAATGTCCATTAAAAGTAGCTGCGTCTTGTGGAATATTCTGTGAAATATTTTCGTTTAAATTCTCATTTTCCATCTTTATATTTGAGTCAATTTCTAATAAAAAATATCCTGACAAGGTATCACTATCCATCGACAGATCATCCCACTGACCAGGAGCGATATTGTATCCAATTCCCTTTCTTTCTACTGGACATATTGCACCGTAATCCTGTTCGCCCCCGTTATCCGGCTCGCCTGAACCCCAGTTTTCATAGTTCATACTTTCTCCTGTAATCCAAGATGACCAATTTCCTTCTTCATTAACATCTGTTATGCCGATCCAAACATCTTTGTCAATATCAAATTTATCAATATAAGAAAATACTGCCTCCTGCTCTTCTTGTGTTGTTATAGTTGCCAAATTACCTCCAAGGCTCATACAATATGCCTGAGCCGAATCCCAAGTAATCTGATCTTTATAACATAATTGATAAATACTTGTGCCATAAGAAATACTTTCACCTACTGCCAAATCAGGTGTAAATAAAGAAGCATCCGGGACGCTTTTATTATTAGCTTGTTGTTGAGAATATCCTTGTTGTTCAATTTCAAGATCTAAGTTTTGAGATGCGTATTCGTCAAAATACTTTAGATCCATTTCAATATGATCCGGCCATTCATTTGAAATAATATCCATTGCGCCTTTCTCGGAAACAATGTCCATATTATCCTTAAAATGACTATTCCCCTCCTCATCAGTCCATCCATCTGTAAAACGCTCACAGTAACGTTCGTCTTTATCATTCCATTTAGAATTAAATTGTTCAAGAATTGTAAAATCAGGACTATTTTTATTTAACTGATAAAGTCCATAATACAATGTCATATCATCACCTTCCGAGTACACATAAAGTGTATTATCCTCACACAAAAAATAAACACTCAGACCGTCACAGCTTAACAAGTGAATTGCTTTTCCATTCATATAGGTATACAAATCACAAAATCCGCCTACGCCATCCACATCTGCTGTAATAAATAATTCATCCATCCCGTCATCGTTTATATCAGCAAACATGTAGCCGATTTGTTTTATAAATGATGAATCCGGGCAAAAATCTATCAGTCTGTCAGAGACTTCATATTCATTATTTTGTAATTTCTCTACATTTTCCCAATTTGATGCAATCCCATAATAATAGAAATCTAACACATCTTTATAAAGAACTTCCGGAGAAGGACTATCCGATGCGTCAAGGATTTCATCTGACACAGTATCTGATTCCGATTGCGCAGACAAATCTGAAAATGTTTGTACATCAATTTTTTTATTTTCGTGCTTAAGAAAATATGCTATGCACACAGCAGCTATAACAACTACCAGCGTAACTGCTATTATAATGACTGCCACTGTTTTCTTTATTTTTTTTAGGGGCTCTTTTGAAAGATTCTGGGCGGCGTCATTTACTGATAGGTCATCTATAACGCTCCTACCGCAAAACGGACAAAACCTTGTCTCATTTTTTATCTGTTTTCCACAATGTCCGCAATATCTCATCCGATAAATCCTTTCTGATCTATATGAATTTCAACTTTTCCATGTCTCTAAAAACAGCATTGCGTTTGAGTTTTCCGCCGATATTCTTGAATATTCTCTGATTTCCTGATTAATCGCCTGATTTTTCTTAAGATCACTTCTTATTCCTTGCATAACTTCAGATACTGCAGTATGCGCACTGACTATTGCATTATATATCATCTGCTGATTCCGTTGTATCTGTTTCAAATTTTCTATAATATCAACAAGTTTGGTAATTATAATATCCATTCTTTTTTCTTGCTCATAAATGTTATAAGCCCCGTCATAACCCTTAAGCGAATAGCATCTTTCCGAATCAAGATATTGACATAGCGAGCACACGGCTACTATATTTCTGTAATCAGGGTGCAGAATATTCAAAGCATACAGCCTATTTAAAATCTCGTTAGTTCTTATAGTTTTTGTCTCGACAATTTTGTATTGCTTTTCAAGCTCTGTTAAAGCATGCTTTATCTCTCTGTCCGTACGTTCATTTTGTTCTGCAATCCACCTATTCCTTTTGTCTATTTCTTCATTTCTTTTTTTTGTCTCTATTGATTCGCCTATAATAAATATTATTCCGACAACTACTCCTATCACTGCTGCAGTCAACAATCCAAATATTATGCCATTCCCCGGATATCCCGTTTTTACCATCCAAAAAATAATTGCGGGAATAAATGAGATACCCGCTCCCACAAAAAGGCCAGTACCAAAAGAGTCGCTAAAATTCTTTGATTGTTTTGACTCATACGCCTGCTTAGTAATACTTTTGTATCTGTTTTCCTCCGCCTTTATATTCGATAAAAGAACTCTTTCTTCATAAGCCAATCCCTCCAGTTCTTTCACCTTGAACATATACTCCTTCAGTTTTTCCGCTTCAGCTATTTGAATATCTGCCATTCCATTCTTAACCACCTGTACCTTTCCATGCTCCGCCTGAATGTCCTGCACCATTTGTCCACACACAGGGCAAAAGTTCTGTCCACTTTGCAACTCATTTCCACAATTACTGCAATACACTTTTCCATCTCCTCCTTCAGTATTAATAAAATTATTTTTATATATAGCTTCCTATGTCACTCTCTTTTTTGCTAATGATACTTTGATTGTTTTTGACCTCATAGTTTAGCATTATGCTGCTCTGCTTGCATGTCTCTGGATTGCCCTGTATACTGTCATCAGTATACAGAAAGAAAAAGGGTTCCAGAGCACCCTCCGTAGCAAGTCGTGTACTCTGAAACCCTGGCATTAAAACCATGGTTATTGTATCAGATTA
>ERZ1643247.1013-NODE-1013-length-28810-cov-5.288228_pt1 | contig 28810 bp, 24 predicted proteins | sample MGYA00579264_ERZ1643247 | MGnify/ENA primary metagenome ERZ1643247 (study PRJEB29033, sample SAMEA4952262) | chicken gut metagenome | biome: Broiler Chicken; feature: Gastrointestinal Tract; material: Caecum | place: Ireland | collected 2018 | study: Broiler... | reverse complement strand
AGAAGCAGAGATTTATTTTTGTGGCAGGCTCCTGACAATAAAACTCGGACAGGAGGGATGGATTTTCTTTGAAAGAACGCTGGGCATCCCCCATGGCTTGGTGGACTTCATCCTGCAATGCTACAAAATCTATCTGCGCTGTCAGACGAAAAAACAAAGAAAGATAGTGATCCAGAAGATAACTTTTCGTTCCTAAGGCGTGCTTCAATGCCGCTGCGGAATGAAAAATTTCTGAAAACGTAGGTGGATTCTCGTTGTCACAAGAAAGAAAAGCTTGAAAAATATCCATGATAAAAACCGCCTTTTCCAAAAGTCGGCAGAGCCGCTTGTGGTATATAAACTCTGATGGCGAAAGGTGTCAAGGAGAAAAATGGATTTTAGGAAAGAGGGTGAAAAGAATTGAAAAAACATAGGATTTGGCTGGCTGCATCAATAGGGGCGAGACCGCCGCCAGTACCTCCTGATTTGCCCCTGTGTGCCGCTTTGCAGAGCAGCTGGAGTAGTTGCAGGGGAAGGCAATATAAGGCGAATTTGCCCCGATTTTGGGCGACGGGAAAAAGGGGATGTTTGGAGCAAACATCTGCCAAAGGGAACTTTGCCAGACGCGAAAAATATTTGCAGGAAAAATAGATATGGTACTGACAAAGTCCATTAGCCGCTTTGCCAGAAATACGGTGGATGCCCTGACCAATATCAGAAAACTGAAAGAAAAGAATATCCCTGTCATATTCGAGAAAGAAAGCATCAATACCATGGAGGGCAGCGGAGAACTGCTCTTGACCATATTGAGCAGTCAGGCACAGGAAGAAAGCCGGAACATCAGCGAAAACTGTCATTGGGGCATTGTACGGAAGTTTGAGGAAGGAAAGATCATGGTGAACCACAGCAGATTTCTGGGCTATACGAAAGATAAAGACGGAAATCTTGTGATCGTACCGGAAGAAGCACAGCTGGTGCGGCGGATTTATAAGCTATATCTGGAAGGCAACAGCAGTTACCGCATCAAACGGATTCTGGAAGCTGAGGGCATTCCTACGGTAACAGGGAAAAAGACATGGAGCGCCACCACCATTGACCGGATGCTTTCCAATGAGAAATATATGGGGGACGCCCTCCTGCAAAAAACATATACGGTGGATTTCCTGACGAAAAAGAAAGTGAAAAATAATGGCATCGTACCCCAGTATTACATAGAGAATGACCATGAAGCCATTATCCCAAAAGAACTGTTTTATCGTGTGCAGGAGGAAAAAGCCAGAAGGGCAGCCATCTATAAACCGGCTGTCAAAAGAAAAAATGGACTGCAAAAAGGGAAATACAGCGGCAAATATGTTCTGTCTGATCTTCTCTACTGTGGAGAATGCGGACAGCCTTACCGCAGACAGGTATGGTCAAAGTATGGCGAAAAACAGGCTGTTTGGAGATGTGACAATCGGCTGAAAAACGGAAAAAAGCGATGTAAGTATTCTCCCACACTGAAAGAAAAAACACTGCATACTGCCATTATGACTGCCATCAACAGTGTGGCAGAGGAACAGGGGTCGTTTGTGCAGGCGTTTCGGGAAAATGTACTGCAGGTCATTGGAAGTTATGAGGCTTCGGAAAAAGAAACAGAAATCCTCAAACAGATAGAAGCCTGCCAGAAAAAGCTGGTGGGGCTTATGGAAACCGGGATGAAAGATGAACAAGAGGATTTTGAACAGGAATATGACAAGATCATGGGGAAACTGAAAGAACTGCAAAAAGCCAGAGCAAAAACTGCAAAAGAAAACAGACTGGCGGAAAGTTGTCAGCAAAGAACGGCGGATTTGGAGCAGTATGTGAAAAAAACAAGCTGGTTACAGAGAGAGTTTGACGAGGAATTGGTGCGTAGGCTCATCCGGGTGATTAAAGTGGTCAATGAAAATAAACTGGAGATAAAGTTTCATTCGGGGATCGTGATGATTCAGTGGATGGAGTTTGAGGTGTGATGGGGAGGGAAACTTGAGGAGGTTTGAGAATGATAGGTTTTTAGGCGGTGGGAATAGAGAATCTCACTGCCTTTTTATGTTGATGAGAGAAGTAAAAGGAATATGTTTCTCAAAAAAATTAAAAAACATTGAGATTCTATGAGATTTTTTTTCGTTATACTCTGGAAAATAAATCATAGAAAGGATAATATGTATGAGTAAAGAGTTAATAGGAAAAAATGGAAAAATCGTAGGATCAGCAGCTTATTTTCAAGAAATGAATCGAAACTGTAAGATAGCAGAAGTGATGAAAGTTCCAAAGGAATACCAATATTTTGATGGATGTAAAGAACTTGCGCGTAGCTGCAAAGAGATTGTTTCTGTGATATATCAAGATGTAAAAAAATGTGCAGACATTTTGGCTTTTCTTCCTGAAAAAGATCGGCAGGAAACTGCAGAATTGGCAAAGGCGATAGGAGAAATTTCACGGCAATGGGGCAGTGCCAGTGGCGATGTGAACCAAATTGTTTCCCTTGTTTTGCTGTCTGCAAGTGCATCCAAAAGAAAATCATCTGAAAGTATGGGGATGATCGAAAAAACAGAACGAAAGCTACGAAGTACAACTGGAAGTAGTTTTTCTATGTCGGAAAAGATAAATCTTTTGCAAAAAGCAGTAAGTGGTACGGTATATCAAGCGGCATCAAATGATGCAAAAAAATTGGAGTTTCTCATGTCTATAGAACAGGGGAAAGGAAAAGGGTTTTTACAGGATGTTTTGCATTATTATGATTATTTGAACCATCAGCGCAATTATGTTGGCAAAAATGGAAAGGTTGTTTGCAGCAGAGAATACAATCAGGATGTGCAGAAAAAAGCTTTTTTCAGAGGCTTTCCGCGAGTTTATTCTTATGGGCATCCGAAAAAATATGTTTCAGAAATTCAGAATATGCTGAAAAAAGTATGCGATGAACTTTCTAATGATCTGGATCAAGGAGACAGAAATAAAGATTATATCCTTGACGAAAATGGAAAAATTTGCTTTACAGCCATAGAGCAATGTGGAAAAGTAGGGATATCCTGTGCTGGTTTAAAAAATAAAGTGGAAAAACTGATGTGGTTTGTAGGTGGAAACCAACAAAAAATTTTGACTTTACAAAGAAATATAAATGCATTAGGGATCAGAGGTACACATGGATGGCTGAAAGAGGATGGGGTTTTTGGAGAGGAAACGCTTAGTGCGTGGAACGAATTGTCAAAGGCTCTGGTATCAGGTTCTGTGCCTGTGTTGACTTATATTGATGTATTGCAGAGTGATTTAACAAAAGTAACACATGAAGTAAAAATGATTAATACATCTAATAAAAAGGCATTCCATCCAAGTAAATTTCGAAATCTGCCAACAAACATGGAGTATTCTTATTTGTTATATCCTATAAATGGAAAAAAAGAAAGGGTTTTTATGTTTGATTTACCACATAAAAATGCAGATTATTATCATATAAATTATCCACTTAATAAACCTGCTTTTTTAAAAAGTCATCTGGATCATAAACCAATCCCAGAGTTTGTTTATCTTAAATTGAAAAATTTTAAAGAGGTTGGCAAAGTAGTACATAAAAGTGGCAGAGTATTATTGGTAGCAGGTGTGCTTTTGGATACTTTAGAACTTGGAAATACGATTTTAAGTGATTTGCAGGATGCAGATAAAAAGATTGGAAAAAAGACTGGCATTAAAACAGTAGAAATAGGAGGACGCTGGGCTGGTGCTGCAATAGGAGCAAAGGCAGGGGCAATGGCGGGAGCCAGTATTGGAACGGCTATGGCTCCGGGGATAGGAACTGCAATTGGTGGAGCCAGTATTGGTATTGTTGGGGGCATTATAGGTGCAGCAGGTGGCGAAAAATTTGTTGACTGGATATTTGATATTACAGGTTTGATAGAATAGGGGAAAAATATGTTTTTTAGAACGAAAAATAAAAAGGATAAAGAAAAAATAGAACATTATCAGATTTTTATTGAGGAGAAAGAAGATGAAATCCGATTTGACATATTATATTGGGGAAGAAAAGAACCGTTATCCTCGTTTTTGAAATTGGTATTTGAAATCTTAGATGATATTTTGGGAAATGCTTCTGTATTTATCATTGATACAAATTTTGCACAGCAAAACAATGAGCAGATCAAATATTTGATGCAGCATAGCCAAGATGCAGAATTTCTCTTTTCAGAAGATATGATAATCGAAAAAAGGAGAGGGATACATTCTTTGCTGCTGCGTGTTGCCTTTCAAATAGGAAAGGATGGTCAGGTGGAACACGACTTTCGAGACTTTCTTCTCTATGGGTATGAGCAGGACGTTGAGATGCAGAAAACATGGGCGGAACAACAGGACTTTTTCTGGAAATATAAGGCGGATTTCACTGTGTTTTATGAGGAGGTATGCGAGGGTCCCATTGTGGAGATGCGTATGAAAAAAGGCATATATTCGCCGGAAGCGCTTATGCGGTTCTCAATCAAAACCTGCAAAAAATATGAAAAAGATATAGAATTGATTTATCGTGAGGAAAGAAATACAGAGAAAGCACGTGATGAATGATGAGAAAACTCACAAATTTATTTCAGAAAAAGCAAAAACAAGAAAAACTGCCGGAGGATATCTTTTTCAGTCCACGTTGTGTATATTACGAATCAGATATGGATGGAATCAACAGTGGACAGGTTCAGGTGTTTACGCTGTATCCCAGCCTTTATATGGAAGAATCGGATGATGATTTTTGGAAGCTTTGCAATGGAATTTTCTATGGACTGCTGCAAAATAAAAACGTGCTGATAGCAGTGAAAATCATAGACGGCAGTTCGGAAACGAAAAACGCAGTATTTCAGAGACTGAAAGAATGGAAAAATGTAAATCCGGAAGCTGTTATTCTGGAGTGTGATGAGGGGTATGATATATTATGCAGAGCAGATAAGATGATTTTTGATTGCAAACAATTTGAAGAAGATTGTACGGGGCTGTTTGACTATAAAATATATGGTTATTCCGAAAAGATGGCATGTCTGTATCAGGAACAGGTAAAACAGCTGATTACACAGCATCAGTACGATATTTATTTGTATTATCATAAATATCCGGATTATCTGGAAATCAGAGTCAAAAGCAATCAAAAGACAAAGGATTTGCTTGATGTCATCAGCAGGGTATGCAAAGAAAACCAGAGGCGGTTGTTTGTGGAGTATGAAGGATGATTTTTCGATTCAAAAACGAATAGGAGAAAGAGTATGTTTTTTCAAAGAAAAAAAGAAAAAGTCGTGCAAGAGAAACCCTTAAAATATTACATTATGATTTCTGCCTCTGAAACGGAATTCACCTGTAGTGTTTCTTACACAGAAGGGATGCACAATACCAAATTTACGGAAATAGGGTATACGCTTATGGATGCTGTTCTGTCTGGGTATTGTGTTTTTACGGTACGTCATATCATTGGGAATCCAGAGGAATTGGAACGCTGTTTGGCTTATTTGAAACAGGAGCCGACAGCAGAATTTATATCAGATGAAAAAGAAATGATCATTGAAAAAGGAAAAGGTGTTTCCTCTTTTTTGGTGCAGGATTGTTTTCACAATGTAGAACCAGGTGAGTGGAGTTTTCCTATGAACGATTTTGTACGATACGGCTATCAAAAAGATGTTCGGATGAAAGAAACAGCAGAGGAACAATATGCGTTTTTGGAGAAGGAATCCCCAGATATTTGTGTGGACTATGAGGATCATTTTGAGGAATTGCAGTGCCTTTCCTTTACCATCAAAAGAGAAGTCCTTCCTCCAGAAGATTTTGCCGTGTTAGCCATTCAAGTTTGCAGAAAATATGGAAAAGAGGTTGAATTGCATTATCAGGAGAAAGGATACATGTGAGAAAACGCTTCAGGTTTTTATGTTCAAGCACTTCATTTGTGAGTATGGAAATTCAAAATAAGAAATAAGAAATAGATTGCGTAATATAATACTGTCATTACGAAAAAATGTGCATTTACACATAAAAAGGGACACTTTATCAGTGTCCCTTTTGTGTACAAAAACTTTTACATCTTGATTTTATATTTCATACGATTGCCATATGCCACACTGGTCAGAAGCCCCAGTTCTGTAAACTTCAATACAAAACTGCGGATGGTAGCATAAGCGGCATTGCCAAAATCTTTCTCCAGTTGCTTGGTGGAAAATTCCTGCTGTCCGTAGGCAGAAAGTACAAAATTCCAGAGGTCTTTTTCCTTTTCGGTGATTTTTCCGTCTTTTAGAGCATCTTGGAAACGGGCAATCTGATTGGTTTTCTGAGCATTCTCCTTTTCGATGTGGTTGTAGATATTTTCCGTAAAATATATGAGAAAAGGCGTTATATCTATGACACCGCTGATTTTGGCGTTATCCTCTATGAGCTTATATGCTTGATAGTATTTTTTTCTGGTCTGGTTGATGTGGTAGGAGAAAGAAACAAACATAGCAGAAGGATACCCTTTCTGTACCAGATACCACTGATGAAGCAGACGTGCCATACGACCGTTTCCGTCAAAATAAGGGTGCAGGTAGGCGAAGTAGAAATGAATGACTGCGGCTTTTTGCAGGTCATCCACATCCGTATCTTCCTGGATAAACGCAACCAGTTTTTTCATATATTCTGGAAGGAGAGAGTGGTCTAATCCTGTATGTTCTATCTCTGTACCAACAATATAAACGGAATCATGGCGGTAGAACTGACCGGGCAGCAGGCGGCTTTCCTCCTCCAGAAAGTCAGCAATGGCAATCTCGTAAAGGCGATAGATATTTTCTTCTGTGATGAGATTGCTTTTTTCAGAAATAAAGTCCAGCCCCCTTTTTATACTGTAAACACGGTCTTCCCCGTAACCGTTAGGGGCGTATCCTTTGAAAATTTTGCGGATGCTTTCTCTGGAAGAATCGATGCTTTCAATGGCAAGGGTGGCATAGACTTCTTCTTCCATGGCCTCTTTGCCATAAGAACCGCTTTGAGGCATCAGCAGCATTTTTGCGGGAGCGGATTTCAGTTGTACTAGAGGTTTTAGATAGACACAGGGATTCCCCTTGAAGTCCGGCAGGGGAAGTATCGTATAAACGCTGTCTTTCAGCAGCTGCACAAACTCTGTGACATCTTCAGGGCTGTATTTATACTGCATTTTTTTCAAATTGGTGACGCTTTCGTCAGAAAGCATTTTGAGATAGAGAGCGGCATCCATGAGATACACCTCATTATGATAATAATTAGTATCAATTTATATCAGTATAGACAATTTGAAAGGAAAATACAAGTTTTTTTGCAATATGGAAATAGAAACTTGATAGGATATATAGCCACACCAAGGGGAATTCCCGCCATGCGTTCATGTGGATAAATGCTTCTTTACATGTGGAATCCGTGGTACTGATGACACGTTGTGGTGGACAGGCGTAAAATGAGAGGAAAACCACAATGTGTTGTGGTTTGAGGACAAAAAAACGGGGGCTTTTTTGCGAAAAAAACGCCAGTTTTTGCCCGTGAAAAACACCCTTTGGGCAGATGACATAGGAATTTGAAGAAAAGACTGGAAAAGAGGAAGGCGTCATTATGAATATGATTAAGAGGGGGCTGGAAAAATGGAATCAATTTGGGAAAATATAAAGAGGCATGCGGGTGAAGTTTTTTATACCGTGACTGGTTTGGAATTTACCTATCAAGTGGTTGGTGAAAAGCTGATTCATACACGCAGTAAGGTAGCGATATCAAAAAGTGATTTTGAAAAAGCCATTGTCTGAAATCCTCAAAAGCCGTCAGATCTTCACAATGATGTGATTGGACCATCCTATATTTATGCAATTATTTCAGATTCAAGAATGCGATGAGTTGTTATGTGATGGGACTTTGAATTTTTCTGGGAAAAGAAATGAAAAAGCGACTGATATATCAGTCGCTTTTTTCGTGCCCAAAAGTTTTCAGAAACAGCCGAAAGACCTCCTGATCCGTTTCTAAATCCCGTGTGAGAAACCGTTTGGTCAGTTCTACAAGGATACCTTGAGAAAATAATGGAGCCAAAGGACAGGGGAGAAACCGACGGAAAAGCATCCGCTGAAAAGCTTCCAGAGGTTCTTTGCCGATGCGTTCCATGAGTTTTTGCTCTGCCTGCCGTAGTTCTATCAGGTCGATGGCAGCATTCCATTCAGAAGTTTTCTCGCTCAAAAAGTCTTTGCGTGTCTGTTCCAAGATAGAATCTGCCTGCCGTAAGAAGCAGAGATTTATTTTTGTGGCAGGCTCCTGACAATAAAACTCGGACAGGAGAAAAGCTGGCGCTGTACTGCCGGCAGTAGCCCTCGAATCCCCGCAGTGCGGGGATTTTTTGCCAGAGCTGGTAAAAAAGGATTGGCGCTCATTTGCTTGTTATGAAACAGAAAGGAAAAGACTGCCGCCTGTTTGGTTCAGCTGACAAACAGAACGCAGTCTTTTTTTGAAAAATGGGAATAGAAAATTTTGAAAACAGAGGAAGACTTTTGGCAGGAGAGGTCTGCCCTTTTGCTGGTCCATGGTATGGCTCACGAAGAGCTATGAATGTGAACCATTCAGTATAACAGTTACATGGAGACAGAAAAAATGAATTTCTTTTAGAAGGGCTTGGATATATGACAGCAGATATGGAATTTTGTTGAGATTTTATGCGGGATATACTATACTGAAAAAGAGAGAATCATGAAACGAAAAGTCGAATTTTCCATACAGACAAAAATGAGAATTACGGAGGAAATCTTGCATGATTACAGGAACCATCAAAAATAAAGTAGATAAAATCTGGACGGACATCTGGGCAGGCGGCATTACCAACCCTCTGACCGTCATCGAACAGCTGACATACCTGATGTTCATTCGTTCTCTGGATGAAAAAGAGCTGGAAACCGAAGAATTTGAAAACCTGACAGGAGAAAAAATGGACCATATTTTCCCGGCTTCTCCGGCGGGGCAGTCCATGCGCTGGAGCAAGTTCAAAAACAATGACCCCCGTGACATTTACGATGTCATGAACCAGCGTGTTTTCCCTGCCATCAAAAACATGAAGCAGGGACATCTGCCGGATTTTGACGAGAGAGGGGAGCTGGTAGAGATACCTGACGGGGATGGAAAGGAAGTGCAGGGCAATACGGCCTTTGCCCGCTACATGGAGGATGCCATGTTTTTGATCCCGACACCTCAGGTATTGCAGAAGATCATCACCGGACTGGAAGATCTTTATGAGCATGATATTGCGGACTTGGATATGCAGGGAGACCTGTACGAGTACATGCTGGGCAAGCTGGCAACGGCTGGGCAGAACGGACAGTTCCGTACACCGAAACACATTCGGGAAATGATGGTGGAACTGATGCAGCCCACACCGGACGACGCCATTTGTGACCCTGCCTGTGGTACCGCGGGCTTTCTGGTATCCGCTTCGGAATATATCCGCAGGCATTATGAGGATACCATGACCAGTGAACAATGGGAGCATTTCGCGGGGGAAGCCTTCACCGGTTTTGATACGGACAGAACCATGCTGCGAATCTCCGCCATGAACCTGATGCTCCATTCCATCACCAACCCGGAGATCGACTATCAGGATAGCGTATCCAAACAGAACCAGATCAAAGAAAAATTTACCGTCTGTCTGGCAAATCCGCCGTTCAAAGGGACAGTGGACGCCGAAAGCATCAACGACGATCTGAAAGCCGTGACCAACACCAAGAAAACAGAGCTGCTCTTTCTGGCGCTGTTTTTGCGGATGCTGAAAAAAGGGGGCAGATGCGCCTGCATCGTTCCGGATGGGGTGCTCTTTGGTTCTTCCAAAGCCCATAAAAGCATCCGGAAAGAACTGGTGGAAAACCACCAGCTTCAAGCAGTGATTTCCATGCCCTCCGGTGTGTTCAAGCCCTACGCCGGTGTGTCTACGGCGGTGCTGGTGTTCACCAAAACAGGGGCAGGCGGGACAGAAAACGTGTGGTTTTATGATATGAAAGCCGACGGCTTCAGTCTGGATGACAAACGCAGCGAAATCGCCGACAATGACATTCCTGACATCATCCACCGCTTCCATCACATGGAACAGGAAACAGAACGGGAACGAACAGAACAGAGCTTCTTTGTGCCGAAAGAGGAAATCGCCCAAAACGACTACGATCTGTCCATCAATAAGTATAAAAAGGTGGAATATGTGCCGGTGGAATACCCTTCTACAACGGAGATTCTGGCAGACCTGAACGAGCTGGAAATGGAAATTACCAAAGGATTGGCGGAATTGGAGGGAATGTTGTGATGGCGAGGTTGGGAGATGTATGCACTGTTGTTTCTGGTACAACCCCCAAGAGTAACCATTCAGAATATTGGAATGGTGATTTGAACTGGGTAACACCTGCGGAATTGACAGACGAATCTGATACAATTTATGAAACGCAAAGAAAGATAACATCGCAAGCGGTTGTTGATAGTAGTTTAAAATCATTTCCAGCCGGGACTGTACTGCTTTCTTCCCGGGCACCTATTGGGAAAGTGGCAATTTCAGGAACGGAAATGTATTGCAATCAGGGCTTTAAAAATTTGATTTGCTCAGAAAAAATATATAATCGGTACCTGTATTATTTTCTGAAGAATAAAACAGCCTATCTTAATTCATTAGGAAGAGGGGCAACCTTTAAGGAAATCTCAAAAAGTATTGTAGAAAATATTGAAATCCCTCTCCCATCTATCGAAGAACAGCAAAAAATTGCGGCAGTGCTGGATAAGGTCAGCGACCTCATTGCCAAACGCCGCCAGCAGTTGGACAAGCTGGATGAATTGGTGAAATCCCGATTTATTGAGATGTTTGGTGACCCGGAGAGGAATCTCAAAGGGCTACCTGTGCTACCATGGCATGAGGTGTTTCATACAACTACAGGAAAACTGGATTCTAATGCAATGGTCGAAGGTGGGCAATACCCTTTCTTTACATGTGCAAAGGAGAATTATTGGATTGATACATATGCATTCGACTGTGAAGCCCTATTATTAGCAGGAAATAATGCTGCTGGTGTTTACGATGTTAAATATTACAAGGGCAAGTTTAATGCATATCAGCGTACATATGTTTTGCGATTGATAAATGAGCAGTGGAGCTACAAATTATTCAAACGGCAATTAGAAGATAAGCTACTTTATCTGCAAAGGCGGTCAAAAGGGACAAATACAAGATATTTAACGCTAGGCATTCTAAATGATTTGTATTTTATGGTGCCACCAATCAATCAACAGGAACAGTTTGACGTTTTTGCTGGTCGAATCGACAAATCAAAATTGGCAATCCAGAAGAGTCTGGAAAAGTTGGAAACCTTGAAAAAGGCTTTGATGCAGGAATATTTTGGATGAGGTGATAAAATGGAAGAATATCAATTGACATTGGGGATAGAGCCCACAAACGATTATGAAAAAGCAAAACAAGACTTGTTACAAGCCATGCAGTCTATTCAAAAATTATCTCCGCTGCAACAGCAAATGTTAGCAAAGGAATTTTTTGAGACTGCAGGCAATATGGCTTTGCTTAAAATGTTTCAGCGATATTGGAGATAAAATAATATTTCAAAAATGATGATTTGAAAGGGTGATCCTATGACCAACTTTTCTTTCCTACGCACCCAACCCACCTACGCCCTCTTTGCCCCTGCCTGTGTGGAAGCGGAGCGGATTTTTGCCGCTTCTCCTGCCATGTGTGCCGTGGGCTGCCGGAAAGCCTTGGAACTGGCGGTGAAGTGGGTCTATGCCGCCGATACCTCTATGGAGATGCCCTATCGGGACAACCTCCAGTCTCTCCTCCATGAGCCTTCTTTCCGTTTTGCCGTAGACCGGAATACCTGGGGCAAGCTGCCTTTTATCGTGAAACTGGGCAATGAAGCCGTACATACAGAGCGGAATGTACAGAAAGGGGACGCCCTCTTGTGCCTCCAATCCCTCTTTGAATTTATCCAGTGGATCGACTACTGCTATGGCACCGCCTATGAAGAACGGAAGTTTGACCCCGCTTTGATCCCTGCGGAGAAAATCGCTGTGGATGTGAAAAAGATCAAGGAACAGGAAAGCCTTTTGGGTGAAAAAGAAGCGGAGATTGAGAAACTCCGCAAACAGATCGAGGAAATGTCTGCCCGTTTTACCGCGGAAAAGGACCAGCACCAGAAAGAGCGTACCTTCCAGCCGGATGATCTTTCAGAATTTGCCACCCGCAAGCGCTTTATTGATGTGGATTTGAGGGAAATGGGCTGGAAGTTTACAGGCGCGGACGCCGATGTCCAGGAAGAATATCCTATGGAGAATATGGCTGGCAAGGCAGGGCAGAAAGGCTTTGCGGACTATGTGCTCTTCGGCAAGGATGGTCTGCCGCTGGCGGTAGTGGAAGCCAAACGTGTCGACCGTGACCCCAATGATGGATGGAAACAGGCGGTTTTGTATGCAGACTGTCTGGAGCGGAAGTTTGGCAGACGCCCCATGATTTTCATTACCAATGGGTTTGAAACCTATTTCTGGGACGATCGCTCCGGTCCGCAGCGCAAGGTCAGTGGTGTGTTCAGCAAAAATGACCTGCAAAAGCTGATAAACCGCCGGATGGAACGACTAAAACTGGATACGGTGCCTATCAGCGACAAGATTACCGACCGATATTATCAGAAAGAAGCCATCCGTGCGGTCTGCGGACAGATCGAAAAGGGCTTTCGGAAGCATCTGCTGGTGATGGCAACGGGTACAGGCAAAACCAGAACGGCATCCAGTCTGACAGATGTGCTGAGCCGTGGGAAGTATGTGACGAATATCCTGTTTTTGGCTGACCGCACCGCATTGGTGAAGCAGGCGAAAGACGATTTTAAAAACTACCTGCCGGATCTGTCCCTGTGCAATCTCTGCACCAATAAGGACGACTGCAATGCCAGAATCGTGTTTTCTACCTATCCCACCATGCTCAATGCCATTGATGATACGAAAACAAAAGATGGACAGCGGCTCTTTACGCCTGCCCATTTTGACCTGATTATCATTGATGAAAGCCATAGAAGTATTTTCAAGAAGTATCGTGCCATTTTCCAGTATTTTGACGCCATTCTGGTGGGGCTGACGGCAACGCCAAAAACAGATGTAGACCGGAATACATACGATTTCTTTGAGATGGAGCATGGTGTGCCTACCTATGCCTATGACTATGAAACGGCGGTTTATCAGGATAAAGTGCTGGTGCCTTATTATAATTATGAGGTGAAAACAAAGTTTTTGGAGGAAGGTATTACTTACGACGATTTGTCCGAAGAAGATCGGGCACGGTATGAGGAGGATTTCACGGAGGATGGCGTGATGCCGGAATTTATCCCTTCTGCGGCATTGAACCAGTTTGTATTCAATGAAAAAACCGTAGATCAGGTGTTGCAGGATTTGATGGAACGGGGCATCCATGTGGCAGGCGGTGACAGATTGGGGAAAACCATTCTTTTCGCCCAGAATAAGCGTCACGCACAGTTTATCTTGGATCGGTTCAACGCTCTGTATCCCCAGTATCATGGGAACTTTGCCCAGCGGGTGGTCTGTGACGATTCCTATGCCCAGACAGTCATAGAGGATTTCAAGATACCGGAAAAAGCGCCCCACATTGCGGTATCGGTGGATATGATGGATACGGGGATCGACGTGCCGGAATGCGTGAATCTGGTGTTTTTCAAGAAAGTCCGTTCCAAAGCGAAGTTTTGGCAGATGATCGGGCGGGGCACACGGTTATGCAAGGGGCTGTCCTGTATCGACCAGATCGACGGGGAGTATACGGACAAACGACGGTTTTTGATCTTCGATTACTGCGGCAATTTTGAATATTTCCGTCAGCATAAGGAAGGCTATGAAACCAGAGAAACCAAAACACTGTCAGAGAATATCTTTGGAAAACAGGTACGGCTCATGATGGCGTTGCAGGAAAGTACCTTTGCGGATGTAGACTATCAGGCATGGCGAAAGGAATTGGCAGAAACCTGTCATGGACAGGTGGCGAATTTGAAGCGGGAACTGATCGCTGTCAAGATGCGGCTGCGGTATGTGGAGAAATATCAAAAAGAGGATGCCTTTGCCCATATCAGCGAACTGGACAAAGGGGAACTGGAACGGGAGATTGCGCCGCTGGTTTTTCTGGATGATCCCGATGAATTTGCCAAGCGGTTTGATCATTTCATGTATGGGCTGATGCTGGCACATTTGGAACAGATGCCGTCCTTCAAGTATGCGAAGAAACAGCTTTGCGATATGGCGGCGCTGCTGGAAAAGAAGGTCACCATTCCGCAAATCAAAGAAAAACTGCCGCTGATTCGGGAAATCGGTACCGATGCTTTCTGGGAAGCCAAGGATTTGCTTTTGTTTGAAAAGGTGCGGAAGGAACTGCGGGATCTGATTCAATTTCTGGACGAAGGAGAGAAAAAGCACCAGATCATTACAAAACTGACAGACCCGGTCACAGAGCAGCAGGAAGGGGTACAAATGGAGGCAGCCTATGATTTTGAGGATTATCGGGCAAAGGTGAACCGATATGTCAATGACCATGGGGATACCTTAGCCATCCATAAGCTGACCCATAATATTCCTCTGGCTCAAGGGGATTATCAGGAATTGGAGCGGATACTGACCAGTGAATTGGGCAGCAGAGAGGACTATATAAGGGAATTCGGAGATACGCCTTTTGGTCTGTTGATCCGAAAGATTGCCAAGCTGGATCATGAAGCGGCGATGGCGGCGTTTTCCGCGTTTATCAACGATCAGTCTTTGAATCAGAAACAGATTGCTTTTGTCCATAAGGTGATCCAGCATATTGAATTGAATGGATACATGGAAAATCCTGCGGAACTGACAAAACCGCCTTTTGATAAGCCTATCAGTTTTCTCAAACTCTTTGACGCAAAGACTCGAAAAGAACTGGTGGATACCATCAATACGGTACGGGAAAATGCAGTGAGAGTATCCATGTAAGAAAGAAACAGTTTCAACCCTCCGCATAGGGATTTGAAGCTGTTTTTTATTGTTCTGAAAAATAGAAAATAATGTGCATCGAATCCCTTTCCAGTGACCTGATAAGTAAAGGGATTTTTCTGGGAAAAGGCAAAAAGAGATACGGAAAATATCCATAAAATACCCGTGCTTTCAACATCTCGGATTTGGATAAATAGAACGAACTTAAGAAATTTTTGAAAAACTGGTAATAAAATGCCTTCCAAGTGACCGGATATAGGAAGGATTGTTTGCATAGGAAAAAAACAAAAGGTCTGGTTGCAGTATGTTCGAAAACAATGAGATAGTTCAGGATTGTTTATTGTGTATTTTCCGTAAACGATCAGAATTTTTGCAAAAGTCTGCATAAAGAACCCTCTTCTTTCGGCTTATAAGTAAGAAGTTTTTTCTTTCCCTTCGTTGCGCCTTAAAAATGGTATACGAGTAATATAAATATGTTACGCTGTTTTGCCAGAAAGGGACAAGCAGTACCATACAGTGCGCCATGACGATCAACAGAATGTGAAGGAAGAATAATCCGAGCGATTTTTGCTGTATGAGGATGATCTTTTGGCAGAATCCGGCGGCAGAAAGCATTGGATGCAGGCACCCGCTGGTTTCCATTACTGGATGGAGCGGATGACAGGAAAGGATGGCGCACTGCTTCGAAGTGCAAAGCGTTGTACAAGGTACAGGGGGCGGGCAAAGCATGCAGGGTGCGTGTGCATACGGGGAGGCGATTTTTCTTGATGTCGGCGGCGGAAAAGCGGCTGAAACAGGCAGCTTTTACTGAGGTGGAAAAAATGTATTTTTATGGAAACATATAACTTGACAATAGGGGATAGTTTTGGCACAATGTTGCTATACCAGGATTCGGACGACTCATTCCAAACGGATTATTGTAACATGAGCGTCAAATCAGTTCGGCGGAATCATAGGATAAACAGAATGGGGAGGACGAATCTTTGTACGACAAAACAGCACGCGGGAACCCGGTGTTACTGTTCTGTCGTAAAATGATGTGATTGAGAGGATGAGAAAAAGATTGGAGGGAATGTATTATGGTTGAAACCTTGATGAATCTCAACACGACTGTTAACGGGTTCGTATGGGGACCAATTACACTGCTTTTGCTGGTTGGTCTGGGGTACTACCTCACCATTCGAACCAAAGGGCTTCAATTCAGAAAGCTGGGCTTTGTCTTTAAGCGTACCCTGGGCGGCGCGCTGAAAGGAAATGCTGCTGCGAAAGACGGAAAAAAACATTACCCCTTTTCAGGCGATGGCGACTGCACTGGCATCGACCATCGGGACCGGTAATATCGTAGGGATTGCGACAGCAATCACGGTTGGTGGTCCCGGGGCGATTTTCTGGATGTGGGTCGCTGCTGCTGGCGGTATGGTTACTAAATTTGCCGAAATCACTTTGGCGATGAAATATCGTGAAAAGAACGAATTGGGCATGTACACCGGCGGTCCGATGTTCTATCTGAGAAACGGGCTTGGGAAAATGCCCGGCTGGCGTGGTTCCTTAGGGAAAATCCTGGCGGTGCTGTTCGCATTCTTTGCAGCGATTGCCTGCTTTGGGATCGGGAACCTGACACAGGGGAACTCGATTGCCGATTCCATTCATACGACCTTCGGTGTTCCGACAACGATCACTGGTATCGTTCTTGCGATTCTTGTTGGTTTGGTTATTGTCGGCGGGATCAACGGGATTGCAAAAGTTACGGAAAAACTGGTGCCTTTTATGGCGATTTTCTACATCGTATTTGCGCTGTTGGTTATCATTCTGCAGTATGACCAGATCCCGCACGCAATCCAGAGTATTTTTGTTGGCGCCTTCAATCCTGAGGCTGTTGGCGGCGGTGCAGTAGGTATCACCATCGGTGCTGCCATTCAGTTCGGTATTGCGCGTGGCGTTTTCGCGAACGAAGCTGGTCTTGGTTCCGCGCCGATCGCTCACTCTGCTTCTTCCACCAAAGACCCGATCGAGCAGGGACTTTGGGGTGTATTCGAAGTATTTACTGTATCATTCGTTATTTGTACAATGACTGCACTGGTTATTCTGACCTCTGTTGACGGCAACGGTAATCCGATGTGGCTGTCCGGTCTGAATGGTGCGCCTCTGTCCTTGGCATGCTTCAACGGCGCTCTGCCTTGGTTTGATATGGGGAATATTGTTGTTACCCTCGGTATTATCATGTTCGCACTGTCTACACTGCTAGGCTGGTGCTATTATGGTGAAACTGCACTGGGCTTCCTGTTCAGAAAAGCCAGTGCCGGTGTTCGCCGTTTTATGACCATCGTGTATCGCTGCCTGTATGTGGTTATCGTTTACGTTGGCTGCAACGGTGGTCTGGAAGTTATTTGGTCGGTTGCCGATACATTCAATGGATTGATGGCACTGCCTAACTTGGTAGGTTTGGCATTGCTGTCCGGCGTTGTCTTCAAGGAAGTAAAACGTTACTTCAACAACATTGATAAAGGGCTGCCTACTCTGACCGGAGCAGACGGTGACTATAGTGAGGAAGACATCGCTTCCACCGCTCCAAAGGCATAAGTATCAAGAAAAGAAAGGGTAAGTCTTTTCAAAAGACTTACTGAGAGCAGAATCACATCATTTTGGTATGAGAAGGGAGGGATCTTCCCGTACGGCTGTGCGGAAAGGTACCTCCTTTTCTTATATGCTGAAACAATATAATAAACCTTGCGGTTCAACTGGGCATAGGTAAAATGTTTAATATAAGCAAGAAACTTTCTGCGCATCGTGAGATTGGTCTGGCAACTAAAAGATAGAAGCAGGGATTGCCCTTGAAGTCCGGCAGAGGAAGAGAAGTACAAACGCTGCTATCCGCAGGGCTGTATTTGTACTGTATTTTTCAGGTTGGCGACGCTTTCATCAGAAAGCATTTTGATATAGAGTGCTGCACCCACAGAAGGCGCTTCCTTTGTGATAATCATTCGTATCAATTATTGAAAGGGAAACAATCGCCAAAACATATTGAAAAGGAAATGCAGAGAACATAAAAACAGAGGTTCCAATTGATTACGAATGGAACCTCTGTCTGTGTTTCCTTTTTTATTTTAGATAGGTTTGGAAAAAGGTTACCATTTTATCAAAGGGAATGGCATTTTTTCCGCCGCCATCATATAAGTCTGTATGTACGACGTCTGGAAGAATCAGCAGTTCTTTGTTGGAGACATACGGATTGTTGTGAATCATATTCGCAAATGCATCCTTACTAAAGTAGCAGGAATGTGCGTTTTCTCCGTGTATCATCAAAACGGCGCTGCGGATTTCGTTGCTATAGTGCAAAATCGGTTGATTGAGAAAGGACATACAGCCGATGATATTCCATCCGCCATTGGAATTTAAGGAACGTGGATGGTAGCCGCGGTTGGTTTTGTAGTAATCATGATAATCTTTTACAAAAAATGGTGCATCCTGCGGCAGAGGGTCCACAACACCGCCGCCAAGGGCATAGGAGCCGTTTTGAAAGTCGATCAATCTTTGTGCATTCATCGCTTGACGTTTGGCATAGCGGGCGTCAGCGGAATCCTCGGAATCAAAATAGCCTTTGGCGTTTACTCTGGACATATCATACATTGTGGAAGTAACCGTTGCCTTGATCCGCGTATCTAAGGCTGCGGCATTCAGCGCCATGCCGCCCCAACCACAGATACCGATGATTCCGATTTTTTCGGGATCTACGTGGTCATGCAGAGAAAGGAAATCAACGGCAGCCTGAAAATCCTCTGTATTGATATCTGGCGAAGCCATATAACGAGGGGTACCGCCGCTTTCGCCGGTAAAAGAAGGATCGAATGCAAGGGTCAGAAATCCTCGTTCTGCCATTGTCTGTGCGTAAAGTCCAGACGCCTGTTCTTTTACAGCGCCGAAAGGACCACATACCGCAATAGCGGGCAGTTTATCTGCAGCATGCTTGGGAATATATAAGTCTGCAGCCAAGGGAATGCCATATCGGTTTGGAAAGCTTACTTTTTGGTGTATCACGGATTCACTTTTCGGAAAGGTTTTATCCCAATCTTGTGTGAAATGCAATGTTTCAGAAAATACCATATCAAACATCATCCTTTCTAATCAAGAATTTGTTGCTATGTTGAAATGATGCCATGCATCTGTCAAAACCATCGAATCGTTTGCGACGAGAAAAGTTCCATCATGATATGCAGCAGTTTTGCCAGAAAGGAACCGCTTTTTGTTGCGCAAAGTGCCAGACAACATGTAGGCTGCGTATGACGCTTTTGTGTTTATTATAATCGGTTTGATATGGTAGCGCGAATGGGAATCTTTCATATCAGGATATGAATTTTTTTCTATTCATGGTATGATAACAGAAAAAAGGAGATGATGTTATGGAAATGAGAACCTTACGGTATTTTTTAGAGGTTGCTCGGGAAGAAAATATGTCAAACGCCGCAGAACGCATGCATGTGTCGCAATCCACCATCTCCAAACAGCTCAAAGGGTTGGAAGCGGAATTGGGGAAAAAACTGTTTATCCGGCATAGTTTTTCCATTGCGCTGACGGAGGAAGGGATGCTGCTGCGCAAACGAGCAGAGGATTTGCTCTCTATGGCGGATAAAATCACAGAAGAGTTTTCAGCAATGGATGATATCATTGGAGGCAATATTTATTTTGGCTGTGCTGAGTCTTATCAGATTCGATATCTTGCTAGAGTGATTCAGCGGTTTAAGCGGAAATATCCGATGTTTCATTATCATATCACAAGTGGAGATACAGAGCAGGTGACGGAAAAGCTGGATAAAGGGCTTTTGGATTTTGCTATCATTGTAGAAGAGCCAGATGCAAAAAAGTACCAGATTCTTCAAATGCCGGAGGCGGACAGATGGGGCGTGATTATGCCGGCGGAATGTGATTTGGCAAAAAAAGACGCCGTTGTGTTTGAAGACTTGATTGGTCTTCCGCTGTTCTGTTCGGAACAAGGCTGGCGAGCAGACCTGCCAAAATGGTGTGGAGAGCGCCTGAAAGAGTTGACGTTGGAAGGTTCCTTTCGTCTGTCGTATAACGGAGCTGTTTTTGCGCGGGAAGGATTGGGATATCTTTTGACGTTTGAATATCTGGTGGATACCAGTGAATCAAGCGGGCTTGTGTTTCGACCATTGGTTCCGACATTGGAAACCAATATGTATATCATATGGAGAAAGCATCATGCTTTTACACCCATTGCGGAGCGTTTTATTCAGCAGCTGCAGGCTGATTTACGCAATGGGGGAGGCAGAGATGCTGTGGAGAAAACAGACAGAAAAAGGAAAAGATAGAACGGTGACAGTTAGATGGAAAGCTGTTTTTCCAACCATGCCAGGCGGCAATCGGACAGCGGAAAGAATGCATAGAGAAAGCAAAACCGCCGCAATTCACAGGAATGCGGCGGTTCTGTTTGTTTTTGATATCACAAAATTTCTAGTTTCCGTAAGGAGATTCCATACTTTCAATCCCGTCTTTGGAAGGAACACAAATTTTTGGATGTTCACTGGATCAAATCGATGATCCTATCCGGGAAAGGGCGAGTGATCTTGCCAAATTCTTTTGGATCAGAAGCAGTACCCATCTAAGAGATGCGAACGTTCCAGGTTATGGATAGGGGGATGCCATTCCTATGCCATCGCAGGCAGAAACATTTGTTTCCTGCTTTTCTTTGACCTTGATCGAGCGCGTAGACCAGTCGATGGAGACCGTCTGCTAGAAAGAGAATCCTTGCATTTGGTCTAAATATTTTTCTCCAATCAGCTCATCATAGGTCAAATAACGATGGAGCATTTGGAGGCGTTCCCGGTCCTCTACGCTGCAATCCGGGGAATACAATTGATAGTATCGGCTCATCACAGGGCAGGTTTCATACACATCCAGCAGGAAATTGGTTTGCAGACAGGCAGGGGCGCCGATATAATCACATAACAGAGCCGGAAGCAGGTAAGGTGAAACCGATTGTCCTTCTGCGCGGTATGGGTTGTCAGTATCATAATTAGCAAACAGGACATAAGGCGTGGAGAACATGGTGTATTTTTCCGCGTCTGTCCATTCGGACGCCTGATCTGCGCTGATCGTTCCTGTGGAGGTGTATGGCGCAAAGTGATCGCCTAAGGTCGGCAGATGATCGCCGTACCACAGCAGAACGGTCGGTTTTTCCCGCTGCATAATATATTCATACAGCGTACCCAAGGCGGCATCAGAATCGCTGACCCCTTTGCAGTAGTTCTGCAAAGAGATGATTTCCTGCTCTGACAAAGCGTCGCTGCTGACCTGAATATCCCAGTCGGAAGGATCATATTTATCGGAATACAGGCTATGGTTTTCCATGGTGATTGCTGTGAGGAACAATCCCGTTTCCCGAGGCTGTTCCAGCTGATAGATGATTTCCTCCGCAATGGTTTCGTCTGTGATATAAGGTCCGCTGTTCCAATGCAGTTCGGCGTGCATATCGTATTCTCCGAGAAAATCCATGAATCCCATCAGCGGATATGCGCGATCTCGCTCATAAAATGTTTTTTGATAGGTATGAATGCCCAGCGTATCATAACCCAGACTGCGGAACAGTTGGGCGTAGGAGAATGTTTTTTCTTTCAGGTATTGTTGGTAGGGCATATTCCCGGTTGGCAATGTGCTGGTGGACATCCCGGTCAGGATTTCGAATTCTGGTCTGACGGTACCGCCGCCAAAGGTGCAGGAAACCATTTCTCCGCTGGGATGTTCTGCAGCAATCGCGCGATAATGCCGCAGAGGATCTTCGGAAAAGGTGACGCCGTTTAATTTGGTGGGATCCCAGAATGCTTCCGATAAAACAACGATGACATCCGGAGAAACGAAGTCCTCTGTTTGCTGCGTTTTGGCAGGGACATAGGCGGAGAACAATTTTTCCATGGTGGATTGACTGTAATCTTGCGGCATTAACGTATCTACGGATCCAAAATTCAGTGTAAATCCAGTGAGAAAGCCATAATGGTCGTAAATATAGTTTTGGTCGGTTTCTTCATTGATTACAATGCCAAACCAGTTTTCATATTGATTCCGAATGGTAGTGTTGGTCACAAAGGTAACCAGCAGTACTGCCAATATTGGAACGCCAAAGAACCGCTTTTTTCCGCGAATCGGGAACACGGGCTTTGCCAGAAGTAAAAACAGCCAATAAAGCGCAGTGCATGCCATCAGCAGAAGAAACTGCCAAGGGAAAGAAATGGCGCCAAGAAACTCTGTAAAACTACCTGCATTTTGCGCTAGGGTTAGATCCCAAGGATAAAAATGATCCTGTAATATCATGGACTTAAAATAATCGATCAAGGGAAGCAGGAAAAACAAAACACCGCAAATGCCGGCGGGCGCCGCAAAGCGACCGAAACAAAATACCAGCAGGAAATATACGCCATATACCAGCAACAGCCCAAAGAGGAATGCGCCGGTCTGTTGGGTCAGCAGGTCTGAGAGCATGGCAACCGAAGAAAAGGAAATATAGTTTGCAACAACTGTCATATAGAGAGGAAAGCCAAGTGCGGCAATCCAAAGAATACAACGGGGCAGTCTGGCAGAATGGAAAAATAAAGCAATCCGCCGACCCAATGGATGCATTGTGTGCATAGGATGATGCCTTCTTTCTAAAATGATTTCTAAAGTCATATTGTAGCATGGAGAATTTGTATTTTCAATGAAAAAGAGCTAGGCAGCAGGAATATTTTTTAGGAAGAAAAACAATAGAAGCGGATTGTGTGGTTGCACAAAAAGCGGTGCATGTGGTACACTAAAAAGAAACGGGGTGAGGAGAAGGTATGAAAAAAGAAACGGGATTATATATTCACATCCCTTTTTGCAGACAAAAATGCCTGTACTGTGATTTTCCGTCGTTTCCGGGAAAAGAAGATTACTTTCCGGAATACACGCAGGCAGTATGCAAGGAGCTGGAACAGAAAGCAGAAATGCTGCGAGGATGGCGGATCAAAAGTGTATTTGTGGGAGGCGGGACACCCACGATGTTGTCCGCGGAACAGTTGGAAGCGATTCTACAGACCGTCTTCCGATGTTATGATGTGGATACAGAGGCGGAAATTACGACGGAAGCGAATCCAGGCACATTGGATTTAGAATTATGCAAACGTTTGAAACAAATGGGATTCAACCGGTTGAGTATGGGGGTGCAGGCGTGGCAGGATGCGCTTTTGGAGCGGTTGGGCAGGATTCATACCAGACAACAGTTTGTTCGGAACTTTGCCAATGCAAGAGAAGCGGGGTTCGACAACATCAATGTCGATTTGATGTTTGCGCTGCCAGAACAGACGCTGGGCGAATGGGAAGAAACGCTGCATGCCATAACGGCGCTGCAGCCGGAGCATATATCCGCATATAGCTTGATTTTGGAAGAAGGAACACCATTATATGATTTATATGAAAATGGTGTTTATCACGAAATGGATGAAGAATTGGATCGTGCAATGTACCGTACTGCAGTTCGCATACTGGAAGAAGAAGGTTATCATCAGTATGAAATATCCAATTTTGCGAAAGAACGGAAGGAAAGCAGACACAATAAACTGTAGTGGCAGGATGCGTGGTATCCGGGATTTGGTCTGGGCGCACATTCTTTCTGGGAAGGCAGGCGGTACCACAATTCCAGAGACTTGGAGAAATACCTGCGACAGATGCGGGAAGGAAATGCGCGGGCAGAAGATGTGGAAATTTTATCCAAACAGGATCAAATGGCAGAATTTATGTTTATGGGACTGCGTTTGACAGAGGGGATTGCGCAGACACGATTCGCGGAACGTTTTGGAAAAGAGATGGATCAGGTATACGGCGCGCAGATACAAAAACTGCGGCAAGCCGGGTTGTTAGAGGAGACAGGCGGCTTTCTGCGGCTGACCGAGCGCGGTGTAGATGTCAGCAATCAAGTGTTTTTGGAATTTTTGCCGGATACAGTATCGTCTTGATTGGTTTTGCATAGGATAAGATGCAGTGGAAATTTTTTGTAAAATTCAGAAAAAGTTCATACTTTTTTTCATTTAGCACTTGACATTATGGGTGGCAAGTGCTATCTTATGTATATGAATTAGCACTCGAATAGAGTGAGTGCTAACAAGCTGGAAGGAGGCGAAGGCAATGTCGTTGAATGAAAGAAAAATTCAAATATTACAGGCAATCATCAACGATTATATCGAAACGGCGGAGCCTGTCGGTTCCAGAACCATTGCCAAAAAATATAATCTTGGCATCAGTTCGGCAACCATCCGAAATGAAATGAGTGATTTGGAGGAAATGGGATTTATTTTACAGCCCCATGCTTCCTCCGGTCGAATTCCTTCGGATCTGGGTTACCGTTTGTATGTAGACCATTTGATGCAGAAAAAAGAGTTGGGTTCGGAAGAACAGCGGTACTTACAGAGCGTAATTGCAAGAAATGTAGGGCAAATTGATTATTTGCTGGAAGAAACTGCAAAGGCACTGTCAGCACTGACGAATTATACTACCATTATTTCCGAACCGGTCAGTCGGCGTACCCGCATTAAGCAAATCCGTCTGCTGCCATTGGACAGTACGGCAGTGCTGCTGGTGATTGCCACAGAAGATAATTTTATCAAGAATCATGTCATTCAGATGGGAGAAGCGCCGGAAGAAGAACGGATTTTTGATATTGGGCTGTGTTTGAACCAAGTGCTTCAGGGATATTCCTTACAGGATATTGATACCAGCGTGATTAACCGCCTGCGGACAGAATTATATGAATATCGAGAGATGGTACCGCATATCCTGAAGGCAATCGAAAGTACGATGCGTTCTGCCGAAAAGGTGCAGGTGCATATGAGCGGCACCAAAAACATACTGGCTTTTCCAGAATTTTCCGACATACAGAAAGCAAAATCTTTGTTTCAGACGTTGGAGGAAAAGGATGTGTTGGTGACATTGCTGGAAAGCGGACAGTCTAATGATATTCAAATTTTGATTGGCAGCGAAAACAGCGTGCAGGGAATGAAAAACTGCAGCGTGATTACAGCAACCTACAAAATGAGTGATGACACCCGCGGAACCATCGGTATTGTAGGTCCGACGCGTATGGACTATTCCCAAGTAGTTTCTGTACTGCACGGTATGGTCAGCAATATGGAAAAAGTGTTGAAAAATCTTGCCGATGGCAATCAAAATACCTAGAGAAAAGAGGGGCAGATGTGGAAGAGAAAAATTTGAATGAAGCAAATTTGAACGAAGAAAATCTGCAGGAAGCGGAAGAACAGTTAGAGATACAGACGCAGACAGAGTTGTCAGAAGCCACAGAAACAGAAGAAGTGGATGAAGCGGCGGCAAAGATCGCGGAACTGGAACAAAAAGCGGCAGAGCATTTAGATCAATATCAGAGATGCCTCGCAGAGTTTGATAATTTCAGGAAGCGGACCGCGAAAGAAAAAGCAAGTATGTATGATGACGGTGTGCGTGATACGGTAGAAAAACTGCTTTCTGTCGTAGATAATCTGGAACGTGCTGTAGCGGCGCAGGAAGGCAAGGATGCTGAGGATGCGTTTTTCAAAGGCGTGCAAATGACTCTGAAGCAATTTCAGGAAATCCTGCACAGCATGGGTGTGGAAGAAATCAAAGCCATGGGAGAAAAATTCGATCCCAATCTCCATGCGGCAGTGGCACACGAGGACGATGAAGCATATGGCGAGAACGAAATCGTACTGGAAATGCTGAAGGGATATAAATATAAAGACAAAGTCATCCGCCATAGTATGGTGAAGGTGGCAAACTAAAACAGAAAACAGACAAAATGTTAGGAGGAAATAGATTATGGGTAAAATTATTGGTATTGACTTGGGAACAACAAACTCTTGTGTGGCAGTGATGGAAGGCGGTCAGCCTGTGGTTATTGTAAACAGCGACGGTGCGAGAACCACTCCTTCTGTGGTTGGTTTTGCGAAAAACGGAGAACGTCTGATTGGAGAAACCGCAAAACGGCAGGCAATTACAAATCCGGACAACACCATCAGCTCCATCAAACGGCACATGGGTGAAAATTATAAAGTAAATATTGAAGGGAAAAGCTATTCTCCGCAGGAAATTTCCGCAATGATTCTGCAAAAACTGAAAGCAGATGCAGAAAGTTATTTGGGAGAAACCGTTTCCGAAGCAGTGATTACCGTACCTGCATACTTCAATGACGCACAGCGTCAGGCAACAAAGGATGCGGGGCGTATCGCAGGACTGGATGTGAAACGGATCATCAACGAACCCACATCCGCAGCGCTGGCGTATGGTCTGGATAACGAAAGCGAACAGAAAATCATGGTTTACGACCTGGGCGGCGGTACCTTCGACGTTTCCATTATTGAAATCGGCGGCGGCGTCATTGAAGTACTGTCTACCAACGGGAATACCCATCTGGGCGGCGATGACTTCGACCAGAGAGTGATTGATTATCTGGTGTCCGAATTCAAAAAAGCAGAGGGCATGGATTTGTCCAAAGATAAAATGGCAATGCAGCGTTTGAAAGAAGCGGCAGAAAAAGCGAAAAAAGAACTTTCCACAGTAACCACAACAAACATTAATCTGCCGTTCATTACGATGAATCAGGATGGTCCCAAACATTTGGATGTTACACTGAGCAGAGCAAAATTTGACGAATTAACCGCAGACCTGGTAGATGGTACGATGGGTCCTGTTCGTCAGGCATTGGCAGATGCAGGGCTGTCTGCAAGCGATATTGACAAAGTACTGCTGGTAGGCGGTTCCACTAGAATCCCTGCGGTACAGGATGCGGTAAAGAAATATACTGGCAAAGACCCGTTCAAAGGGATCAACCCAGATGAATGTGTCGCAGTTGGTGCAGCCATCCAGGGCGGGAAGCTGGCAGGCGACGCCGGTGCAGGCAGCGTATTGCTGCTGGATGTAACACCGTTGTCCCTGGGGATTGAAACTCTGGGCGGTGTAGCAACCAAACTGATTGACAGAAACACCACCATTCCGACGAATAAAAAACAGATCTTTTCTACGGCAGAAGATAACCAGACTGCAGTGGATATCCATGTGGTACAGGGAGAAAGACCGTTGGCAAAAGACAATAAAACATTGGGACAGTTCAAACTGGACGGGATTGCACCTGCAAGACGCGGTGTGCCTCAGATTGAGGTTACGTTTGATATCGACGCCAATGGTATCGTAAATGTATCCGCAAAAGATCTGGGTACTGGTAAAGAACAGCATATCACCATCACCGCAGGTTCCAACCTGTCGGAAGAAGAAATTGACAGAGCGGTGAAAGAAGCAGAGCAGTTTGCAGAACAGGACAGAAAGAGAAAAGAAGCCATTGATGCAAAGAATGAGGCGGATTCTCTGATTTTCCAGACAGAAAAAGCGCTGGGTGAGTTGGAAGGCAAATTGGCAGACGATGAAAAAGCGGCTGTAGAAGGCGCATTGAACAGTCTGAAAGATACCATTAAAGATATGCAGCCGGAAACTATGACAGAAACCGATGTCGCAAATGTAAAATCCGCAACAGAAGCACTGACACAGGAATTCTACAAAATTTCCGAAAAGCTGTATCAGCAGGCACAGCAGGCACAGGGCGGTGACGGTGCAACCGGCGGTGATCCAAATGTGGTTGACGGCGAAGGCAAAGAGCTGTAAAATATAAGAATTGCGGAAAAACAAAGGCAAGGGGCGGGAATCTCCCGACCCTGCTTTTGCCGTTCTCGGTTCTTTTTCCAGTAAATAAAGGTGGTGAGGAAGTTGGCAAATAAAAGAGATTATTATGAGGTACTGGGAGTACAAAAAGGTGCGTCTGAGGCAGAGCTGAAAAAGGCATATCGAAAAATGGCGGTAAAGTACCATCCAGACCAGAATCCCGGAGATAAAGAGGCGGAAGAAAAGTTTAAGGAAGTCAACGAAGCTTATGAAGTGCTGAGTAATCCCGAAAAACGTGCGCAATATGACCAGTTTGGTCATGCTGCTTTTGAGCAAGGCGGTATGGGCGGCGGCGGTTTCTACAGCGGCGGCTTCGAAGGATTCGACATGGGTGATTTGGGCGATATTTTTGGCAGCATGTTTGGTTTTGGCGGTGGTTCTGCCAGAAGAAATGGACCCAGACGCGGCAGAGATATCAATGTCAGCATTCAATTGACGTTTGAGGAAGCGATTTTCGGTTGTACCAAAGAAATTTCCGTAGCAGTCACAGACGAGTGTGAAACCTGTCATGGCACTGGCGCAAAACCTGGAACCCATGCAGAAAGCTGTCCCAAGTGTAACGGTACCGGTCAGGAACGGTTTGTACAGCAGTCCATGTTCGGTGCAGTGACCTCCGTGCGGACTTGTTCTGCCTGCCATGGAACAGGAAAAATCATCAAAGACCCTTGTACCGCTTGCCGTGGTACCGGCAGAGTGAAGAAAACCAAAAAGTACGAAGTGAAAGTACCAAAAGGAATCGACAATGGTCAGACCATCCGGCTTGCAAACAAAGGAGAGTTGGGAGAAAATGGTGGTGGCTACGGCGATCTGTTGGTAACGATTTATGTACAGCCCAATCGTGTGTTTGTACGGAAAGGTTTTGATATCTATTGCGATGTGCCGATTACCTTTGTTCAAGCAGCATTAGGTGGCGAGATTGTGATCAAAACCATTGACGGAGAACAGAAATATACCATTAAGCCCGGTACACAGCCGGATACGGTGGTGACGCTGCGCGGTGTTGGCGTACCAAACCTGCGGAATCCAAAAGTGAGAGGGAATCAAATTGTGACACTGAAAGTGAAGATACCAACGGATTTGAGCGAGCGTCAGAAAGATCTGCTGCGGCAGTTTTATGGTGATG
>ERZ1643247.1012-NODE-1012-length-28836-cov-5.376290_pt1 | contig 28836 bp, 28 predicted proteins | sample MGYA00579264_ERZ1643247 | MGnify/ENA primary metagenome ERZ1643247 (study PRJEB29033, sample SAMEA4952262) | chicken gut metagenome | biome: Broiler Chicken; feature: Gastrointestinal Tract; material: Caecum | place: Ireland | collected 2018 | study: Broiler... | reverse complement strand
TATTATCCTCGTAAGAACGCTTTTTTGTGCTGTCCGCACAAATTGGAGCAGTTCAATACGAATGTTTTTGTGCAAAAGACAGAAAGTAAAATGTTTTTGAAAAAAGGACACAATCAGAATTGAAACTGGGAACAGAATATGGTATATTCCTTGTATCAAAAACAAATGTGTGTAATGGATAAACAAGAAAGAGGGAGAATGATGAAGGAAGATAAGAATTTCTTTATCGTGGATAAAAGCGTACTGCCGGAAATCTTTTTGAAGGTAATGGAAGTAAAAAATTTATTGGAAAGCAAAAAGGAAAAAACGGTGCAGGATGCGGTCAGCCATGTCGGTATTAGCCGCAGCGCTTTTTACAAATACAGAGATGCTGTGCATCCTCTGTATGAAAATACCAGAGGAAAGACTGTTACCATTGCCATGAATTTGGATGATACACCGGGGTTGTTGTCTGCGGTGTTAAATAGTGTGGCGACGGAAGGCGCGAATATTTTGACCATCAATCAGACCATTCCCATCAATGGTATTGCCAATGTGACGTTGACTATTGAAACCAATGAAATGAAAGGGGATTTTAGTCGATTGATGACTCAAGTGGAAAACATTCATGGCGTACAATCCATAAAGATCATCGGAAGAGAATAACGAGCGAAAGAATGATTGACAAAGGCAGAGCAAAAGTGCGTGCGCCTGTGTAAAGAGGTGCACGTACTTTGCTTTTTATCATGAAACGAAGTATTTTGAATGTAGAATGGAGGCGTAGTATGATACAAGTTCGTGTGCCGGCAACTTCGGCGAATATGGGACCAGGTTTTGACAGCATTGGGGTGGCGCTGCAGTTATACAACCGTTTATGGGTGGAGGAAATTCCCTCAGGCGTTCAAATTGAACTGCGCAAAAAACAGGCGATAGAGATCCCAACAGATGAAACCAATTTGATTTATCAGACGATGTGCCGGTTTTATGAAACCATTGGCAGACCAATGCCCGGTGTGCACATGATCCAGGAGGACGATATTCCTATGGTCCGCGGATTGGGCAGCAGTGCAGCCTGCATTGTAGGCGGATTATTGGCGGCAAATGAATTAGCAGGCAGACCATGCAGCAAAGAAGAATTGGCAGTGATGGCAGCGCAGATGGAAGGGCATCCGGATAATTCCAATCCCGCTTTTTTTGGAAGTATGGTTGTGGGAGCTTTGGATGAAAAAAATATGAAACATGTGCGTTTGGAGTTGCCCGACGACTTGTTTTTTGCTATAATGGTGCCGAATTTCCCTGTTTCTACAGAGATGGCAAGAGGGGTTTTGCCTTCGGCATATTCTCGTGGTGACGTTGTATTTAACGTTTCCAGGGCGGCGCTGTTAGTGGCTTCTCTGATGGCCGGGAAATATGAAAACCTGGAAATGGCCATGGAAGATAGAATTCACCAGCCGTACAGAAAAGAACTGATTCCACATATGGAAGAGATTTTTGCAAAAGCAAAAGAAAGCGGTGCAACAGCCTGCTACTTGAGCGGTGCGGGTTCAACGCTGATGGCGATGGTAACAAAAGACAAGGCTGATACATTCAGGGAACAAATGTCCGCCTACTTTGCAGCGCTTCCTGACGGTTGGCAGCTGATGCTGCTTCAGGCAGACATGGAAGGCGCGGCAGTAGTGACGGAAGCATAGGAGGATACAAAGATGTTAATTGTGCAGAAATATGGCGGCAGTTCCGTCGCGAATGCAGAAAGAGTGTTCAATGTGGCAAAGCGGATACTAGCAGCCAAAAACGAAGGAAATGACGTTGTAGTGGTATTATCCGCGCAGGGTAAGACAACGGATGGGCTGATTGCGAAAGCGAAAGAAATCAACCCAAAGCCCAGCAGACGAGAAATGGATATGCTGTTGGTAACAGGAGAACAGCAGTCTGTGGCATTGATGGCAATGGCAATCAATGCGTTGGGTGGCAGAGCCGTTTCCTTAAATGCCGTGCAGGTCGGCATTGAAACGACAAATACTTACAGTAATGCCAGAATTCGCAAGATCCATACCGAGCGGATTGAGAATGAGCTGGAGCGAGGAAACATTGTATTGGTAACCGGTTTTCAGGGCGTGAATATGCTGGGAGATATGACAACATTGGGACGCGGTGGCTCCGATACGTCCGCAGTGGCGCTGGCGGCAGTGCTGAATGCGGATATCTGTGAGATATATACCGATGTGGACGGTGTTTATACAGCGGATCCGCGTATTGTCAAAGACCCTAGAAAACTGGATGAGATCAGTTATGACGAAATGCTGGAACTGGCGTCTTTGGGTGCAAAAGTACTGCATTGCCGTTCTGTGGAATTGGCCAAAAAGTACAATGTGAAATTGGTGGTGCGCTCTAGTATGTCGGACGCGCCGGGTACAGAAGTGAAGGAGGACTGTAAGATGGAAAGAATGCTGGTAAGCGGCGTAGCGGCGGATAAAAATGTATCCCGTATTTCGGTTTTGGGAGTAAAAGACGAACCCGGAAAGGCATTTGAAATATTTGATTTGATGGCGAAAGAAAAAGTAAGTGTGGATATTATTCTGCAATCCAATGGGCATGACGGCAGACAGGATATTTCGTTTACCATTGCCAAAGAAGATTTGGACATTGCGTTAAAAGCGCTGGAAGAGAACAAAGAACGCCTGACTGCGCAGGAAATTGCCCATGATGAAAGTGTGGCAAAATTGTCGATTGTTGGAGCAGGGATGGCGAATAATCCCGGTGTTGCGGCAATGTTCTTTGAAGCCATGTATGATGCTGGTGTGAATATTCAGATGATTTCCACCTCGGAGATTAAAATTACACTGCTCATTGCCCAAGAGGATATTGAGGAAGCAATGATTGCCGTGCACGATAAATTTAAGAACGCGTCAGTTCATATGAGAAAAGCTTGAATGAAGTTATTGGGAAGAGGCTGTATGCAGTTGCATGCAGTCTTTTTTGGCATTGCAGAAAACAGATATGGATGCTCATAACAGGCAGTCAAGGAAACAAAGGGCGCAGTATCATGCGTATTTTTCAGAAATAGGATGTATGGAACAGCGGATAGTGCAAAAGCATACAACAGAGAAATGTGGTTGCTGCAGTTGTCAGCGCTGCGAAAGAAGTTTTGAAGCAGGTTCTGCGGCGCGAAAAAAAGCGATGGTAATTTTGAGGGAAAGGTATCGGTGGAATCTGAAGGGGCTGCAAGTGGAAAAATTGTCGAAGAAGCAAAGCGGTGTATCAAAAATAACAAAGCTTTTGGCGTGTTTTAAGTATTTTATGCCAGAAGAATTTTCTGTTTTTTGTATAACATGCTGATTGTTTCTTTGTGTAAGTTCAGGTACAATAGAGTCATAGAGTTGTATACAGTATAGAAAAAACGAGGGAATCACGTGGAAGAAATCAGATTGAAAGCACGGGCAAAAATCAATTTAACACTGGACGTTACCGGAAAGCGAGAGAATGGGTATCATGAGCTTTGCATGATTATGCAGACCGTGGGGCTTTATGACGAAATTATTCTGCGAAAGATACCAGAGGATACCATTCGGCTGTCATCCAATGTCGGCTGGCTGCCAACGGACAGCCGAAATCTGGCTTGGAAGGCAGCAGATTTGATGCGGCGGACATATGGCATCGCCGAAGGGGTATCCATTGGAATCAACAAAAGAATTCCGGTTGCGGCAGGGCTGGCAGGTGGCAGCGCGGACTGTGCGGCGGTACTGGTAGGGATGAATCGGTTGTTTTCCCTTGGATTATCTGCAAAACAACTGGAAGAAGAAGCGTTTATGCTGGGGACGGATATCCCATATTGTGTGCGGCGTGGAACGGTTTTGGCAGAAGGGTTGGGAGAAGTGCTGACCAATATTGAGCCGCCCTGTCCTTTTTGCTATGTGGTGCTGGCAAAGCCGCCGGTGAGTGTATCGACTGCGAAGGTGTACCAGGCGCTCAAGTGGGATCAGGTGCAGCAGCATCCGGATACAGAAGGAATGTTGGAAGCGATGGCAGAGGGCGATATATCCCAGATGGGCAAGCGGTTGTGCAATGTGCTGGAAACCGTAACCATTCCCATGCATCCAAAGATTGCCGTGTTAAAGGAGGCGCTTCTAAATTTGGGCGCGGAGGGCGCATTGATGAGCGGCAGCGGGCCAACGGTATTTGGGCTGTTTTTGGAACGGGAACAGGCAAAGCGGGCAGCGAGAGCACTGCGGCGAAATTTTGCGATGAGAGATGTTTTTGTGACACAGATTTACCATGTACCTCATGGTAAGAAGGAAAGGAGAAAAAAAGATGGCAGACACAAGATTTCATATCAATTCCAATGAATACCTTCCCTTGAGAGACGTGGTATTCAATACATTGAGAGATGCAATATTAACCGGGAAACTGGTTCCCGGTGAACGATTGATGGAAAATCAGCTGGCAGAAAAGCTGGGAGTAAGCCGCACGCCAGTCAGGGAAGCACTGAGAATGCTGGAATTGGAAAACTTGGTAGAGTTGGTTCCCAGAAAAGGTGCACAGGTACTGGATATGAGTGAAAAGGATATTATTGATATTTTAGAGATCCGAAGTGCATTGGAAGGGCTGGCAACGGGGCTGGCTTGTAAAAAGATGTCTGCAGAAGGGCTGGTAGAACTGAAGGCGCTGGAAGAAAAGTTTGAACAGGCAATTGCGGATAAGGTATTAGAAGATATTGCGGATTTGGACGAGCAGTTCCATCATCTGATTTTTGCTTCTACGGAAAATGATAAACTGATTCAGATTTCCAAGAATTTGCAGATCCAGTTATATCGGTATCGTATGGCGCATCTGAAGCTGGATTCTTCTATTCCGGCGATTATTGCACATCATAAAGGCATTATCCGTGCCATAGAGAATCATGATGCAGAAGAAGGAACAACCATGGCGCAGGGGCATATCAAGTATCATACGGAATTTATCCTGCGCGCAGTGCGGAACAGAGAAACGAAATAATATGCGGTAGGTGTCTATCTACGCAGTATAAGAGATGGGTATACAGAGACGATCTGTATACCCATTTTTTGCGACAGTACAGAATTTTGCGATTGGAGCAGGTTGAGACACGAAAGAAGCGGGGAGAAAATTATATGGATGGGAAAGACTTTGTTGAGATGGATGTATGCATGAGGAGACAAGGCAAGAATGGAAACGGTGATACATTTGGCAAGAAAGGAATCCTATTTGTTATATGTTTGTGTGGAAACAGACGCAAGGCGGAATAAAAAGTAGATAGAGCAGACAGTGGATCCTGCAAGAATTGCGAAGTACTGGATGAGGGATGAGAAATGTTAGAAATGGTATCAAAACAATGGCAGAACTTTTTCTGATGAGGATAAAAATGATTGCCAAATGGGAACTGATCTCAAATAAGGAATGAAAAACGGCATCGGCAATGCCGACACCGATCAAGGATCATAATCCGATCAAAGGGAGTGCTCACGTGCTGCTTTGCGGCAGGAAGCACAGGTTCCGTAAAGAATCAACTGTTCACAAGTTACTTCAAAATCCAATGGAACAGATAATTTGGTATGCAGATTGGATAATTCTTCGTTCTCCAAGTCAGATACGCATCCGCATACAGTGCATACGGTGTGTGGATGACAGTATACTTTTGCGTCATAGCGGGAACTGCCCTCTCCTACATTCAACTCCTGAACCAACCCCAATTGCTTGAAGAAATCCAATGTTTTATACACGGTTGCCAGACTCATGGTTGGATTGCTGGTTTCCAATGTGCGATAAATAGTTTCTGCGTTGGGATGATCTTGTGTATGCAAGAGCATATTGTATACAGCGATTCTTTGAGGCGTTACCTTCAGACCTTTTTCACGAAGAATTTGAGCTGTTTCTTTCATGGGCAACCCTCCTAGATAATAATTATTGTTATTTAATAATAATATATTGAGAGGAATTCGTCAAGAGGAAAACAATGGAAAGTTTGCATTTTTTGTGCTTTTGTGTTACGATGAAGCGAAAGAAAGCAAGAGGGGGAAACAGGATGCATATTGTATTGCTGGAGCCGGAAATACCGCAGAATGCAGGAAATATTGCCAGAACCTGCGCTGTGACGAATACGGTGCTGCATTTGATTCGACCGTTGGGATTTTCTGTAGAAGACAAATATTTAAAGCGGGCAGGGTTGGATTATTGGAAATTGCTGGATATTCGGTATTATGATGGATTTGCGGATTTTTTGGAAAAAAATCCCAATGCGAAGATTTGGATGGCGACTACAAAAGCGCAGCGGGTGTATAGCGAGGTCAGCTATGGCGCAGAGGATTATATGATGTTTGGGAAGGAAAGCGCAGGGATTCCAGAGGAGATTTTATTGCAGTATCCGGATACGGCAATCCGTATTCCGATGCTGGAAGCAGCGCGCAGCCTGAATTTATCCAATTCTGTGGCGATAGTGATATATGAAGCGTTGCGGCAGCAAGGATTTCCTGGTATGTTGCGGGAAGGCGAATTGCACCGCCATACGTGGGCGGCGGATGCAAAGCATCGCTAAGGGCAAGGAAGCGTTTCAAAGAGAAGTGCCAACAAGAAGTACAGTAGAATTTCAAATTGCAAGAACAATCGATTTTGTAGAAAATCCCATTTATGAGACAGTAAAATCTGCTGGCTTATCAGTGGGTATTTTTTTGCCTCAAAGAATAAGATACAACCATATTTGTTGAGAAGGAAACAATATGCACTAAATGGTCAATTTGATTCCAAAATAGGATGATAGCAGGAACTTTCCATGACTCGAAGAGAGAAAAGAGAATACGCGAGGTAAGAGACGACCGTATTTCAAAAAGCAAAAGATGGGTTGATATTATGTGCTTCTGGAAGAGATATCCATCCCTTACAGAATATTTGGACGATGCGGGGGAAGTGTGTATGGGAGAGTGCTCCCTTTTGCGTAGCAGTTTTGAAACGAGTCAGGGAGAATTTCTGATTTTGTATTCATACAACGGATCATTTTGGATGATATCTCGATGACAAAAATCAGAAGGCAGGTGTATTGTCCAAATTTGAATTTCAACTTGTATTTCGTTCTTGCTGTCGAGCAGCACATCTCAACAGACAATATGCCAAAGGCGAAATCATGGGAACCAGTATGCAGAAGTAAAAAACGACCAGAAGGAAAATATCCTCTTGGTCGTTTTGCATTTACTGTATTAATACATGCATGCGCTGAAAGGGTATCTTATTTATGACCAGCAGCTTTGTAAGCTTCGATCCCTTTGCCCAGCAGTTCGATCCCTCTTGCCATATCATCTGCATTCAGGATATATGCAATACGCAGTTCGTTTTTGCCCAGACCGGGTGTTGCATAGAAGCCTTCTGCGGGAGCAAACATTACAGTTTCGTTGTTGTCTCTGAATTCTGTCAGCAGGAACATCAGCAGATCTTCTGCGTTTTCAACAGGCACTTTACATGTGATGTAGAATGCGCCGCCGGGTTTTTCGCAAACAAGACCAGGGATTTTCTTCAGAGCTTCATAAGAAACGTCTCTTCTGTGTTCATATTCTGCTCTTACAGCGTCGAAGAAAGAAGGATCCAGTCTGTACATAGCGGCTGCGCCAACCATGTCCAGTGTCGGGCAGCACAGACGACCCATTGCGATCTTCATAACGTTTGCCATGAATTCATCGTTTTTGCATACGATACAACCGATACGAGCGCCGCAAGCGGAGAATCTCTTGGATACGGAGTCGATAACGATGACTCTGTCTGCAACGTCTTCATACTGACCGAAAGATGTCATTTCTCTGCCGTCGTAAGCGAATTCTCTGTAAACTTCGTCAGCCAGAATCCAAAGATCATGTTCTTTTGCGAAATCGCAGATCACTCTCATATCTTCTCTGGACAGGATGCAGCCGGTAGGGTTACCAGGGTTTACAATAGAAATCATTTTTGTTTTGTCGGTTACAGCTGCTTCCAGTCTTTCTCTGATTGCGTATTTGTAGCCTTCTTCCGCATATGTGGTAACAGGTTTTACTACGCCGTCAGCAGCCTGAATAAATGTCAGATAGTTGGTGTAGTAGGGTTCTGCAACGATAACTTCATCGCCGGGGTTGATCAGGGACAGGAATACCAGTGTCAAAGCCTCGGAACCGCCACTTGTAATCAATACATGCTTTCTTTCCAGATTCATATCGAATCTCTTGAAGTAATCAATGATTGCGTCCTGCAGTTCAGGCAGACCAGGGGAATCTGCATAAGCCAGAACTTTCTGGTCGAATCCTTTTACTGCTTCCCAGAATACGGAAGGAGTTTCAATATCGGGCTGACCAATGTTCAGGTGATAGATTTTTACGCCGTCTGCTTTTGTTTGAGCAGCAATGGGGTTGAACTTTCTGATTGGGGAGCTCTGCATTGCTTGCACTCTGTCGGATAATTTCATTTCTCTCACTTCTCCTTTTTGTTTTTTTGAAACAAATTTTCTTTGCTGATAAGAAAGCGCTGCCGTTTCTCTTCAAGCGGGTATCTTTTTCTGAGTGATCTGGATACCGCTATTCAATATGACTATGGAAAAGAGCAGGACACGCTTCTGCTTGCATATATAGTATAACACTTTTTAGTGGAAAAACAAGTAGAACTGTGAAAATTTCTACAAAGTGCTGCAAATTTGTACAATATTTCGTACACTATGAAACGGAAAACAGAAAGTGAAAAAATTTTTATTGATTATCTACGATAGTGGGAAAAAAGAATTGGATAAAAGCTGGAAAAAATGATGAAGGAAGAAAAGTTGTTTGAACAGAATTTTTTCTATATCCGGCAAAACAGAACGTTTTTTTTACAAAAACAGTGGAGATATCAGCATTTTGACATACAGTATGCAAAAGCAAACAGGGGAATGGTATTTAGCAAAAATGGTATATTTGTATGAGAATAGGGAAAGACAAGGAGATCAAGTTCGAAAATTTTTTGTCAAGTAAATTTGTGCAGAAAAAAGTGCATGCTCGTTTTTTTTCATAAAAAAACGATGTATCGACAGGATAATGGTTTGTATTCCTGATAAACAAAGAAAAAAGATAACGATTCCGCCGATTTGACGGAAAGAAATCGTTATCTTTTTTACAATCTTTTGGTTGGGAGGGGTTAGACACTCGGAGATGCTTCTGACGGTGCAGGGGTGCTGTTACTCTGCTCGGCTGAAATGGTGGGAGGGGTTGGCTTTTGCGGGACCGCTGCGCGAGGGCAGCGGATTTGTGCTTTGAACAAATCCCCGTCAATGGCAATGGTGAATTTTCCTTTTTGGAGTTCTACCAGGGAACGGGCAATATTTAATCCCAATCCACTGCCTTCTGTAGAACGGGAACTGTCTCCGCGTACAAAACGCTCCATCAATTCATCCGGTGCAATATTGAGTGGATCGCGAGAAATATTTTTCACCGTAATTAGTACAAAATCACCGCTGGATTTGACTTGCAAATAAACGCGGGTATGCGGCTGAGAGTATTTGCAGGCATTACTGAGCAGATTGCTCAGTACCCGCCACATCAAATTGCCGTCTACCAATCCATATATGGCTTCGGTTTCTCCGCCGCTGATGATCGCTTCCAAATGAGCGGCTGCGAGCTTTTCTTCATACTCACCGACTGCCTGCTGTACCAATTCTATGAGATCCGTAGGGGCAAGAGAACAATGGATATTGCCGGTGGATGCTTTGGACGCCTCTACCAAATCTTCCGTTAATTTTTTTAATCTTCTGGACTGGCGGTCTAAAACCTCAATATATTCCGCAGCTTGACCAGTCAAGTCTTCTTTTTTCAGTAAGTCCACATAGTTGATGATGGAAGTCAACGGCGTTTTGATGTCGTGAGAAACATTGGTGATCAACTCTGTCCGCAGGCGTTCGCTTTTCATTTTTTGATTCAGCGCAATGGAGATACCCTGGGAGATATTGTTCAGGTTTTCTCCATGCTGACGAAATGTACGGAACATTCGCGTGGTATTTACTTTATAATCCAGATTTCCGGCGGAAAGCTGTTTGCCGGCACGGCTTAATTTCTGCCATTGGGAAGCAACAGCGCAAAAGACAACCAGCAGCACAAAGTTCAACACCAGCACAACAGAGGCAGAAGAACTGCTGGACAGATAAATGGTAGAAAGTACCAGCCAACCAACGGCAACCTTCCATGTGGAGGGCAGTGCGTGGATGAAATCACCGATAGTAGAAATGACAGCTTTGCAGACATTCCAGAAAAAGCGCAACACCGGATAGGAGATGCTGTTTTTCCACCAATTGCCTTTTTTCAAACGGGTGGAAAGCGTCATCAGTGTGGCAAGCAAAATGGCTTCCAATGACAGCAGTGTAAAAATGGTTGTCAGGATAAACGGCAAATCAGCAGTGCTGTAATAGGAAGATTGTTGGGCGATTCCAAGACAAAAAGAGCAGCCAAGGAACGCCAGCAGCAAATACAGATCCAACGGGATGCGGTCCTGTACGTTTAAGGTAATCTCATCGGTGTCGCCCCGGTGCCCGGCAGCACAAAGCAAATAAATCAAAGATGCGGCAAAAACCAGCAGGCTGACTAAGGCGATCACGATTAACCAATATCCCAATGACATGGTCAGGCTGTATAGTCGATAACTGAGCCAGTAGTTATCCGCTGCTGTCAGAGGATCTGCGACATAGCCGATGATCTCTAAAGCAGCCGGCGGATCATAAAACTGAAAGGTGCCGTCGGGCATGCGCTGTTCTGAATAATAAAAAGTATAGGAAGTAGCAGTACCGGTGTTTTCCGGTACATTGCTGGCAGCGATTAACATGCCTGTACTGTCATATAGTTCGAAGGCGAAATTGGTATTGTCATTAGAAAACAGTTCGGCAATTTCCTCTGTCGGAACACCATCCAGATAAAACTGTGCAACGGTATCACAATAACTGTAGGTTGTGTTTTGACACCACGGTGTTTCGTAATAGGATTTTGGCATATCACTGAAAATACCGCTTTCTCCGGCGAATAGTATGCCGACAATGCCAAAAAAACTGCTCATGCCGGTTAGTATGGTCAAAAAAATACAAACGACTTTTACCCCGAGATGGTGGGTAGCTTTTGTCATTCTTTTGCCTCCTTCTCGATTTTGTAACCAAGTCCCCAAACAACTTTTAGATAACGCGGTTCTGAAGGGTTGATTTCGATTTTTTCCCGCAGGTGGCGAATGTGCACAGCAACAACGCTGCCGGAGCCATAGGCGTCTTCATTCCAAATTTGTTCGTAAATTTGATTGGAAGAAAATACGCGACCGGGATTTTCCATGAGCAGTTTCAAAATATTGTATTCACTGGGAGTGAGAGAAACGGGTTCGCCATCTACGGTAACAATTTTGGCTTCATCGTCCAAGTCGATACCGCCAATGACCAGATGCGATGCTTTTTTTGCCATACCGCCCAAAGAAGTATACCGCCGCAGATGGGATTTGACTCTGGCAAGGACTTCAATGGGATTAAAGGGCTTGGTTATGTAATCATCTGCACCAATATTCAGCCCCAATATTTTATCGCTGTCTTCGCTTTTTGCTGTTAGCAGGATGATCGGGATATTGTATTGCTCCCGCAATTTGGCTGTAGCGGAAATACCATCCATCTGCGGCATCATAATATCCATTAAAATCAAATGAATGTCGTTGTGTGCCACCACATCCAGCGCTTCTTTTCCGGTATATGCAGTAAAGATTTTGTAATTTTCTGTGGAAAGATAAATCGATAACGCGGATACAATATCCTTTTCATCATCACAAATCAAAATGTTATACATAGCTATGCACCTCCGTACGTCTGATTCTATTGTACCAAGCATCTGTTTAAGAAAACAGCCTGTAAATATTTAAGATTACTTTAAGATAAGTGAAGATAGCGCATCCATGGAAAGACGAAAAAGGAAGCATCTTTCTGGTTGTTCTGAAGCCATTCTATCATACTGCAGGAAAAAAGAGTAGCGGAAGTAAGAAGAGATTTGATGTACAAAGAGTGGAAAAGAATTGCTGTTTGTATTTGGAAAGAATCCTTCTTTATATTTCGGATATGTTGCAAAATTCCGCAGGCATATAGGCAATAAAAATCCCCGCAGTAATATGCGGGGAATCGGTTTTATTCATAATCTCTGGGATCTTGATAGATACCGTTCAGCTGTATTTCATAATGACAGTGGATACCGGTAGACATGCCGGTGGAACCAGTCATAGCGATGATGTCGCCTTTTTTGACGTTGTCACCAACTTGTACCAAATTTGCTGCATTGTGGGCGTACAAAGTAATAAAACCATTACCGTGATCCACTTTGACGTAAAAACCGAAATCACTGTGATAGTCCGCTTCCATAACAGTGCCTCCTGCGGTTGCCATGATAGGAGCAGACTGTCCCTTGGTAGAAAGATCAATGCCTTTATGAACTCTGCCGTCGCTGACGAGGGTATTTCCGTCTGGATTGAATTCAGTGGTTACAATGCCGTCTTCTACGGGGAATCCAGATGGAACGTTATTTTTCTGCGCCAGTGTTTGCGTCACGTTGGTTGCGACATCCACAAAGGAAGCGCCGGTTGCATCTAACATGACGTTCATTTTATCCAACTGCGCAGACAGAGCAGCGGATTTATGATACGCAGTGGTTACAATAGTTGTAAAATTTTTTTCAGTAACCGAATGATTTTCCAGAATGGAAAGACAGGCATTGGCGGAAGTGGTTTCTGCAGATGCGGTATCGTTCTGATTCATCTGATTCAGTTCATCGGCAAGTCCTTGTTTGGTGTTTTCTAATTCGGTCATGCGATTTTCCAGCTGTTCCGCTTTTTGCTGAATCACATCAATATCTTGGTTGTACTGTGCGTTTTCGTTTTCCAGCACTTCTGTTTTTTGCAGCAGTTTACGATTTTCATTTTCCATTTCCTGCCGTTGTTGTTCGGAAAGATGCAGCAGATGCTGTGTATGATAATAAGAAACACCGGCATATGTGCCGCCTCCCAGTATCAAGATCGCTGCAACGCCGGCTGCAATGGCATGCGTTTTTTTCAAGCCGACCGTTTTGGTTTTCCCTTTGTGGGAAAGATGTAACGTGATAAAATGTTTTTGGGTATCAGACTCTGTATTGTTATCTTTGGAAACGATTGGGTTGTTTTCCATGAGATCACCTTTCTTTTTGGAATGTCTGTTAGATAGTATACTAAAGAATGTTTGATTTGTAAATAAATAATTCATAATTGTTCATAAAATTTTAATAATTTCGTAGAGATAGAGAAAAAATGTTACGGATAAACGGCAGGGAATGGGATTGATATCAAAAAAAGGCAGAAAGTTGATGCGCGTATGGAAAGGCGGGAATACCGCTGTACGTTCTCAAACATTGTGACAACCCGTAATATCTGATATAATCAAAAAAAACAAATTGAAAGGATGGGAGGGAGACGGTTGAAACACATTGTGATTAGTGCGGATGGCGACAGAATGGTTTATGCAGTTCCGGATGCAGTTGCCAATCATTTGGAAGCCTATGGATTGGAATTCTGTACGACATGGCTGGAAAACAGCCCTCATGCAGAGAAATATAGGATCAATGGCGTACTTTGCTATCGGGAATCGGATTTTATCGATTATTTGAATGAATGGATCTTCCCGGACGAGCCGTCTTATTTTGTAGAGACTTTAGGTTGGATTGACTTTGGAGATCCTTTGCCAAAGAAGTATCGAGATTGTCCGGAATTTAATTTTTAATCTTTTGTTTTATATATGGCATTGGAGCGGGAATCCGCCTATTGACATCGTTATGCGGAAGATGGCGGGGATATCGTTGTGATGAGAAACGGAAGGAAGCGACTGTCTGGTTGTAAGAAAAACGCAACTGTGCTATAATAAATCATTGGTTTCGGGAAGGGGAAATCTGTATGGATTTGGATTTCAAAACGGTGGAACGCTATGGGAAGTTGGGGATTGCCGCTTTTCATGCAGGGAAGCGGCTGCTCTGGATCGGCAAACAGTTGCTGCGCAGAAAAAACGGCAGAAAAAAGACAACCCATCCACAGAAAAGAAAAAGAATGGTTTCTGTGCCTTCGGTGAAGCAAAGGCGCCGTATGATGAAAAAAACGAAACTTCTGGGGCGGGCAGCATATGTTGTCAAACGCAGATATTTTTAGTCTTTTTTCAAAAGGAGGTTCTCGAAAGGTGAGCGAAGAAAAAAATCAGATTCCGGGTTCGGAAGTACAGCAGGCAGATGGTCAGCTGCCGCAGAAGCAGGAGAAGGAAAAGACATCCGATTCTGTGGGTGGAAAGGAACCTATGGAAGATACGAATGTGGAGAAAGCCGGAATAGAGGCTGACCAGACAGAGGAAGAAACATCGGCAATCGAGACGAAAGGTGCATCAAAAGAAGGTGCACAGGTAGAAGAACCCATATCGGAAGAGGAAGATGCGGCGCTTTCAGAGGAACGTGCGCTAGAAGAAACAGTGCAGATGGAAGAAGGAGCATCGGAGGAACGTGTGCTAGAAGGAGCAGTGCAGATGGAGGAAGGGACATCGGAGGAAGATTTGACGGCTCTGGAGGGCAGTACGGCAGAAAAAGCTGCACAGAAAAAGAAATGGATGGCAGGGATTGGTATTGGCGTAGTTGCGCTGATTCTGATCTTGATTGTTTGCTGGATGAACATGGATAGCGGCAGACAATATGCGGATAAAGGCATTGCCTATGCAAAGGACAACAATTTGTACTTATATAATCTGGAGCAGGATCCGTTTCTGGCGGCAGAAGGGATTTCTTCCGGCGGACAGTATCATCAGTATTATTCTGCTTGGGGAACAACGTTTAATGAAACAGGCAGTTCGTTGTATTTTACACAGAATGTCCGTGCAGACGGTACGTTTGATCTGTATTACAGAGAAGTGTCGCCGGAAGCGGAAAATGTGCTGGTAGCAGAAGCGGTGGTGGATTATCTGCCATCTGCAGACGGGATGCAGACCATTTATGTGAAATCAACGCAGGACAATACGTCGATGGAACTGTATGTGTTTGATGGTACGCAATCGATTCTCGCGGCGGAAGATATCTTGGCAGAAGGAGGCGCTTATGCCATCAGTGCGGATGGTACCTTTTTAATGTACCGCAAAAGCGAAGATACGGGGACGGCGCTGTATGTCAGAGGAACGGGTGCGCAGGACGAGACAGTCTGCCTGCATGAAAATGCTGCCATTGCCCTGATGACATCGGAGAGCAATGAGGTGTTTTATGCAGGGGAAGAGGCAGACGGAACCTATGGGGCTTATGTTTATTCCGGCGGAACGGAAGCGGAACAGATCATGGATCAGGTGACCTACTTGGAAGTAATGCCCAATGGGAAAGCTGCATTGCTGATGTGTCAGAGTGCGGAAGAAGTTTCTTATGCTTCTTTGGTAGAAGACGATGTGGCAGAAAGCGATGCAGCATTGACAGAAGCAGATGGCGAAGCCTATACACAAAAACAAGATCGCGATGTGATCCGGGAAGCAATGGAAAACGGAGAAGGGATTTCTCCCATCTTACAGAATGTATATATTTACAGCGACGGCATGCTGACGGAAGTGGCACGGGATGTGATTTCCGCTGTCGCAGTGAATCATGAGGATGCATATGCCATTTGTTACGCTGTGGAAGAACCGGAGAAAATGCAGTTATCAGAATTGAGCAGTCTGCAGGATGTGGAATATGGGTATTACATGAGTCTGTTATATGGCACGCCTCAGATTTTGCTTGCCGACGCAAATGGAGAAACCTGGAGGCTGGAAGGAGAGAATGTCATGCCTGCCGATGTGTTTTTGTCTCAGGACGGCAGTTTGGTCGGATATTATGACATGGATCTGATGACAGGAGATACTACGTTAAAGGTTGCCGAGCTTGGCAAAGAAGTGCTGTTTGAGATGGAGCAGGTGGAAAGTGCAGGATTTCTGGGTACAAGCCATGAGGTAGCATATTATCGGGATTATGAAAATGGTATTGGCGTTATGGGCGTTTGGAACGATGGTCAGACAGAAGAGATAGAAGGAGTTGGCGGCGTTCACTTCCCGGTGGATCAGGATGCAGTGTATTACATCAGCAATATCGACCAGGAATCTGGAAACGGAGATTTGTGTGTGATGCAGCAGGGAGAAACCACCGTTATTGATACGGAAGTTTACAGCATGCAATATAAATACAACGGCAGATTGGCGTATTTGAAAGAATATGATTACAGTATCAATCAAGGAGATTTGTATTATTTTGACGGAACGGAAAGCAAAGCCATTGATACGGACATTACGGCAATCTTTATGTATTAAGCATAGAAAAAACGAGGGATGTTATGGAAAAAATTTGGGAAACCCGATCTGCAGCCGAAACGGCGGCGCTAGGCAGGTGTTTGGGAGAGCAAGCGCTGCCGGGGCAGATATACTGTCTCAGCGGTGATTTGGGCACAGGAAAGACGGTGCTGACCAAAGGCTTTGCGGCGGGGCTGGGGATACAGGAACATATCACCAGTCCTACCTTTACCATTGTGAATGAGTATCATGACGGCAAAATGCCGTTTTACCATTTTGATGTGTACCGCCTTTGTGCACCGGAAGAATTGGAAGAGATTGGATTTGAGGAATATCTATCCAAAGATGGCGTCTGTCTGGTGGAATGGGCAGAACTGTTTACGGAATGGATTCCATCGGATGCAATTTGGATTACGGTAGAGAAGGACTTTGCCAAGGGTGAGGATTATCGGAAAATTACCATGCGGCAGGAGGAGAAGGCATGAAAATACTGGCGATGGATACATCGGGGCAGACTGCCAGTGCAGCCCTTGTGGATGGAAACAAACTGGTGGGAGAATATACACAAAACGATAAGTTGACGCACAGTCAAACCATTTTGCCGATGATTGCGGAAATTTGCAGACAGACCAATACTGAACCGGCAGAACTGGATTACATTGCCTGCGCTGTGGGACCGGGATCGTTTACCGGGCTGCGCATTGGAGCTGCAACAGCAAAAGGACTTTGTCTGGGATGGGATAAGCCGTTGATTCCCGTTCCCACTTTGGATGCGCTGGCATATAATGTGTTTATGACAGACGCTGTTGTCTGCCCGATCATGGACGCAAGAAGAAATCAGGTTTATGCCTGTTTTTATCAGTGGCATGGAGAAATCTTAGTGCCACTGACAAAGTATATGGCAGAAAGTATAGAGATCGTCATGGAAATGGCACAAAGATGGAAAAGAAAGGTGTTGTTTCTAGGCGATGGCGTGGCGGTGCATCGGGAACGGTTGATGCAGTATCCCGATTTTCATTTTGCACCGGCACATTGTGCATTGCAGCGTGCTGCATCGGTAGCAGCGCTGGCGCAGGTGATGGCACGGGAGGGGAAGGCAATTCCCGGCAGCAAGCTGGAGCTGATTTATCTGCGCAAATCCCAGGCAGAACGGGAGCGGGAAGCGAAGCTGTCCCAACGGAAGGAGGAAGCCGGCAATGTTTGAGATCATTCCCATGACGGAGTCGCATATTGACGGAGTGCTGGCGGTGGAAGAAGCTACGTTTTCCATTCCCTGGACCAGACGGGATTTTGAGAGGGAAATGCGGGAAAACACCATGGCGATTTATTATGTGGCGGTATCGGAAGGCAGCGTTGTTGGATATGCCGGTATGTGGCATGTGATTACCGAGGGGCATATCACAAATGTGGCTGTTTTGGAAGCATATCGCAAACAGGGAATTGGAGACGCATTGATGGCGCAGTTGGAAAAAGCTGCGCTGGAGAGGGAAATGATTGGAATTACATTAGAGGTGCGCATGCATAACGCGGCTGCACAGCAGTTATATCTGAAGCATGGGTATCGGGCAGAAGGCATTCGGAAGAATTATTACCCGGACACTCATGAAGATGCGGTGATTATGTGGAAATATCTCCCTTTTTTTGAAGGATATGAAAAATAGTATCATCTCAAATGCCGAAGAACCGATTCTTCGGCATTTTCGCAAGGAGGAGAGTTATATGCAAAGAGAGTTGGACTATACGGAGCTGAAAAATATCTGCTCGCCGGAAACCTTTCCGTTTCAGACAACGGCAGAGGTGGAACCGCTGGAGGGGATTATTGGTCAGGAAAGAGCGGTCAGAGCATTTGATTTTGGATTGCGGGTAAAGATCAAAGGATACAATATTTATATGGCAGGACCGTCGGGAACGGGAAAAACCACCTATGCCAAAACCAGCACACAGCGGCTTGCGGAAACAGAACCGGTGCCGAAAGATTGGTGCTATGTTTATCATTTTCAAAATCCGCGCAGTCCAATGGCGCTGTCTTTTGCAGCAGGCGTTGGCAGACAATTTCGGGATGATATGAACGAACTGGTGCAGTTGCTGAAAGCCGAGCTGCAAAAAGTATTTCGTGCAGAGGATTATGAGAAACAGAAAACGGAGTTGCTGCGTTCTTTTGATGAAAAGCGCGATGCATTGATGGATCAAATGGAGCAGGTGGCAGCAGCGCATGATTTTCAGGTGAAAACCACCAATTCCGGTATTTACTTTATGCCGGTTGTAGATGGAAAAACGGTAGGGGAGGAAGAATACGACCATTTGTCAGAAGAAACGAAGGACAGAATTGAAAAAAATTCCCAGATTGTACAGGAAAAAGCAGCTGCGATTATGCGGGATATTCGGGAGCTGGAAAAAGAGTCTAAGCGATGTGTGGATAATCTGGATTACAAAGTAGGGATGTTTGCCATCGGGCATCACATCAGCGCGGTACAGGAAAAATACCAGGCGTATGAAAAGGCGGTAGCTTATATCAGTGCGGTGCAGGAAGATGTGCTGGAAAATATCAGCCAGTTTTTTGAAGAAGACGAGGAGAATGAAGAAGGTCTGGCTTCGCTGCTGCCGATGCTTTCTAAAAAACAGCCGGAAGATATTACGCAGAAATATAAAGTGAATTTAATTGTGGACCACAGCGAGACGAAAGGCGCGCCGGTTGTAACAACGTTTCATCCGACGTATTATAATTTAGTAGGAGAAGTGGAATATGACAGTGAGTTTGGGAATTTAACGACAGATTTTATGAAAATCAAAAGCGGTCTGTTCCATCAGGCAAACGGCGGATATTTGATTGTGCAGGCACAGGATATCCTTTCTGCGCCACAAGCCTGGGAAGCCCTTAGAAGGGTTATCAAAACAAAGGAAATCAATATGGACGCTGTGCGGGAACAAATGGGAACGGTTGTGGCGCCGACGCTGAAGCCGGAACCGATTCCTGCGGATTTCAAAATCATTATGATTGGCAGTAATTATTATTATGAATTGCTAAAGGAGTATGATGAGGAATTTGATAAGTTTTTCAAAATCAAAGCGGATTTTGATTATGAAATGCCACGTACAACGGAAAATACACTAAAAATCGCTCAGTTTATGAAAGGCTTCATCCAACGGGAGCAGACGCCGGATTTTGATGCCAGTGCGGTTGCGGCAGTAGTGGAATATTCCTCCAGAACGGCAGAGCGGCAAAACAAGCTTTCCACACGCTTTAATCAGTTGGCAGAAATTTTGGGTGAAGCTGCGGTATGGGCAAGGCTGGATGGTGCATCGATAGTGACAGCAGCACATATCCGCAAAACCATTGCAGAAAAAGAAGAACGACTGCGGTTATACGAAGAAAAACTGGATGAAATGTTGGGAGAAAATGTAATTATGATTGATGTAGACGGTGCCCAGATCGGTCAAATCAACGGATTGGCAGTGCTGGATATGGGGGCGTATGCATTTGGCAATCCCTCCCGGATTACAGCAACCACCTACGTCGGAAAGTCCGGGATTGTCAATATTGAGAAAGAAGCGCGCATGAGCGGTCAGACGCATGATAAAGGGGTGCAGATTATTACCGGTTATTTGGGGCAGACTTATGCCCAGAAATTTCCGCTGTCCTTGTCCTGCCGGGTATGCTTTGAGCAGAATTACAATGGGATAGACGGGGACAGTGCATCTAGTACGGAGTTGTACTGTATTTTATCTTCTTTGGCAGAACTGCCGATTCGACAGGATCTTGCTGTGACCGGGTCTGTCAACCAAAAGGGAGAAATTCAGGCGATTGGCGGCGTTACCTATAAGATAGAAGGGTTCTTTGATCTATGCAGGAAGCGCGGATTGACGGGAAAGCAGGGGGTTGTGATACCGGCTGCCAATATACGGGATCTGGTTTTGAAAGACGAAGTGGTGCAGGCGGTCAAAGAAGGGATGTTCCATATCTATCCAATTACTTCTATTGATGAAGGCATTGCGCTGCTGATGGGCAAAGAAGCCGGCGTACGGGATCAGAATGGTTGTTATCCGGCGGACAGTGTGCACGGCAGAGTGCATGCGAAGTTGAAAAGTTTCTGGAAATATGCAGAGGGCGAAGAAGTATGATGCTACAGTAGTTACAGGAAAAAACAGGTGAACACAAAAATGGAAACTTCCGATCAATATAGAAAATACGAATCAGAAATGGAGAGAAGCAAAATGATTCGGCAGCTGCAAAAGACAGATATTGACTGTGTGGGAGAGATTTGGCTGCAAGCAAATCTTGGTGCGCATGCCTTTATCCCGGCGCAGTACTGGCAAGATCACTTGAAGATGGTTCAGGAGATGTTGTTGCAGTCAGAGGTGTATGTGCATGAGGAAGTATCTCAAGCCTGCATACAGGGGATGATTGGGCTGGTCGGGGAGGAAATTGCAGGGATTTTCGTCCGACAGGAAATGCAGGCAAACGGAATTGGAAAGCAAATGCTGGACTATGTAAAAAAGAAAAGACAGCGGCTCTCTCTGCATGTATATCAAAAGAATACACGAGCGATTGCATTTTATCAGAAAGAAGGATTTCAAGTCCTGTGTGAAACAAGGGACGAAGCGACCGGAGAAATGGAATATATCATGTGCTGGCAGCTGAATGGCTGCCCTAAGCACAACGGTTAAACCAAAGCAAACAGCCGAATGGCAGAAAAAGCGATTCGGTTGTTTTTTTATGTTTGGGGATGGAGATGCATTTTCCGCTTGCGTTTTGGAATTTTCTACTGTCTGGAAGGGAGAGCGGGAGTGGAAGTATGTTTTTCCTGTTGGAGATATCGGTTTGTTATTTTCGAAAAAAAGGATGTTGTATTGCGGTGAATGAGTAATACAGGGTACGTTGGTTCTTTACGTGATAAAAGGGAATAGAACGCAGTGTCGTATCTGGTTCAACAGTTGGGTAAATCCTGTTTGGAAAAAGAACGGACAAAATTTATTAAAATTCTATTGCAATTGGAACTTTTCCCTTTTCAATTCGACAAAATTTGATATACTAGGGAAGAACAGAGTTTACAGTGGAGGAGACGGAAAGAATGAGAAAAACAGCCAAACGATTGCTGCTGCTGACGTTGGCGGCAGGGCTTTTTCATACGGTGACGGCGTTTGCCGCCAATGTGAATTTGGATTTGTATTATCATGGTACGCACCATGCCTATTCCGCAAAAGAGATTCAAATTGTGATTGATGGTCAGGAATATACGGATCCCAACATTCCAGCAGTGAGTATTGACGGCAGAACCATGCTGCCCATGCGCGGCATTTGTGAGGAATTGGGTTGTACTGTGACATGGAATGAGAATACCAGACAAGTGTATGCCATCAGTGATACCCATACCATTGTATTTCAAATTGATCAAACGACCGGTTATAAAAATGGGGAGACCTTTACTATGGATGTGGCGCCCATGATCATCAATGACCGTACGATGCTGCCGGTGCGGGCTTTGGTGAAGGCTTTGGATATTGAGGTAACCTGGGATGATCCATCCAGAACAGTATATATTGGGGAAGTGCCGAAAGAGGATGAAACTCAAACAACAACGGAAACGCCGGGCGAAACCGTTTCCGGGACGAAGGGAGCGTTGACCAAAGTCATCACCCCTGCATCTGTTGCGGGAACTCAGCAGTTTACGATTGAGGCAACCGGCGGATACAGTCGATATGAGGAAGTATATGTCAGTGATGACAGGATTGTCTTGGATTTTTACGGCGTTACCAATGCGCTGGCGGATACCATCACAACGACCAACAGCAGCTTTGTGACATCTATCCGAACAGCGCAGCATACGGCGGATAACGGAGAAATCTATACGCGGGTGGTATTTGACCTGACCGGGAAGAAAACGTATGAGGTGACGGAAAATGCGGCAAAGACGCAGGTAGTGGTGGCATTTGAACAGGCAGTGATTCAGGATATTACCACCAGCCACAGTGGTACGACGGAAACAGTGGTGATTCATGCCGATGGGGCTACGGGCGCTTCCGTCACAACGATGCAGGATCCCTACCGTCTGGTCATTGATATGCCTGGTGTTGTGACAGAGGATATGGATGAGATCATTGATACGGAAGATCTGGAATATGTACAGGAAGTACGGACGGGTTGGATGAACGGCACGACATTCCGCGTAGTGGTGGAAGCGGATGAACTGACGGATATGACATGGACAGAAGCGGATGGAAAACTGACGGTCACGATTCAAAAATCCACATTGGAGAACTTATCCTATGACAAAGAGGCGGATGTCTTGGAATTGAAAAAGGTGGTGACCATAGATACCAATCGCATTTCGCATAAAGATGCGTATTTGGATGGGTATTATGAGCTGACATTACCGGGAGATTATTCGGATATCTACGGCTATGGCACACGGAACCTTAATACGGATCAAGTGCAGTCCATGGAAATTTACCAAAAAAGCGGCAACACAGTCATTCGCTTTGAACAGAAAATGGTCAATGCATACACGATTGCGGACACAGGAGACAGCTATCTCATTTCGGTAAAGAACCCCAAAGAGGTTTATTCCAAAGTGCTGCTTCTGGATGCAGGACATGGAGGCAATGACCCTGGAACGAGCGGGAACGGACTGACAGAAAAAACACTGAATTTGACGATGGCGTTGAAGGTGCAGTCGTATTTAGAGAGACACTCTGATATCAAGGTTTATATGACCAGAGAGAGTGATACCAGACCTGCGAATGCGGATCGTGCAACAATGGCGAACCAGATTGCTGATTTGATGGTATCCATTCATATGAATGCAGGTACGGCGACGGCAAACGGCACCGAAACGCTGTATGCTGCCCACAGCAATGACAATAGTGCAAAGCTGACCAGTCTGAAAGCGGCAGAAGTGGTGCAGAGTTATCTGCCGACTGCGCTGCAGACAACCAACCGAGGAGTGAAATCCAGACCGGATTTGTTGATTCTCAATTCGACGACCGTACCGGCGATCCTGATAGAAACCTGTTTCTTATCGAATCCAGGGGACGCGTTGAAGATTTCTCAGGAGACAAATCAGGATACGGCGGCAGAAGCAATTGCAGAGGCGATTATGTATACGATGAGTCATTATACGCTGCGCTGAGAACAGACGGCAGATATGTTATCCGCATATCTGCCGTCTTGGTATTTTGTACAGGAGGGCTGTTCAAATATCGGATTTGAGGATATAATGGAAAACAGACAAGCAAAAGGAGGAACCGAAATGAACAGATGTGATGGCAGGGCGCGTGATCAATTGCGTCCGATTCGGATCACCAAACATTTTACAAAATATGCGGAAGGCTCCGTTCTGATAGAGTGCGGAGATACCAAAGTGATTTGTAATGCGACGGTGGAAGAGAATGTGCCGCCGTTTTTGAAAGGCAGTGGCAGTGGTTGGGTGACGGCGGAATATGCGATGCTGCCTCGTGCGACGGCAAGCAGGAATAAGCGGGATATTCAAAAACTGAAGCGCAGTCCGCGCGCAACGGAGATTCAGCGTTTGATTGGGCGCGCACTGCGTGCTGCGGTAGATTTGGATGCGTTGGGAGAAAGAAGCATTACCATCGACTGCGATGTGATTCAAGCAGACGGCGGTACCAGAACGGCAGCCATCACCGGCGGGTATGTAGCGCTGGCGAGGGCATGTCAGCGCTTGGTGGAGGAAGGCGTGCTGGAGCGGACGCCACTTTGCCATAGCATTTCTGCAGTCAGCGTTGGGATTGTGGACGGGGTGCCGATGTTGGATTTGTGTTATACGGAGGATTCTGCGGCGGAAGTGGATATGAATATTGTGGTAAACGAAACGGGCGCGTTTGTGGAATTGCAGGGAACTGGGGAACATGGTACATTCGACCGAGCGCAGTTAGAGGAACTGTTGGCGCTGGGCGAAAAAGGGAATCGAGAACTGCAGGTACTGCAGCACAGCGTGTTGGCGGAATGATGGGAAAAAGGAGGAAATGGAACAATGGAAACCATTTTATTTGCAACGAAAAACAAGGGGAAAATACGGGAAATCAATGCCATTTTGGCAGATATGGGTGTACAGGTGGTATCCATGGAGGAAGCAGGAATTACGATAGATGTGGTGGAGGACGGAAAGACCTTTGAAGAAAACGCGATGAAAAAGGCAGTGCAAGTGATGGAAATTGGGCAAAAAATCACATTGGCGGATGATTCCGGACTGGAAATTGATTTTTTGGGGAAAGCGCCAGGGATTTATTCTGCACGTTTTCTGGGGGAAGATACACCTTATTCGGAAAAGTGCAGCGTTATTTTGGAAAAAATGCGCAAAGTGCCTGAGCAGGAGCGAACGGCGCGTTTTGTCAGCTGTATTGCAGCGGCGTTTCCAGATGGCAGAAGATTGGTCAGCTGCGATACGGTGGAAGGGATCATTAGCTGGGAAGCAAAAGGGGAAAATGGGTTTGGATACGACCCCATTTTTTATGTGTCGGAGAAAGGGTGTACGATGGCAGAATTATCCGCAGAAGAGAAAAATGCAATCAGTCATCGGGGAAAGGCGCTGCGCAAGATGAAAACCTTGCTGCAAAAGGAGTTGGAACGTCATGAAACTACTGGTGCTGAGTGATACCCATCATAGATTGGATAACGCAAGAGAGGTGCTGCGGCGAATCGGCGGGAGCATGGATATGGTTGTGCATTTGGGAGACCATGATACAGATGCGGATGTATTGCAGCGGGAATTTCCAACGCTGCCTTTTCATGCGGTGTCGGGGAATAATGACAGTGCCATGGATACGCCTGGGAAAAAGATGCTTTTTGTTGCTGGAAAACGCATTCTGTTGACACATGGGCATAAACAGCGAGTATCTTGGGGATATGATACCATTTCCTATTGGGCGGAAGAACAAGGGGCAGATGCGGTTCTGTTTGGACACACCCACCGTCCTGTTTATGAAGCTGGCAGGGTGCTGCTGCTCAATCCGGGAAGTATTTCACTGCCCCGCGGGGGAACTCCGCCGACATTTGCCGTGCTGACGATTACAGAAAACGGCAGAATGGAGGGGGCTGTGATGGCGTTTCATCCCAAAGAAACGTTTGCCCGTATTCGGATTTGAACCGGGAAAAACCAGTCCGAATCTGTTGTGGCGTGGACGGAGCGGACAGCCTGCCGGAATGGGAATGGCTGGAATGGTGAGCAGTTCCGTCGCACGTCGCTTGCCGTTCAGCAATGGTTTGAAAGGATGAGAACAAGGAAGGGGATCGGGAAATCGCTCCATGAGGTACTTTGGAAAATACAGAAAAAAGTAAAATTTTTGTAAAAAAGGTATTGACGAGGACGGTATTTTGTGGCATAATATCTCTTGCCGAATCGGTATGAATCAGTAGCTCAGCTGGATAGAGCAACGGCCTTCTAAGCCGTGGGTCGGGGGTTCGAATCCCTCCTGGTTCAGTATGCGGGTGTAGTTCAATGGTAGAATGTCAGCCTTCCAAGCTGAACACGTGAGTTCGATTCTCATCACCCGCTTTTTTTTGTCTGTTTTCGAGAGAAGCATTTGAAAAAGAAGAATAGAACAGGAAGTTGGATTTGCAGGATCCGCTTCCTGTTTTTTTGTTGTGGCGTTGTGCTGCCCAGAAAAGGGAGAGCGGAATATGCCCAATGGCGCGGCTGCATCTGGCAAGAAGTCCCTGTTCAGGGAATGATTTTTCTGGATGCAGCGTCATCAAAAGAAAGTGCATAAAGGCTGCATCAGGTTTGCGGATGAGATATGGCAAGTACGTAAAACTGGAAAAAAAGATGAGACCGAGAAAGGGGGCAGGATACAATCAGGAGATGTGAGAGCGCTAACGTTGCGGAATACAATGACATATTTCAGAGATAGACGGAACGCAATCATTCCATGTATGAGGACGGATCCATGTGAGGAAATGTTTGCAAAAGTACAGATACAAAGAGAACCGCCCTTCCAAGGGGATTCCCGGAGGAGGGGCGGTTTGCAGCTTGCGTTTGTATTTGATTACAGATATGGGATTGTAGTTCAACGAAATGACCGGTTTACACAGATGTGCTGCGTTCCAAGGCTTGCTTCAAGTCTGCAATCAAATCCGTTTCACTTTCCAAGCCAATACTGAAACGGAAGAAGCCTTTTTGGAATATTTCCGGATAGTGTGGCAGTTTATCACTGTATTCATCGTAATAAACGATTAGACTCTCTACATCACCCAAGGAAACGGCGTGGGTGACCAAAGACAGAGCATCTAGGAATTTTTGATGACGCAGGGCATCGCCGTGGATATCAAAGGCAATCATGCCAGAATACTGTCCGTGCATCCATTGTTTTGCACGTTCATGCTGCGGATGACTTTCCAAGCCGGGATACCAAACAAAACGAACGTCTGGATGCTGTTCCAGGAAGGTTGCAACTGCCAGAGCAACCTTGCTGTGCTGTGCCATACGCAGGGGCAGGGTAACCAATCCGCGGGCAATCAGCCATGCGTTGAAAGGGCTCAGGATACCGCCGAAGTTGACCATAGAAATTTCTTTGATCTGTGCCAGCAGTTCTTTTCTGCCCATAACACAGCCGCCCAGAGAATCACCGTGTCCGTTGATGTACTTTGTCATACTATGGATTTCCAAATCTGCACCGAGTTTCAGCGGATACATGCAGATAGGACCGGCAAAGGTTGCGTCAACAGAAAGCAATGCGCCTGCAGCGCGCGCCATTTCCGCAATGGCAGGGATATCGCTGATGCCGGTGGTCGGATTGCCGGGGGTTTCTACATGAATCAGCCGTGTGTTCGGGCGAATTGCCGCACGAACAGCTTCTGTATCTGTGGTGTCTACAAAAGTGACTTCAATGTGGTATTTTTCCGGCAGATACTTGCGGAACAGCAGATTGGTGGCGCTATAGCAAACCTCGGAGATGACAGCGTGATCTCCAGAGTTTAAGAAAGGAATAAATACGCCTGCCAGTGCAGCGACACCGCTGGCAAACACAGCGCAGTCTTCCGCTCCGGTTAAAGCGCAAAGTTTGTCTTGCAGAACCATCTGGTTTACATTCCGGTTTCTGGCATAGATATTGCTTTCTGTGCCGCTCCAATCCACCGGTGTTCCGTCTGTGGGGATGCGGTAATTGGATGTCATGTAAATGGGTTCGTTGATGGCGCCAAAGGTATCATCTTTTCTTGTGCCGCCATGGACGGCAACGGTGTGTACATCTGCGTTTTGATACATCGTGCATACCTCCTGATTCGTTTGATGCTGTAAAATTTACGGTTTTTTCTTAAGACCATCCTATCAAAAAAAGATACATTTGTAAAACAGATAATTTTGATAAAATCAATCAAAAAAACAGATTGATATTGCAAAAGAAGTGCGGTAAAATAGAAGAAAAGAAAGAGGTGAGATCATGGAGATTCGGAATCTGCGGACATTTCTGAAAGTGGCTGCACTGCAGAATTTTACGCAGGCAAGCAAGGAACTAGGATATGCGCAATCCAATGTCAGTACGCAAATACAGCAATTGGAGCAGGAAGTCGGGGCGCCGTTGTTTAATCGGATCGGAAGAAGCGTTTCTCTGACTCAGTATGGAGAGGAGATGCTGCCGTATGCGCACCAGATTGTGTCTTTGGCGCAGCAAATGGAACATTTCCTGAAATCAGCAGAAGCGTTGGGCGGCGTGATCAAAGTGGGGATTGTGGAATCCTTGTTTGCGCTGTTGACACCAGAGTTTTTTATGCAATATCACAGACGGTTTCCCAGAGTAAAGCTGGAGTTAACGGTGGATGGTACATCCGTGTTGAAAGAAGCGGTACGTCGGGGAACACTGGATCTTGCTTGTTTGATTGATCATCCATTGAACGGGATGGAATGGCAGCGCTGGTATGCTGTCGATGTGCCCATTGTGATAGCGGCAAATCCGTTGCATCCACTAGCTGCAGAGGAAGAAGTTGCGTGGGAGGCGCTGGAAGATCAGACGTTTGTGGTCATGGAGGACTCTGCGCCTTACAGCATACAGTTTCAGCAGATTTTGTCAGAGCATCATACGTTGATTTCTCCTTTTTTAAAGCTGCAAAACGCAAATATGGCAAGGGAACTGGTGAAAAAGGGAATGTTTTTATCGGTCTTGCCGTATTATGCCATTCGTCAGGCAGTGCAGGAAGGCAGTATCTGTGTATTGCGGTTGCCGGGCGCAAAGCAGATGCAGTCGGTACAAATTATTTTACACAGCAGCAAAGTCGTCATTCCGCAAATGGAGGGCTTGATGCAGGCAATGCGAGAGGTGCTGCATAAAGAAGTGGCGGAGAGTTTGCCATCATGAGGCGGGAGAATGGTTAGCGGGGTGACAGCAGATCAAAAGACAGGATATGCAACAGGAAATAGAATTTTGAAAGAATTCCATCCAATGCTTGACATACGGAAGAAGAGTCGGTACAATAGAAACGGTCTGTAATATGTAAGAGAAGCGGGCATGGCGGAATTGGGAGACGCGCAGGATTTAGGTTCCTGTGCCGCAAGGCGTGTGGGTTCAAGCCCCACTGCCCGTATTTTTTTCACGGATATGCAGAAAAGATGCAA
>ERZ1643247.1011-NODE-1011-length-28880-cov-6.654050_pt1 | contig 28880 bp, 13 predicted proteins | sample MGYA00579264_ERZ1643247 | MGnify/ENA primary metagenome ERZ1643247 (study PRJEB29033, sample SAMEA4952262) | chicken gut metagenome | biome: Broiler Chicken; feature: Gastrointestinal Tract; material: Caecum | place: Ireland | collected 2018 | study: Broiler... | reverse complement strand
TTCCAAGATTGGACGCCAGGATCGGCTCTCTTCCGTTCAACGGATCCCACTGTTCCGGGTTGTCCCCTCTGGAGATATCCAGATACATTTTCTCCGCGTAGCCCGCACTGTCCTCTACAAAATGAACCATCAGATATCCGTAGGGATCGTCCGGTCCTACCTGAGCCTTAACTGTAACCGGAACAGTTACTTCCTCAGTCAGATTACCAAGCGTGATTACCGCTGTCAGTTCTCCTGTCAGGTCGTCTTCCCCGATTTCCGGAGCCTGCACGTCTGCTGTCACTCCATCCTCTCCGATGGAAACAGCGTCCATATCAGACTTCCATGTTACAGTTCCGTCATAATCCGGAAGCGTATTCTTTCCGTCTTCCAGAACTACATCCTCTATTGAAGCAATAATCTTGTCCAGTTCCTGCTGAAGGAACAGATCCGGCACATTCCCCACGACTTCATCCGCTGAAAATGCCTTGTCCCAGATCTTAAGATTATCTATAGACGCCTGGGTATACTCGCCTGATGCCCAGTTAGCCTTTCCGATCTGAAGGATGCTGTTTCCGCCAAGAATATCCAGCAGAGAATATTCGCTGTCCACTCTCGCCTTCTCCACGCCGTTTACATAGATCGCTGTGTCACCTGATGTAAATACTACATCAATATGCACCCAGTCGTTTCCGACAGATGTACTCGGATTTGCCGGTCTGCCGTTGGTATTATTGTAGCGTTCTACGGTCAGATTGCCGCCATTGTGCAGGAAACCGATATAGTGCTCCGTTGTGTTCAGCTGGGTGTTTCTGTTCGGAGCCGCAAAGAATGCCCAGTTTGTAGCTGTTCTCTCATTCTTGATGTCGTAGGAGACGGTCATCTCCTCCACTCCGGTCAGAAGGCTTCCTCCGGAAGCATTTGTAACATCCAGCCACTGCGCCGCCGTTCCGTCCAGATGAAGTGCCTTGCCGCTTCCTTCATAGCTGTCCGCCAGCGTATAGCCGCCGGTAGCCTTTGCAGTATCGGTAACAATCTCCTGGCCTGCGCTCAGATTTTCAAAATCAAAATCCAGAAGAAGCGATGCCTCGATATCCGCTGCATCTTTTACTTCAATATCAAATTCTGCCTGCTTCTCTCCGTAAGTCACGGTAACTGTCTTCGTTCCTTCTGTCGTAAAGTCCACATCACTGAAGGAAAACTGTCTCGCATTTTTGGAACCGCCATTATAGGCAATGTCTTCCGTTCTGCCGTCTTTATAAGTTACCGTCAGAACAAGGCCTGCGGGAACCAGTTCCTCAGAACCGATGCTATAGTCTGTCTTGACCGGTTCTGTCTTCACTTCGATCGTTTCCGGACCGTAGGCTTCCATTACCCTGTCATATTCTTCCGCTGTCAGCGGGATCACTGTTCCGTGACGTTTATGGTTCGTATCAAAGTTGAAATCATTGTCATCTGTTTTGACCCATTTCGCGTTCGCAATGTCTGTAGTATAGAATGGGACATAGCCGACGCCGCCGTTGTTGTCCGCCAGCAGTCCGTAAGTCGGCACTTTCTCTCCGTCCACTTCCTGCCAGTCATCCTCGTTGTAGGCAAAAAGTTCCGGGCCTTCCAGTCCGGGCGTGTATCCGGTAATATCCTTGATAAATCCCTGTGTCTCCCATACGCTCTGGTTTGTCAGCCACTGGTTGCTGTCCGTGCATTTTTCTATACGGATCGTACCGCTCGCGGCAGAACCGCGGTAGTAATTTCCTTCTGCGTCTCTTAAGATCGTGGTGTCGATAATATGATCGTTTCCGTTGTCAATGAACATCTGCGGTTCCGTAAAACTCCGGAAATCTCTTGTCTTGGAATAATATACCTTCTGGACACTTCCGGTCATGGACGCCCAGTATACAACAAATTCGCCTGTTGTCTCATCATAGATCGCCTCCGGCGCCCATGCGCAGGTTGTTCCTTCCGGAGCGACCTCTGCAAGCCAGGGTTCTGACCAGTTTACAAGGTCTGTGGATTCCCAGATTCTCAGGCAGTGGCTGCCGTTAAACTGTGAGGTTCCCCAGTCCACCGTGCCGTTGGCGATATCATTTGAACCGATGCACAGGTCTGTAGCGATCAGGTAGAACTTATCTCCCTCCGGAGAGCGTACCATAAACGGATCTCTGACTCCTGCCTGGTTCTGTGTCTTATCGATATCTTCCTGCGTTCTTACAGAATCCGCCACGCTGAGTACCGCCTCTTTCCGGTTCAGATCCATCCAGTTGTTGCCGTCATGGCTGGACGCAAAGAAGATCTGCTGCTGAGACGGACCGCCGTCATTCAGGAAATATGCGAACAGGTAATCTGTCGTTTCTTCCATCTCTGTCGCTTTCTTCACTTTAAGTACAATGTCTTTCGTTGTTGTCTTGCCGTCCACTTCGATGGTGGCTGTCATCGTAACATCTGTATCTTTGTCCTGTCTTGTAACAACACCGGCAGGCTTTCCATCCTTCTCCGTATCTGTTACAATCTCCGGATTACTGGATTTCCAGGTGACGTACGCTGTTTCGTCAGTCTCATCAATCACAAACTCCGACGGAAGCGTAATATTGCCCCTGACGTCATCCGGATTTACCAGTTCAAGCTGCGCTTTCGCCGCATCCAGGTAATCATCCTCCGTCAGAGTCTTTTTCACAACGACTTGGATTTCCTTTGTTTCTTTCACAGTCCCCAACGCAATTGTGGCTGTAAATGTTACGGTTACATCCTTGTCTGTCGGCCTTGTCACCGTAACTGTATAGCCGTCATCACCGATCTCTGCCACATTATTCTCTGACACGGTCCATGTAATATCGGAATGGCTGCCTCCCGTAGACGGCAGAGTAAAGTTCTCTGTCACCGTTGCCGGCAGGGTAAGTTTTTCCTTGTCTGCCGCAACTGCCGCTTTCGCACTCTCTTCATCTATCAGATCCTCGTCGGTAAGCGCGCCGTCATAGACCGTAAAGTTGTCGATCCAGCCTTTGTATCCCTCGCCGTTTACCCAGTTGGCACGTCCGATGTAGAAGATACCGGTATCGCCGAGAATATCCGTCAGCTTGTTTACATTTGCCACAGTATCTCTCTTTATGCCGTTTACATAGAGTGTCGTATCATTCTCTGTATATACGATGTCAATGTGTGCCCAGTCTGTTCCAACACTCTCTTCGACACAGTCTGACCTTCCATTTTTATACCGTTCCAGCTTGATATTTCCGTTATTGTGGAATGTGCCGATATAGCGCTCTCCTCCTGAAAGCGGCTGTCTGCCATCAGTCGGAGCTGCATAGTATACCCAGTTTGTCCCTGTCTGGTCCGGCTTTTCATCATAAGAAATCGTGATCTCCTCTTTCCCGGCCAGAAGGCTTCCGCCGTTTTTGTCTGTTACAGACAGATAATTTGCCGCATTTCCGTTCAGGTACAGAGCCTTTCCGCTCTCCGCATCCTTGCTGTCCTGCAGTTCATAAGTTCCATTTACCGTTGCTTTTGCACTGCCGCCCTCGAACCCGGTCTCTGCATCGTCAAAGGTAAACTGTGCCAGCACTGCCGGCTCATCATCTCCCTCTGCCGCTGCAGCGGGGATGGCGGGGAGATATGTCCCCACCATTGCCGCAGCCAGAAAAGCAGCCAGAACTCTGTTTCCAACTACACTTTTCTTTTTCATTTTTCCTTTTACATCCTCCTTTTCCTGTATATGACTGTTCCCGCGCATGCTGCGGACAGAACAATCAGCAGAAGCGGAATCATTACATTTGTATGATCTCCTGTCTGCACCGCCGCCTGGGAATTATCCTGTCCCGGCTGAGTCTGTCCTCCGTCTGTTCCGCCTGAAGGATTCTGCGTATCAGACGGCTTCTGCGTATCGGACGGCTTCTGTGTATCGCCCGGTTTCTGGGTATCACCCGGTTTCTGTGTGTCATCCGGATTTCCGGGCTGATTCGGATCTTCCGGCTGATTCGGATTCTCCGGTTCCTCTTTTTCAGACACCGTTACGGTAAATGTAACGGTATATCCCAGATAGGATATTGTGATCGTCTGTTCCCCTGTCTGCTGCGGATCAAATCCTGTTACCGTATATCCGTCTTCCCCTTCCGGGAGCACTACTTCTCTGCCGTCACTGTACTGAGCATGTACTTCAAGCCCTGTGAGATCAAGGTCTTCTCCCTGGACATACTCTGTCTTTTCCGGACCGCCTGCAATCACGATACCTGTAAGCTCCGGATCCGGCTGAGGCTCTTCCTTCTCTTCCACAGTAACCTGGAAGAATTTGGTAATACCTCCGAAGGATACCATAACCGACTGTTCACCCAGCTTCTGCGGATCATAGCCGCTTACAGAATATCCGTCTTCTCCCTCTTTCAGCTCCACAGCTGTGCCGTCGCTGTAATGTGCCTCTACTTTAAGGCCTGTCAGATCAAGCTCTTCGCCCTGTACATATGTGGTCTTATCCGGACCGCTTACGATCACAAGATCATCCAGCACCGTCTGGGCGTCATCCGCAATCTGTACCACAGCTGTCACTGTCCGGAACCTGGGATCAAGTTCTTCCTCCGCTGTCATATTAAAGATCAGTGTACCGTCAGCAGCAACATGAATGCTCTTCACAACCGTATGGCGGCAGGGATCAAACAGGCCGCCCGATCCGGACTGTCCTGTATGGGGATCCGGATAAGGTCTTGCATGGTATACAAGTGCCAGATTGCCGTATTCATCCACAACGACCGAGTTGTGTCCGCCGCCTGCATGAGCCGCTCCTCCGATCGCTCCTTCATATGTATCATAGGAACTGAGAAGCGGATACGGAATATTAGTCCAGCTGCCCGGATCCATCAGATCGCTGCCCTTGTCAGCCATCATAAGACCCAGCGTATAATATTTGTCCACAGTAGCTGCCGAATAGCTGATATATACTTTATCTCCGTATTCAAACAGATAGGGTCCCTCTACTACCAGCTGATCCGTACCTTCCGGATTTGATGCGGAAATACTGCCTTCATAAACGCCGTACTCCCACGGCCATTCGCCGGATTTGATTACCACTCTCTCTCCTGTGGGCTGAGGAACAACCCCTTCGCCGCCCTGCGCTTTCACGATAGAGATCTGCGCGTTCTGCGGCATAATATAATACCCCTGTCCGTTTTCGTCCTCATAGTAAGATACGTCAAAGGACGGAGAGTTCTGCAGAATAATGGGTTCGCCCCACTGTTCGGCATCCAGCATTCCGCCGGCCTGCATCTGCTCATCTGTTCCTTCATATGGAATCAGGATGGAATAAGAGCACCAGTTTGCATTATTCCAGTTTGTATTCGCCTGAATTCCTGCACTTCCGAAGTCATGGGCTCCGACCAGACAGTACCAGGTTCCGTTGATCTTGTGGAACTCCGGCGCCCAGAAGAATCCGCCCCATCTGTCGCCCACTTTGGACTCCAGGATATAATGTTCTTCTGCCGTCTTCAGCCCTTCGATCGTCTCTGCACGCCGGATGTCAAGCTTGCGGTAGGACTGTGCACAGTTCGGCTCGGTCATTCCCGCCTCATAATAGGATCCGGTTGAATAGTAATGCCCGTCATCTTCATTATAGAAAATATGAGGATCCGCCCGTTCTTCAATAAACGGATAAGCATATGCGTCCTGCTGTACCGTTCCCTTGATTTCATAAGTGCCCGCTTTGCCTGACTCAAGCTGTTTCAGATCGTCCTCGTCCCAGATCACACCCAGATTCTTGGTGCTTCCGTCACTGTATGACGCTGTTACTGTCTCGGGAAGATTGATTTCTTCTCCGGTCTTTGCAGTAATCTTAACGCCGCTTACATTTGTATTGTACACCGTACCATATTTCTGAATCAGCGCCGAATACTCCTCTGCGCTTGCCTCAAATACAGACGTCTGTGAAGAAACCGCATTATCCGGAATGGTGCCGGTAACTTCTTCCTTACTGTACCGGCATTCCACGGTTTCTGACGGGACAGTCCCGTTCTTCAGATTATCCATCAGGCTTACATAGGCTGTACCATCTTCATCCTGCCAGAAGACTTTGTAGGCTTCTGCCATTTCGTCATAGACAATGGACGGATTCTGTACTTTTGTTCCTTCATCCGCCAGTACGAGGAAACGCTCGGATGTAAACAGCAGATCTTCGTCTGTATCCCATACGTAAATACCGTTTCTGTTATTATTTCCGGATGCCGCCGCCGCCAGAGTGCCGTCTGCCTTGCGGAAGAGAACCGGCGATCCCATCTGATTATCCGGGCTGGAAGCCTGGTCGCCTGACCATTTTACATATACAACTGCTTTTCCTTTGTTAAGCTCTGTGTATGTGTCTTCCCCGTCTGTCTTTGCCGCCAGGAACAGCGCGTCAGAGCGTCTGCTGTCGTCCGCAGCGAGCAGGTCTCCTGTATTTTCGTACAGGTTTCCGCCCTGGATCACATAACTGATAATCTGGCCGCCTGCTGCCATAACAGTCACTTCACGTTCAACCAGAACATCCCCGATATTGGCTGTAAGAGTTGCCTGTGTATCCTGTTCCGGACGGGTTACGGTTCCGTCCTCTGCCACAAGTCCTTCCACGCTGCAGGACCAGGTTATCGTCTGGCCGTCCACCTCAGTCTGAAGATCCTGCGACACATACCTTGGTATTACAAGCTGGGTCCGGTATACTCCTGCCTGCGCTTCGTCTTCTGAGGGAACAATAATGTCATAGCTGCACTCTTCCGAATACGAACCGCAGGTAATTACTGCAGTCAGTGTGACAGTCTGCTTCTTATCGCCGAACAGGACGGTTCCGTCTGTTCTGATCGCATTTTCGTTGCTGGAGGTCCATACAACTTTACATTCATCTGTTCCCTGGATCAGCTCCAGATCACTGTAAACTGTCTTGCCGTCCTGGAGCGTAATTCCGGATTTGGTTTCCTTGACATTCTGGATTTCCAGAGCCTTGCGGTACAGCTGTCCCGCCTGAGCCTCGTCCATGCATTTTCCGTAGATTCTTACGTCACGGAAAGAGCCTGCAAAGGTGTCGTCCGGATAATCAGAAGCTCCGATATATCCTGTCAGATTCTCTCCGAAATCAGAAATTGTCTGATTGTTAATCTCATCGCTTCCTACAAGTTTTCCGTTCAGATATCCGGTAATCGTGTTTTCATTAATCGTAATCGTATAGTACATCCACTGATTCATCCGGTCTGATGTCACTACACTGTTGTTAAGCGAGTTGTTCACTCCCACTTCCGTTGTCCACGGATTTGCCGTGCTGCCTGCAGCCGGATCTGTCATTACCGCTTTATAGTAACCGTCCGGATTGCTCGGGTTAAGAAGGAAATAATACTTCGGGGAAGTTCCCAGCTTTTCCTGACCGTTAATGGAGAATGCTGATGTATTGATTTTTGTATTATTATTCTTAATCCACATGGAGATTGTCAGTTCATTTTCTCCGTCAAACATTCCTTTTGGAAGCTGTACGTAATTCTGACTGGACTTTGCGCCTCCCGGAAGTACAAGGGCATCCTGGCTGAAGGAAGCATCTCCCTTCACTGACGCGTCATATCCGTTTCCGGAAGAATCTTTTGCATCCGTCTCCAGTTTGTAACGTGCAATCAGTCCGTCTTCATCATCAAAGTCCATACTGCCGTTTACTGTTACCGTTCCTGTTACAGTACGGTACTCTTCTTTCAGCTCCTGGTCGGCAGTCATATCCAGTACCGGGCTTCCATCCGGCGCCCAGTGGACTCTTCTTACTGTAGCGCTTCTGGTACCGCCGTTTGGTCTCATATGATAAACAAAAATCGCTCTGCCGTCCTCATCTGTGCTGAAACAGCTGTGGCCCGGGCCCAGTTCTCCCGGCACGCTTTCTGACGTAAGGATCGGGTATCCGGTTTCTTTCCAGCTGGACGCATCCAGAAGATTGTCATCCGCATTCGCAGTCAGCAGCCCTACTACATAGAGATTGCCTGTGCCTGCTCCGGAAAATGTCATATACACTTTTCCGTCTCTCTGAATAACAAACGGACCTTCATCTACCGTCGTATCTACTCTGTCCCATCCGTAAAGATTCCGCAGGATACACACCGGATCACTGGTAAGAGTATATGGATCTTCCGGATCAATTGTAGCAATCCAGAGATCAGAAGTACCGTTTCCTCCGGTGATCTGCCGCTGTGCCCATGACACATAATGGGTATCTCCCACGCAGAAGTAAGTCATATCAAGGGTAATTCCTTTGTCATAGAGAGCAGATCCGTCTTTCCTGGTCACAGGTTTCGCTTCCATCCAGTCTGAACGTACAGTAGGATCTCCGCCTTCTCTGAGTTCCATCAGGTGACTCTGCACCTGGTTCCAGGCTCCGCCTTTTGCATAGAAAATATATAATTTCCCGCCGATCTCATGAAGCTCCGGCGCCCAGTTGGGAGTCCTTGTGTTTGAAAGAAGCTCGTGATCCGGCGCACTGAACAGACCTAACGGCGTATCTGCCTCACGGATACAGATCTGAGACTGATTCTGAGTCTCTCCTGTAGCGATAAAATAATACTTTCCATTGTACTTATAAATGTTCGGGTCCGCCCGGCCGTCCAGAACAGGATAATCTGTCAGTTTTGCCTGTCCTGTAATTGTATAGGTTCCTTCATTATAGAAGTCTACACTGCTGAAATCCCACGTGATCGGGATATCGTCTGTCGTTCCGTCATTATACTTCGCTGTGATCACAGCATCTTTTGTATCCTCGCCGGTCAGCGTTTCTCCCGCATTCACTTCGAAAGCATACGTTTTTTCTTCTACTCCGGTATTCTCCAGAGTACCCAGCTTTATCCGCAGACCGTCAGCTTCTTCTTTTGTAACCGGGATCACGTTGCAGGGAACCGCATTGTCGATATCTGTGCTGACTGCGCTTTCCGTGCGGGAACCGCCAAAAACCGGTTCGCTGATTGTCTTAAAGTCAGAAGTCGTGCTCTGATATACGGCGCCGCTCTGGTTCTCCCAGGTGATCACGTATTCTTTTCCGTTATACTCGCACTGCGGATTTTTAACAGCACCTTCCGCGTGAAGGTCAAGGAAAGATTCCCCGCTGAAATCCATCAGGTTCTCCGTTGTCAGGAAAAGAACTTTACCGTCGTCGCGAACCGCGATTACTCCGATTTTGCCGTCTCCCATACGGAAAAGATAGGGCGTGGAAAGAGTTCTCGTCGTTCCCGCATTCCACTCGTCCAGATCCGCTTTTGCGAACAGGACGCCCGTATTATTATGAAGGGCTTCATATGTCTCTCCGTCGCTGCTCAGCGCCAGATGCATGCTCTGCCCGAGAGCAGCCGATACATTTGAACGGGTGTAGCTCATAACATATTCCGCGCCCTTCTCCATTACAAGTACGGTAAGATCTTTTTCAAATGTCTCCCCGCCATATGTAATCAAAGCCGTCACGGTAGTCTCTGTGCTTTTATCCGGTGCGCTGATGGTTCCGTCTTCCGCAACCAGGCCGTCCTTATTGTTCCACCTGACTGTAATGCCGCCTTCAAACTCTGTAGGCAGACTGTCCGTCACCGTGTAGGGTACCCGGACGCGGTCTTTCACAACCTTCTCCAGATCACCCTTTGCCGCCACTGTCACCTCAAATGTTTTTGTAACGGAGTTGTCTCCCAGTGTCAGTGTAGCGGTCAGTTCCGCCGTCTGCTCCGCGTCCGAGATGGTCACTTTTCCATCCGCAGCTACAGCGGACTCATTGGTGCGCTCCCAGGTAATAGCCGAACCGTTTGCTCCCTGCGCGGGAAGTGTCAGATCGCCGATCACTGAAGAAAGATCGCCCAGGCTGAGGGCCGCCTTGTCTTCCAGAAGCTGATTTCTCTCGGTTCCAAGATCGAACAGTTCCGCTACTTCCGCATCCGTCAGCGCCCGGTCATAGATCCGCAGATCCCGGAAGGATCCGGCAAACAGCGGATCATTCAGATACTGGGACGTGCCGATATGTGCCTTCAGCCCTGTGCCGAAATCGGACACCTTCCTTGCCAGATTTACAGTTCCCAGATCTTCTCCGTCCAGATATCCGGTCAGCGTGTTCGCGCTGCCGTCAATGACAACGGTGTACAGCTTCCACTGGTTCATAAATCCGGCCGTGGAAACCGTACCGTTAATTCCTGCCTCTGTCGTCCAGGGCTGTCCGGCATTCAGGCTATTTGTAAATACCGCCTTGTAATGTCCGCTGGGCGAACAGGGATTCAGCAGGAAATAGTTTGCGGGATCTACCTTTGTCCCCTCCGGCGCGCTTCCGAAGAAGAACGCGGCTGTGTTTGTCTGATTGTTGTGATTGCTGATCCAAAGGGATACGGTCACAGTGTCCTGTCCGTCGAACAACCCTTCGGGCAGGGTCACATAGTTTCCCGTACTCCGGGCGCCGCCTGCCAGGTTCAGGGCATCCCCGCTGAAATCAACACCGGACGCGCCTTCTGTAATGGACGCATCTTTGTGATTGCCGGACACATCTTTCACATCTGTCTCCAGCGGATAGTGAGCCAGCAAACCTTCGTCTGCGTCAAACTCACCTGCAGCATGAACCGCCTGCGTACCGTCAGCCGGGACAAGTCCCACGAGCATTCCGGCTGTCAGAAGCAGGGCGAGCCATCTGCGTGTTCTGTGCTTTTTCATGTCCTTTCCTCCTCATTTTCTGCACAAATACTGTGTCTTCTGATTTTGTTTTTTCTCTCTCCTTTCCAAAAATTTTCTTTTCTGTCGGAAATTTTTGTATAATTTTCCACTATTATTATTCTATCATTTTATTTTTGTGAAGAAAATGTGATTTTCTCTGCTCTTTTTTCAATTTTTTCACATAAATTGCCGAGAGCAAAAGGACTACTGATAATTTACGATAGTGAGCTGCAGAGTTTTTCTCCCCATATATTCGTTTACCGTTGGATAATATGTAAAGGACATAACCGGCTTTTTCTCCATCTGTGCAAAACAGGCTTCCACATCCCCGAAATAAACAGCCTCCATCTGATTTCCTGACGGATCCTCAAGCCGGCATTTTAAAACATTTCTGTTTTTCCCGAAAATCGCCGGGCGGATTACCCGAAGATTTTTCTCCGCAAACAGCGGTCTGGGATTCCCCTTTCCGAATGGCTCCAGAAGTTCCAGTTCATGAATCAGGCCTTCTGTAATATAAGGAAACGGAAGCTGCATATCTATGGATACTTTCATCTGCAGATCTTCATCGCTTAAATCGGCCAGTTCATTGATGGTTTCACGGAACCGCTGCACATTTTCCTCTTTCAGAGAAAGACCGGCAGCCAGTTTATGACCTCCGAACTTGGTAAACAGCGCCCTGCATCTGCACATCTGGGCAAACATATCATAGGTTTCTATGGAACGCCCGGAACCCTTGACTCCTTCTTCCGACCTGGTCAGGACAAAGACCGGACGGTAATATTTTTCCTTCAGCCTCCCTGCAATAATTCCGGCGATACTCTCGTGGCAGTCCGGCAGATACACGACCAGGACCTTATCCTCCTTCAGATCCGTAGTCTCAATCAGGCGCACCGCTTCTTCCACCCCTTTTTCCGTCATTTCCTTGCGGCTGTCGTTGAGCGCTTTCAGATCTTCCGCCAGCATAACCGCGTCCCGCCTTGTTCTTGCATTCAGAAGTTCCAGCGCCCGTTTTGCCGTATCCAGTCTGCCGCTGGCGTTGATGCAGGGGCCGATTACAAATCCGATGTGGTAGGCATTCAGCCGTTCCACATTTATCCCCGTGCACTCAATAAGAGCTTTCAGCCCCGGATTCCGGGTACATTTCAGCATTTCCAGCCCCTGTTTGACAAAAATGCGGTTTTCTCCGGTCAGATCCATTACATCTCCAACCGTGGCGATGGCCACATTCTCCATCAGATAATCCACATCTTCCGGATCCTTCTGCATCACGTTATACAGCGCCTCGATCAGCTTATAGGCTACTGCCGCTCCGCACAGACCCTTAAAAGGATATCCGCAGTCCGGCTGATGGGGATCCACAACCGCATCGGCAGGAGGCAGGATATATTCCTTCTCTCCCGCCATTTCAATGTAAGGCACCTCATGATGATCTGTAACAATGACTGTCAGTCCGTTCTGCTTTCCGTAAGCGATCTCATCCGCTGCGGCAATCCCGTTATCACAGGTCACAATTGTATCAATCCCCTCTTCAATGGCCCGGTCAATAAGCATTTTATTCAGCCCGTACCCGTCTCTGATGCGGTCCGGTATATCTGTATCTACCTCAGCGCCCAGACCGGACAGCCCTTCCTGCAGAATATAGGTAGCGTTCACACCATCAATATCATAATCGCCAATCACACGGATTCTTTTTTCTTCCCTGATTTTCTCGGCAAGAATATCTACCGCGCGGTCCATATCTTTCATAAGCATCCCGTCATAAAGATCAGCGATTGTCCCGTTGAGATAAAAATCAATCTCTTCATCCCCGGTAATATCTCTGTTCCGGATCAGGCGCGCCGTAATCGGTGAAATATGATATTTCTCCGCAATTCTGTTAAAATCCGCTTTCTTCATGGCAATAAACCATCTTTCCATGTCGTCGTACCTCCCAAGATTCCTGAAGTATTTCAGGGGCCCGGATACTTATTCTCCCCTGCCAAACACTTTTCTGTACAATAAAATAATTATAGCAACCCTCCCTGCCAAATACAACAAACACAGAAAAGCGCCCTATAAAGGAGCGCTCTGAATCCGGCTGCCGTCTCATTCAGCCGGCAGTCCCCGAAAGTTTCCGGTAATATAAAAATATCTGCCGGGGCTGGAAAAAGTCCCGGCAGATATCATAACTTACAGGATATCTGTTTTTCTATTATTTTGATACTCTTCTTCTTGCTGCCGCAGCCAGAACAATAGCTGCTCCGATTCCGGCAATCGGAAGAATTACATTTGTTGTGTCTCCTGTCTGTACCGCTTTCTGAATCTCATCATCAGAATTGTCCTGTCCGCTTCCGCCCGGATTCTTTGTATCGTTCGAATCTGCAGGCTGCTGTGTGTCATCCGGATTCTCTGTATCATCCGGGTTCGCCGGCTGCTGCGGATCTGTCGGATCTGCAGGCTGCTGCGGATCTGCCGGATCCGTGGGCTGCTGCGGATTTTCCGGATCTGTGGGCTGCTGCGGATTTTCCGGATCTGTGGGCTGCTGCGGCTCGTCTTTTGCTTTCACATTAACTGTAAATGTGACTGAGTCGCCGTTATAGGATATTGTAATCGTCTGCTCACCGGTCTTCTGCGCATCATAGCCGCTTACTGTATAGCCATTCTCGCCTTCCTGCAGCTTAATGACTGAAGTATCACTGTAATGCGCTTCTACAATAATTCCGGTCAGGTCAAGTTCCTCTCCCTGGACATATTCTGTCTTGTCCGGCAGATTTGCTATCGTAATACCGGTAAACTCAATTCCCGGTTTCTCTTTCTCTGCTACAGTAACTGTAAATGTCACTGACTGTCCTCCGAAAGATACGGTAACTGTCTGATCGCCGGTCTTCTGCGCATCGTAGCCGCTTACTTTAATGCCGTCGTCTTCCGCCTGAATCTGAGCCGTATATCCGTTCTCATACAGAGCATTCAGAACAAGTCCTGACAGATCCAGTTCCTCGCCCTGCACATACTCAAGCTTTGCAGGTTTTGATTCAAGGGTAAGTTCTGTGACATTTCCTTCCGGTTCTGTCGGTTCCGCTGCCGCTGTAACATTTACCTGTGCGGTTACTTCGATCGCTCTTGAGCTGTACAGCTCTTTGTTTGCCGCGGTATGAAGAGTAGAGTTGCCGTCGCCGACCCAGTCATCTGTATTGGCACTGATAGACTGTACCACACCTGTAACAGTATAGGTATCCGCCTTGTCCAGGTTTACGGACGACAGATCCCATACAACCGGAAGTTCAGATGTTCCCATATCATATGCCAGATTCACTTCTGCGCTCTGCGGCATCTGTGCTTCCAGTTCATCTGCTGTGCTTCCTGCTGTAATTTCAACCGTTCCCAGGTTCTCATTTACAGCTGACGTAGCATCTGCATTGCGGATCGCATCATACTGAGCTTTTGGAAGAGAAATCACTCCGCCGTGTTTCGTATAAGATGTCAGGAAATAATCCGAAGCATCCAGGTGCTGCCAGCCCTGATCCAGATCAGTCGATACCATAGGCTGATATCCCGGTGTCGGCAGGTCGTCTACAAAGAGATACCAGCGGTTCGGCTGGCTGTGATCCTTGAATGACGCCGGTCCTTCTACTGCGCCGTACCAGTCCGCGCCGATCGCGGTCTGGACCCGGGTCCAGTGATAGTTTGTATTCCGGTCACTTCCCACAAGCCACCATTTTGCCTCATCCGTATATTCCATGATGATTTCTTCTCCGGCTTTCTGGCTCTTTGTTATGTGATATGTTCTGCCGCCGTTCTGAAGAATATTGGTATCAATACATCCATCCTGTCCGCCGTCCAGCATTACTCCGCCGAATTTCCATGTATCCTGGGTAAAGTCTGTCGTTACGCCCCACATGATATCAGATCCGCCGTTGCTCTGGGTATGGGCTGCGTCTGAATACACATTGGAAGACCAGTATACGACAAACGCGCCGTCGCCGTTTCCATAATAATCATCTACCCAGGTTGCCTCCGGAGCCCACATCATGCCAAGATATGCGGCTGTATTGTCATTTTCATCTAATGACACATCAATCTGGCGCACATTGCTCCATGTAATCAGGTCCTTTGACTCCCACACATTCATCATTGTGCTTCCCTGGCTTGCCCATGTGCCCCAGTTGCCGTTATTCCAGTCGGGATCATTGGCGTTAAATACTCTCAGGTCAGTAGCAATGATATAATATATCTCTGTTTCCGGGTTGTATGTAATAAACGGATCTCTGCTTCCGGTTGTTCCAAGATTGGAAGCAAGAATCGGGTTTCTTCCGTTTAACGGATCCCACTGTTCCGGATTGTCTCCTCTTGAAATATCAAGGTAGATCTTCTCGGCATATCCGTTGCTATCCTCAACAAAGTGAACCATCAGATATCCGTAGGGATCGTCCGGTCCTACCTGAGCCTTTACTGTAACGTCAACAGTGATCGGTCTGGTCAGCGTTCCAAGCGTAATTACTCCGTTCAGCTTTCCTGTCAGATTGTCTTCTCCTACTCCAGGCGCCTGCACTTCAGCCGTCAATCCATCTTCTGCTATACTGATCGCAGACAGATCAGATGAGGTCCATGTAACAGTTCCGTTATAATCCGGCAGTGTATTCTGTCCATCTTCCAGAGTTACATCCGCAATACTTACCTCGATTGTATCCATCTGCTGCTCCAGGAATGTCGCCGGAACCTGCTGACGGATCTCTTCTGTCGTAAGAGCCTTGTCCCAGATCTTCAGGTTATCCATGGAAAACTGTGAGTACTCGCCTGTTGTCCAGTTTGCTTTTCCGATCTGAAGGATACTGTTGTTCCCGAGAATATCCTTAAGGGAATAACTGCTTTCTACTCTTGAACTCTCCATTCCGTTTACATAAATCGCCGTATCTGCAGCACTGTGGACTACATCAATATGTACCCAGTCATTTCCGACGGATGCAGAAGCACTGGCCGGACGTCCGTTTGTGTTGTTGTAGCGCTCTACAGTCAGATTGCCGGTATTATGCATACATCCAACATAATGTTCGGTTCCGAATTCCTGTGTAGTTGTGTTCGGAGCCGCAAAAAATGCCCAGTTTGTCGCGTCCCGCTCATTCTTAATGTCATAGGAAATGGTCATCTCGTCCAGCCCTGTCAGAAGGCTTGTTCCGTCAGCCTTTGTAACATTCAGCCACTGGGTATTTGTTCCGTCCAGATGAAGCGCCTGGCTGCCGTCATAACTTGTCGTCAGAGTATAGCCGCCTGACGCAGAAGCTGTTTTTGTTGTGATGTCCTGTCCTCCCTGCAGCCCCTCAAAGTCAAAATCCAGAAGAAGATCCGCGTCCGGCTCTTCCGCTGACGCCGGTATGGACGGGATATATGAACCCGCCAGGGCGAGGACAAGAAAAGCGGCAAGCACTCTTCTGGTTCCTGCTTTTTTCTTTCTCATTTGCTCCAATATCCTCCTTTTCTTTTTCACAAAAATTTTCCCTCCGGGGATATATTTTTGTATATTTTTCCACTTTTTTATCATATCACTTTTCCCAAATAAAAAAAATGCATTTTTCTTCTCATTTTGTTTGATTTTTTATTATACTCAGAAGATTTCTTCTTACTTTACGCTCTGTATACAATATTCCCGCCAGTTGTCGCACGGGCATATGAAAAAAGCCCCGTCCGGCTGAAATGCCGGACCAGGCCTTTTTCCTTTACAAATATCTGTTATCTTCTGTTTTTCTTTTTCTTCTTTTTGGATTTTCCGGATTTTTTGTTTCTTCTCCGGCTCTCTCCTGAAGTTTCTGATGCGTTGTCTTCACTCTGAACAGCTGTCTTCTGACCGCCGTCTCCTGCTTCCTTAACCGGGAGGGCTTTTGCAGCAGCCTTTGCTCCCGCGCCGATTCTGGTTTTCATTACATACCAGAGGGCTCCTGTTATGCAGACAGATGTATAGGCTCCGCAGGCAATACCTACCATCAGAGGTGCTGCAAATTCACGGATGGAGCTGACTCCAAGTACAAACAGCGCTACAACCATGATGAAGGTAGTCAGGTTGGTATAAATACTTCTTGTCAGTGTCTGTGTAATACATCTGTTTACAAGTTCCTTCAGATCCACATCTTTTCCCGCTTCTTTCATCTCCTCGCGGATACGGTCAAAGATAACGATTGTGGCATTAATCGAGTATCCGACGATTGTCAGCATGCAGGCAATAAATGTATTTCCTACAGAAACTCTTGCAATTACATAGAATGCCAGAACAACAAGCACATCGTGTACCAGAGCGATTACGGCGCTGGTTGCGAAACGGATGTCCTTGAACCGGAACCAGATATATACCAGCATGCACAGTGTTGCGATTACGACTGCAACAATAGCGTCTCTTCTCATTTCAGAACTTACTGTGGAGCTGATATTTTCTGTCTTGATATTATCTGCCTCCACGCCGTAGTTCTCGTTCATATAGTTTTCAAATTCCTGACGGGTCTCCAGATCCAGTGTCTGAGTCTTGAAGACTACGTCTGTGCTGCCTTTTACTGTCTGTACCTGGATATTATTATCTCCTGTAACCTCTTCCAGATCCGGAATCATCTCATTGTCAATTTCATCCAGTGTATATGCCTCATTAAATGTAACCGTTGTGGAACTTCCGCCTGCAAAATCCAGGCTGTAGTTCATCGCTCCGATTCCCCTTGCATGGTTGATGCCCATTCCGACAAAGCCGCTGAGGCACAGAACGATAGAAATAGCAAAGAAAACTTTTCTCTTTCCAAGGAAATCGATAGGCTTTCTTGCCGGTCTTATCTTGCCGTATACTTTCGGATTATGAATACCTACAGCATAGAAAGCATATATGATAAGTCTTGTTATTACAAGCGCGGTAAACATGGATACTACGATACCCAGTGCCAGGGTCTGCGCAAAGCCGCGGACTGTACCGCTTCCTCTCACCCAAAGCACTGCGGCTGCAATAAGCGTTGTCACGTTACCGTCGATAATCGCTGACATGGCCTTGTGGAATCCTGCGTGGAGAGCAGACTGAACGGATTTTCCTTCCGAAAGCTCTTCCCGCACACGGGCAAAGATAATAACATTTGCATCCACAGCCATACCAATACCCAGGATAATACCTGCAATACCCGGAAGAGTCAGGGTAATATCAAAAGCGTTCAGGAGCAGAAGAATCAGCCCTGTATAGATAACGAGCGCGATACTGGATGCGAGTCCCGGAAGCAGGTATACAAAGCACATAAAGATGCAGACAATCACAAGTCCGATCGCGCCTGCAAGAAAGCTGGTCTGGATTGCATCCTCGCCCAACTGTGCCCCTACTACATTGGAACTGATCTCTTCCAGCTCTACGTTCAGTCCTCCGATACGGATCGTAGAGGCCAGGTTTTCCGCCTCCTCATAATCCGCCATTCCTGTAATCTGTGCGCGGCCGTCTGTAATCGCGTCATTTACACGGGGAACGCTGACCAGATCGCCGTCATAGTAAATAGCAATGGTCTCATTGTTTGCCTTGGCCTCTTCTGTGGCAGCGGCGAAGGCAACCCTCCCCTCTTCTGTAAGGTTCAGTTCTACCGCATACTGATTGGAACCTGTCGTCTGATCAGAGTAGCTTCCTGCAGAAGCATCTGCCACTTCACTTCCTGTCAGAACGATGCTTCCGTCCTGCTGCAGTTCATCAATTGTTTTATTCAGCTCATAGGCGGAACCGTCTGCATTCAGAGAGTAGTTTTCCGTTCCGTCACTGCCGTACTGCCGGATAAAATACAGGGATCCGGGCTGTCCCAGTTCTTCCAGAATCTCATTGGCGTCCTGAACACCCGGGATCTCAATGCTTACACGGTTGTCCCCTTCCTGATACGCCTGAGCCTCTGTACTGTACTGCTCCACACGTCTCTGCATCTTATAAACGGTATCCTTCATATCTTCCTTAGACGGTGTGTCTCCTTTTGCCTGATATGTAATACTTACACCGCCTTCCAGGTCAAGGCCCAGATTGATGTTTTTTGCAGCTCCCATCCCTTTGTCATTCAGACCGTGAATGGTGGTAAAGCCCAGGAAGGCAATTACTGCAGCTATAACAATCAGGCTGATTATTCCTCTGCTCTTTTTCATGTCCTACATTCCTTTCTTACTTATCTGCCAGCGCAGCTTTTATCATAATCGCGCATTCCACCCGCTTGCGCTCCATCTCGCAGCTGGTCTCATAAGTATCGTTGATGCTGCCGTGGAATTTATATGCATTTGCCATGCATCCTCCGCTGCAGTAATATCTGGCAAAACATTTTCTGCAGCTTTCTTTGGAGTACACGCTGCACCCCCGGAACGCATCGGCAATCTGCGGTTTTACAATTCCTTCATCCACATTGCCCATAAGGAACTCTTCCTGTCCGACAAACTGATGGCAGGGATAAAGATCTCCCCAGGGCGTAACCGCCAGATACTCCGTTCCCGAGCCGCAGCCGGACAGACGTTTCGACACACAGGGTCCGCCTTCCAGATCAATCATAAAATGGAAGAAATTAAAACCGTCTCCGCTTTTTTCTCTGTCCACCATGATCTTTGCCAGCTTATCATACTCCTCAAATATGACCGGAAGATCCTCCTTACGGATAGCATAGGGATCTGTGTCTTCCCCCACCACCGGTTCTATGGAGATCTGCTTGAATCCCAGTTCCGCAAAATGAAGTACGTCCTGGGAAAAGTCAAGATTATTCCGGGTAAATGTTCCCCTCACATAATATTTTTCCTGGTTTCTGCTTTCGGCAAGTTTCTGGAACTTCGGCACAATCAGGTCATAGCTTCCTTTTCCGTTCCGGAACGGCCGCATCCTGTCATTTACCTCTTTCCGCCCGTCCAGGCTGAGAACTACATTATCCATCTCCCGGTTGACAAACTCCTGTACCTCATCATTGAGCAGCACTCCGTTTGTCGTCAGAGTAAACCGGAAATGTTTATCATGAAGCTTCTCCTGCTCCCTTCCGTAGGCCACCAGATCCTTTACCACCTGCCAGTTCATCAGCGGTTCCCCGCCGAAGAAGTCAACTTCCAGGTTTCTCCGGTTTCCGGAATTGGCAATCAGAAAATCAAGGGCTTTCTTCCCCACTTCAAAGGACATCAGCGCCCGGCGTCCGTGATACTCGCCTTCCTCGGCAAAACAGTACCGGCAGGCCAGATTGCAGTCGTGGGCGATATGAAGGCAAAGCGCCTTGACAACTGTCTTTCTCTGTTTCACCACATCTATGAAGTCTTCATAAATATCCCTGGTAAACAGACGGCCCTGCTCTGCCAGCTCAATTACCGCCTCCAGAATCTCGGAAAGCTCGTCCCATGAATAGGTCTGTCCGAGCCTGTTCTTCAGGAAATCCGCTGTTTCCTCCGACCGGAGCGTCTCCGGCGTATGAAATTCATTCTGCTGTTCCAGTTCCCGGATTACATCATATGCGGCCTGATCCACTACATGTACAGCGCCGCTGTTTACGTCAAGAACAATATTATATCCATTATTCTGATACTGGTGTATCACAAAGATTTCCTCTCTTTCCGTCTTTGGTACAGACAAGGTACATGCGTAAGGCAGCGGACTTTCGGCCCGCTGCCTTACCCCCTTGTGTTCTTTTTCATCGGAACCGGATTATTTCCGGTTTTCGCAGGTCTGATTACCTACTGTGCAGGATGTCTTGCATGCTGACTGACATGAAGTCTGGCACTCGCCGCATCCGCCTTTTTTTACTGTATTGTTTAATGTCTGTGTGTTCAGTGTCTTAATATGTTTCATGGCTTATCCTCCTGATCTTCCTGTGCCTGTGGCACGTTATGCTCGTAATATTATAGCACAGGATTTCTCAATTTAAAAGCCCCTTTTTACGACACCATACCGCCCAGCATTCCCCCGCCTGCACAGAGCAGAAATGTAGTTGCCAGATTCATCAGATCTGACTGTACAGAGCGGTACAGCCCCAGCGAAATTATGATCAGAAGAGCAAAATACAGCGTACCTGTAACAAGCCCCCACAGGAACTTCCTGTTTCCGGAAAGCTTTCCCATCACAAAGCCTCCTGAGAAGGAGGAAATCACATAGATCAGGAGAATTCCTGCATTTACCATTTCCTCGCCAAGTCCTGCCTTATACAGCAGCAGGGCCAGTATCACAAGTAAAATTCCGGTTACAATATATGCACAGAGAAGGGATTTCAGAAACCACACCGCCCTGCGCTCTACCTTCTGCTTTCTTCCTGCATTTTTGTCCATCTTCTTCTCTCCTCCCAATCATAGATCACACGGTTTTTGCTGCCGGGATCTGCATCCTGCTGATTTTATCCGCGGCAGTTCAGCCCGCGCCGTCTGCGAAGCTGAACTGATACAATAAATCTTATGATTGTCCGGAAAGAAATATTCCATAAACTTCTGCTTTTCCTAGCCCATCTGTCTTCCCAGGAAATCCGCAGCGCTTTGCGCCACTTTCTGCTCCAGTTCTCCCAGAGTGCGCTTTTCATCCCGGTTAAGCAGCACCACGGCGCCGATCACGTCCCCCTCACAGATTACCGGACTGATAACCTGATCCTGATATGTCCCCATCTCCGGCGTCACTTTAACATATCCGGGCTGACCGGATTTTTCCAGAAGCTGGGTTCTGTCATGCAGAAGTTTTGTAAATTCCCTGCCCACGGGCTGATCCTGGAGATCCTTTTTCCCGCTGCCGGAAGCAGCCACAATCTGATCTGTGTCGGTAATGCAGACCGTACACCCTATGGTCTGGGACAGACTTTCGGCATAAAGTTTTGCCATTGTGCCCAGTTCCCCAATGGGTGAATATTTTTTCAGAATAATCTCTCCGTCCCGGTCCGTAAATATTTCAAGGGGATCGCTTTCTCTTATCCGCAGAGTTCTCCTGATCTCCTTCGGAATAACCACGCGCCCCAGATCGTCAATCCGCCTTACAATTCCCGTTGCTTTCATCTGATTACCTCCATCACAATTCGTATATGCCCCGTATTTTCTGCGCCGCAGATTTCCGGATGCAGTTAAATTCTTAATATTAGTACTATTATCTGTAAATGAAGGCATTATATACCTTATCAGATGCATCCTTTGTTTTTTCTTGAATCCCATCCGGCACTGCCGGCATAGGCGCCGCAGTCTTTTCAGGCCCGCTTTACTTTTCCGGATGAAATATGTAGAATGAAAACAATGACAAAAAGGAGCAGGTAGTTATGAAAGTTGTTATTGCAATAGATTCTTTTAAAGGAAGCCTGACCTCTCTGGAAGCTGCCGAAGCAGTTCAGGCCGGCATTCTTGCCGCCAGGCCGGACGCACAGATTATCATAAAACCCGTGGCGGACGGAGGGGAAGGAACCGTAGACGCACTGACGCAGGGAACGGATGCGCGGAAAATCACCGTCCGGGTTTCCGGACCCTACAGAGAACCGATCTCCGGTTCCTACGCCTTTCTGCCCGGGACAGGCACTGCTGTCATCGAGATGGCGGCCGCATCAGGAATTACGCTGACAGAAAAAAGGGATCCGCTTCTGGCAACCACATACGGGACAGGGCAGCTCATCGCCCACGGGATCCGAAACGGCTGCCGGGATTTTATCATTGGAATCGGCGGAAGCGCTACAAACGACGGCGGGACAGGAATGCTCCGCGCCCTTGGCTTCCGTTTTCTGGATCAGAACGGACAGGATATCGGCGACGGTGCCCGCGGCCTGGAGCATATCTGCTCCATTGATCCATCCGGGAGTATGCCGGAACTTTTCCGGTGCCGCTTCCGGGTGGCCTGCGATGTGACCAACCCGCTCTGCGGAAAAAACGGAGCTACTTATGTATACGGCCCTCAGAAGGGGCTGCCGGATGAACTGCTGGATAAAGTCGACCGGGACATGTACCGCTATGCCGGGCTGACCGCCGCAGTCACCGGGCAGGACTTTTCCTGCGTGCCGGGAGCCGGCGCCGCAGGAGGCATGGGGTTTGCACTTCTTAGCTATCTGCATGCAGAGCTCTTCTCCGGCATCCGGCTGATCCTCTCTGCGTCAGGCGTAGAAAAAGACCTGGAAGACGCGGACTATGCCGTAACAGGGGAAGGCCGGATTGACAGTCAGACATCTTCCGGAAAAGTGCCTGCAGGGGTGGCCCGGCTTGCAGCAGAATACGGAGTCCGGGTAATCGCTTTTGCAGGAAGCGTCTCGGAAGATCCGGCTGTCTCTTCCGCCTGCCGGGAAGCTGGGATTACTGCCATATTCCCTGTTATCAGGGAAATAACAACGCTCCGGGAGGCTATGCTTCCGGAGCGTGCAAAATCAAATCTTACCGCATGTGCCGAGCAGGTCTTCCGGCTTCTCTGAATGCTTCAGAGCCCGGAAGTCCCTCTTTCTTGTTCTTCAATGTTCTTTATGACTGTTCCATCTCGCAGTACTGCTGGGCAATATTCAGGACATGATCTCCCATTCGCTCAAAGTCCGTAAGGACTTCTGAGAATACAATACCGCTCTGAGGCTTGCATTTTCCTTTCTTCAGCCTCTGAATCTGCTTCTTGAAATATTTGTCCCGCATATCGTCGGTCTTCTGTTCCATTATTGATGCATTTTTAAGCACCTGTGCCGCATTTTCCGAACTCACGTCGCGCACAGTATCCAGGGATGCAACGGTCTGCTTTTTCATCTCGGAAAGTTCTTCCAGTACATTGTCCGAGAATGAAATCTGCCATTTATTCATATCATCCGCATATCCTGCCACATTGACAGCATGATCTCCGATCCGTTCCAGATTTGCAATAATGGAATAGTATCCGTTAATCTTTCTGGAATCTGACATAGACATTTCCGATGCCATCAGCGAGACGATATATTCGGCTATTCCTTTATTCAGATAGTCGATATACTCTTCCCTCTCCGCCACCTTTTTGCGCAGCTTGTCATCATATTTAATAAGTGTGGCAAATGAATCTTCAATATTCTTTCTTACCATATCCTGCATTCTGCCCACCTCATCGCGCACCTGGGATACAGCCACTGCACTGTGCCCGATCGCATAGGAGGACTCAAAAGGCCGGATATATTTGAGGCGGAGGTCCTCATCATCTTCCTTTTTATGATCCGGAAGAATATGCTCTGCCGCTTTCGCCATATAAGTTCCGAACGGAAGAAGGATACAGGTTGTTACGATATTAAATATCGTATGCGCATTCGCGATCTGCGCCACCGGATTGCCCGGTGTCAGAGACTCCACAAAGGATACATACGGCGTCACCATACAGACAACGGTAAAAATAATTGTTCCGATTATATTGAACATCAGATGGATAATCGTTGTTCTCTTGGCATTTACTTTCATGCCGATGGATGCCAGTACTGCTGTAATACAGGTGCCGATATTCTGTCCGAAAAGGATATATACCGCGCTCGACAGCGGAACCTGTCCGGTTGCGGCCAGCGCCTGAAGAATTCCTACCGAAGCGGAAGAAGACTGAATAATTGCCGTAAATACCGCACCGATCAGAATTCCCAGGAGCGGATTGCTGAATTTCGTCATCAGATTGATGAACTGCGGGGAATCCTGCAGGGGTTCCATAGCCGCTCCCATCATATCCATTCCCATAAAAAGAATACCCAGTCCTGCCAGGATGCTGCTTATGTGGTGAACCTTTTCATTCTTAACAAACATAATTGCGGCCACGCCGACAATAGCAAACAGCGGAGCAATTGCCCCCATGTCAAGAGCAATCAGCTGACCGGTTATGGTTGTACCGATATTGGCGCCCATGATTACCCATACAGCCTGTTTCAGTGTCATAAGCCCCGAATTGACAAATCCCACGAGCATAACTGTCGTCGCAGAAGATGACTGAATGACCGCCGTGATGCCGGCCCCCACCAGCACACCTTTAATCCGGTTGGAGGTCAGTTTCTCCAGAATTGATTTCATCTTGTTGCCCGCGGCAGCTTCCAGCCCTGTACTCATCATCTGCATTCCGTACAGGAACAGTGCCAGACCGCCAAACAATGAGAGGATATCTGTTATTCCCATTCCTTTTTTCTCCTTTGCATATGTATTTTCTGCAAAACCAGTGTCACTTGTGCGGCCGGTCAGTATTCATCTGCAAAACTCCCGAAAATCCGCACTATAATTAAAGTAGCATGTGTCCATCCTGCATGTCAACGGATATTTAACCTTTTCTTAACCTTTTTCTTTCTGATTTTTTACCTGTTTTTAACACCTCTTCTTCATCCTTTAGCGCTCTGCTTTCAGAAAGTGTATGAAAGGACGTGCAAAAGAAGCTGTGTTTGCCCTTATTCCGGCTTTACAACCGCACTTTATTCTGCTAAAATTTATGGCATGGCAAAATGAAGGAGTGAGTGGTTCATGAGTCTAACAATTCCTATTGAAACATCTGCCAGACACATCCATATTACACAGCAGGACTTCGAAACCCTGTTCGGTCCCGGAGCGAAACCTACTTTTGCGAAAGAATTAAGCCAGCCCGGACAGTATGCCTGCAAGGAACGTCTGACTGTCGCCGGACCGAAAGGCCGGTTTGAAAGAGTTGTAATCCTGGGGCCCTGCCGCAGTGAAACCCAGGTGGAAATCTCTGTTACAGACGCCCGGAGACTGGGCATCAAAAGTGTAATCCGCCAGTCCGGTGATCTGGAAGGAACTCCCGGCTGTACATTAATCGGACCAAAGGGGAAGATCGAGTTGTCCAGGGGAGTGATTGTGGCAAAACGTCATATTCATATGACGCCCGTAGACGCTTTACGCGCCCATGTAAAAGATAATGATATCGTGTTTGTAATAACAACCAGCTATGAGCGTTCTCTCATCTTTTCTGACGTAGTGGTGCGGGTCAGCCCTTCCTATTCTCTCGCAATGCATGTGGATACGGACGAGGCAAATGCATTTGCCAACGAAGATAACCCCACCGGAGTCATTCTCAAACTGTTTGACGGACACACCTATAACCTTCAGGCGTGGGCCGAGGAACTCCGGGCCGGAATTCACCGGTAAGCACGGGGACAGATAAAATTTTATTCTAAATCAGCAGAACCGGATAATAAACGGTCCGGCTGTTCAGATTATCAGATGAGGAGGATGAAAACATGAGTAAAATTGATGAAGTAAGAAGCGCGATGGTTGCCGCAATGAAAGCTGGCGACAAAGAGAGGAAAGCTGCTCTTTCTTTCCTTCTGTCATCCCTGAAGAACAAGGCCATCGACAAAAGAGCAGACCTGACGGAAGAGGAAGAGGCACAGGTAATATTAAAGGAAATCAAACAGCTGAAGGAAACACTTGACATGACTCCGGCTGACCGTACCGATATTATCGAAGAGTGCCGGAAACGGCTGAGTGTGCTGGAAGAGTATGCCCCGAAAATGATGAGCGAAGAGGAAATCCGCGCAGTTGTACTTGACGTTCTCTCCGGTCTGAGCATCGAGAAACCGGGCCCGAAGGACAAAGGCCGCATTATGAAGGAACTGATGCCAAAAGTAAAAGGAAAAGCCGACGGAAAACAGGTTAACGAAATCGTCGCTTCCATGATGCAGTAGACGGGAGCGTATATCTGTTATGTTTATTCTGATCTTTGAGCAGCTTGTGAAGATGTTCTTCATTATGCTGCTCGCTATTTTGTGTTATAAAATCAAACTGGTAAATCAGGAGGGAAACAAAACCGTATCCAATCTCCTGCTTCTTGTCGTGAATCCTTTCGTCATTATCACCACATATCAGACGGACTATAAGCCGGAACTTGTACGGGGACTGCTTATTTCTTTCGGCGCCGCCGTGCTCTGCCACATTGTCGGAATCCTGGTGACAACACTTCTGATCCGTCCCAAAGGCAGCCCTGACGCCAACATCGAGCGCTATAACGCTATGTATTCCAACTGTGGATTTATCGGTATCCCGCTGATCAACAGTGTGCTTGGCAGCAACGGCGTTTTCTTTCTGTCCGCCTACATTGTTGTGTTCAACCTGTTCTCCTGGACCCACGGAGTGGTTCTGATGGAGAAAAAGTTTTCCTGGGAAAATGTGCGAAAAGGACTGCGGACCCCTATGGTTATTGCAACACTCATCGCAGTTCTGCTCTTTTTCTTCCGGATCCGTTTTCCGGATGTGGTGCTGGATTCCATGAATTATGTTGCAGATATGAACACGCCTCTGGCTATGATGGTCGCCGGTTTCTCGGTGGCGCAGACAGATATTCTTAAAATGTGCACCAAACTGCGGGTATATTTCTCCTGCTTTCTGAAGCTGGTGCTGATTCCGGTTATTATGATTTTCCTTCTGAAAATCATTCCGCTGCCTCAGGATGTAGCCATGACAACACTGATCGCCTGTGCCTGTCCTGCTGCCACTACCGGCACAATGATGGCAATCCGCTACAGGCAGAACTATACTTATGCTTCAGAAATGTTCGCCCTGTCCACGATACTTGCCGTGGCGACAATTCCCCTGATTGTGCTGCTGGCGGAAACCGTTTTATAAAGTCCGGGCCCTGGCAGCGTCTATAACAAACGCAACCCCCGCAGAAAGCAAAAGCGTAAGTATGAAGCTCAGCCATACTTACGCTTTTTTTCAGAATAGTTCTGTAAAATAATACTGCCGGATACTTTCCATGCTCTTCTTCCGCAGGAGCACAGGGCACGCCGGATTTACAGAATATCTATATGCTCTCCCGCCAGCGCTTTATTCATGCTGCGCACTGCACAGAACTTGCCGCACATGGAACAGGTATCGTCATGCTCCGGCTTGCGGTCGTCTCTGATTTTCTTTGCTGTTTCCGGATCCATGGCGCATGCCCACTGTGCTTCCCAGTCCAGGGCTCTTCTGGCGTCAGCCATTTTATCGTCCATTTCCCGCGCTCCGCGCACTCCTTTTGCAATATCCGCCGCATGAGCCGCGATCTTGGATGCAATAATTCCCTGCTTTACGTCTTCCAGATTCGGAAGTGCCAGATGCTCTGCCGGCGTCACATAACAGAGGAACGCAGCACCGGACGCAGCGGCGATGGCACCGCCGATGGCAGCCGTAATGTGATCATACCCCGGAGCTATATCGGTTACAAGAGGTCCTAATACATAGAAAGGTGCGCCGCCGCAGATGCTCTGCTGCACTTTCATATTTGCAGCGATCTGATCCATCGGCATATGGCCCGGTCCTTCCACCATGACCTGAACATCTTTCTCCCATGCACGCTTTGTCAGTTCGCCCAGACGCACCAGTTCTTCAATCTGGCAGACATCTGTGGCGTCAGCCAGACATCCCGGACGGCATGCGTCTCCAAGAGAAATCGTCACATCATACTCCCGGCAGATATCCAGAATTTCATCATAGTATTCATAGAAGGGATTCTCCTCCCCTGTCATGCACATCCATGCAAATACAAGAGAACCTCCGCGGGATACAATATTCATTTTGCGCTTGTGATTGCGGATCTGGTCAATCGTTTTTCTTGTAATGCCGCAGTGCAGAGTAACAAAATCCACGCCGTCCTCCGCGTGCAGACGGACTACATCGATAAAATCCTTTGCCGAAAGCGTATCCAGATCTCTCTGGTAGTGGATCACAGAATCATATACCGGCACAGTTCCGATCATGGCCGGACACTCGCTGGTCAGTTTGCGGCGGAAGGGAATCGTATCTCCGTGAGAAGACAGATCCATAATCGCGTGCGCTCCCATATTCACCGCTTCCATTACTTTCTGCATTTCCACATCATAGTCCTTGCAGTCTCTGGAAACTCCCAGATTGACATTAATCTTTGTGCTCAGCATGGAGCCCACACCCTGGGGATCCAGGCAGGTGTGATTCTTATTGGCACAGATCACCACTTTTCCGGAGGCTACCAGCGGCATAAGTTCATCTGTAGTCATGCGTTCTTTTTCCGCCACCTTAATCAGTTCCGGTGTTACAATTCCTTTTCTGGCGGCTTCCATCTGTGTTGCGTATTCTCTCATCGTCTTTTCTCCCTTCTTGTTTTGGGGACGTATTATCCAGAAAATAAAAAAGAAGGTCTCCAAAAGGAACCTTCCTGCGAACCGGCATCCTGCCGGTATATCTATGCTGGCATATGTCCCTACGTTGGCATTATCCAAATCAGGTCTGCGGGTCTAAGCAATACAGCTTACTCTCAGCCCGCTTAAGCGAGCTCCCCGGTTTTATCGTATTTTGCCTTTCTGTATTATACTGTATAATTCTCAATTTGTAAAGAAAGGATAAAACCTTACAGTTTTAAATGGTAAAAATATATTTGCCTGCCATATGCCAATGAATTTCTA